>Ga0209795_10000276_pt1 | contig 44955 bp, 46 predicted proteins | sample AgamicOrMarz_FD_187166 | JGI IMG/M metagenome (GOLD analysis project Ga0209795, IMG submission 187166) | Agave microbial communities from Guanajuato, Mexico - Or.Ma.rz (SPAdes) (version 2) | ecosystem: Host-associated > Plants > Phyllosphere > Phylloplane/Leaf | place: Guanajuato, Mexico...
CGTTTCCCCTCCCAATATAACTATAAAGCGGATGGACTACGGTCATCACGCTATGAACACCCCCGTTAATATGGGATGTAAAAAAAGAGGTATATGTGTCTACTGCAAACAATAAACCAACAGATGAGAGCGTAAGTCTTAACGCTTTCAAACAGCCTAAAGCGTTCTATCTCATTTTCTCTATCGAATTATGGGAGCGTTTTGGCTACTACGGCCTGCAAGGGATCATGGCGGTTTACCTGGTTAAACAACTGGGTATGTCTGAAGCCGATTCCATCACGCTGTTCTCTTCCTTCAGCGCCCTGGTGTATGGCCTGGTCGCTATCGGCGGCTGGTTAGGCGATAAAGTCCTCGGTACTAAACGAGTCATTATGCTGGGCGCCGTTGTTCTGGCGATTGGCTATGGGCTGGTTGCCTGGTCCGGGCACGATGCAGGTGTGGTTTACATGGGCATGGCTACCATCGCGGTAGGTAACGGCCTCTTCAAGGCGAACCCGTCTTCCCTGCTCTCTACCTGCTACAGCAAAGATGACCCACGTCTGGACGGTGCATTTACCATGTACTACATGTCCATCAACATCGGTTCCTTCTTCTCTATGCTGGCAACCCCATGGCTGGCCGCAAAATTCGGCTGGAGCGTAGCGTTTGCGCTGAGCTTCGTGGGTATGCTGATCACCGTTGTGAACTTCCTGTTCTGCCGTAGCTGGGTTAAAGACTACGGTTCAAAACCAGACTTCGAACCCGTGCACATGGGCAAACTGCTGGCAACCATCGTCGGCATCGTGATCCTGGCCGCTGTCGCCACCTGGCTGCTGCACAACCAGGGCGTTGCACGTGCCGTACTGGGCGTGGTTGCGCTGGGTATCGTGATTATCTTCGCGAAAGAAGCCTTTGCGATGCAGGGTGCGGCACGTCGTAAGATGATTGTGGCGTTCATCCTGATGCTGGAAGCGATCATCTTCTTCGTTCTGTACAGCCAGATGCCAACGTCTCTGAACTTCTTCGCTATCCGCAACGTTGAGCACTCCATCCTTGGTATCGCGTTCGAGCCGGAGCAGTATCAGGCCCTGAACCCGTTCTGGATCATGATTGGTAGCCCGATTCTGGCCGCTATCTATAACAAGATGGGCGACCGTCTGCCTATGCCGCACAAGTTCGCTATCGGTATGGTGCTGTGCTCTGGCGCATTCCTGGTGCTGCCGCTGGGGACGAAATTCGCCACCGACGCGGGTATCGTGTCTGTTAACTGGCTGATCCTGAGCTATGCGCTGCAATCTATCGGTGAACTGATGATCTCCGGTCTGGGCCTGGCGATGGTTGCGCAGCTGGTCCCTCAGCGTCTGATGGGCTTCATCATGGGCAGCTGGTTCCTGACCACCGCTGGCGCGGCTATCATCGCAGGTAAGATTGCGAACCTGATGGCGGTACCAGACAACGTTACCGACCCGCTGGTTTCCCTGAATGTCTACGGCACCGTGTTCATGCAAATTGGTATCGCGACCGCCGTGATTGCCGTGCTGATGCTGCTGACCGCACCTAAACTGAATCGTATGACCCAGGACGACGACAAATCCGCTAAAGCGATCAAAACCGCGAACGCGTAATGTCATCGGGAAACGACTGAACAGAAGCCGCTAATTGATTAGCGGCTTTTTTTTTATCCGAACGCGCACTAACATAGCTGGAACCTCAGCAAAAAGGAGTTACCGATGAAACTGTTCTATAAACCGGGCGCCTGCTCTCTTGCTTCCCATATTACGCTTCGCGAGAGCGGTAAAGATTTCACGCTGGACGGCGTTGACCTGATGAAAAAGCGTCTGGAAAACGGGGATGACTTTTTTGCGATTAACCCAAAAGGCCAGGTTCCGGCCCTGCTGCTGGATGATGGCACCCTGCTGACCGAAGGGGTGGCGATTATGCAATTCCTGGCGGACAACGTACCGGATCGTCAGCTCCTTGCCCCCACCGGCAGCATTGCGCGTTATAAAACGCTGGAGTGGCTGAACTATATTGCCACCGAACTGCACAAAGGCTTTACGCCCCTGTTCCGCCCGGACACGCCGGAAGAGTACAAACCTACCGTGCGCGCGCTGCTGGAGAAAAAGTTGCAGTACGTTAACGACGCGCTGAAAGACGACCAGTGGATCTGTGGCTCGCGTTTCACCATCGCCGATGCCTATCTGTTTACCGTTCTGCGCTGGGCGCGCGCGGTTAAGCTGAACATGGAAGGATTAGACCATGTCGCATCGTATATGACGCGCGTGGCGGAGCGTCCTGCGGTGGCAGCGGCGCTGAAAGCGGAAGGATTGAATTAACCGAGCGACCTGGATTGCCGGGTGGCGCTGACGCTTACCCGGCCTATAAATTCCATAGGCCCGTGCAAGCGCAGCGCCGCCGGGCGTTTTCTAAAGCTGCGTTGCGCTAAAATAGTGCTCCGGCTTCGCGATGCGATCCTGCGCCGCGACGACCTGAAGCTCATATTCCTGCATCGTCTTCGTCGCAATCATGATTTCATAAACGGCTGCGGTGACGTGCTCCAGCGCATCGCGCAGGCTCGCGCCCTGCAATAGCTTCACCAGCAGCAAACCGCTGGTCACATCCCCGACCCCGACAGGCTGACGTGCACCGAAATCCACCAGCGGTCGACTGATATGCCAGGCTTCATCCTTCGTCACCAGCAGCATTTCAAAACGGTCCTGGCTCAACCCTGCGCGTGCCAGGTGTTTAACCAGCACAATCTCTGGCCCCTGGGCGATCAGCTCGCGAGAGGCGCTTACAGCCTCTTCTACGCTGTTGACCGGATGCTCGCACAGGATCTCAAGTTCAATCAGGTTGGGGGCAATAATATCGCTGGCGGGCAATGCATGACGGACATGAAACTCCGCAACGCCCGGCGCTACGATGCAGCCTTTTTCCGGATGTCCCATTACCGGATCGCAGAAATATTTCGCCGCGGGGTTTGCCGCTTTCACCTGGCGCACAATGCCGAGGATATGCTCCCCCTGCTCCGCCGAACCCAGATAGCCGCTCAGTACGGCATCGCAGCGTTTAAGCTGGTCGATATCCGCAATCCCCTGAACGATTTCCGTCAGATGCGACGGCGGCATTACGCAGCCGGTCCATTTACCGTACTGGGTGTGATTCGAGAACTGGACGGTATTGAGGGGCCAGACGTTAACGCCGAGGCGGCGCATCGGGAATTCCGCAGCGCTGTTGCCAGCATGTCCAAACACAACGTGGGACTGAATGGCGAGGATGTTCTTCATGTTGTACTTACCAAACCCTGTCAAAACAAAAGGGGCGTGGTTTCCCACGCCCCTGCATACTTTTAATTACTTCCAGCAGACCAGGCAGTAATTTTTCTTACCGCGACGCAGCAGCGTGTAGCGACCATAGAGACGGTCGTTCTCGGTAAAGGTGTATTCCGGATCGGCCTGTTTTTCGCCATTAATGGTGATCGCGTTAGAGGCGATGGTTTTACGCGCCTGACCGCGAGACGGCTGGAGCTCGGAGTCCACCAGCGCCTGCATCAGATCGGCGCCTTTTTCCATCTCAACCATCGGCACGCCATCCTGCGCCAGCTGTTCGAAATCCGCTTCGCTTAAATCGCTCAGGGTTCCGTTGAACAGGCTCGCCGTAATGCGCTTCGCCGCCGCCAGACCTTCTTCGCCGTGAACCAGTTTAGTCACTTCGTCCGCCAGCACGTACTGGGCGCGTGGTGCTTTACCGCTGTTCTTGTCTTCTTCTTCCAGCGCATTGATTTCTTCGATATCCATAAAGGTGAAGAACTTCAGGAAGCGATAAACGTCGGCATCCGCCGTGTTGATCCAGAACTGGTAGAACTTGTACGGGCTGGTTTTCTTCGGATCCAGCCATACCGCGCCGCCTTCGGTCTTACCGAACTTGGTACCGTCGGCTTTGGTGATCAACGGCACGGTCAGACCAAACACCTGATTCTGGTGGAGGCGACGGGTCAGATCGATACCGGAGGTGATGTTACCCCACTGGTCGGAACCGCCAATTTGCAGAGAGACGCCGTGCAGCTTGTTCAGGCAGGCGAAGTCATACCCCTGCAACAGGTTGTAGGAGAATTCGGTGAAAGAAATACCCTGATCGTCACGGTTAAGACGCTGCTTCACTGCTTCTTTGTTAATCATCTGGTTAACAGAGAAGTGTTTGCCGATGTCACGCAGGAACGTCAGCACGTTCATGCCACCAAACCAGTCGTAGTTGTTCGCCGCAATCGCAGAGTTGTCACCGCAGTCGAAATCCAGGAACGGTGCAACCTGTTTACGGATCTTATCCACCCACTCCTGCACGGTGTCTTCGGTATTCAGCTTACGCTCAGCGGCTTTGAAACTTGGGTCGCCAATCAGACCGGTCGCGCCGCCAACCAGTGCGACAGGCTTATGGCCGGCCATCTGGAAGCGTTTCAGGCATAACAATGGAACAAGATGCCCCAAATGCAAGCTGTCAGCGGTGGGATCGAAGCCGCAATAGAGCGCGATCGGGCCTTGCGCCAGTCGCTCTGCTAACGCTTCCTCGTCCGTCACCTGGGCCACGAGGCCCCGCTCTTGCAATTGTTTAATCAAGTTACTGCTTGCCATCAAATTCTCCATGTATAAACGACTGCACCTTTGCCGGTACACGACTTTTCGCCTGATGCGAAAGGACCATAGAATAAAGCGCCAGCGCGGTGTGCGCTAGCGCTTAAATCAACAAATTTTGGGGATTACGGGGCCAGTCTGTCGATTTTCCAGCCACCGTTGTCGCGCTGGTATAAAAAGCGGTCGTGGAGACGGTGTTCACCGCCCTGCCAGAACTCAATCTGTTCAATGGGGATGCGGAACCCGCCCCAGAAACTCGGCAGCGGTACTTCACCCTGCTGAAACTTCTGTTTGAGTTCGAGGAATTTACTCTCCAGCACGCCGCGGGCTGAGATTCGGCTGGACTGTTTAGAGACCCAGGCGCCGATCTGACTGTCGCGCGGGCGGCTGTGGAAATATTTTACCACTTCGAGCGTAGAGAGGCGCTCCGCCTTGCCGGTGACCATCACCTGGCGCTCCAGCATATGCCACGGGAAGAGCAGGCTAATACGCGGATTATTTTCCAGGTGATGCGCTTTACGACTGCCAAGGTTGGTGTAGAACACCAGCCCTTTCTCGTCATAATGCTTGAGAAGAACGATGCGTTGATACGGCTGACCATTTTCATCAACCGTGGCAACGACCATTGCCGTCGGGTCAGCCAGTTTCGCTTCGCAGGCCTGCTTCAGCCAGCGTTCAAAAAGCACCAGCGGTTCGGCGGGAAGATCCTGGCGGCGCAGACCGCCTTTGGTGTATTCACGGCGCAGATGCGCAATTTGCTGTAGTTCGTCGTTATCTGACATGGCGTTAGCTGAAAGTGAGATTGGGTGGCGCTATTGTGCGCGCCCCCTTCAAAAATCTCAACGCTTCGGATTTTCAAGCTGACAATTGTTCAGCACAATGCGGTCACGCTTGTAGACGGTGGCGCTGTCGCCTTTCGACCAGAAGACGTAGATCCCGTCTGAGTAGCGCGCACCGGAGGCCGACATTCCCTGCTTCAGCGTTAACAACTTATTGTCATAAACAAAGCTGGCTTCCTGATGCGGGTTGTTCAGCTTCACCGTCAGCGGTTTTTCATCACAACGATATTCCAGCGTATCGGTTTGCATACGCTCAACGAACTGGTTATAGACGCTGCATCCGGTCATAAGAAAAGGTACAGCAATGAGAAGAAGTTTTTTCATGGGCAGTTTCCGAAGACTATCCTGGTCCTGGAGGGCCTAACCGCCCTCCTGTTTTTCCCTATTTTACGGATTACGCCTCCCGCTGAATTTCAGTTAACTCTGATTATGGCGCGGGTTTGCGGGGAAAATGGCCCCAAGGACGCTCGCCTCCCGCGCACCGGTTACGGAGGGTAAATTCCCCGGCAGACCGGCAACCGTACGCCAGGCAAGCCAGGCGAAGGCCAGCGCTTCCATATCGTCTCCGCTGATCCCGGCTTCATCAGTGGTCGTGACTTCGGTGCCTGGCAGCAAGGCGGCGAGGCGTGCCATCACCAGCGGGTTGCGGCTTCCGCCTCCGCATACCAGCAAGCGCTCACATCCGCCGCTCAGCAACACCTGTTCAGAAATCGACACCGCGGTGAGCTCCGTCAGCGTAGCCTGCACATCCTGAGGCGCAAGGCCGGGGAAGCGCGCCAGCTGACGTTCAAGCCAGCCGTAGTTGAAATATTCCCGCCCCGTGCTTTTCGGCGCGGGCAGAGCAAAGAAAGGATCGCTTAACAGGGTTTGCAGCAAGGGAAGGATCACTTTCCCCTGGCTGGCCCACTGCGCGTCTTTGTCGTAGGCTTTGCCGCTCTGACGCCAGATCCAGGCATCCATCAGCATATTACCGGGTCCGGTATCGTACCCCCGCACGGGCTGCCCGGGAATAAGCATCGACAGGTTGGCGATCCCGCCGATGTTCAGGACCATCCTGCGCTCTACCGGGTGCGCCAGCAGCGCCTGATGAAATGCCGGAACCAGCGGCGCCCCCTGCCCGCCGAGGGCCATATCGCGACGACGGAAATCACCCACCACCGTCACGCCGGTTTTTGCCACAATCTGGTTGTTATCGCCAATTTGCATCGTGTGCGGCGCCTCGCCGACAGGTTCATGCCAGACGGTCTGCCCATGGCAACCTATTGCCACGATATCCTGCGGGTGGAGTCTTTCCTGCTGCATCAGGGCCAGTACCGCCTCAGCAAACAGCGCCCCCAGACGCACATCCAGTTGGCCCAGTTGGGAAAGCGTCAGCTGTTGTCCCTGGCAGATGTTCAGGATCTCTTCTTTTAACGTGACAGGAATAGGCCAGGTCAGGCTTGCCTGCTGCGCCACCATGTTTTCATCAATGGCGGCCAGAACGACATCCACACCGTCAAGACTGGTACCAGACATCACACCGATATAGCGACCCGATTTCATGCGCTTTCCTTACGTTACATGGGCTAAGTGCAAACACTCCATCATAAATAACGCGGCTTTGCTATGCGGTGATAATATTTTTTAACAATCTCAGACCTGTAGCACAGACGGTTTTTGTTTATGTCCCGTTAAGCCCTGCTGAAGTAAAATTTATCTATTCGGCATGCAAAGATATGAACTGTGGTCAGGAATGCCATATAATTTAGCCATAACGGATGCCCCAACCGGGCGTTTTTTGGTGAACAGGAGAGTCAAATGATTTTACGTGTACTGGGCGTTTCGCTGATTGGTTTAACACTGGCGGGTTGTGTGAATGACAGTTCACTCTCCGGCGACGTATATAGTGCTTCTGAAGCTAAACAGGTACAGAACGTGACATACGGTACTATCGTTAATGCCCGTCCTGTTCAGATTCAGGGTGGCGATGACACGAACGTGGTGGGCGCAATCGGCGGTGCTGTGCTGGGCGGTTTCCTGGGTAATACCATTGGCGGCGGCACCGGACGTTCTCTGGCGACCGCAGCGGGCGCAGTTGCAGGCGGCGTAGCGGGTCAGGGCGTTCAGGGTGCGATGAACAAATCTCAGGGCGTTGAGCTGGAAATCCGTAAAGACGATGGCAGCACCATTATGGTTGTGCAGAAACAGGGTAACACCCGCTTCTCTGCTGGCCAGCGTGTTGTTCTCGCAAGCAACGGCAGCCAGGTCACCGTCTCCCCGCGCTAATATCCTGATGGATGTGGTCTTTCAGACCGCATCCATTTACCAAAATCATCATTTCCAATAATATATTGGCACAATATATTCACATGGTGAATTATTCATTTCACCTGTTCTTGTCCGTGCGCAAAGTATTTTTTATTTCCCTCATTTAGACTCTTCGCAATCTCTTTTCTTTTTTAATTTTTAAATTCTCTATGCTTGCGATCTGTCGATTTGTAAAGAACCGCTTTGTAGCCTTCGCGCTTGGATGCATTGTTATCATTGCCGTATTACAAGCTTTTTTTATAAAACTTGTTGAATGGGTCCCTTCGTTTTCACCTTTGTTTTTCCCTACGCTGACGATATTTCTTCTGGTGTTTCATCTGTTTATTGCCTGTTTTATGGCAATGAAATACTGGTGCGACAGAAGGCGATTATATCTTGTTCCCATTGCCCTGGCCTTTGCCGGCTCAGCGTTATTGATGGTGGGGACTCTGTCCAGCTTCCCGGCCTGGCTTGATCTCTATCAGTTCAACGTGGCGAACTATAATGACGCCATGATTTTCTATATGTTCCGCCACTTTTTAATGGCGGTGCTGATAATCATCTCGGCATTGCTGTATACCCTGCGTACGTCCGCTCTCTCACGAAGCACCCACATCGGTATCGTTGTCGGCGCCTCGCTCTTTACGGGCAGTATGCTTGGGCTGGCATTGTTCTATTCCAGCCATTCAACCCTGCTCACACTGGACCTGGTAGACAATGAAACCCGACAGTTTATGGTTCTCTGGAGCCAGGCGATTAATATTATTTTGATCGTCCTGTGGGTAGTAACGTTAATCACCCTGATGGCCATTACCCGCGTGAGGAATTTGTTTTGGGTCGGCGGCAATTTTTTATGCGTCTGTTATATCGTCACCCTGCTCATGCTATTGTTAGGCGGACACGCTGAAGATATTTCATGGTACCGGGCACGGTTATTCGAAACTGTCGCTACATTAATCATTATCTTCATCTTACTTTCCGATGTATTTAATTTGTATCGTGACTCGCATGTAAAATATCAGGAGTCTTATCAAAACTCGATCCGCGATCCCCTCACCCGTCTGTATAATCGTAGCTATTTCTATGATTCATTAAACCACGCGCTGAGTACAGCAACCCTGGCGCACCCGGTATCGGTGATCGTGAGCGATCTTGACCGTTTCAAACGCATTAACGACTGCTACGGCCATTTGCAGGGGGATAAGGTTTTACAGTTTGTCTCAAACCTGTTGACCGATTCAGTGCGACCGCAGGATATCGCAGCGCGGATCGGCGGCGAAGAATTTGTGCTCATGCTGACAAATACCCCTTCCGATCTTGCGCAACAGGTTGCCGAACGCATACGTCTCAAATTGAGCGGTTTCGACAACGTTAGCAGCGGCGGTTATCTCCCGGAACCGATAACTATCAGTATGGGGGTATTCACCGCCACCTCGCCGGAGACCAGCGCTGAAACCTGTGTGGAAAGCGCGGATAAAGCCATGTACGAGGCAAAAGAGACGGGCCGCAACCGGGTGGTGGTGTTCAGAACATGACAGAGGCCTTGCACGAGCAAGGCCTGTAAACAACGTCAGTCGCGCGACTGTAAATCGTGGATGTTTTGCTCAAGACGGGCGATGAGTCCGATCAGCATTTCCAGCTCAGCGGGGGAAATACCGGCCAGGATCTCCCCTCGCGTTTTACTGATGACGGTCTCCATCTCAGTAATAATCGGGGCCGCTTTTTCCGTCAATTTAATCCGCTTGGCGCGACGATCGCTGGCGCAGGTTTGTCGGGAGATGAGTCCCTTCTCTTCCAGCTGGTCAAGGGTACGCACCAGAGAAGGCTGCTCAATACCAATCGCTTTTGCCAGTTGGATCTGTGACTGATCGGGCGGGAGCTGATGAATGTTATGCAGCGTAACCCAGTGCGTCTGCGTAAGTTCCAGAGGTTTCAGGCGATGGTCAATCAGAGCACGCCAGATGCGTACCAACCTTGCCAGATCAGAACCTAATGGCGATTCCAATTTCATCTCCTTATAATTAGCTTGCTAAGTGATTATAGTGATTTTAGAATAGTTTGCAGTATTTGTATTGCCAAAACAAATGCAATCACGGTATTCATCATTCCTTAAAGGATGATTTACACTGAATGGTAATGCGCCATCGCATTGAAATCTGCCAATGTGGCCCTCATTCCACCGCAAAGGATCGCTGCTTGTGACGTTGTTTTCCTTCTCCGCAGGGTTGCCCCTCCAGGATTTGATTGTTGGCGCATCGGTCTACTTTCCGCCACTGTTTAAAGCCGTAATGGTCGGTTTTGTAATCTGGCTCATTGCGCATCGTCTGCTGCGCGACTGGATGTATTCTGGTGAAATCTGGCACCCGATGTTAATGGATCTCTCCCTGTTTACCCTCTCCGTCTGTCTTGGCCTTGCCGTGTTAACCGTGTGGTGAGAATAGCATTGAAAACGTTAAAATATTTTTCCACTCTTTTCGTTTTAGCGCTGGCGGTGATGGCCGGCTGGTGGCTCTGGAATTATTACATGCAGTCGCCCTGGACGCGTGACGGCAAGATCCGCGCGGAACAGGTCAGCATCACGCCACAGGTGTCCGGCAGTATCAGCGCGCTGCTGGTGAAGGACAACCAGTACGTTCATGCGGGCGATGTGTTATTTCGCATCGATGAGACCCCTTTCCACATTGCGGTGCTTAATGCCCAGGCGCAGCTCGCAAAAGCTCAATCAGATCTGGCAAAAGCCAATAACGAAGCCGAACGCCGCCGCCATCTGTCGAGAAATTACATCTCTGCGGAGGATCTCGATACCGCCAATATCAATGTAAAAGCCATGCAGGCCAGCCTGAAGGTTGCAGAGGCAACGCTGAAACAGGCCGAGTGGCAACTGACCCAGACCATGGTCAAAGCCCCGGTGGATGGATGGATCACGAGCCTGTCTACCCGTGTGGGTGATTACGCCACCACAGGCCAGCCGGTCTTCGCCCTGGTCGATAGCCACTCTTTCTATGTTGTAGGTTATTTTGAAGAGACCAAGCTGCGCCATATCCGCGAGGGAGCGCCTGCCCGGATCACGCTTTACAGCGGCGCAGAAACGTTACAGGGTCACGTTAGCAGCATAGGTCGGGCAATATACGATCAGAGCGTGGAAACCGATTCTGGCCTGGTGCCTGACATCAAACCCAACGTCCCGTGGGTGCGCCTGGCTCAGCGGGTGCCTGTTCGCGTCGAGTTTGATCAACTGCCGAAAGACATTACCCTGGTCTCTGGCACAACCTGCACCGTCGCCATCGGATCGCGATGATGAACCTGGGGGCTTTCTCCTGGCGCAATACGCCGTGGATAAAAGCGACACGGCCGCAGTGGCGTTATGCGCTGCGCAACGGCATCGCCATGTGCCTTGCGCTTACGGTTGCCTATTATCTGAATCTGGATGAGCCTTACTGGGCGATGACCTCTGCGGCGGTCGTCAGCTTCCCTACCGTCGGGGGCGTTATCAGTAAAAGCCTCGGGCGCGTGGCGGGTAGCCTGCTGGGGGCAACCGCCGCACTGCTTCTTGCCGGCCATACCCTGAACGATCCCTGGCTCTTTCTGTTAAGCATGTCGGCATGGCTGGGGCTGTGTACCTGGGCCTGCGCCCATTTTACCAATAACGTTGCCTATGCGTTTCAGCTGGCGGGTTACACCGCGGCCATTATCGCCTTTCCGGTCGTCAACGTGCTGGACACCACCGAGCTGTGGGATATCGCCCAGGCACGCGTGTGTGAAGTGATGGTCGGCATTCTGTGCGGGGGCGTCATGATGATGATCCTGCCCAGTACCTCAGATGGCACTACGCTTATCACCGCCCTTAAAACGATGCACGCACGTTTGCTGGAACATGCCAGCCTGCTCTGGCAGCCTGACAGCAGCGATGACATCCGCCTCGCGCACGAAAAGGTCATCGGCCAGATCCTGACCATGAACCTGTTGCGCATCCAGGCTTTCTGGAGCCACTACCGTTTTCGTCGCCAGAACACGCTTCTGAACTATTTACTGCACCAGCAATTGCGGATGACGAGCGCGATCTCAAGCCTTCGCCGGATGTTGCTGAACTGGCCTGCACCGCCAGCCCATACCCGGGAGATTATCGAGGCGCTGCTCGCCGCTCTTGCGCGTCCGGATGCCGATATCTATACCGTGGCCCGCATTATCGCGCCGCTCGCCCCAACGGATGAATATGACTACAGGCACCGTGCCTTCTGGCAGCGTCTGAACTATTTCTGCCGCCTGTATCTGCGCAGCAGCCGCTGGTTAAAAGCCGTCGAGAATGCCACGCCCGTCACCGAATTTTCCGTTCCCGGTAGTCCTGCTCTGGCGCGCCATACCGACGCAATGGAGGCGCTGTGGAGCGGTTTTCGTACGTTTTGTGCGTTGACGGCCGTGGGCGCATGGGCCATCACCACGCAATGGGATGCGGGCAGTGCGGCCCTGACGCTTGCGGCAATCAGCTGCGTGCTCTATTCCGTCGCCGCTTCCCCCTTTAATTCCCTGACGCTTCTGCTGCGTACGCTGGTACTGCTGTCGCTATTCAGCTTCGTGGTGAAATTTGGTTTGATGGTGCAGATAACCGACCTCTGGCAATTTCTGCTGTTTCTCTTCCCGCTATTAACCACCATGCAGTTGCTCAAACTGCAAATGCCTAAACTGGCCGGTCTGTGGGGTCAGTTGATTGTTTTTATGGGCTCATTTATCTCTGTAACGAATCCACCGGTTTACGATTACGCTGATTTTCTCAACGACAACCTGGCGAAGATCCTCGGCGTGGGGCTGGCGTGGCTGGCTTTCGCTGTGCTACGCCCGGGCTCGGACGCGCGTAAAAGCCGCAGGCATATTCGGGAGTTGCGCAGGGGTTTTGTCGATCAGCTGAGCCGCAGGCCGCATCTGCGCGAAAGCGAGTATGAATCCCTGGTTTACCATCATGTCAGCCAGCTGAACAACAGCCAGGATTCACTCTCCCGTCGCTGGCTGCTGCGCTGGGGCGTGGTGCTGTTAAACTGTTCGCACGTGGTGTGGCAACTGCGCGCCTGGGAGACGCGTTCCGATCCGCTGTCGCAGGTCCGTGATAACTGTATTTCCATGCTCCGAGATGTGATGAGCGAGCGCGGGGTGCAGCAGCGCCCCCTGAGCGTCACGCTCGCCGAGCTTCAGCGTATTTGCGACGCGCTGGCGCACCATCATCAGCCTGCGGCCCGCGATCTGGCGTCCATTATCTGGCGGCTGCACTGCTCCCTGTCACAGCTTGAACAGGCGCCGCCACCCGGAACGATTGGCGATCAGATCACCCCGCAGGCATAGCGCGCCCCGCCGCCGCCAAGCGGTTTAGGCTGATCGGACATGTTATCGCCGCCCACGTGGACCATCAGCGCCTTGCCTTTGACCTCGTCAAGCTTTTTAAGTCGTGGCGCCACAACCGGATCGGTGGCTTTACCATCGTTATTTACCACCAGCACCGGCAGATCGCCGAGGTGCCCCATCCCTTCCGGGCCTTCATGCTTACCGGAGTTGTGCGGGTCGAGATGCCCCCCTGCGGCTTCCGCAGCTGTTGGTTTCCCCTCTTTCATCGCGGGTTGACAGCTGCCTTTGGCATGAACGTGAAAACCATGTTCGCCGGGTGGAAGAGCCTTGAGATCGGGAGCAAATTCCAGCCCTTTATCGGTTTCGGTGATTTTCACCGTCCCGATGGACTGGCCTACCCCCTGAGAAGTGACGAGATTCATTTCAACGTCCTCGCTGGCTGCATGCGCACCTGCGCAAACAACCAGCGTGACCATTGCCAGAGCAAAACGCTTCATAAGACCTCCACGGGTTATTTTTTGCACCTTAAGTCTATACCAGCGGCGCAGATTTCACCGGAAAGTCAGGTTCAGGCGTGCTCAGGGTACGTCGTAGCCCAGCGCCGCCTTGCGGATGCGGAACCACTGCTGACGCGTCATATCCAGCTCCTCAGCCACAAGCGCAGCGCGGACGCGCTCAATTTTGCCGGAGCCAATAATTGGCAGCGGTTTAGACGGCAGGCGCAGGATCCAGGCGTAAACCACCTGCTCGATACTCTCCGCATTCAGTTCGCGCGCCACCGTTTCAAGCTCGTTACGCAGCGGCTGGAATGCCTCATCGTTAAACAGGCGACCGCCTCCCAGACAGGACCATGCCATTGGACGGATGCGCAGCTGTTGCAGTTGGTCGAGCGTGCCATCCAGCAGCAGCGGCTGATGAACAGGCGAGATCTCCACCTGATTCGTCGCCAGCGTAAACGGCAGGCGAGACTGCAATAGCGCAAACTGTGCCGGGGTGAAGTTAGACACGCCAAAATGGCGCACTTTGCCGCTCTGGTGAAGCGTCAGGAAGGCTTCCGCGACCTCATCCGCATCCATCAACGGATCGGGTCGGTGGATCAGCAGCAGGTCGATACGATCGGTGGCCAGGTTAATCAGTGACTGCTCGGCGCTTTTAACGATATGCGCGCTGTCAGTGATGTAATGCCCAAGCGCATGCTCCGGTTTTGCTGTGGTGGCAATACCGCATTTGGTCACAATCTCCATACGTTCACGCAGCGCCGGCGCACGCTTCAGCGCTTCGCCAAAGGCAGCCTCGCATTGATAGCCGCCATAAATATCAGCGTGATCGACGGTGGTGATCCCGAGATCGAGATGCTCTTCTATAAAGTCCGCCAGCTGGACCGGAGACATATTCCAGTCCATAAGGCGCCAGTAGCCCATAACAAATCGGGAGAATTCCGGGCCCTGCGGGGCAAGGGTAATACGCTGAACCATAACATTTTCCTCAAGGAAGTCATGTCACCAGTATACGCAATTACCCTGCTAAAACAGTGAAGGTTGCTGAGGTTCTTCGCTTTCAACCGCTTTGTTTGCACGAATTTTACGCAGCAGACGCTGTCGACAGAGCCGTAAGACCTCCTGCTTTTGCGCGTCGCTGAAATTTTGCCAGTTAAAACGTTCATCGCGCGTGCGCATGCAGCCACGACAGTATCCTCGTTCATCTACCTGGCAAATACCCCGGCACGGGCTCTGGACAGGGAAAAACTCCAGTTGCTCTGCCACACCTACCTCCAGAACGTCATTATTCCCTACAGTGAAGACCCTAAATGGCTTGCATGCAAGGATGTGCGCCACAAACAGAGCATTAAGGTTTCGCTAATCTTCCCTTCTTATACTCGCCGCATTGATATAACGAATGGTCTGGTCATCATGTGGTTCACTAAAAAGTTACACTGTAACGATATAAAATTTACTCTGGGCTGTGCACTTTTCTTCACCGTACTGAATGCATTGTTTATCCAGCGCAGCTGGTCAATCATTGCGCCTGCACATCTGCACGATCTCCTGTTTGCTGCCAGCGTGCCGCTGGTGCTGTTCTGCGGCTGGGTGATTGTCTTCAGCCTGCTGAATATTCCCTTTATTCGCAAGCCGCTCATGATTGTCCTGACCCTGGGATGCGCCGCCGCAACCTGGTTTATGTATACCTATGGCACGGTTATCGATCAGAACATGATTGTGAACGTGTTCGAAACTAATTCCCAGGAAGCGACTGCCCTGGTGACGCCGCAGATGATCCTGTGGCTGGTCGTTGCGGGTCTGGTTCCATCGATTATTTTAGCCCTGACGCGCATTCGCACCGGAAAATGGTGGTATGCCCTCCTGACGCGTGTCGCCGCTATGCTGGGTGCGCTGCTGGTGATCATCCTGGTCGCGGCGGTGTTTTATAAAGACTATGCTTCTCTGTTCCGCAATAACAAAAGCATCGTCAAAATGGTTACCCCGGCGAATTACGTGAGCGCCGTGGTGAAATACAGCAAAATGCGCTGGTTTGCCGGCGACCAGACGCTGGTCCGCATTGGCGAGGATGCTCATAAAGGCGCGCTGATTTCCAGCCAACGCAAGAAAACCGTGCTGATTGTGGTGGTGGGCGAAGCCTCCCGCGCCGCAAACTACTCGTTAAATGGTTACCCGCGTGAAACCAACCCCGAGCTGAAAAAGCAGGATGTCATCAACTTCCCCCAGGCCTCCTCCTGTGGCACGGAAACCGCCGTTTCCGTCCCCTGCATGTTCTCCGGCATGACGCGGAAAAAATATGACGCGGACCTCGCCCATCACCAGGAAGGTCTGCTCGATGTACTTAACCATGCCGGTTTCAACCTGCTGTGGCGCGACAACGACGGCGGGTGTAAAGGCGCCTGCGACCGCGTGCCGCACACGGACATGACCCAGTGGAAACTGGATCAGTTCTGTAAGGACAAATCCTGTATCGACGACGTCAACCTCTACCGTCTGGACAACGTACTGGATGGAATAAAGCAGGATACGGTTCTGGTTATTCATCTGATGGGCAGCCACGGTCCGGCCTACTACAACCGTTATCCGGACAGCTTTCGCAAGTTCACCCCAACCTGCGATACCAATGAAATTCAGGATTGCGATCATCAGTCGCTGATCAATACCTATGACAACTCGATTTTGTATACCGACAGCGTGGTCAGCCGAACCATCGACGCGCTAAAAGCCCGGCAGGCCAACATGAACACGGCGCTCATTTACCTCTCCGATCACGGTGAATCGCTGGGTGAAAGCGGAATTTACCTGCACGGTACGCCGTATATGCTGGCCCCGGAGCAGCAAACGCATATTCCGTTTATGTTCTGGCTCTCCCCGGATTATGCGAAAAACTTCGGCGTAAACACGGTTTGCCTGCGTGACCATGCCGCAAAAGAGGCGGTTTCACAGGACAATTTATTCGCCACCGTTCTGGGCATGATGGACGTGAAATCAGCGGTTTATCAACCGCAGCTGGATATTCTGTCGCAATGTCGTCGCTAAGCGTGCTTGCATTAGACCGAACGGTCTATTAGAGTAAGGGCATGAGCAGACACACTGAACACGATACACGAGAACATTTGCTGGCTACCGGCGAGCGCCTTTGCATGCATCGCGGGTTTACCGGTATGGGGCTGAGCGAGTTGTTAAAAACCGCTGAAGTACCTAAGGGATCGTTTTATCACTATTTTCGATCCAAAGAGGCGTTCGGCGTTGCCATGCTGGAGCGGCACTACGCCAGCTACCATCAGCGCCTGGCAACCCACTTCGCCAGCGGTGAAGGTGACTACCGGGATCGTGTTCTGAACTACTATCAGGAAACGCTGACGCAGTTCTGTCAGCAGGGCATCATCAGCGGCTGCCTGACGGTAAAACTGTCTGCCGAAGTGTGCGATCTCTCCGAAGATATGCGCACCGCAATGGATAAAGGGGCCAGCGGCGTTATTGCCCTGTTGGCTCAGGCGCTGGAGAGCGGGCGCAATGAAAAAACGCTCTCCTTCTCCGGCGATCCGCTCACGCAGGCACAGGTGCTCTATTCCCTCTGGTTAGGCGCCAACCTGCAAGCAAAAATGTCTCGCAGCGCCGTGCCGCTCGAAAGCGCGCTGGCGCATGTGAAAAACTGTATTACCGCGCCTGGCGTGTAGCCGGCGTTTTTATTTACCCTTTTACTAGTCGACTGGTCTACTCAGGAGCCGTTATGTCCGCTGAAAAGCTGTTTACCCCACTGAAAGTGGGTGCCGTTACTGCCCCAAACCGCGTGTTTATGGCCCCACTTACCCGTCTGCGCAGCATCGAGCCGGGCGATATCCCAACGCCATTGATGGGTGAGTATTACCGCCAGCGCGCCAGCGCGGGCCTGATTATCTCCGAAGCCACGCAGATTTCTGCTCAGGCAAAAGGCTACGCCGGTGCACCGGGTCTGCACAGCCCGGAACAGATCGCCGCGTGGAAAAAAATCACCGCAGGCGTGCATGCTGAAGATGGCCGTATTGCGGTTCAGCTGTGGCACACCGGTCGTATCTCACACAGCAGCATCCAGCCTGGCGGTCAGGCGCCGGTTTCTGCCTCTGCCCTGAACGCCAATACCCGCACTTCCCTGCGCGATGAAAACGGTAATGCGATCCGCGTCGACACCACCACGCCACGCGCGCTGGAGCTGGACGAGATCCCGGGTATCGTGAATGATTTCCGTCAGGCCGTCGCCAACGCCCGGGAAGCGGGCTTCGACCTGGTTGAGCTTCACTCTGCGCACGGTTACCTGCTGCATCAGTTCCTGTCCCCGTCTTCCAACCAGCGTACCGACCAGTACGGCGGCAGCGTTGAAAACCGCGCGCGTCTGGTGCTTGAAGTGGTGGATGCTGTCTGTAATGAGTGGAGCGCAGACCGCATTGGTATTCGTGTCTCCCCGATCGGTACTTTCCAGAACGTCGACAACGGTCCGAACGAAGAAGCAGACGCGCTGTATCTGATTGAAGAGCTGGCGAAACGCGGTATCGCCTATCTGCACATGTCCGAGCCGGACTGGGCAGGTGGCAAGCCTTACAGTGAAGCCTTCCGTCAGAAAGTGCGCGAGCGCTTCCACGGCGTGATTATCGGGGCGGGTGCGTATACGGCAGAGAAAGCCGAGGATTTGATCGGTAAAGGCCTGATCGACGCCGTGGCCTTTGGCCGTGACTACATTGCTAACCCGGATCTGGTTGCCCGTTTGCAGAAGAAAGCCGAACTGAACCCGCAGCGCCCTGAAAGTTTCTATGGCGGCGGCGCGGAAGGTTATACCGACTACCCTTCACTGTAATCCCGCTTTGTACATTGATAGCGGCGACCTTTCGCCGCTATACTAAAACATCGTTTCTGTTCAAAAAGATAATCCATTCCACTGGTTAATGAGGAAATTATGCGCCTACTTCACACCATGCTGCGCGTTGGCGACCTGCAACGTTCCATCGATTTCTACACTAACGTTCTGGGCATGAAGCTGCTGCGCACCAGCGAAAATCCGGAATATAAATACTCCCTGGCGTTTGTCGGTTACGGCCCGGAATCTGATGAAGCGGTCATCGAGCTGACCTACAACTGGGGCGTGGACAGCTACGAGCTGGGTACAGCTTACGGCCACATCGCGCTGGAAGTGGATAACGCCGCCGAAGCCTGCGAACGTATCCGCAGCAATGGCGGTAACGTCACCCGTGAAGCCGGTCCGGTTAAAGGCGGTACCACCGTAATTGCGTTTGTGGAAGATCCGGACGGTTATAAAATCGAACTGATCGAAGCCAAAGACGCTGGTCGCGGCCTGGGCAATTGATCCCGCAGGGCGCACTTTGCGCCCGTTGTTTTGCTGCATCCCCTCTCAAAATTTGCCATAATGCGCACTGCTTTTTCCCCCTTGTAAGAGACCCTGATGTCCGATAACGCTCAATTTACCGGTCTGTGCGACCGTTTTCGTGGTTTTTATCCCGTTGTCATTGATGTTGAAACAGCCGGATTTAACGCTAAAACCGATGCGCTGCTTGAGATTGCCGCCATCACGCTGAAGATGGATGAACAGGGCTGGCTTGTACCGGACACCACGCTGCATTTCCACGTTGAACCCTTTGAAGGGGCAAACTTACAGCCAGAGGCGCTGGCCTTTAACGGTATCGATCCGACAAACCCGCTGCGCGGGGCGGTAAGCGAATACGAGGCGCTGCACGCCATTTTCAAAATGGTGCGCAAAGGCATGAAAGAGAATGACTGTAGCCGCGCCATTATGGTGGCCCACAATGCCACCTTTGATCACAGCTTCACTATGGCTGCCGCCGAGCGTGCCTCGCTCAAGCGTAATCCATTCCATCCGTTTGTGACCTTCGACACCGCCGCGCTGAGCGGCCTGGCGCTGGGGCAAACCGTGCTCTCTAAAGCCTGCATCACGGCGGGTATTGCGTTTGACGGCACCCAGGCGCATTCCGCGTTATACGACACCGAGCGTACGGCGGAGCTGTTCTGTGAGATCGTCAACCGCTGGAAACGTCTCGGCGGCTGGCCGCTGCCGATGGGCGACGAGGCCGATCTTCAATCGTAGGTTGGGTAATCAATAGCCCCACAGGACAAAAAAAAGCGACCAACATAATGTGGTCGCTTTTTTATATCCGCAGAAAACTTACTCTGCGTCCGGCTCTTCGGTTTTATACTTCGCCGCAGTCTCTTTGATCAGCTGTTGCAGTTCGCCGCGCTGATACATTTCAATCAGGATGTCGCATCCGCCGACCAGTTCACCATCAACCCACAGCTGTGGGAAGGTCGGCCAGTTGGCGTATTTTGGCAGTTCAGCGCGAATGTCCGGGTTTTGCAGGATATCAACGTAAGCAAAACGCTCACCACAGGCGGACAGCGCCTGAACCGCTTGCGCGGAGAAGCCGCAGCTTGGCAGCTTCGGAGAACCTTTCATGTACAGGAGAATCGGGTTTTCAGCGATCTGGCGCTGAATTTTTTCAATAGTGGAGCTCATGTCTTGCTTCCTTTAACTTCTGTTACGGCATCAGTCTGACATTGTAGCGGGTCAGGCCGACATCGGAAAATAACATTTTTGTCACGTCTAATTATTTTATCGCTTATCGCATAAAGTTGCATTGCTAATGTCGTTTATCCCCAGACGGGGTGCGGTTTTGCTTAAGGAGCGAACAGGAGTGCGTCAGAATGGTGAATTTTTTTGCACTTGCTAACGAAACATAATTTTTGAATGAAAAATGCTATTAACTTCTTCTGATTTTATGGATTAGAATCGACAGGTTTTGTAAATCTCACGCGGGTATGCATTGTGGCCTGCATTTATCAGGGGACTGCCCAGTGGCGCGGATAACTAAAATCTCGATGACGCTCTGTGCTTTACTGTTTACCACACTCTCATTTACGCCAGCGGCGAACGCCTCTGAACAGGCGCGGCATTCTGCTGTACAAAAATCGCATCTGGCAAAAACCACAGAACGTAAGAAAAAAACCACCAGTAAAACAGTAAAGAAGAAAACCACCGCTCAGACCAAAAAGACCGCCTCCAGTAAACCCAAAACTCTCCGTTCCGGCACGCACAAAACCACCCGCACGACCGCCAGCCTGGTGAATGAAAAATGCACCGTGCGCAAAGGCCATAAAACGAAATGCGCAAAAGTGACGAAGCTGGCTGACGTGCATAAAGCGCGTATGCAGAAAGCGCAAAAAACGGCGATGAACAAACTGATGGGGCAAATAGGTAAACCGTATCGCTGGGGTGGCACCTCTCCGCGCACCGGTTTTGACTGTAGTGGGCTGGTTTATTATGCCTATAAAGATCTGGTGAAGTTTCGCATTCCACGCACCGCCAATGAGATGTACCATCTGCGCGACGCCGCGCCTGTAAACCGTGGCGAACTGCAAAATGGCGACCTGGTGTTCTTCCGCACCCAGGGACGCGGTACGGCCGATCACGTTGGGGTGTATGTGGGTAACGGTAAATTTATCCAGTCACCGCGCAGCGGTCAGGACATTCAGATCACCTCTCTCAGCGAAGATTATTGGGTGCGCCACTATGTGGGTGCGCGCCGCGTGATGACGCCAAAAACCATTCGCTAAACCCTGCCGTGCCGCCTCCATGGCAGGGTAAGTTCCTCTTTTGCATACCCTTTCAATTTGCTATTCTGTCCTTGTTGTCTGTAGGGTTATTGGCAACGTATAAAACTATAAGGAGAGAAGCAATGTCGTTCGAATTACCTGCACTACCGTATGCAAAAGACGCCCTGGCCCCGCACATTTCCGCGGAAACCCTGGAGTACCATTACGGCAAGCATCACCAGACCTATGTCACAAACCTGAACAATCTGATCAAGGGCACCGATTTTGAAGGCAAAACGCTGGAAGAGATCGTGCGCAGTTCAGACGGCGGCGTATTCAACAACGCCGCACAGGTGTGGAACCACACCTTCTACTGGCACTGCCTGGCCCCCAATGCAGGCGGAGAACCTACCGGTGAGCTGGCGGCAGCGATTAACGCCGCGTTCGGCAGTTTCGCGGATTTTAAAACGAAGTTTACTGACGCAGCCGTTAAAAACTTTGGCTCCGGCTGGACCTGGCTGGTAAAAGAGGCTGATGGCAAACTGGCTATCGTTTCCACTTCTAATGCGGGTACCCCTCTGACCACCAGCGCCACGCCGCTGATGACCGTGGACGTATGGGAACACGCCTATTACATTGATTACCGTAATGCGCGCCCGAACTACCTGGAACACTTCTGGGCACTGGTTAACTGGGAATTTGTTGCGAAGAACTTCGCCGCGTAAGAGACACGCAGAAGGGGCAGCCCTTCTGCGTTTTTGTTTATTCCGCCGTACACACCGCTTCAGGCTGTTTACGACCAGACATCATCACCAGCAGCAGGCCGAGTGCAGCAATGATCGCCCCCATCACCGGCACAAAACTGTAACCCAAACCACCGGAGATCACCGCCCCGCCCGCTGCGGCCCCCAGCGCATTGCCCAGGTTAAACGCACCGATATTCACCGACGAAGAGAGCCCCGGCGCTTCGTGCGCAACGCGCATTACGCGCATCTGCAACGGTGGCACCACGGCAAAGGTTGCGGCGCCCCACACCACCATGGCAATCGCGGCACCCACTTCGTTACGCGCCAGCCACGGAATCGCCACCATGATGACAATCAGCAGCGTTAAAAAACCTTTCAGTGTTCCACTGACGGAGCGGTCGGCAAATTTCCCGCCGAGATAGTTGCCAATCGAGAACCCGACACCAATCAGCACCAGCATCGCGGTAACAAAGAGTGGCGTTGCGTGGGTAATGTCGTGCAGCACCGGGGAGATATAGGTGTAGAGCGTAAACATCGCCCCGGCCCCCAGTACCGTGGTAAGCAGCGCGGACAACACCTGAGGACGCATCAGCACCGCCAGCTCTTTACGTACTTCCGGACGTTCTCCCGCACTTCCTTTCGGCAGTGAGAAGAACAGCGCAACCATCGCGACCACGCCCAGTCCGGCGGTTGCGAGGAAAGACATACGCCAGCCGATGGTTTCTCCCAGCCAGGTGGCAGCGGGAACGCCGCCGATATTAGCGATGGTGAGGCCCATGAACATAGTGGCTACCGCGCTGGCCTGCTTATGTTTTGGCACCACGCTGGCGGCAACAACCGAGCCCAGTCCGAAGAAGGCGCCATGGTTGAGGCTGGTCAGAATGCGCGAAAGCATCAGAGTGGTGTAATCGGGCGAAATCGCGGAAAGCACATTTCCGAGAGTGAAAATCGCCATCAGGAAAATCAGCGCATTGCGGCGAGCGCGGTGGGAAAGCAGCAGCGTCATCAGCGGCGCGCCCACCATCACGCCAATCGCGTAGGCGCTAATTAACATACCGGCCGCAGGAATTGAGACGTCCACACCCCGGGCGATAACAGGCAATAACCCCATAGGGGAGAATTCAGTGGTGCCAATCCCAAAGGCGCCAATCGCCAGGGCCAGCAGGGGAAAATTGATTTTCATGAAGAGACTCCGGATACCGTGCCATAACCCGGCACAGAACTAAGAAGTCAAAAGCATGACATCAATCACAAAAAATGAGAAGTTAACATTTTGGCAAAAGATTTTTGCCGGAGAGGTAACAATAGCGGCAAGAGAGGGAGAAGGTTCTCCCCCCTCCTGAATCAGTGCAGCGCAGCGGTTAAACCACCCGCAACAATCAGGGCAAGAACAACAATGGTGGTAAACAGCGAAAACTTCAGATCGGTACTCATCAATTTTTCTCCTTTTATTCACCCTACGAAAAGTGAGCTTGCTCATTTTTACACAGTTCAGGTCAAAAATCTTCCAGGATTTAAGCGGATATCCACTTTACCTCTTCCCCTTTTCATCAAGATAGGACAAAATTCCACGCTAAATTTATTAGCGTACCGGCCACTGACCCCCTCCTGACGTCCTGTGTCGTTTTCCCGGCGTGTCGCAACTCATGTTTGCGTGATAAGGGTGAGAGAAGGCAAACGTTTACCTTCAATTTTTTCAGGAGCTTAGGATATGGTCTGGAGTGACATTTAATGGCAACAATTAAAGACGTAGCAAAACGCGCAAACGTTTCCACCACAACCGTATCACATGTTATTAACAAAACGCGTTTCGTCGCTGAAGAGACGCGTAATGCCGTCTGGGCGGCAATCAAAGAACTGCACTACTCGCCAAGTGCCGTCGCCCGCAGCCTGAAGGTTAATCACACCAAATCGATTGGCCTGCTGGCCACCAGCAGTGAAGCGGCCTACTTTGCTGAAATCATCGAAGCCGTTGAAAAAAACTGCTTCCAGAAAGGCTATACCCTGATTCTGGGCAACGCGTGGAACAACATTGAAAAACAGCGCGCTTACCTGTCAATGATGGCGCAAAAGCGCGTCGACGGCCTGCTGGTAATGTGTTCTGAATACCCCGAGTCGGTCCTTTCCATGCTGGAAGAGTATCGCCACATTCCGATGGTGGTCATGGACTGGGGCGAAGCGCGCGCAGACTTCACCGACTCCGTTATTGATAACGCCTTTGAAGGCGGCTACATGGCGGGGCGTTATCTGGTAGAACGCGGTCATCGTGAAATTGGCGTGATCCCGGGACCGCTGGAGCGTAACACCGGGGCTGGCCGTCTGGCCGGTTTCATGAAAGCGATGGAAGAGGCGCTGATCACCGTGCCGGAAAACTGGATTGTTCAGGGCGACTTCGAGCCGGAGTCGGGCTATCGCGCCATGCAGCAGATCGTCTCCCAGCCGCATCGCCCTACCGCGGTGTTCTGCGGCGGCGACATCATGGCGATGGGCGCGCTCTGCGCGGCGGATGAACTCGGCCTGCGCGTCCCGCAGGATATCTCGGTGATCGGCTATGACAACGTGCGCAACGCCCGCTTCTTTACCCCGGCGCTGACCACCATTCACCAGCCGAAAGATTCGCTGGGTGAAACGGCCTTCAATATGCTGCTGGACAGGATCGTCAACAAGCGTGAACAGTCCCAGTCCATTGAAGTTCACCCGCGCCTGATAGAACGCCGTTCCGTTGCGGACGGTCCGTTCCGCGACTACCGTCGTTAATCTCATTACGGGGCCAGCTATGCTGGTTCCCGCAACCACTCCCGGTTCAGCGTTTCGCTGTCGCCCAGATAATCCAGCAGCCAGGCCATGGCGGGCGAGACGTCGTTTTGCTGCCACGTCAGACAGCACGCGGCATCCGGGAAGGGGTTTTCCAGCGTCAAGGCCACCCACTCTCCCGCGTCGATGCGCGGGCGCGCAAAATGTACCGGCACCATGCCAACGCACAGCCCCGCGCTCAGACAGGTGGCCGACGACTCCCAGTCCGGTGCGACCACGCGGCGCTGATTATCCAGCAGCCAGGTAATGCGCTTGGGCAGCGAGCGGGAGGTATCTTCCAGCACCAGCGAGGGCCAGTTGCGTAAGGTGTCATCGCTCAGCGGACCTTCCAGCGCCGCCAGCGGGTGATCGCGCGCGACCACGCAGGTCCAGCTCAGCATGCCCATGTCGCGAAACGCGTAGCGCCCCCCAACCGGGATCGCCTGGGTTGCACCAATCGCCATCTCCGCCCTGCCGTCCGCCAGCGCATCCCAGACGCCGTTGAACACTTCCTGCGAAACACGCAGTTCGACGTCGGAAAAATGACGATAGAAATCGACGATCATCTGCCGGGTCCGCTCCGGCTTAACGATGTTATCCACCGCGATAGCGAGATGCCCGCGCCAGCCGTTGGCGATCTGCTGGCACTGCTCACGGGTGATCTGCATTTTTTTGATAACAGACCGCCCTTCCTTCAAAAACCACGCTCCGGCAGGCGTGAGCTCCACGTCGCGATGGCGCCGCTCGAACAGCGGGACCGCCAGCCACGCTTCCAGCTGGCGCACCGTATAGCTGATAGCCGAGGGAACGCGATGCAGCTCCTGGGCGGCACCGGTAAAACTGCCGTTACGCGCCACGGCATCAACCACTTCAAGGGAATAATCTGACCACATCTTTAGCCTGCAAATTTTTTGAATGCACCCGCCAAATATTAGCGTTTCACAAGCCGCTTTGCACTCCCTACACTCTGCGCCAACGTACACCTGCCTCCTCAGGAGAAAAAAAGTGCAACCCAGGAAAGGATTTTTAGTCTGGCTCGGCGGCTTAAGCGTGCTGGGCTTTTTGGCAACCGATATGTATCTGCCCGCGTTCGCCGCGATGCAGGAAGATTTGCAAACCCCTGCCGCCGCCATCAGCGCCAGTTTAAGTTTGTTCCTCGCTGGCTTTGCTTTTGCGCAATTGCTGTGGGGGCCGCTCTCGGATCGTTTTGGCCGTAAGCCCGTCCTGTTGTTGGGGCTGGCGATTTTTGCCGTAGGCTGTCTGGGCATGCTGTGGGTCCGCGATGCCGCCTGGCTGCTGGCGCTGCGCTTTATTCAGGCGGTCGGTGTCTGCGCCGCAGCGGTGACCTGGCAGGCGCTGGTGACCGATTACTACCCCGCCTCGCGCACTAACCGCATATTCGCCACTATTATGCCGCTGGTCGGCCTGTCGCCGGCGCTTGCCCCGTTACTGGGCAGCTGGATCCTCGCGCATTTCGACTGGCAGGCTATTTTCGCCACGCTCTTTGCTATTACGCTGGTCCTGATGCTGCCTGCTTTCGGGCTTAAACCTGCGCATAAAAAAGAGACGCATCCGGACGCAAAGCCCATCACCTTTACCTCTTTACTGCGGTCGAAAGCCTATCGCGGTAACGTGCTGATTTATGCTGCCTGCTCTGCCAGCTTCTTTGCCTGGCTAACCGGTTCGCCGTTCATTCTGCATGACATGGGCTACAGCCCGGCGGCTATCGGCCTGAGTTATGTACCACAGACCATCGCCTTCCTGGTGGGTGGCTATGGCTGTCGCGCCGCGCTGCAAAAATGGGAAGGCCAACAGATGCTGCCCTGGCTGCTGGTTTTGTATGCGCTAAGCGTGATTGCGACCTGGGCTGTCGGCTTTATTCCCGGCGCCGGGCTTGCAGAAATTTTGATTCCGTTCTGCGTCATGGCGATCGCTAACGGGGCCATCTACCCTATTGTTGTAGCCCAGGCGTTGCGTCCATTTCCGCAGGCGACAGGCCGCGCTGCCGCGCTGCAAAATACCCTGCAACTTGGCCTGTGCTTCCTGGCAAGTCTCGTGGTCTCTGCGTTGATTGCAACCCCGCTGCTCACCACCACCAGCGTGATGTTGGTCACCGTTGCACTGGCTGGTTTGGGCTATCGGATGCAGTCCTCAGCCCATCGCGAGCAGAGTGAAAACGCGCAGACAGAAACGTCGCACGCCTGATTGCGTGGGAAACTATGTTAAAAACCAGTGATTAGGTTGCTAACAATTTTCTGTTGAATCACCAAATTTTGCGGCCTATACTGAATTTGGTTCGATTAAATACGATAAATATTAAGTGTTAACGGGAGCCGGAGCGCTCCCGTTTTACCATGGAAGGCATTTCGGCAAGGGTTATCTCCCTTCCTCTGTTCTACGTCGGATATTAGCCTCGCGGGCATTTACCGTGAGATTTCTCACAAACCAAAAAAGCGTCTACGCTGTTTTAAGGTTCTGATCACAGCAAGGTGATGGAGAAGCTATGAGTTCATCGTGTATAGAAGAAGTCAGCGTTCCGGACGATAACTGGTCCCGGATCGTCAGTGAACTGTTGGGACGTGCGGGCATTACGATTAATGGCTCATCCCCCTCCGATCCCCAGATAAAGCATCCCGATTTTTTCAAACGCGTGTTACAGGAGGGGTCGTTAGGGCTGGGTGAAAGCTATATGGACGGCTGGTGGGAGTGTGAGCGGCTGGATATGTTCTTCTCCAGCGTATTACGCGCCGGTCTTGAAAAACAGCTCCCTCGTCATTTCAAAGATACCTTACGCATTGCCTCCGCCCGCCTGTTCAATCTGCAAAGTAAAAAACGGGCGTGGATCGTCGGTAAAGAGCATTACGATCTTGGCAACGATCTGTTCAGCCGTATGCTCGATCCTTTAATGCAGTACTCCTGCGGATACTGGAAAAAAGCGACGACCCTGGAAGAGGCGCAGCAGGACAAGCTGCAACTGATCTGCGATAAATTGCAGTTACAGCCCGGTATGCGTGTGCTGGACATCGGCTGTGGCTGGGGTGGTCTTGCCTGGTTTATGGCTAAAAATTACGGCGTCAGCGTAGTCGGCGTCACGATTTCGGCTGAACAGCAGAAGATGGCGCAGGAACGCTGTCTGGGTCTGGATGTTGATATTCGGCTTCAGGACTACCGCGACCTGAACGAGCAGTTCGATCGCATTGTTTCCGTAGGTATGTTCGAGCACGTGGGGCCGAAGAACTACAAGACTTACTTCGAGGTCGCCGATCGTAACCTGAAGCCTGAGGGAATTTTCCTGCTACACACCATCGGCTCTAAACGCACCGATAACAATGTGGATCCCTGGATCAACAAATATATCTTCCCGAATGGCTGTTTACCCTCTGTTCGCCAGATTGCGAACGCCAGCGAACCGCATTTTATTGTGGAAGACTGGCATAACTTCGGCGCAGATTACGACACCACCCTGATGGCCTGGCATGAACGTTTCCAGGCTGCATGGCCTGAAATCGCCGACAACTATTCGGAACGATTCAAACGGATGTTTAGCTATTATCTGAATGCCTGTGCGGGCGCGTTCCGTGCGCGGGATATACAGCTTTGGCAGGTGGTGTTTAGTCGTGGGATTGAGCACGGTTTGCGTGTGGCTCGCTGAAAAAATAACCCCGGTTAACCGGGGTTATTTTTTATTCTTCTTCCATGGTTTTAATTATCGCCGCCTCTTTCGCCGCCAGTACGCGCTCAACGGTATCCACGACCGCCTGGGTCTGGGGATCAATTTCGATATTTACGCGCTGCCCCAGTTTTTTTGCGCCAAGCGTAGTACGTTGCAGCGTTTCAGGAATTAAATGCACGCAAAAACGCGTTGGCGTCACTTCACCGACGGTCAGACTAATCCCATCGATGCCAATAAATCCTTTATAAAGGATGTATTTCATTAATGACGGATCCTGCACCTTAAACCAGATTTGACGGTTATTTTCCGAGGTCACGATTTTCGCCACTTCTGCGGTGGTCATAATATGGCCCGACATCAGATGCCCGCCAATCTCATCGCTGAATTTCGCCGCGCGTTCAACGTTAACGATATCTCCCACCACCAGCTCACCCAGGTTAGTGATACGCAGCGTCTCTTTCATTAAATCAAAGCTTATCTGGTTACCGTTAATTTCGGTCACCGTCAGGCAGCAGCCGTTATGCGCTATCGACGCCCCGGTTTCAATGCCGTCGAGCATATATTCAGGCAGCTCAACTACGTGAGTGCGGAAATTCGGTTTTTCATCAATGGACACCACTTTGGCAGTGCCCTGCACAATACCAGTAAACATGCTTACAGCTCCTGTTCATTCCGAACGGCGATGACACCGTATAATCCCACCACAATAACAGTTGAAAAAACAGGTTGCCAGTGATGCGCAATTTCTGGCGATTTTTTCACTAGATAATTAGTTAAACCCCGCTACAATAGCTGGCATCCCTCTGTTTTTTCTTCTTGCTGCCAGTAACGGCGGCCTTTTTAGTCTCTCAAATAACTACAATACAAAGGTGTTCACGTGCAGAAGTATATGATCGAAGCGCGTCAGTTATTGGCACTGGCCATACCGGTGATCGTCGCGCAGGTAGCCCAAACCGCAATGGGATTTGTGGATACGGTAATGGCCGGTGGTTACAGCGCCACCGATATGGCCGCCGTGGCGATCGGAACCTCAATCTGGCTTCCGGCCATTCTTTTTGGTCACGGCCTGCTGCTGGCGCTGACGCCCGTTATCGCGCAGCTTAACGGCTCCGGTCGACGCGACCGCGTGGCCCATCAGGTGCGCCAGGGCTTCTGGCTGGCCGGGGGTGTCTCCGTCCTGATTATGATCGTCCTGTGGAACGCCGGGTATATTATTCGCGCCATGCATAATATCGACCCGGCGCTGGCGGATAAGGCGGTCGGTTATCTGCGCGCCCTGCTCTGGGGCGCGCCCGGCTATCTGTTCTTCCAGGTGGCACGTAACCAGTGTGAAGGGCTGGCAAAAACCAAGCCGGGCATGGTGATGGGCTTTATCGGCTTGCTGGTGAACATTCCCGTGAACTATATCTTCATTTACGGTCATTTTGGCATGCCGGAACTCGGCGGCGTGGGCTGCGGCGTGGCAACGGCTGCGGTGTACTGGGTGATGTTCGGCTGTATGCTCACCTACATTAAACATGCGCGATCCATGCGTGACATTCGTAACGACACCTCGTTCAGCGCACCTGACTGGACGCTCATGACCCGTCTCATTCAGCTGGGGTTACCCATTGCGCTGGCGCTGTTCTTCGAAGTGACGCTGTTTGCCGTCGTCGCCCTGCTGGTCTCGCCGTTAGGGATTATTGATGTCGCAGGACACCAGATCGCCCTGAACTTCAGCTCTTTGATGTTCGTCCTGCCGATGTCCCTGGCTGCTGCGGTGACGATTCGCGTGGGCTTCCGTCTGGGGCAAGGCTCGACGCTGGACGCGCAAACGGCAGCCCGCACCGGCCTCGGCGTCGGCGTCTGCATGGCAGTCTGTACCGCGCTCTTTACCGTGCTGTTGCGTGAGCAAATTGCCCTGCTCTATAACGACAACCCGGAGGTAGTGACCCTGGCCTCGCATCTGATGCTGCTGGCGGCCATTTATCAGATCTCTGACTCCATCCAGGTGATTGGCAGCGGCGTGCTGCGTGGGTATAAAGATACGCGTTCCATCTTCTTCATCACCTTTATCGCTTACTGGGTGCTGGGTCTGCCGTGCGGGTACATTCTGGCGCTCACGGATCTGGTGGTGGATCGCATGGGGCCAGCCGGATTCTGGATGGGCTTTATCATCGGCTTAACGTCTGCGGCCATTATGATGATGCTGCGTATGCGCTTCCTGCAACGTCAGCCGTCTGCGGTAATTTTGCAGCGCGCTGCACGTTAATGACACAGTAGCCGCCGGCTGGCGGCTACTTTCTCTTCACTTTGCGCGGTAATGAAGCAATCGCGTGAAATCAGAGAGAAAAATGCATTTTCCCTCTTGCCACCTTGGGGCTGTGCCGCTAATATTCGTCCCCGTTGTCACCGACAACACGTTGCGTTCATAGCTCAGTTGGTTAGAGCACCACCTTGACATGGTGGGGGTCGTTGGTTCGAGTCCAATTGAACGCACCATTCTGCGTCTGTAGCTCAGTTGGTTAGAGCACCACCTTGACATGGTGGGGGTCGATGGTTCGAGTCCATTCAGACGCACCATTCTATTATTCCTCTGTAGTTCCTCATTCTTTCATCTGACTTTTCTGTGCCCAAGAGCATTTCAGGCATCATGTTTCGCTATAGCATCGTCACTTCTCAACTGCCTTTTAATCTCGCAGTCGCTCTAAATCTTGTTGCATCAACGTTCCAGCGTAATGTCAACCATTTCAGCTGGTTACAGGTGTACGACGTGGTAAAGCTGTCACGATTCCGGGCCGATGATCTGGCCCCAAATGGGTGAGGCCACAGGCCGGGTAATGCGGCAAAGGAGCCAATCCCCAGCAACGTACTAACGTAAGTGACTGGGGTGAGAGAGTGCAGCCAACTCATATGCATCTTGAAGTATGACGGATAGAAAGAGAGCGCGAGGGGCGCCCTCTTCTATCATGGTGCATGATACCGGGGTCCTGCGCTATTTATAGGTCAGCGTAAACGTCGCCGTGGCGTTGGCCGTGCCTGCCGTTATCGCCGACGTGGTCTGGTAGTAGCGCGATTTAAGCTGTACCGTCTCAGACCCACCGTACGGCGAGGTGCTGTAGTACCTGCTCTGACTAAACTGCACCGCGCTGTCATCCGGTGCAAAGTAGAGCTGCAGGCCTCCTCCCTTTGCGGCCATATCACCCGGTGCGCTGTCCAGTTTCATTACGATTCTTACCGCAGTTCTTTTATCCTCGCCCGCTCGGCCTGCATTCGATAGAGTTCGTATCGCTCCCGGAACCATGCTTGTTGCTCATCACTCATATTGCCGGTCACGGCAGCAACATCAATCTGCTGGCCCAGGGCGTGCATACGGGCAAAACTGCGTGCCAGAAAATCAAAATTCTTCAGTGCGTGTATTTCTTGTCGGTTCATCGCATATCCCTCCAGTCATTGAATTTGCTGTTCAAGGTCATATGCTTTTCTGATTTCAGTATCCGCCTGGAAAAGATCGTTTTTTGAGCAATGCGTGCGCATTAGCTTGCCCGCCCTCTCATTTCCGGAATGCTTTACAAAGGCTATCGACACGCATGCTGTTCGGAATAATACGTCTCTCTCATTTTTATCCCTTTCTCCTGCTACGCTTTTCCTATAACAAAAAAACGCAGGAAGGATGTCGATGAAGAAGATCGCGATTATAGGCGCGGGGCCTACCGGTATTTACACCTTTTATTCACTTCTCAGGAGTCAAACCCCTCTCGCTGTCACCGTGTTTGAAAAAGCAGACCAGGCCGGTGTGGGCATGCCCTACAGCGACGAGGACAATTCGCGGCTGATGCTGGCTAATATCGCCAGTATCGAGATCCCGCCGCTCTTTATAACCTACCTGGACTGGCTCAGGACGCAAAGCCAGACACATCTCGCACGCTACGGCGTGGATAAATCGACGCTGCATGAACGACAGTTTTTGCCGCGCATTCTGCTGGGCGAGTACTTTCGCGACCGCTTTTTAGCCATTGTGCAAGAAGCGCAACGCCGCGGATTCGATGTCCAGGTGCATGAATCCGCCCCGGTTACCGACCTTGATGCCCGGGAAGACGGCGTGACCCTCTGCGTCAATGACGCCCCCTTTGACGATAAATTTGATCTCGCGGTTATCGCCACCGGCCACGTCTGGCCCGAAGACGATGAAGCATCAAAAACATTCTTCCCGAGCCCGTGGTCGGGCCTGATGGACGCCAAAATTCCGCCCTGCCGTGTCGGGATTATGGGCACCTCGCTCAGCGGGCTGGACGCGGCCATGGCGGTGGTGATCCAGCATGGACGCTTTGTTGACGACAGGTTTGAGCTGGACGACAAAAGCCAGGATCTGAAAATTGTGCTGATGTCGCGCACGGGCATTCTGCCCGAGGCCGATTTTTACTGCCCTATCCCCTATGAACCGCTGTCGATCCTGACCGACGCGGCTGCCGACGCCGAAATCGCAAAAGGCCCGGAGGGATTGCTCGACCGGATTTTTGCGCTGATGGTCAGGGAGCTTGAACAGGCCGACCCGCAGTGGAGCGAGGCGATTGCCCTGAATACGCTGGAGCCCGATACTGTTTTTGATGCCTGGTTCGCCGATCGCAAACGTCACGATCCCTTCTCGTGGGCGGAGGATAACCTACGCGAGGTGGAGCGAAACAAACGCGATAAACGCACCGTTGCCTGGCGCTACACCGTTCTGCGACTGCATGAGGTGGTTCAGGAAGTGGTGCATCATCTGGATGACCGGGACGCAGAACGATTCAAGCGGGGGCTGGCGCGGGTGTTTATTGATAATTATGCGGCCATCCCCTCTCAGTCGATTCGCAGGCTGCTGGCCCTTCGGGAAGCGGGGATCATCAGCGTGCTGGCGCTTGGCGAGGATTACGACCTGGATATCGGGAGCGATCAAACCGCCATCAGAACCGGCGAGACCACCTACCGCTTCGACGTGTTCATTGATGCTCGCGGGCAAAAGCCCCTCAAAACGAAGGATCTGCCCTTCCCTTCGCTGCGCAAACAGCTGCTGGCAACGGGGGATGAGATACCGGACGTCGGAGAGGACTACACCCTGCGCGCGCCCGAGGCACTACGCGGGCGGATTGCGTTTGGAGCGATACCGTGGCTCATGCACGACCATCCCTTTGTTCAGGGGCTGGCAGAAAGCGCAGAGATGGGTGAAGCGATGGCAAAAGCGGTGTCGCAACCGGCAGTGCGATCGCGCAAGAAATTACAGTTTGTAGAGAACTAACAGGGCTTCCGTGCCCTTTGATAGCTGATTACTCGAAGAATACGCTCGGGTTTTCAGACAATGACACGAAGGTTTTGGTGTCTTTATCAAGGGCACGAATGTCGCCGCTTTCGATATCATACACCCAGCCGTGCAGGCGAATGGCGTTGTTGCGCAGACCGACCGCCACCGACGGATGGGTTTTGATGTTGCTTAGCTGGGCAAAGACGTTTTCCTGCACCATCGCGTTTACTTTATCGATCGGGTGCTCCCAGCTTTTCTTCTCGACGACCGCTTTAGCGGCATCAGAATAGCGCAGCCAGTGCGAAACGGCAGGCATTGGCTCCAGGTTGGCGTTATCGGCAATCGCCTTCATTGCACCACAGTTGGAGTGACCGCAGATCACGATGTCGGTTACGCCCAGCGCCACAACCGCATACTCAATCGTGGCAGACACACCGCCAGGCTCTGGCCCGAACGGCGGCACGATGTTGCCAGCATTACGAATGACAAAAAGCTGTCCCGGCTCTTGCTGCGTAACCAGTTCCGGGACCAGACGGCTGTCGGAGCAAGAGATGAACAGCGCTTTGGGATTCTGACTGGACGCTAAACTGCGGAAGAGCTCTTTACGTTGCGGGAAAATCTCTTTTTGAAAGCTGAGAAAACCTTCAATGATATGTTGCATAGCCATTTCTCTTTTATCTGTTTTAGTTTAGGTATGATCGCGATCACACGCGTAAAGTTAACCACCGCGCTTTAGTTCAGACAAGCAATATATTTCTGGCCCGACCGCTGCACAATCTCATCCGCTTTCGCCAGTACGTTCTGCCCTTCAAACGCGCCATAAAGACGCTGATAACGTTTGCCCTTCAGCCGGTCCGTCACCTGCGCTACGGTTGCGGCAGGCAGCGGAAGCATGTTGGGGTAGCTCCACATAAACGAGACGGCGGTTTGACCCGGGGTGACCTGAAGAATGTCCCCGGCCAGTAAAACCCCGTCGCCGTCTTGCCAGTGCAGTACCGTGCCTCCGGCAAAGTGACCGCCAAGGCCCAGAAGCGTGACCGACGGCGCGATCTCCAGCGCGTCGCCTTCCCAGAAGTGGAGCGCCGGGCTGTCGCGCATTACCCATTCGCGGTCGCTGGCATGGAGATAAACCGGGGCATCAAAGGCCTCCGCCCAGTCCTGCATCGTCGTGTAGTAATGAGGATGCGAGATCGCGATGGCGCTGATGCCGCCGAGCGCCGTGACCAGCGACCGGGTAGCCGGATCAAGGTTCGCGATGCAATCCCAGAGAATATTGCCGTGGGCGGTCCGCAACAGGAATGCTCGCTGGCTGATGGCAAATGCCGGAACGGTTTTCAGGGCCAGCAGCTGCGGCTCCAGCTGCTGCCATTTGTTAGTGTGCGTTGCGGTTACGCTGTCAAAATCCATCCACGCCTGCCCGGTAGCCGGAACGTACTGGCGTTCATCTTCGCAAATCGGGCATCTGTCAGGCTGGCGATCGTAAGAGGTGCCGCAGGTTTTACAGAGCGTAATCATCAGGTTTCCTCAGCGATAAACCACTGAGTATGGCAGGGATTATCCTTATGTGCTGCACGGTACATTGCAGGCGCATTTTGCCCTATACTCTGCCAGTATCAAAAACTGAACCAGGCAGGTGTCCTATGGAAATTGATCTCGATAACTTAGTGTTTAACGGGCTGGATGAAGCAGAAGAGCGTAACGCGGAACGTCTTGATGACGCGGACAAAAAGGCCCAGGCGATTGTCGCCGACGATGACTGCGGCGACGCCTGCAAGATCTGATGAGAAAGCACCGGTGACCCGGTGCTTTTTTTATTGTCGTTTCATCCCTTAATTTTCAGGGACATGCTTGAATCCGCTCAGCATTAACATAATGCTCTCGTCCGACGAAGCCGGCTGGAACTGATAGTGATTCCCCTGCCGATCGCCCCCGATATACCATGAAATTTCCGTTTTGCCTTCGGCCAGCGCCTTGCGTACGGCTTTGTCCACATCGACCATGCGATACTCGCGCGAATGGTTTAGATAGAGCACGGCATCAGACCGGTAGTTACACGCCGGGCGCGAGGTCCAGCGCACGGTAGCCGGATCCCAGTCATTGCTGGCCGGGTAGAAGAAGATCTGATCGGCACCGTTGGTCTCAACCTTACCGCCGAAGATCCGCACGCGATACTTGAACTGTGAGGCGTCCTGGCCTGCTGGCAGCGGTGGGATTTTAAATTTCACCAGCGACAGGGTTTCGGCGTTGCGGGTGCGCCCGCCGTTCTGCCAGTTATCCTGAACCAGAAGCACCTGCGGCGCAGGCTGGGACGCGTCAGGCTCCTGACTGCTGAGCCAGACGTTCGCTTTCGGTATGGAATAGCCATAAGGCACGGTGGTACCACAGTCCATTCCCCGGTTCATACACCGGTCAGTCATAAAACGCGCCCCCTCTTCGGTCCAGCCGTTCATAAAGTCGGCATGGGCCGTGTACAGGCTGCCCCAGCGCTCCTCACGCTCGTTACCGTGCATGATCGGATCCATAGACAGTTGCACTTTTGTGGTGTCCAGGGAGGTGATGGTCGGGAGCACCCAGGCCACGTTCATATTGACGGAGGGGATCTTCACCGGGAACCCGCTCGGGCAGGCGCCTTTGATGTCGTAGGTGGCATTCGCGAGGCCGTGAACCGGCTTCAGGTTGACGCCATCCCAGCAGTTCGGGAACTGAATGCCAATATTAAACTGTACCGCATCCTTCGCTTTACGCAGGCCGCACGTTTCCCCCACCTTGTTGCTATAGCCTTTGCCGTTCGCGCAAAGGAACGTGATGTGTGGATTGGGCGCCGCGCCGTGGTGGTCTCCCGCCAGCAGCGACAGCCCCGCCGGGAAAGGTGAAAGCGGCCAGGTATCGACGTGTGAGGCCTGATAGTAGGTTTTCTGATAGGCCGGTTTCACCACCGTGCCGTCCGGCAGGCGCAGCGACGGCACCCAGTAGGCCGAGCTGTCGGCTTTGTTATCGCAGGTTGTCTCTTCGTGCTGGCGCAGCGTTTCACGGGTAGAGGCCGCGTCGGTCTGCCTGTTGCCAAAGAAGTCATGCAGCATGGCCTGGTTGGGCATGCCGTACATCATGATCGCATCGTCGCCGAGCGTGTGGGAATAACTGCACACCACGTGCGCCTGGGGGGCAGCATGAGCGGCGTGCATGGCAAACAGTAAAGCGGGGGCAGAAAGGGCTGTAGTGAGCGTGGTCCGTTTCATCATTTTCTCCATGAAATGAAAGGACCTATTGGTAACAAAAGCCGCCTGATTCACCGAGCGATTCACCGCCCGTTTTTCCGCGCCAAAGTGCTTTACACGGGCGTTTTAGCCCAGTTCAGGGCCAGGTTGCGCGCGGCGCCGTTGAGCGTGCGGGAACCACGCCGGGACAAACCTCAGCCGGCCAGGGCTTTCACCACTGTTTCCATCGCCTGGGTGGTCAGTTCGCTGCGTTTCACGCGCTGGTTCGCGAGTGCGGTACGCAGCACGCCGGCAATCACAATATGCTTCGGCTCCTGGCCCAGATCGCGCATCTCAAGAACGACCTTCCCCACCACCCGGCACATCTCCTGATACAGCGCTTCGTCTTTGGTCACATTGCCCATCGTCATCACTCCGTTGCCCTAAACGGCCAGCTTAAATGATTCATCGGCTGGATACAAAAAAAGCCCGGCGAGACGTTCACCGGGCTTCATCTGTTTAATCAACGCATCAGTTATTAACGGGGATCACCGCGCCTTTATATTTGGTGCGGATCCAGTCCTGAATCTCTTTGGAGTGCAGCACGTCCACCAGCGCAACGATATCTTTTTTCTTCTCGTCACCGCGATGCACGGTGATGATATTGGCGTACGGGTTGTTCTCACCGCTCTCGACTGCAATCGGGTCGTGAACCGGATCAAGGCCAGCGTCGATGGCGTAGTTGGCGTTAATCACCACCGCCGCGCCTTCGTCGTTGTTGTACATCTGCGGCAGCAGAGAAGCTTCTACGTTAGGCGTAAACTGCAGCTTTTTCGGGTTCTCCACGATATCGCTGATGCGCGCCGTGACTTTGTCGATGCCCGGCTTCAGCTTGATCACGCCCTCTTTTTCAAAGATAGAGAGAATACGCCCCTCTTCGGACACCGCATCGCGCATGATGATTTTGCCGCCTTCCGGCAGATCCTTCAGCGATTTGTATTTTTTCGAGTAGATGCCGATTGGCTCAATGTGGATCGCGCCCGCGCTGACAAAATCGTAATCCTTGTCGCCCGCGTGATCTTTCAGCACGCTGTTAAGATAGGGAATATGCTGGAAGTAGTTGGCATCGATGTCGCGTCCCGCCAGCGCGGTGTTAGGCAGAATGTAGTCCTGGAAAGGTTTGATCTCCAGATCGATACCCTGCTTCGCCAGGATCGGCTTCGCCTGCTCCAGAATTTCAGCGTGCGGCGTGTTGGATGCGCCCACGGTCAGCGTGTCGGCCCACGAGGCGAAGCTCAGGGCGCTCAGGGTGGCGGCGGCGATCAGCGTCAGTGTTTTTTTCATGATGATGGTTCCTGTGTGTTATTAGAGATTATCTTTTGTCTAACAGTGAAGTAATGACATCGCCGCAGAACTGGATAATGAAAACGATGATCAGAATAGTCACCGTTGCCACCAGCGTGACGTCACCGTGGTTGCGCTGGAATCCTTCCAGATAGGCCAGATTTCCCAACCCGCCGGCACCAATCACCCCCGCCATCGCGCTGTAGCTCACCAGCGCGATGAGCGTCACCGTAATACCTGAAACCAGTGCGGGTGATGATTCCGGGAGTAAAACCCGAAACACTAACGTGCTCAGCCGGGCGCCCATGGAACGCGTGGCTTCGATTACCCCTTTGTCCACTTCGCGCAGGGCAATCTCAACCAGACGCGCATAGAAAGGTGCCGCGCCAACAATCAGAGCAGGCAGCGCCGCGTTGGCCCCGAGAATGGTGCCGACGATCGTTTTCGTGAATGGGATCAGCAGTACGATCAGAATGATGAACGGGATAGAGCGGAACACGTTCACCACAATCGAGATCACGCTGTAGACCGAACGGTTCTGAAACAGCCCGCCGCGCGCGGTTAAAAACAGCGCCAGGCCGAGCACGATGCCCAGCACAAACGTCGCCACCCCGGACAGCGCCGTCATGTACAGGGTCTCCTGGGTTGCAGACCAGAGCTGGTCCCACTTCAGATGCGGAAAGAGATTCTCAGCCATGCTTCACGACCTCGCCTTCAATATCGCTGTGCTGCAAATCGGCGAGGATATTGTTCAGTTGTTCATCGGATGCCACCACGTGCACCCACAGTTGTCCAAATACCCCGTGGGCGGTTTGGGTCATTTTTCCGTGCAGAATATTAAACGGCAGGCCGTAGCGCAGGGTCAGTTCGCCCACAACCGGACGGTGCGTGCTGTGCCCGGTGAAGGTCAGCCTGATCACCGTGCCCTCCAGCGCGTTCGCCAGTTCGGCATTAAAGCTTTCATCCTCGGCGTACTGGCTCACCTGACGGACAAACTGTTGGGTAATCGGCTGCTGCGGATGCGTAAAGACGCTCAGGACCTCTCCCTCCTCCACCACTTTGCCGTTTTCCATCACCGCCACGCGGTCGCAAATTTTACGCACCACGTGCATTTCGTGGGTGATCAGCACGATGGTCAGCTTAAAGCGACGGTTAATGTCCGAAAGCAGATCGAGGATCTGATCGGTGGTCTGCGGATCAAGCGCAGAGGTGGCCTCATCGCACAAAAGCACGTCAGGGTTATTCGCCAGCGCACGGGCGATGCCGACACGCTGTTTTTGACCGCCGCTCAGCTGAGACGGATAGGCATTTTCGCGCCCCTTCAACCCAACCAGCTCTACCAGTTCGGCCACGCGAGCCTTGATCCGGGCTTTAGGGACGCCCGCAATTTGCATCGAAAAGGCGATATTCTCATTCACCGTACGCGACCACAGCAGGTTGAAGTGCTGGAAAACCATGCTGATTTTCAGGCGTGCCTGTCGCAGCGCTTCGCCTTTTGCGGCGGAAATATCCTGCCCGTTGATGGTCACGCTACCGACGCTTGGCTTTTCAAGGCCATTGAGCAGGCGGATCAGGGTACTTTTCCCCGCGCCGCTGTAGCCGATAATGCCGTAAATTTGGCCCTGCTCCACCGTCAGATTGACGTTATCAACCGCCGTGAGCGCCACCTTTCCGTTGTCAAAAATCTTCGAAATGTTCCTGAGTACTATCATTCTTATTCTGATCCGTTCCGCATTTAGCGGTTTAGCAGTATGGATGTCCAAAAGAGAGTAAACAGCCGTTATCAACTTTGAAATGACCAAAATGGAATGTCTTATAACCTGACGAAATAAGAGGCGCAGCTACAGCCTGCGAGCCTGTTAGATGAATTTCAGCAATTGATTTCTGGCGAATGCATATCCCGCCGCGCTCAGCCGGCAAAATCGGCTATTTTTAGCGCAATACAGGGCGATTTGGCCGTCCTCACTTCCAGAGCACTTTACGTCTTGCTGTCTTTCCCTCCCAAAACGGTATGAATATTCCTTTCTGTTATAAATGGCAGTGAAAGGTTCTTTATTGAGAAAATTTCAGGGTCCTATCATCCGGTCATGAAATCCTGAAAGGACATGACCATGACGATTTACCATTCCGTTACCGACCTGATTGGCCAGACGCCCGTCATCCAGCTGCACAAGCTCGATACCGGCCCCTGCTCACTGTTTCTTAAACTGGAAAACCAGAACCCCGGCGGCTCGATTAAAGATCGCGTGGCGCTGTCGATGATCGCGGAAGCGGAGCGCAGCGGCCTGTTGCAGCCCGGCGGCACGATTATTGAGGCCACTGCCGGGAATACGGGGCTGGGCCTGGCGCTGATTGCGGCGCAAAAAGGCTATGCGCTGATTCTGGTTGTCCCGGACAAAATGAGTCGTGAAAAGATATTCCACCTGCGTGCGCTGGGCGCACAGGTGGTGCTCACCCGTTCAGACGTGAATAAAGGCCACCCGGCCTACTATCAGGATTACGCCCAACGTCTGGCGGACGAATTGCCCGGTGCGTTTTATATCGATCAGTTTAATAATCCGGCCAACCCGCTGGCGCACCGCACCACGACCGCACCGGAGCTGTTTGAGCAGCTTAATGGCAACATCGACGCCATTGTCGTTGGCGTTGGCTCCGGCGGAACGCTGGGTGGCCTGCAGGCATGGTTTGCCGAACACTCTCCTCACACCGAGTTCGTGCTGGCGGATCCCGCCGGGTCGGTTCTGGCCGATCAGGTTGAGACCGGGCGCTATCAGGATGCCGGCGCCTGGCTGGTCGAGGGGATTGGCGAAGACTTTATTCCCCCGCTGGCCCACATTGAGGGGGTGAACCGCGCCTGGCGCATCAGCGATCGCGAGGCTTTTGCCACCGCACGCGAGCTGCTGAAAACAGAGGGCATTCTGGCCGGCTCCTCCAGCGGCACGCTGCTCGCCGCCGCGCTGAAATATTGCCAGGCACAGTCCTCGCCCAAACGCGTGGTGACCTTCGCCTGCGACAGCGGCAATAAATATCTCTCAAAAATGTTTAACGACGACTGGCTGCGCCAGCAGGGGCTGATATCGCGCCCTGCGGCTGGCGACCTGTCCGACTATATTGCCCTGCGGCACGACGAGGGTGCAACGGTGACTGCCGCACCGGATGACACGCTCTCCACCGTGCTGGCGCGAATGCGCCTGTATGACATCTCCCAGCTTCCGGTCATGGAGAATGGCCAGGTCGTTGGCATCATTGATGAGTGGGATCTGCTGCGCCATATCGGAGGGGATGGCGATCGTTTCGCGCTACCCGTCACCCGGGCCATGACGCGACAGGTTGAGTTTCTCAATAAACACGCCCCTGACAGCGCCCTGCTCAACATCTTTGACCGCGGTCTGGTCGCTGTCGTTACCGACAACGACCGTTTTTTAGGGCTGATCACGCGCAGCGACGTTCTGACCACCTGGCGCAACCGCCTGTCACAATAAAGGAATAAACGATGAAAAATCTGGCCACCCTCAGCGTTCACAGCGGCGAGTTCCGCGACGAGCACGGCGCGGTCATGCCGCCGATTTACGCCACGTCCACGTTTGCGCAACCGTCGCCGGGCGAGCACACCGGCTATGAGTATTCCCGCAGCGGTAACCCGACCCGCCACGCGCTGGAAACCGCGATTGCCGGGCTTGAAGGCGGTTCGCGGGGCTACGCGTTTGCGTCCGGCCTCGCGGCGATTTCGACCGTGCTTGAGCTTCTGGATAAAGACAGCCATATCGTCGCCATTGATGACGTTTACGGCGGCACCTGGCGTCTGATAGAAAACGTGCGCAAGCGCAGCGCCGGGCTGCAGGTGAGCTGGGTAAAACCCGGCGACCTGGCGGCTATCGAAGCCGCGATCCGGCCCCAGACGCGCATGGTCTGGGTAGAAACACCGACCAATCCGCTGTTAAAGCTGGCCGATCTGGCAGCGATAGCGGACATTGCGCGTCGTCATGGCGTTATCAGCGTGGCGGATAACACCTTTGCCTCACCGGTGATCCACCGTCCGCTGGCGTCCGGATTTGATATCGTGGTGCACTCAGCCACCAAATATCTCAACGGCCATTCGGACGTGGTGGCCGGGCTGGCGGTGGTGGGCGATAACCCGGCGCTGGCCGAACAACTGGGCTACCTGCAAAACGCCGTTGGCGGCGTTCTGGATCCGTTCAGCAGTTTCCTGACCCTGCGCGGCATCCGCACCCTTTCGCTGCGCGTCGAGCGCCACTCAATCAACGCGCTGGCCGTGGCCCAATGGCTTGAGCAGCACCCGCAGGTTGAAAGCGTATTTTACCCGGGGCTGGCGTCACACCCGCAGTATGAACTTGCCCGTCGCCAGATGGCGCTGCCCGGCGGCATGATTTCGCTGGTGGTTAAAGGCGATGTGCAACGCGCGACAGAGGTCATCCGCAAACTGAAACTGTTTACGCTTGCCGAAAGTTTGGGCGGCGTGGAGAGTCTGGTCAGCCAGCCCTACAGCATGACGCACGCCTCTATCCCTCTTGAGCAGCGTCTGGCTAACGGTATCGTGCCGCAGCTTATCCGCCTGTCGGTGGGGATAGAGGACGCGCAGGATTTGATCGCCGACCTCGACCAGGCGCTGACTCTTTAAGCAATACGAGGCAGGTGTTGCACCTGCCGCCATAAGATGTCATTTCACCTTAACGCATTGATAACAATCTTATGTGAAACTGCACAGATTGTTTTTGAAACGCTGTTTCCATTTTCCTTTTGCCTCCCTTTCAGCGTATAATGCGCGCCAAATCCCTGGTGAATGGTTTCAGCGCTTGGAAGACAAAAAACCACGTACAACTTTTCCTCTCTCCCGTTGGGCTGTCACACAGGCACACTTTCTTCTGCACGCTCATTTGATGTCTCCTATCCTTAGTGCGTGTCATATACTCTTTTGCAACACAGGTTTGACTCCGCGGCGGTGCGCCCCCGGAGCGAGATTTCCATATCCTTCCCAACTTAAAGACTAAGACTGTCATGAAAAAGACGAAAATTGTTTGCACCATCGGCCCAAAAACCGAATCTGAAGAGATGCTGAGCAAAATGCTGGACGCCGGCATGAACGTTATGCGTCTGAACTTCTCTCACGGTGACTATGCTGAGCACGGTCAGCGTATCCAGAACTTGCGCAACGTGATGAGCAAGACCGGCAAAAAAGCCGCGATCCTGCTGGACACCAAAGGTCCTGAAATCCGTACCATCAAGCTGGAAGGCGGTAACGACGTTTCCCTGAAAGCGGGTCAGACCTTCACCTTCACCACCGACAAGTCTGTTGTCGGTAACAGCGAAACCGTTGCGGTGACCTATGAAGGCTTCACCAGCGATCTGTCCGTTGGCAACACCGTTCTGGTGGACGACGGCCTGATCGGCATGGAAGTGACCGCTATCGAAGGCAACAAAGTTATCTGTAAAGTGCTGAACAACGGCGACCTGGGCGAAAACAAAGGCGTTAACCTGCCGGGCGTTTCCATCGCGCTGCCAGCACTGGCTGAAAAAGACAAGCAAGACCTGATCTTCGGCTGCGAGCAAGGCGTTGACTTCGTGGCAGCGTCCTTTATCCGTAAGCGTTCCGACGTGGTGGAAATCCGTGAGCACCTGAAAGCGCACGGCGGCGAGAAGATTCAGATCATCTCCAAAATTGAAAATCAGGAAGGCCTGAACAACTTCGACGAAATCCTCGAAGCGTCTGACGGCATCATGGTTGCACGTGGTGACCTGGGCGTTGAAATCCCGGTTGAAGAAGTTATCTTCGCGCAGAAGATGATGATCGAGAAATGCGTTCGCGCGCGCAAAGTGGTTATCACCGCGACGCAGATGCTGGACTCCATGATCAAAAACCCACGCCCTACCCGCGCAGAAGCAGGCGACGTGGCGAACGCCATCCTCGACGGTACCGACGCAGTCATGCTGTCCGGTGAGTCTGCAAAAGGGAAATACCCGCTGGAAGCCGTTAGCATCATGGCGACCATCTGCGAGCGTACTGACCGCGTGATGACCAGCCGTCTGGACTTCAACAACGACAGCCGTAAACTGCGCATCACCGAAGCAGTGTGCCGCGGTGCGGTAGAAACCGCCGAAAAACTGGACGCGCCGCTGATCGTTGTGGCAACCCAGGGCGGTAAATCTGCTCGTGCAGTGCGTAAATACTTCCCGGACGCCACCATCCTGGCGCTGACCACTAACGAAACGACTGCGCGTCAGCTGGTGCTGAGCAAAGGCGTTGTGGCGCATCTGGTGGAAGAAATCGCATCAACTGACGATTTCTACATCCAGGGTAAAGAACTGGCGCTGCAAAGCGGTCTGGCACAGAAAGGCGACGTTGTGGTAATGGTTTCTGGTGCGCTGGTCCCAGCGGGCACCACTAACACCGCATCTGTTCACGTGCTGTAATAATTCCCGAACGAATTAATTTTGATTAAAGCGCCCCACGGGGCGCTTTTTTTATTCCTGTCTTTAGCCCTGTCTAATCAAAAAGCAAATCGGGTTTTTCTATTTAATCGCCAATTATCTAAGATGAATCCGATGAAAAATGCCTTTTTTAACATAGCTTTTTCGACAAAAATGCCAAATACGATGCTTCTTTGAGCGAACGATCAAAAATAGGCGCATTCCCAACAAAAAAATATTCTCAACCTAAAAAAGTTTGTGTAATACTTGTAACGCTACATGGAGATTAACTCAATCTAGAGGGTATTAATAATGAATCGTACTAAACTGGTACTGGGCGCGGTAATCCTGGGTTCTACTCTGCTG
>Ga0209795_10000278_pt1 | contig 44590 bp, 30 predicted proteins | sample AgamicOrMarz_FD_187166 | JGI IMG/M metagenome (GOLD analysis project Ga0209795, IMG submission 187166) | Agave microbial communities from Guanajuato, Mexico - Or.Ma.rz (SPAdes) (version 2) | ecosystem: Host-associated > Plants > Phyllosphere > Phylloplane/Leaf | place: Guanajuato, Mexico...
CTGTTCTCTGTTCTCTGTTCTCTGTTCTCTGTTCTCTGTTCTCTGTTCTCTGTTCTCTGTTCTCTGTTCTCTGTTCTCTGTTCTCTGTTCTCTGTTCTCTGTTCTCTGTTCTCTGTTATTGATATTTTTGCCTTAACTCATCTTTTTCTTGTTCTGATAAGAATGCGATCTTTATTCCATTTTCTTGAGCTGTATAAATTTGCTCAGGACTTAAACCAGCTGAAGGGGCAGCAGTTAAATACTCATGTTGTATCTCAATGCCTTCTACCGCAGGGTCATCTGTATTAATAGTGGCAAGTACACCATGTTCTAAAAAAGTCTTTAATGGGTGCTCTGCTAAAGAAGGCACTGTGTTAGTTTGAATGTTTGAGGTTAAGCAAGACTCAATACCAATCTGGTGTTTAGCTAAATAATCTAAAAGTTTTAAATCTTGAACTGCTTTAACACCATGTCCAATTCGTTCAGCACCTAATTCTTCAATGGCTTGCCAAATACTTTCAGGACCAGCAGCTTCGCCTGCATGTACTGTAATATGCCAACCTGCATCACGTGCTCTTTTAAAGTGATCAATAAATAAATTACCCGGAAAACCAAGCTCATCTCCAGCGAGATCCAACGCTTTAATATCATTTTTATGGGCGAGTAGAGCATTTAACTCTTTTTCGCAGGCTTCTTGACCAAAAGTACGGCTCATAATGCCAATTAAATTCGCTTTTACTCCGTAAGCTTGACTGCCTTCTTTCACCCCAGCAATAACTGCTTCGACAACACCTTCAAGGGGAAGTTGATGTGTCATTCCCATATAACCCGGTGAAAAACGCAGCTCTACATAGTCTAGCCCTTGTTGTGCTGCATCTTGCATGTTTTCAAAAGCAATGCGATTGCAGGCATCTAAACTCGCTAATACTTTTACACCCCAATCGAGCTTTGATAAGAAACTTAATAAGTCAGGTTGGTTATCCATCACTTGTACATGCGGGCGTAAAGATTCAATGTCGTAGGCAGGTAAATCTAAATTGTATTGTTGCCCCAAATCTAAAATGGTTTGAATGCGGATGTTGCCATCAAGATGACGGTGTATATCTGTAAGCGGGAGCGTTTTTGTAATCATAAATCTCTTCTTATCTGTTTGTATTAATTCATCATGCCTGTTTAGGACTGCTGATAAAAGTTTGGTTTTGCTATGTTTTTGTGAAAAGCGTTGAGTTGAGTTTTTTGAACTTACTATATTTGTATAAGTTTTAATTTTGATGACATTGTTCTGGCCTAAGAAGACAACACAGTCTGTGTAAGATACAAGCACCAAGATTTTTATTGTTTTTAATTTCGCTGAGCCTATTTTTTGTTGACTCTTCAAGAGTGGATTGGCTGAAGAATGGTCATTGGTATTTTGGCTTTTACTTGTAAAGATGAATAAAGGCTTGCTAAGACCAAACTGATAAAGCAATTAATTTATCTGTAGAAATCTATTTCTGGCAAGTAAATGAAAAAGAAGAAATAGGAAGCGCTCAAATGAAGTCGGTACTTTGTCATCAAGCAAAATTACAAGTGGTGGACCAACCGAAATTAACGCCTGCAAAAGGACAGGTATTATTAGAAGTGGTGCGATGTGGAATATGTGGCTCTGATTTACATATGCAGCACCACTGCGACCACATGCATGATCTGGCGGCACGTGTCGGGTTTAATGGTTTAGCGAAGTCTACAGACCCATTTGTACTAGGACATGAGTTCTGTGGCAAGGTTTTAGACTACGGCCCAAAAACACGTCACAAATTTAAAGCCGATACACTTGTTTGCGCAATGCCGCTTTTAAATGTAGATCAACATGGTTATTTATCTACAGGGCTTTCACCAAATGCATCTGGTGGTTATGCCGAGCAAGTATTGGCTCAATCAAGCTTGATGTTTGAAGTGCCCAATGGTCTAGATGCAGATAGTGCCGCCATGACTGAACCTATGGCGGTTGCATTGCATGCTGTTCGCCGTAGCCGTGTGAAAACCAGTGAGCCTGCTATTGTGATTGGCTGTGGTCCTGTCGGGCTAGGTGTCATATTAATGCTTAAAGCAGCTGGGGTGAAAACTGTAGTTGCCAGCGACTTTTCACCAAACCGCCGTAAGTTTGCCGAGCAATGTGGTGCGGATATAGTGGTAGACCCTAAAGAGACATCGCCATTTGCCAACTGGAAAGAATTTGGTTTGCTTGGCAATGTATCAGATGCGATTAATATGGGTATGGGGCTGTTTGATAAGTTGCAAGCGACACGCTTACCTTGGTGGCATGGATGGCGCATGATTGATAAATTAGGTGCTCTGCCAAAACGTCCTGTTATTTTTGAGTGTGTGGGTGTACCGAGTGTTTTACAGCAAATTATTGAAGGTGCACCTTTATTTTCCCGAATTGTTGGGGTGGGGGTATGCATGCAAAGTGACAGAATCGAACCCGCACTTGCGATTAATAAAGAGTTAGAAATTCAGTTCGTATTGGGATATACACCGCTTGAGTTTAGAGATGCGCTGCATATGATTGCAGAAGGTAAAGTGAACTGCTCACCGCTCATTACCGGTGTTGTCGGCTTAGAGGGTGTTACGAGTGCATTTGAAGCATTACGTGACCCTGAACAGCATGCCAAAATCTTGATTGACCCTAAACTTAGCGGTGCAGATATTCAATTGATGAGTCATTAATTCAAAGTCATTTATGCTTAACTAAAAAGATTGTGATCTCATCAATTACAATCTTTTTTTATGTGTATAGAACGCACAAAGTGACTCAGCTAATTTGAATTACTCTTTAGTTGTTCTAACTCTTGGTAGATCCACTCAACAAATTTTTGAATAGTCGGTGAGATGTCTTGGCTTGAGTGAATGAGATAGTACTTTCGGCTGCCTTTTAGTTTTTTATTAGAAACAATCACCAGTTCTTTTTTTTGTAGTTCAGATTCAATCAACATTTGCGGAATTAAAGCCATTCCCATGTCATGACTGGCGGCAACGGCAAGCATTGAAAATAACTCATGGCGCTGACCATCAAAAGGCTTAGGGTGCTGCATGTGATGAGTGAGAAACCATTCTTGCCAAATGCTAGGTCGAGTGGTTTGTTGAAGTAGGGGGATTTTCAGTAGATCTTCTGGGCTTAGATCATAGGTATTTTCATTGATCATCACCGCATCTGGAAAATACTTTTCGATGAGTCTTGGTGAGCATACAGGTACAATTTCTTCATCCATTAAATAATGCGCTTGTATGCCGGGCCAATGGTCAATTTGCTGCTGTGTACCTGCAAAAATAGCGGCATCAAAAATATTGTCATTAAATAAAAATGGCTTGGTACTCGTTTCTAAATGAACGGTAATTTCAGGATACTTCTGATTTAAAAGATGAAGTTTAGGTAACAGCCAGCGTGTTGCAAAGGTAGGCACTACGCCTAATTTTAGAGTTCCGCCTAAACCTTTGTGAGAAATCACATCGGCCGTACATTTCTCTAACCCCAATAAATAGGGCTTAATACTTTTGAAATATTGTTGTCCTGCAATGGTCAGCTCAACACCATGTCGAGTACGAATAAATAATTCAACTCCTAAGAAGTCTTCTAACTGCTGAATTTGGCGAGAGACTGCGCTTTGGGTAATGCATAACTCTTGCGCAGCATAGGTATAACTTAGATGTTTTGCTGCACTTTCAAAGCAAATCAGACCCTGAATGGATGGGATGCTTCTTCGCATAGATAAATCCTTTTATTTGTCGTCATATTTCGAAAAAGCATATGACCTAAATGCAGATATTAGAGTTTAGTATAAAAATAAGCCATTTTTAATGAAATACAATGAATTAAATATCTAAATTTAACGCGTCTTGTTTTAAATATGCGTAAGTTGCATATCTGCATGAACATTTATCGTTTGATTACTGCATTTTTCACGCATAACATCGAGTTAAAGAAAGAAGATCAAATCAAGCAGAGGATGCGATGAACCACACGGTGACAACAAAAAAAGCAAAAGTTCAATTTAACTGGCAAGACCCATTTTTAATTGAGCAACAGCTTAGCCCAGATGAGCGCATGATTCGTGATGCGGCTCATGCCTATTGCCAAGAACGTTTGCAACCCCGTGTACTTGAACAATTTCGTCATGAAACAACAGATCCTTCCATTTTTCGTGAAATGGGAGAGCTAGGCTTACTGGGTCCAACCATTCCTGAGCAATATGGCGGCGCGGGTTTAAATTATGTGAGTTATGGTTTGGTTGCGCGTGAAATTGAATATGTTGACTCGGGTTACCGCTCTATGGCGAGCGTGCAAAGCTCATTGGTGATGGTTCCGATTCATGAATTTGGTACCGAAGAGCAAAAGCAAAAGTACTTACCTAAACTTGCCACTGGTGAATACATTGGTTGTTTCGGTTTGACTGAACCTGATCATGGCTCAGACCCTGGCAGTATGATTACCCGTGCTAAAAAAGTTGACGGTGGTTACCGTTTAAGTGGCGCAAAAATGTGGATTACCAACAGTCCGATTGCCGATGTATTTGTCGTTTGGGCAAAAGAAGTTTCTGCTGAAGGTAATGTGGGTGATATTCGAGGCTTCATTTTAGAAAAAGGCTGGGAAGGTCTATCTGCACCTGCTATTCATGGCAAGGTCGGTCTACGTGCATCGATTACAGGTGAAATTGTAATGGATAACGTATTTGTACCTGAAGAGAATGCGTTCCCTGAAATTCGCGGTTTAAAAGGTCCATTTACCTGTTTGAACAGTGCCCGTTATGGTATTGCATGGGGCGCAATGGGAGCTGCCGAGTTCTGCTGGCATACCGCACATCAATACACCATGGACCGCAAACAATTTGGCCGTCCGTTGGCTGCAAATCAGTTGATACAAAAGAAACTGGCTGATATGCAAACTGAAATTGCATTAGGTTTGCAAGTGGCTTTACGTTTTGGTCGTATGAAAGATGAAGGCATTGCGTCAGTTGAAGGCACATCTTTAATTAAGCGCAATAACTGTGGGAAAGCGCTTGATATTGCTCGTATGGCACGTGACATGATGGGTGGAAACGGCATTAGTGACGAATTCGGTGTAGCACGCCATTTGGTTAACCTTGAAGTCGTAAATACCTATGAAGGTACACATGACGTTCATGCTTTAATTTTAGGCCGCGCACAAACAGGCATTGCTGCATTTAGTAACTAACTCATTCATTTTTAAAAGATCGAGGTGTTCTTTCGAGAACACCTTTAGGGATTTTTACGCAAAAATTTATGGAAAATGACAAGATTCATCGTAAGGATACTCATGTAAAGATGTGCCTCTGTGTACTTAAAACTAAATGTAAGATGATGAAAATATAGAAGATTAAGTCATACAGAAAACATAAGTAGGCTACCGATGACTCATTTGGGAAAATGAGGAACTAAAGATGAACAATGACGTTCAAATAATATCGAAAGAGTTGAGAACTACATTTCCAAGTAACCTTGGAACATATGAAAAGATCGGCCCTCATACATGGAAATGGGCGTTGTTATTTGCCTATTTTGCGATGGTGGTCGATGGCATTGATATTATGCTGCTGTCTTATAGCTTGACCAGTTTAAAGGCAGAGTTTGGTTTAAGTACCTTTCAAGCAGGTGCCTTAGGTAGTGCTTCTTTGGCTGGGATGGGTATTGGCGGTATTTTGGGTGGTTGGGCATGTGACAAGTTTGGCCGTGTACGAACGATTGCTAACTCGGTAACCTTCTTTTCGGTAGCGACTTGCTTATTGGGTTTTACGCAAAGCTTCGAGCAATTTATGGCTTTACGTTTTATTGGTGCTTTAGGAATTGGAGCACTCTATATGGCATGTAATACCTTAATGGCTGAATATGTGCCAACCACTTACCGTACAACGGTCTTGGGTACGCTACAGACGGGTCAGACCGTAGGATATATTGCCGCGACGTTGTTAGCAGGGGCGATTATTCCAGATCATGGCTGGCGCGTTTTATTCTTCCTGACTGTAGTACCTGCTTTCGTTAATATTTTCCTGCAACGATTTGTGCCGGAGCCAAAATCTTGGCAGCTCACCAAAATTGAAAGCTTGCAAGGCAACAAACAGCCTAAAGAAATAGCTGTAGCTGAAAAGCCCAAGAGTGGCAGTATCTACAAACAAATTTTTAATAACTTTAAGCACCGTAAAATGTTTTTGTTGTGGATGACCACAGCATTCTTCTTGCAGTTCGGCTATTACGGCATTAACAACTGGATGCCAAGTTATTTAGAAACAGAAGTGCATATGAACTTTAAAAACTTAACCAGTTATATGGTGGGTTCATATACCGCAATGATTCTAGGCAAAATTTTAGCAGGTTATCTTGCTGACAAATTTAACCGCCGTGCTGTTTTTGTGTTTGGAACAATTGCCAGCGCCGTGTTTTTGCCAATCATTATTTTCTTCAATACCCCTGACAATATTTTGTATTTATTGATCACTTTTGGCTTCTTATATGGCATTCCATACGGTGTGAATGCGACGTATATGGCTGAAAGTTTTTCAACTGATGTGCGCGGAACAGCCATTGGCGGTGCTTATAACATTGGTCGTGTTGGGGCTGCTATTGCACCAGCTACGATTGGATTCTTGGCGTCGGGCGGTACGTTTACCATGGCTTTTATTGTGATGGGCGCTGCGTATTTTGTAGCGGGTGTATTGCCGGGCTTATTTATTAAAGATCGTCAGTACGATCCGCAAAAACAATCATAAACAATGACAAGAAGGTGCGTTGAGTACCTTCTAAAAAGATAAGGGTATCGTTATGGGTGCATTACAAGGAATTCGGGTTTTAGATTTAAGTCGTGTGCTTGCAGGGCCTTGGTGCGGACAGATCTTGGCAGACCTTGGCGCGGAAGTCATTAAAATTGAACGTCCGCGAGTCGGTGATGACACCCGTATGTGGGGGCCACCATGGATGCCCGATCAAGATGGAAACATGACTCGTGAATCTGGTTATTTTCAGTGTACCAACCGAAATAAATATTCTGTTGCGGTAGACATAACCACACCTGAAGGTCAGGCCTTAATTTATGAAATTGCCAAAACTGCCGATGTCGTTATTGAAAATTATAAGACAGGGTCTTTGGCTAAATATGGCTTGGACTATGCATCCTTAAGTGAGTTAAACCCAAATATTGTTTATTGCTCGATTACCGGTTTTGGGCAAGATGGTCCACGTGCAGAAGAACCCGGCTATGATTTTATTATTCAGGGTATGTCTGGCTTAATGAGCATTACCGGTGAGCCTGATGGTGTGGCAGGCGGTGGTGCACAAAAAGTTGGAGTTGCCGTTGTCGATATTCAAACGGGGTTGTATTCAACCATTGCCATTCAGGCCGCCTTGATTGCACGCTCGCACACGGGGCGCGGACAATATATTGATATGTCACTCCTTGATGTGCAGGTCGCGGCACTGGCAAATCAGGGAATGAACTATTTAGCCTCAGGCAAAGCACCACAGCGCATGGGTAATCAACATCCGAGTATCGTGCCGTATCAGACTTTTAAGGCTAAAGATAAAGAATTTATTATTGCGTGTGGTAACGACAAGCAGTTTAAAGATTTGTGCATTGCGATTGGTTATCCAGAGTTACTCGAAAATGAAAAGTTTGTGCGCAACCAAGACCGCGTAAAATATCGAAATGAACTGATTCCTTTATTGTCGGAACACTTTTTGCGAAAAACTGCCAAAGAATGGGTCGATATGATTCATGCTTTAAAAGTACCTGTAGGTGTTATCAACTCTATTGAAGATGCTTTGGCTGAACCACAAATCGTACATCGCAATTTGGTGGTGAATATTCCTCATCGTTTAAATGAAAACTTCCAAACCATTGGCTCACCCATCAAACTGTCTGATACTCCGGTCGAATATCATCATGCACCGCCAGAGCTGGGTGAACATACTGCTCAAATCTTATCGAGATTTAAAACAGCAGAAGAACTGGCTGCGTTAAAAGAGAAAGGCATTATTGATGGGAAAATTGCTTAATCAAAATCTCATCTATTCAATTGCAGCTCTAGGGCTGCAATTATAAATTTTGGTTAATATTAAATAATTGGTTAATTGAATTTTTCATATTGATCGCAAGTGTTTCATCGAAACCATCGACTAAAAAGCGGCTAATTAATCCTTCAATCACCGTATAAATCAGCTCAGATAAAGTCTCACCATTTGGCATATTACAGTTTGCAGCAATGAGTTCTTTAATCCATTGTTTATGGGCTTTAGAAATCGAAATAATATCTTGATCATCTTGGTTAGATTCAGCAACAGCTCTTACAAATAAACAGCCCTTAAAGAAATCTTGCCTAAACCAATTGGTGTGCCAATCCAGAATTTTATTGATGGCTTCTAACCCAGTTGCATCTCCTACATAGCCCAAAAGGCTTTGCTTAAACCGTTCATCACGAGCAACGAGCACGGACTTAACCAGTTGATTTTTATTTTTATAGTAGGTGTACATCGTGGTTTTAGAGCAGCCAGATTCATCGCGAATCAGGTCGACGCCAACTCCGACAAAACTATTTTCATTAAATAACTTCTCGGCTGTATCTAATATTTTTAAGGCAGATTTAGACATAAAACTTTTCCAAAAAATAAAATAGTACAGATCTGTACTATTTGGAATTTTATCTATATGCTTTTTAAAAAGCAATGTCTGTTTAAGGAAAAAAACCATGTTCTCGATCTTTTATGGCAAAGAAAAACTGGCTTCATCGCCTACTAAAATTGATATTTTACGAAGTCTTATTGGGGGGACGGTCAGTATTTTTATACTTTTGTGGTTGAGCAAGCTCACACACAATATCTTTATCATGGCACCGTTTGGTGCCACCTGCGTATTGCTCTATACCGTGTCTCAGTCACCTTTGGCGCAGCCGAGAAATATTATATTTGGGCATCTTATCTCGGCTTTTGTAGGTTTATTTTTTCTAAAATTTGTTGGTGTTTCCATTTTTACAATTGCTTTATCAGTGGGCTGTGCTATTGCACTCATGCAGATTTTTAAATGCGTTCATCCACCTGCTGGAGCCAATCCTTTGGTTATTTTACTCACCGCAAGCAGCATACATTATGAGTGGAGTTTCTTAATTTTCCCTGTTTTGGTCGGCGCAGTTTCTTTAGTTTTGGTAGCGATGCTGATTAATAATATTAAAGCGAGTACCAAGTGGCCAATCTATGGCTTGGGAATTTTAAATAGTAAAAAGTAGGCAGGCTATGAAGTATTTTGAACTTAAAATAATGAAAGTATTCACTACGCCAAGGTAGTGAATGCTTTTGAGTGAAATTATGACTTCTTAGAAATACGTTCTTCGATGGCAAATTTGAGCAAAGAAGCACTGCGGTAAAAACCATGTGCGAACTTTCCAAATGGCATAGTAATGAAGAATGTCATGACTGTAGCTAAATGGAAAATCAGTAAAAGTGCCATATACGGTGTATTGCGAAATGCCATAAGAGCTAAGCCTGAAGCACTGACTAAAATTAAAAGGAAAATAAAGCCTCGATCTACAGGTTTCTGCTCGCGGTCACCATGTAATGGATGACGTTTAAGGTTTAAATAAAGCAAGCCAGATGGTCCAATCACTAAGCCAAACCCACCCAACGTACCCAAAATCACAGGCAAGCTAAAGATAGGGTAAGGCGCATGCAGGTTAAGGAAATAGTGATATAAAGTCGCTACACCTGTGGCTGCAAAGCAGAGCATAAAACCATAAAACGTCAGGTGATGGAACACGCGGCGGATTTGTGTGTAACGATCATCTTGTTCATTACAGCCTTTGCCATGTCCACCGTCTAAATATTTAAGTGTTAATACATTTTGAGAGGCTTGAATAAGGTCTGGTTTCTCAACTTTGCCGTGAATAACTTTAGATGTCTGTCGCCAGAATTTGCTAATCCCGATGCCGAGCAGAACAATCGCAACTGTAAAGGTCGCTCCAAACAGTAGAGCTAGAAAGTTATGCGGGAAAATCGCATAGAAATTACCTTGATAGCCTGCAAATAGGTGGGTGCCCTTGTACCACACCACAGCTAACATGCATAAAAAGAAAATAACTGATAACGCCGAAACAAAAGGAATCCCGACAGACTTATAAAGTCGACCTAAAGGTTGAGGCGTCGCAAACTCTTGGTAAGTTTCCAAACGTACTTGTGCCATTGCTTTTGGAATGTTTACACCAAACTCATGCGGCGGGGCATATTGGCAAGCGTGTAAACATGCACCACAGTTATGGCACAGGTTTGCGAGGTAATGAATATCGGCTTGATTAAACTCAAGACGCTTGGTCATCGCCGCAAATACAGCACAAAACGACTCACAGTAACGACAAGCATTACAAATCTGTAGCGCTCTTTGAACTTCCTGCTCATGGTCAGAGAGCTGAACAACTGGAATTAGGGCTTTAGTACTAGCATTCATGTTCAACTCCTTGTGAAAGTGCATAGTGGGCTGCATTTTTTCCGGCAATGCGTCCAAAGGTCGTGCCAATCGACATACCAACGCCTGCGGTATAACCCTGACCGAGTACGTTACCTGCCATCATTTCACCTGCCACAAACAGGTTGCGGCTGGCTTTATCTTTAAAACGCACAGCAGCATCGTCTTCGACTTTTAAGCCTAAATAGGTAAAGGTAATGCCGGGTTTAAGGGCATAGGCATAGAACGGTGGGCGATCAAGAGGAACGGCCCAATGGGTCTTGTTGGGAACAATATTTTCGGTGGTGCAGTCATCTAAAACGGTATGGTTAAAGGTACCTTGCACACAGGCTTGATTAAATTCTTCTACGGTATGGCATAAGGTTTTTGCATCCAGCCCGATTTTTTCGGCTAACTCTTGAATGCTATTTGCTTTTACACCTGCAAACACAGGGGGCATAAAGCGCCCAATGGCTTTTGAGTCAATAATGGAATAGGCAATTTGCTGAGGTTGTTTGGCAACAAGGCGGCCCCAGATGGCATAACGTTTAGGCCAGAAGTCTTCGCCTTCATCGTAAAAACGTTCGGCTTTGTTATTGACCACAATACCCAAAGAAACGCAGTCAATACGAGTACAGATGCCGCCGTCATATAACGGTGCTCTTGCATCTACAGCGACGCAATGCGATTGTGATGGGTCACCAATAATATCGGCGCCTTGATCTATCATAAATTTAAGTAAGTTGCCTTGATTAAAGCGGGTGCCACGAATAATGAAGTTATCGGCAGGCCATTCGCCGTTTTCATTTTGTCCCCATGCTTCTCTTAACCATTCCAGATTTGACTCAAAACCACCTGCAGCCAATACACAGCTTTTCGCTTTAAACACACGGCCATCTTCCGCAATTGCAGCTTCAAAATGTCCTTGGTTTAACTTTAGATCTTTAATTTTTGTGTTGTATAAAATCTCAATACCAAGTTCTTGGGCACTACGGTAATACGCATTAATAAGAGCTTTACCGCCACCCATAAAAAAGGCATTGGTACGTGCAACATGTAAAGCACCCGATAACGGCGGCTGAAAATTCACGCCATGTTTACGCATCCAATCACGGCAGGTCGCCGTGCTACGAATGACCAGACGAGCTAAGTGCTCATTGGTTTTGCCCGCAGTCACTTTAAGCAGGTCTTGCCAATATTCTTCTTCGGGGTAGGCATCGACTAATACATCTTGAGGAGCATCATGCATGCAACGGAGGTTACGAGTGTGTTGTGAGTTACCACCACGCCATTCTTTAGGGGCTGCTTCTATTACTAGTACAGAAGCACCACTTTCTTTTGCTGTGAGCGCGGCACACAGTGCGGCATTCCCACCACCAATTACAATCACATCATGCATGGATTTCTCCCTTTCTCAGCTAGGGCTAATGTAGCTTTAAAAGGGAAGATGAAGTGAGAGGCTAAGCTTGAAGGGGTGTTTAGTAAAAATAAACACTAATAGCTTAAGTGTTTATGAGTTTCGCACCGGGCCAACGCTTTTCATTAATCAGGTTGGTGACGCAAGCACGAATCACTACTTTCGTAGCTAAAGTAGCAGGCGAGAGTTCTTCTTCAGAGAGGCTAATTAAATAGTTAATACGCTCAATAGCAGGTTCTACAATGCGTAGCAGACATAAGTCTTGCCGCGCGTTTAATGATGCACCTGCAGGTTGAATGGTTGCCATTTCGAGTTGGCTAATGCTTTCCATTAACAAATGCAGCCCATCAATTTCATACGCCACTTTAAGCTGATGAATTTTCTGTTCGAGCAACAAACGCAGTCCATGTCGCTGGCTCGGTAAAATCAGGGGAAGTTCTTTAAACTGTGAATGGCTAATAGTTTGACTGTCTATACAGCGTTCAAGATGGTACTGACTCAGCACTTCTTTAGGTGAGATTAAAAACATTTGTTCTTTGACTAAAGGCTGTATGGCCCATTGTGGGTCGACATCGTCACTAAAGATGATCGCGACATCGAGCTGCCTTGCATTGACCAATGCTTTGAGGTCACCCGATAAGCCTTCGATTAAACGGACTTTAATGTCGGGGTAACGATTTCTCATGAGTTTTAAAAAGTGCGTGCCTATAACCGACGCAACACTCGGCGAAAAACCGACGGTGACATGACCACTTAAACGTGAAGAATGCGCAGAGTCTACGGCATGGTCTAAGTGCCTAAGCGCCAGTTGAACCTGTTGAAAAAAAGCTAAACCCGCAGGGGTAGGAACCGTACCCAGAGCAGTGCGTTGTAAAAGGCGAATAGAAAGCTCACTTTCTAATTTTGAGATTTGCTGACTTAATGCAGAAGTTCCAATATCGAGATTTTTTGCAGCTTTACCCAAGCTCCCTGACTCGATCACCGCAATAAAATACTTTAATTGTTTGAGTTCCACGGCAAATACTACATTGTCCTTTATTGGTTATTCTACACTGGTTTATCGCTATACACTTTGTTCTATTCCGCTGAGTAAACCAGCAACAGAGTAAAGGCAACATCACCTCAAGACGTTGCCTTTTAGAGCTTTTATTGTTTAACCTGCTCAAGACCCTGTTCTTCAATAATTTGTGTTGCTTGAGGCGATTTCACAAATTTGATGAGTTCTTTTGCAACTTTTGCATGTTCCGAGTTTTTACCAATGCCCGCTGCAAATACAGTGACTTTCTGGTAAGGCGCAGGAATTGGACCGACTAAATCAACTTGACCATATTGGCCGGTAAAAGGTTTGATTTCACTAATTTGCTGGAAACCAATATCAAACTGACCTTCAGCAATGCGTTTTGCAACGCGGTCACCGACTACTTTTTCTGCTTTACCAGCAATCACTTTGTATTCGACAGGTGGGAAGCTTGGGAAAACATCTTTTTCAAGATGTGTACCGCTGGCACTTGCTGAATAGCCGATGTGCTTGGCATTTAATAAAACCTTTTCAAATTTTGCCGCAGAGCTAATATCCGGTTTTGGCGCACCTTTAGGCACAGCCATGCCAATGCTTGAATTCACTAAAGAGCTTTGTGAATTTGGGTCTACATAACCTTTTTCTGCAAGTTTGTTCAGTTCAGGAGCTGCCAGTACCACCATATCAAAACGTTCACCGCGGTCGAGTCGATTTGGAATTGCAGTTGGCGACGCGCCCATGGATGAACCAGACGAAAGGTGAACCGTGTGACCAGTTTGCTTTTCAAATATTGGAATGAGTTTTTCCATAGATGAATAGAAACCGCCTGAGCTAATCACTTCGAGCGTATCTGCGTTAGCAAAAGTTGAGCTTAAGCCTGCACCAGCTAAGCAAATGGTCATGAAGATAGGGGACTTTTTCATAATGCCTCACTTTAGTTGCGAGAGAGCACAGTACGGAGACTGAAAAATCTGCCGTACTGTTCATTAAAATTTCAGATTAAAGTGTGAGTTTTTAAGCGCTGACTTTTGCAGGTTCAGTAATTGCGTCAGGTTTGTTCTGTTTAGAACCGCGACATAGATATAAACTTGAGATGAGGCTACATACCGCAGCAAGCATTAACCAGAAAGCGGGTGTACTTGGGTTGCCAGTATTTTCGACAAGGAAGGTACAAGCCATTGGGGTCATACCACCAAAAATAGCGGCTGCCAGACTGAACGCTAAAGAGAAGCCAACGGTACGTACACGTTTTGGCATTACTTCGGCAAGTGTTGCGACCATGGTGCCGTTGTACATACCAAAGAAGAATGAGAAGTAAGCAAGCGTAATTAGAAGGTTTGTAAAACTGATATCACTTACTAACCAGCTTAAAACTGGATAACTTGTAAAGAGAGCAAGTGTGGTAATACCGACTAAAACAGGACGACGACCAATTTTGTCTGAAAGTAAGCCACCCATTGGTAACCAGAAGAAATTAGACAAGCCAACAAACACGGTTGCTAAAAGGCTATCTGTTACTGACATTTCTAAAGTACGTTTTGCATAGACTGTGGTGTAAACCGTAATGAAATAGAACGTAGTTGTGGTCATGGCACTCATCATCATGCCCGCAAGTACGATACGCCAGTTACTCACTAGTGTGCTGAAAATTTCTTTTGAAGATGGATGAGTCTTTTGTGCCTTAAAGTCTTCAGTTTCTTCTAAAGTACGGCGGAACAAGAAGATTAAAGGAATAATCAAACAACCAATTAAGAACGGAATACGCCAACCCCATTCACCTACTTGAGCATGAGTTAAAATGGTGTTGAGCCAGTAGCCAAGCAATGCTGCAAATACAACAGCAATTTGTTGGCTGCCAGACTGCCAGCTTGTGATAAACCCACGGTTTTTATCTGTTGCAATTTCAGCGAGATAAATCGATACACCGCCAGATTCAACACCTGCCGAGAAGCCTTGTAGTAGACGTCCAATCACCACCAAAATTGGTGCGATAATACCAATGGTTTCGTAACCCGGCACAAAGGTAATAAAGATGGTTCCGATTGCCATAAGGCTTAAAGTTACAATAAGGCCTTTACGTCGACCCACTCGATCTACATAAGCACCCAAAAAAATAGCGCCAAGAGGACGCATAAGAAAGCCCGCAGCAAATACGGTAAATGTCATCATTAACGAAACATATTCATTTTCAGAGTGAAAAAATTTTGCTGCAATATAAGTGGCATAGAAACCAAAAAGAAAAAAATCGTACTGTTCTAAAAAGTTGCCACTCGTTACATTTAATATTTTTTTAAAAGTAGCCCTACGGTTATTCACGACATCCATTGGAGACCTCCTTGGCCTGACAAAATGGAAACATTCACGATTTTCAATGTTTGGACTTAAATCCGCTCATTCAATAAACCTACCTATAAGTGGGCTAGAGAAGAGAATTAGTAAGGTCCTTTACAGAAAATGTGATGCCTTGTTTCCAGTTCAAACTACACATCTATAATTCGATAAACAGAAATCCACTTATCATTCGAAAGAAAATGTAATCTCAAACAGAAGGAGGGAGTGAGAGGGCAAAATTAATGAGGTCTTTAATAAAATTAATGACCCTTTATAGAATAATTTCAGAACACGGCCAAATTTGGTTTTGAATTAGCTCTTTTACACAGGCTTTAATTGCCGACTTTGCAGCGAGTGCAGCAGGTGATAATTCTTCTTCGGCAAGGCTGACTAAATAATTAATACGCTCAACCTCAGGATCAATTAACTTCAATAATTGCAGCTTGTGTTTGTATTCTTGCAAGCAAGCACTTCCGGGCCGAACACTGGCAAGGTCAAGGTGAATCAAGCTGTCCATAAGTAAGTGTAAGCCATCAATTTCATAGACGACATTAAGCTGTCCAATCTTGTGTTCAAGCAGTTTTCGTAAGCTATGGCGCTGACGTGGCAACACTAAAGGAATATCACCAATTTGCTGCGACTGAATAACTCCACTTTTGATGCACTCGGCAAGACCGTATTCTTCTAGCACTTCCTTGCGTGCCATTAAGTACATTTGCTCGCGTACTAAGGGTTGTATTGACCACTGTTTATCAATTTCATTAGTAAAAATAATGGCGATATCAAGCTGACGAGAATTAATCGACTGAATCAGATTGCCCGAAAGTGTTTCCACAATCTCTAGGCGAATGTCTGGATAGCGTTCAGACATTAGTTTCATTAAAGGGATGCCAATTAAAGCGGTAATGGTTGGCGGAAAGCCAAGGCTAACATGGCCTGACAGCCGTGCCGAATGCGCAGCATCTATGGCAAAGTTCACTTGACGTAAAATAAGCTGAGAGTGCTTTAAAAAGGCCAGACCTGCGGGTGTTGGGGTCACACCAAAAGCATTACGCTGCAATAAGCGAATACTTAACTCTTGTTCGAGTTTACTAATCTGCTGACTAATGGCCGAAGCACCCACATCGAGTTTTTGAGCAGCTTTACCAATACTGCCTGATTCAACGACCGTCAAAAAATACTTTATTTGCTTGATTTCCATAATAAATGTATTCGCTCATCATCCTTGATTTGTAGAGGTATGAAGGATTGGGAAATCTATCATGCACTTTAATATTAACAGCAATAAACACAAATGTTTCTTAAAAAAATTGCTCCGCATATTAAAAACTTGAGTACTTTTTATTGTGATTAAAAAGATAATACTCGGGTTGCAGCTACACAAACTCTAATTTTTCAATATGGCATCCATAGTCAAAGATTTGGCGTTTGGAGCTAAGCAGAACTTTAAAAATCTACCTAAAGTGAGGAATCAAAATAAGAAATATCCAGGATGGATTTATGAATTTTGTTGTGAATAAAAAAATATTTATCTTAGGAATAACTTCAATTTGCACAAGCACCTTAAATGCCGCAGCATTTGATAAAACAGGACAATCCATATCGGCTTTTTTACAACCGGGCAATTATTTTGAAGCAAATTTAGGAATTACAGATACCGATTTAAGTGGTGTAGAGTCGGGCACCAATCCTTCACATCATTCCATTTCAGATATCGCCAACACAGATTATCGACCTACAGCGGCCTTAAAACTTCAGTTGGCGCCGCAGTATTCATTTGGTCTACTTTACGATCAGCCTTTTGGCGCCGACACAGAGTATTCAGGTCTGAATGGTTTTGTCGCAACGCCAAAAGACACAGTGATGTTACCTGGCATTACAACCGCAGGGCTTGCCAATGCTACTTCTGGTCAAGTGCCTACAGGAAATGCAAAATCAGAATTTGATATACAAAATTTAAGCCTTATCTTGGGATATCAACCCACAAAAAACTGGAATCTTTATGCGGGGCCAGTCTATCAGACCTTTAAAAGTCAGGTTGAATTAAGAGGCAATGTATTTAGTCTTTACAACGGCTATGACTTTCATACCAAAACTGTAGGTGACTTGGGGTGGCTAGCAGGGCTTGCCTATCAGATTCCTGAAAAAGCTGTGAAAGTGTCATTAACTTACCGCTCAGCCATTACTCATAAAGTAAACGCGACTGAAAATGCTCCACTTATTGATATGTTAAGCACGCAGCAAGGTCGTGATTTAGTAAATCAGCACCTAGATTATATGATTTCTATTGGACAAATGACCGAGCAGAAAAAAGCTTATTTAAATCGTATTGTTGCCGAGTTACCAAATGTAGAAGAGTCAGGCACAACCAAGTTTAAATCTCCAGATTCAGTCAATTTAGAGTTTCAAACAGGCCTTCGTCAGGGGACTTTATTGTTCGGGAGTGTACGCTGGGTAAATTGGAGTGATCTTGCTCTACAGCCTTACCGCTTTGGTGAAATCTCAAAAGTTGTTGGTGGATTATCGACTCCAAGCCGCCCAGAAGGTTTTAACTTGGTTCGTTACTACGATGACCAATGGTCTCTTAATTTAGGGTTAGGGCAACGCTTTTCACCTAAATGGTTAGGCTCGGTGTCAGTCGGTTGGGACTCGGGAGCAGGTGATAAGGTCTCGACGGGTGGGCCAAGCAAAGGGTATTACAACTTAGGCGTGGGTGCTCAATATAGCCCAACATCGCAATATTTTATTTCAGGTGGCGTGAAGTATTACTGGTTAGGCGATGCAAAAGCTCAGCTTGGCGCACAGGCGGGTAGTGACTATTATGTGGGTGAGTTTAAGGATAATCACTCAGTCAGCTATGGCTTAAAAATTGGATATAAATTTTAAAATTAAATCATACATTTATAAGGTTTTTACTATATGAATAAAATCATCAAAAACAGTCTACTTTTAGGTTTGTCGACTTTTATTGCAGGTTATGGAACGGTTCTGCATGCAGAAGCAAGTCCAACAACTCTGCCGGCGGTTTCGCAAAAAGCGTTAACGATTATTGATGGGCAAACAGAGTGGTTAAATAAGGTCTATAAAGACATTCATGAACACCCTGAACTTGGGTTTATGGAAACGCGAACCTCTGCCATTGTTGCCAAAGAGCTTAAGTCATTAGGTTTTGACGTTAAAACGGGAATCGCCAAAACAGGTGTGGTCGGCATTTTAAAAAATGGTGAGGGGCCAACGGTCATGTACCGTGCCGATATGGATGCCAACACAGTTCAAGAAGCCACGGGTTTACCCTACGCAAGTAAAGTAAGGGTAAAACTCGACGATGGAACTGAAACACCTGTAGCACATATGTGTGGTCATGATGCCCATGTGACATGGATGCTAAGTATGGCAAAAACCCTAGTTACTTTAAAAAAGGAATGGAGCGGAACAATTATTTTAGTCGCGCAACCTGCTGAAGAACCTGTAACGGGGGCAAAAGCTATGGTGAGCGATGGTTTATGGACCAAATATAACTTACCGAAACCTGATTATTTCTTTGCAGTGCACACTACCCCTGCACCTGTAGGTACGATAATTAACGCACCGGGTCCACGAATGGCAGGAACCGATCAACTTGATATTCTATTTAAAGGGGTGGGTGGGCATGGGTCACTTCCATATTTAACCAAGAACCCGATTAGCATGGCGGCCAATGCCATTACCCAATATCAAACCATTATGGGTAATGCAGTGAATACTCAGCAACCTGCTGCTTTATCTATTGGGTCAGTTCAAGCTGGAAACTCAAATAATGTGATTCCTTCAACCGCGTTAGTCAAAATGAATATGCGCTGGTTTGACCCGAAAGTGCGTGAAACCATGTTAAATAATATTAAGCTCATGAGTGAGGGGGCGGCCGAAATGCAGGGGATGGGTAAAGATCAATTACCTACTTTAACGCTCAAAGGTTCAACCAACCCAGTCATTAATAACAAAGAGTTTTCCGCGCGTTTAAATGGGCCGTTAAAAGCATTGTTAGGTGATAAGCAAGTTTTAACCGACTTTCCTCCATTTATGGGTTCGGAAGATGTTCATCACCTATTAGGTGACCAAAAAGATATTCCTTTTAACTTTATGTTTATTGGGGTGGCGGACCCAGTTGTATTTGCCAGTGCAGTAAAACAAGGAAAGCCTGTGCCTTATATTCCACATAGTCCTAACTATATTGTGGACTTAAAGGCCTTGCCAGTGGGGGCCAAAGTCACAACGGTTTCCATGTTAGAGCTGCTCACTAAAAAGTGAACTGACCATAAAAAAGATGCATTCATATGCATCTTTTTTTGCTTAAAGTTTTAAAAAACTAAGAGCAAGCCAGATGTTTTTCTCGATAGTGGACGGGTGATAAATTAGTCCAGCGACGGAACGCACGTGTAAAGCTACTCACATCGGTAAAGCCAAGAATATAAGCAATTTCAGTAATATTATGGCTTGAGTTTTTAATATACGACAAAGCCAGTTCATGCCGAGTTTGATCAAGTAGCTCACTATAAGACGTGTTTTCTGCGGAGAGTTTCCTTTGCAAGCTACGAATACTTAAACCTAAGCTTTTCGCAATTTCTTGCTGTTGAAAATCACCCGTCGATAATTTTTCAATAAGTTTCACTTTCACCCGTGCCAATATATTTTCTTTATCAAACCGAGCCAGATAACGATTAATAATCTCATCATATTCTTGAGTGAGGGTTGGATTTGCACCTTCTAGTGGCTGTTCAATGGTAGCTGTATCAAACACAATCATGTCTTTGGGTGCATTAAATACGATCGGGGCTTTTAAAATACTTGTAAACGTTTCCAGATCTTCAGGTTCCGAACGCCTTAACTCAATGCGTAACGGTGAAAAAACAGATCCCTGTAATGCACGGCTTGAGCGAATAAAAACGGAAATAAAAGCATCTATTGATTCGGGTTGAACTTCGTCCGGAACATGAATAACGAAATAATGATTTTTGCCATCTCCATAAAATTCGAGTTCAGGAATATCCGTTACCACACGAAAATAACGAATAATTCTTAAGAACATTTCTTTTAAGGTGGTGCTGGTAATTAGTGAATGCCCTAACACATGAAAAGTATTTTGATTTGCTTGGTTGGCAACTTTAAGACCAAAACATGAATCTTGAGTTTTCTGAACTGCTAATTTCCATAAATTTGCTGTTTGTTTTAATGAATAACGTGCATCAGGATTACCGAGAGCCTGAATATCTAAACCCGCTTGTTCTAATAAAGATTGACTATCAACACCGGCTTTTTCGAGCGCTTTTTGAATCGCTTTCACCCAGCTAGCCAGTGCCGTTGCTGTCTGTGGCATGTTATGTCCTATAACTTGTGACTCATATTCCTGTGAACAGTATAAAAGATTTCAAAACTAAAAAATCTTTTGTTTGTTTTGAATCTTTCTATTTTGGCATCCATAGCCAATAGATTGGCGTTTCTAGCTAAGCACACCTAAAGCGATCTAAATAAAGTAGGGACATGAAAAAACTGAGGAATAACGGATGACTTACATTTATAAAAATCCTGCCGGAATGAACGATAGCGAAAAAACAGAACATATTAAAAAAGTAGTAACCGCAGAAGGTGTGGCTTTACGCAAACGCTATCCTATTTTAAATCATCAAAATGCCATTGGTGCGATGATTTTATTGATATCTTTGGTGGGCATGATCACGACGGCCGTGCTCTATATCAATCATCAACTTTCAGCATGGTTCGCAATTCCGATTATTGCTTTTTTTGCATCGCTCACCCATGAGTTAGAGCACGATTTGATTCACTGGATGTATTTTAGAAAAAAGCCATGGGCACATCATTTAATGATGGGCTTAGTCTGGTTAGCTCGACCAAGTACCATTAACCCATGGAAACGCCGTGAGCTGCATTTTAACCATCATAAAAACTCGGGTACTGAAGTCGATTTAGAAGAAAGAGCTTTAACCAATGGTGAAAAGTGGAACATACGTCGACTTATCGCGATTGGTGATAATGGTTTTGCAGTTTTACTACGCATTATTGCCTCAAACAATTGGGCGGTTAGAAAAGTCATTTTTAAACGTGCTTTTTTAGCTTATTTCCCCCTTGGCATTATTCACTGGTCATTGTGGTATATCTTTTTAGGATTTCACGCAATTGACGCGGTTTCGGGCTGGGCAAATGCACCGATTGCTTGGTCGGCGACCACTTTAAATATCATGCATGTGATTAATATTTTGACTGTGATTTGGATTGCACCAAATGTACTGCGTACATTCTGTCTGCACTTTGTGACCAGCAATATGCATTACTACGGAGACGTCGAATTGGGCAATGTCATTCAACAAACTCAAGTATTAACACCGTGGTGGATGATGCCGTTCCAATTGTTTTGCTTTAACTTTGGTTCAACGCATGCCATCCATCATTTTGTAGTGAAAGAACCATTTTACATTCGCCAAATGACGGCACCAGTTGCTCATAAAGTCATGCGTGATATGGGAGTACGCTTCAACGATGTCGGTACTTTTAAAAGAGCAAATCGTTGGAACGTAAATGATTTATCAGAGTCAAAAAGTTAAGAAATAGCTGTTTATCTCATTCAAATGGACTGAGGTCTCTATGAAGAACTTGGTCCATTTATCATTTCTAAGCCCCTAAAATAGCGAGATTTCTTTATTTCTATAAGAAGAAAATGGAAAGCAAATAAATAAATGAAAACCCAAACATGAATTTCACTCAGTTTTGAATGAGACTAAATCATTTTTATTCATGTTGTGATTGCGGTATAAATCTATTCATGCTCTGAAGCGCTCCAGTTATTCACTTTGATAAGACCATAAGGCACAAATCTGACAAGTCTGGAAAGTTTAAAAAGAGCTCGAAATTTTTTAGGTTTATCTCAGAAATTAGGGTACTGATCACAATGAGTAAAGAATTTACATTTACGATTAAGAGTATTTGTTTCGATGAGAACTATCGTCCAGCAGACAATACACGTATTACAACCAACTTTGCTAACTTGGCAAGAGGGATGAGCCGCGAAGAAAATTTGCGCAATACATTGCAGATGATCGACAATCGTTTCAATGCCTTAGCTCATTGGGACAACCCTAAAGGCGACCGCTATGGCGTTGAACTTGAAATCATTTCAGTTGAAATGAACATTGATGCCGAAAACCGTGCAACCGGACTCCCTCTTATCGAAATATTAAAAACCAATATTGTTGATAAGAAAACTAATGAACGCATCGAAGGGATTGTAGGTAACAACTTCTCGTCTTATGTACGTGACTATGACTTTAGTGTGCTTTTGTTAGATCACAACAAAAACAAGTCGACTTTTAGCACGCCAGAAAAGTTTGGTGAATTGCACGGTAACTTGTTTAAGAGCTTTATTAACTCTGAAACTTACAAAGCCAACTTTAAAAAGGCACCAGTGATTTGCTTAAGCGTTTCGACAACTAAAGAGTACCACCGTACTGAAAACGAACATCCTGTTTTAGGCGTTGAATACAAGCAAGAAGACTATTCACTCACTGATGAATATTTCCAAAAAATGGGCTTAAAAGTTCGCTACTTCATGCCGCCAAATAGCGTTGCGCCGTTAGCGTTCTATTTTACTGGCGATTTGCTTAGCGATTACACCAACCTTGAGTTGATTAGTACCATTAGTACGATGGAAACCTTCCAAAAGATTTACCGTCCTGAAATTTACAATGCAAATTCAGTGGCTGGAAAATCTTATCAACCAAGCTTGAAACACGAAGATTATTCACTTACTCGAATTGTGTATGACCGTGAAGAACGTAGCCGTCTGGCTATTGAGCAGGGGAAGTTTGTTGAAGAGCAATTTATCAAACCATACCAAGCGATTCTTGAGCAGTGGTCTGCTAATTACGCTCCTAATTAATCAACATACGGGTCATTGATCATGAAAAAATTATTACCAACTTCAACTGCTGGCAGCTTACCTAAACCGTCTTGGCTTGCAGAACCTGAAAAGCTTTGGTCGCCTTGGAAACTTGAAAACGAAGGCTTAGCCGAAGGTAAAAAAGACGCGTTACGTTTGGCATTGCACGAACAACAACTTGCTGGCATCGACATTGTGAGTGATGGCGAACAAACTCGCCAACACTTTGTGACGACATTTATTGAACACTTAAATGGCGTAGATTTTGAGAAGCGCGAAACAGTTCGAATTCGTGACCGTTACGATGCAAGCGTGCCTTCTGTGGTCGGTGCGGTGTCTCGTCAAAAGCCTGTGTTTGTTGAAGATGCTAAGTTTTTACGTCAGCAAACTAATCAACCAATTAAATGGGCATTACCTGGCCCAATGACCATGATTGATACGCTTTACGATGGTCACTACAAGAGCCGTGAAAAACTTGCTTGGGAATTTGCAAAAATCTTGAACCAAGAAGCGCGTGAGCTAGAAGCTGCTGGTGTAGACATTATTCAGTTTGATGAACCTGCATTTAACGTATTCTTTGACGAAGTAAATGACTGGGGCATCGCGACTTTAGAGCGTGCAATTGAAGGTCTAAAATGTGAAACTGCGGTCCACATTTGCTATGGTTACGGCATTAAAGCCAACACTGACTGGAAAAAGACACTCGGTTCGGAATGGCGCCAATACGAAGAAGCTTTCCCGAAACTTCAAACGTCTAACATTGATATCATCTCGTTAGAATGTCACAACTCACATGTGCCTATCGATTTACTCGAACTTATTCGCGGTAAAAAAGTCATGGTTGGCGCAATTGATGTTGCATCTAACCAGATTGAAACACCAGAAGAAGTGGCTAACACATTGCGTAAAGCGCTTCAGTTTGTAGATGCTGACAAGCTTTACCCTTGCACAAACTGCGGCATGGCGCCTCTTTCACGTGAAGTGGCACGCGGCAAGTTAAATGCTTTAAGTGCAGGTGCAGAAATCGTTCGCCGAGAACTGACTGGTTATGATCTTACTGCTTAATATTTACCAATAAGTGGTATAAAGGGTTACTTTTTTGATAGCAGTTGATAATCAAACAAGTAACCCTCATTTTACTTACTACATGTCGCTCTAATTAGATCGCATGTCGATAGTACCTTCCTGATGGAGTTGGGCGGTATAGCAAACACACAGGACAAGGTACGGTTCAATTTAGGAATAATGTCATGGTTCAAGCAACAGACTTTAGAAATGCAATGTCTTTACTCACAAGTGCAGTTAGTGTTGTGACTACAGCAGGCATGTCTGGCCGTTTTGGATTTACTGCCTCTGCTGTTTGTAGTGTGACTGACACACCACCGACATTATTGGTGTGTATGAACCAATCTGCGAGTTCACATGCACATTTCCTAGATAACAAAATCTTAACTGTGAATGTGTTAGGCGCACAGCACGAACATATTTCCAAAGCATTTTCATCTAAGCTCACACCAGAAGAGCGCTTTAAACATGGCGCATGGATAGAGTTAGAAACGGGTTCACCTGTGTTGGACGATGCTTTGGTGAGTTTCGATTGCGAGATTGAGCAAATTCAACAAGTCGGCACACATACAATTTTTATATGCCCGATCGTAGCAATTAAACAAAGCCAGCATGACCAAAGCTTGGTTTATTTTAATCGTGCTTATCACCAAGTGGGGCAGACAGAGATTGTCTAATCTCACTCGTTTTGTTGTCTTACATTAAAAGTTAAAAGATAGAAATCAATAAGCACGGATCGCTTCTGTTTAATTTAAAAATATAATTAAATATAATATCTAAAATAATAATTAAGTTAATCTAATGATAAACAATAAGAAATTTAATCACTTGGCATAAAAGCTACATTGACACTCACCAACTCTCAGATTATCCTTTGCGTGCTGGCCACATTGCCAGCCGGTTTTAGCAGACCGCATAGTAAGAGCATCAGATTATTCCTTCTGAGGAGTAGTCTTATGTGTATCAATCGTCCCTCGCTCGTTGCGGTAGGACGAGTGAGGGACACCTTCGGGTGTGCTGATTTCTTACTATCAGTCTGCTAACCCTTGCTCGTTCTGCCACCATAATTCTCTAATGCTTTGGCAGAACTCCCAAAATCAGGAGTTGGCTATGCACATCCATTATTTCTTGGCCTTGAGTACCAAAAGCTATAACGACACAGCTTAAAAATTTAAAGCAGCTTGAACGCCATAAGGTTTTCAGGCTTTAAGTCTTTTTTACTTAAAACTTAGCAATAACAAAACTTGAGATGTGCCAAGCACTGTCTTGCGGCTTTGCTGTGCCTTTTTTTCTCCCCAAAAGGGCACAGGCTTTTTATCTCATCTAGAAACAACAAGAATTTATAACGGTAAAACGATGCCAACTTTAGAAATATCTTCCAAAAAATTACAGGTTGTTCAAACCGCTATCCAACTCTTTACGACGTATGGGTTTCATAATGCTGGCGTAGACCTAATCATCAAAAAATCCAAAATTCAAAAAGCCACGTTTTATAACTACTTTCATTCTAAAGAACGGCTTGTTGAAATGTGTTTAATCTTTCAAAAAAACCGACTGAAAGAAGAAGTTTTGGCAATTGTTTATTCACACCGCTACCCAACCGCAGCAGATAAACTCAAAGAAATTGTCCGTTTACATGTCGATGTAAATAGCCTTTACCATCTTTTGTTTAAAGCTATTTTTGAATTAAAACTGCTTTATCCAAGGGCTTACCACATGGCAGTTGAATATCGGAAATGGCTACTTCGAGAGTTATTTGATCTGGTCTTTAGTCTGGAAAGCAATGCATTCAAACCCGATGCCAACATGGTTTTAAACCTAATAGATGGCTTGATGCTACAGGTTTTAAGCTCAAACAGTTTGGATGAACGGGATGTGGTGTTGGAGAGGTTTTGGGGAAACTAATATTTATAATGTAAAATAAAAAGTTAAATACAAAATATAAAAATTAGTCTGACTATTTTATTAATTAAAAATATTTCAGTTATCTCGATATAAGAGATAACTGAAATAAAATATTAGGAAATTGTAGTAAATGTTATTTTGGAATTAATGAATGCCTTTTTTCTAACTCTATAGCTATTAATATATGAAATTGACTTTAAAGCTAAACATAAGTCATTATTTAGCTCAGTATAATCTAAAGTGTGATTACCTAAATTGGAAATTAAGTTATAAGGCTCATCTAATAACTGTAATAAACTAGTAATATTAGATTTATCAAGGTGATGGATTTGTGAAATAATAATTTCAATTTTTCTATTTATAGGATATGAACCTTCAAAAAAACTATAAATATATTCTATTGGTAGAGGTAATTGAGCTTTATTAAAAATATCATTAATAGCTAATTTGATTATTGTTTTATCGTAAAAGTTAATACCTAGTTTTTCAACTATTATCATTTTTTTACTATTTACTAATGTTTGAGATAAAAGAATAGCTTCAAATTCATCAGTTGTTAAATCCAAATCCTCATCTAATTCTATACAATCTTCACTTAAGTTTTTGATTAATAAATCTCTGACAAAATCAATAGAAATTATACGTAAATTCTTAATGTTTTCAATAGTTAATTTAAGAACTCCTTTTTGTATAAGTTGGGATGTTCTTGATTTTGATAAACTTGTTAAGTCAAGTGAGTTGTAGTCATTAGCTCGCATAGATAAGACTGCTTCATAAGCAGAGTCATTTAATAAATCTGATTCAATAAGTTGTATCTCAAACTTATCTGTTATATCAGGTATATTTTTTTTACTAGAAGATTCAGAAATTTCTTGTTTTTTTAATGATTCATGATTTTCAGGTAAATTCATGTACTCAATGATGATTGAATCTAAAACCTCCTCATTTTTTTTATAATATTCTATTAGTGAATCCCAGCTAGGCTCAACTTTGTTATTTATTAAAAGTAATTCCCATAATTCATAAATATGAATATCAGTAATTAGATTAATTTTTAATTTATTATTTTCTATTAACCATTCTTTATGGGCCTTACTTAGATTCTCAATATTCAATAATTTTGTAAAATTATCAGAATTTTCTGCTAAATCCTGTGAAGATGGGATGAGTACTTCTTCGAAGTAATGATTAAGTGATTCATTTATTTGAATTTTTAAATATTCAGGAGAAAATTTTTGTACAGTTCCGTATGGCATTGAGTCAAAATAGTCTTTAATCTCATCATGTTCCTTAGACTCATTATTTAATAGTATAATTTGAAGTATCATTGCTTTATTAAAACTAAAGTGTTCTTGTTCACATATTTTATTGAATAGATCTATATCCTCCTGATTACATTTAAGAAAATCAAAAATTGGTGAAAGGGTGGATAAAAAATCAATAATACGTTCGTGATTATCATTGTAAACTCTTTTAATAAATACTATAAAATCCTCTTTTGAAGAAATATATTTTTTGAAGTGGTTGTTTTTATTTAAATTTATTATATTTTCATCTGTAATAGACGCTAATATTTTATATAGATAATCTTCTAATTGTACCTCTGTCATTAATGTTAATAAATATTCAAAGAAATTATCCCAGTGATCTATTATTGCATTTGTAAAATCTGAAGAATTATTACCCATATTTATATATGCTTTAATAAATTCTTTTGATCGATCTTCTTCATTAGAAAGTAATATAAATAAATTGGTGAAATGATCAGGTAGTAAATATTTGTTTTCAATAACATAGTTAACGATATCGAAATTAAGAATACTAGAATGAGTAAATTGTTTAGCCGTTAAGTACCGGTCAAAAATATTTTTCATATTTTGGGGATTGATTTTTATATTAAAATCGGTATTTTTGTGGTTTAAAACACTTAGAGCATAGTCTCTTTCCTGTAGACTAATGACACTATTTCTAAAAAAAGAAATATAGTCTGCATAATGCTCATCTATAAGCTCTTCTCTAATTAAAAAGTGAAGAAGCGGTGAGTGAGTATTGGAGCTAAATATCTTTTTTTCGCTATAATCTTCAATTAAATCTTTCAATGAACTGTGTTCAATTTGTCTTTTTTGAGCAGTTAGATTGTTAATTTTTTCTAAAAAACTTCTCTGCTTATCATCTAATTTATTTATTATATTTTTTTCTCTTGAATCATATGATTTTAAATTGTTAACTTCAAATTCAATCATCTTAAAGTTAAATTTTAATTTATCTTTATTTTCAATAATTGGTTGTATACTGCTTGAACCCTGATTGGTCGTTAATTGCCATTCTATTTCTGCTGAATTTTTAAGTAAAGTAAAGTTTTCATCATTAGTTATTTCACTAAAATTAATTTCTTTGCTATCTATAAATAATTTTTCATCAAATACAACTTGAGCACTATATGTATTTATTTGGGAAATTATAGGTTTTCTTTTTAATATCTGTAAGACATATATACTTCTCAATTCTTGTATATTATCAAAGAATTCATCTTTAGAGTTGGTTGCTTGATTTTCGATTTTTTTAATTTGATTATTAACCTCTTTAGTTAAAATTTTTATCATAACCTGTTTTTTATTGTTAAATATTTCATATATTTCTCCTTTATTTGAATGTAATTTAGCAAATTCAAGAGGGTTATAGTTTTTGTATATTATTAATGCTAATAATTTGTTTTTATTTAAATTATCGTTGGTGTAAAGTTTTTTTGTATATAATTTAAATTCATTAAATATATTCGTAACTAAACGTAAATCATCAAAGTATAACGATACTTGATTAAGGAAGGTTTGATCTATTTTTTCATATAGATCCTTGTCTATTTTCTCATTAATAAAATTTTCTCTAATAAGATCATAAGCATTTGTTGGGTTTATTACAGGGATTATAGGTACGATGAAGTCAAAAAATTTAGCTCTATCTCTATCAATAAACATATCATCCTTGATTGCATATATGAACTTAATATTTCTATTTACTTGTTTTGAGTTGTTAACAATATCATTAAGCTCTCGTAATTTTATAAATATTTCTGGATTATTAAATCTATCTAAATCCTCAAATATAACTATATTTACTTTGCTTTTTTCAAAAAAATATAAAACTTCATCTAAATATGTATTTAATATGGATTCATTTCTTTTGTTATTTAGAGTGATTTCCGTGTCTTGAAATTTAAATTTAAGCTCTTGTATCACTTCAAAGTATTTTAATAAGAAATATAAAAATGTAAAAGATAATACTAAAAATAATATAGTTGCAATATCTTTGTATTTTGAAATTGTAGATTGTATCAGTGGATGTGATTTTAAAATAATACTTTCAGGGAAGAAAGTAATAATTAAAGTTAATAACCATATAAATAAAAATAATGTTAAAGCAAAGAGACTTCTTTTTTTTGTGGTTGTTATTCTTTTCAATCTTGATTTTGGAATATCTTTTTGACTTACTGAGTAAAATAATTGTTGAAGAATACTTTTTTCAATTGCTTCAGTTTCTTGTTTTTGGCTTTCAATAGTATGTTTTTCAATAGGATTTTTGAAAGTAGCTAGTGATATATTTAAATAATTCCATTGGATATTTTGTTTAATAAAAGTTAGTAGGACACTGCTTTTTCCTGAGCCATGAGGCCCAGTGATCGCAATATTCTTAATTTCAGTTTTTGATAAAGCAAAGTTTATCATTTCGCAATATGCATTATCTTGATCTGCATCTGGAATTGGTGTTAAGGGTAAGTACTGATGTAGTGATTCTATTTTTTGTGGTTTAATAATTAATTGAATCTTTCCTAGAAAATTTTTCCACTCTCCATGTATTAATTTTATTTTTATAAATTTCTCTTTTGACATTGAAGTATTCGCTTATATAGCCCCGATAAATGGTTATATATTACACTATATTTTTTGATACTTAATGATTTTTCTTTGGATTACCACTAAAGAATATGAGCTTTTATAATAAAATTAAAACACGCAATAAATAGTATTTTATTAGTAGTTCCTCTGCTAGGCCATCTACTTCTATTTAGAGATTCACGTCCAGATCTTTTTGCAGTCGTGTACAATTAAATTATACATTAAAACTTCTATAAAGAACTTTCATACTCCACATATCCATCTTCAATTGCAGGAATAATCTCTACAAACTCAAAGTAAGGTACTGTACAAAATTCAGAGTCTCGAATCGCATCAATCACAAAATAATAATCTTGAAGAGATGCCGTCTCAAACACAGCAATATCACTCGCTTTAGCGCTAAACGCTTCAACGTCATACCATCGAACTTTTACAGTTGGGTACTTCTCAAAAATAGGTTCGCGTGTTTAGGTCGTTACACACTTCAGCATAATTTTCCCAATAAAAAACACCTTCCAAACTCAAGATTTGAAAGGTGCTTTTATAGGGTTTATATCTTTACGAATAAATTAGACAGTCGGTAAAGCATGTAAAAGTTGGTCAGTTAACTGATTCACCGATGTGAAAGAAATCGTGTTAATCAAATTGCCACCTGTTGGGTCAGGTTCACCTACAGCAATACCTTCATTCGAGCCTACCGAGCCGAGGATATTTCCTAAAATATCTTCTACATTCCCAGAGTTATTATTGTCTGAGTCGCCATAGTTAATACTAATTAAGCCATCTAGACCACCTAAGAATCCACCGTCGCCATTGTCAACGCCACCAATAATCGTAGTGATTGAACCCAAGAGACCACCGTTTTCAGTCACAAGGTCATCACCTACAATATGATGAATAATAGTAGAAGCCGTTGAACCATTAGTAAGCAGTGTATTAATTACACCAGTGAACGAGCCACTTGCACCATCAAGGTCAACGCCTGCAAGGTCAGAAATAGCCTCAAGTGTACCATTAACACTATCGCGTGAAGTCTCAAAAAGAAGTTTTCCAAGGTCGGCAAAATCACCTACAGGATGCTCTGCATCTGGGAATACCCCAATAATTGTGTCGGCAATCGTATCAATACCTGTGTTAATCAAACCTGTTTTTAGACTCTCTAAATTTTGTAGAACGTCGATACCGCTTTGAATAATACCTGTAATTGGATTATCGCCTAGATCACCACCAATACCGCCAATTCCACCGATAATGCCAGTAATCGGGCTTAAGATATCTCCATCACCGCCAATTCCACCGATAATGCCAGTAATTGGGCTTAAGATATCTCCATCACCACCAATGCCACCGATGATGCCAGTAATTGGGCTTAAGATATCTCCATCACCGCCAATCCCACCAGTAATCGGACCTAAGATATCGCCTGTACCTTCACCACCAATAAATGAGAAAGAGTTGCCTAATACATTAATTGGTGTGGTGATAGGAGCAGTAACATCAACATCATCGCCATTACCGTTGCCAATACCGTAATTATGTTCACCGTTACCTGATGAAATGCCATTTAATAAGCCATCACCAGAGCCATTGCCTGAGTCACCAGAACCAATCACACCACCTGAAGTGTTGCCGTTATTGGTTGTGTCGTTGTCATTGACTGTATTTGAAGTAGTTGTCGGTGAAATATTGATAGAGTCAGTCGAAGAGCCGCCGATCCCTGATAAAGCATTACCTAAAATGTTTAAGCCACCAGTAAATGGAAGCGTAAAGTCTGCATCGTCACCATTTCCGTTACCAATGCCATAGTTATGTTCGCCATTACCAGACGCTGCACCATTAAGTAAACCATCGCCAGAGCCATTACCAGAATCGCCAGAACCAATCACACCACCCGAATTAGCATTATCAATAGTGTCGTTATCATTGACTGTGTTAGTCGTTGTGGTTGGTGCAATATTTACTGAGTCACTAGATGAGCTACCAAAGCCTGAAATCGAGTTTCCAGAAAAGTTGAGTACGCCAGTCAGTGGGAATGTGAAGTCTGCATCGTCACCATTTCCGTTACCAATGCCATAGTTGTGTTCGCCATTGCCAGAAGCAGCGCCATTGAGTAGGCCGTCACCAGAACCGTTTCCAGAACTTCCGCCAACAAGTGCACCACCATCATTGCCATTATCAGTCACGTCATTGTCATTAACCGTGTTGGTGCTTGTGGTTGGGGCAGTATTAATCGAACTAGAAGATGAATTGCCAATGAGCGAGAAAGAGTTACCAGAGAAATTCAAAACACCAGTAATTGGGGCAGTGATATCAGCATCATCACCGTTGCCATTACCAATACCGAAGTTTTGTTCGCCGTTGCCAGAAGCCGCACCGTTTAATAGTCCATCGCCAGAGCCATTTCCTGAGCCACCGCCAGTTCCACCACTGTTGCCATTATCAATAGTATCGTTGTCATTGACCGTATTTGAAGTCGTTGTTGGGGCTGTGTTGACTGAACTTGATGAAGAATCACCAATTAAAGTAAATGAATTTCCAGATAAGTTCAGAACACCGGTAATTGGGGCAGTAATATCAACATCGTCGCCGTTACCATTGCCAATACCATAGTTGTGTTCACCATTACCCGAAGCTGGGCCATTGCCCGCGCCATCACCAGAACCATTGCCGGAGCTGCCAAGTGCACTCACGCCACTATCACCATTGCCGTTATCAGTGGTGTCATTGTCATTAACCGTATTTGAAGTAGTGGTTGGTGAGGTATTCACTGAATTAGAAGATGAGTTGCCAATTAAAGTAATTGAATTACCAGAAAGGTTGAGGGGAATAGTAATGGGCGCGGTAATGCTTGCATCATCAGCAATACCATTTCCGATTCCGTAATTATGTTCTCCGTTTCCAGAAGCAATTCCATTGAGCAAGCCATCACCAGAACCATTGCCTGCACCCGAGCCATTACCATTATCGGTGGTGTCGTTGTCATTGACTGTGTTCGATGTATTGGTCGAAGAGTTGTTGACCGAGTTTGAAGATGAATCACCAATTAAAGTAATTGAGTTACCCGCAAGATTAATTGGAATTGAAAGTGGGGCAGTAATGCTTGCGTCATCAGCAATGCCATTACCAATCCCAAAATTTTGTTCGCCGTTACCTGAAGCGATGCCGTTTAATAGGCCATCGCCAGAGCCATTGCCTGCACCGCCACCAATTGTAGAACCATTACCGTTAATAGTAGTCTCGTTGTCGTTAACATTATTTGAAGTGGTTGTTGGAGAAGTATTGACTGAACTAGAAGATGAGTTGCCTATGAGTGTAATTGAATTACCAGAGAGGTTGAGGGGAATGGTAATTGGGGCAGTAATACTGGCGTCATCACCAATTCCATTTCCAATACCGTAGTTATGTTCTCCATTACCTGAGGCTGCACCATTTAATAGGCCATCGCCAGAGCCATTGCCTAAATTCTTGCTTGTGTTACTGTTTTCAGGAAGTGGGATAATATTAGTAATCGAAGATAAAATACTTTTAATAAACATAATCTATTTCCATGTGATTTGTTTGAGACGTTTTTATTACTATTGTTTTATTATGTGCGTTAAACCACATAATTGAGAAAGAGTATTTAATTTTTTACTATTTGGTGTCAAGTTGTGTAATGGGTCACTGCTAATAGTGAAAATTTTTAAATATATTCAAAATCAACTAAATAAAAAGTACGATTATTTTTGATAACATTTTTAAACACAAAAGAGAGGTGAGTTAATAAAAATATTTTAAGAATAAAATAATATATTTATTTTTAAAATATAGGCTAAATATGATTTATCTTATTGAAATAAAATATTTTTATTAAATATAGAAATTCTAATTTTTTGTAAATTATTGTTTTTTATATTGGTTTTATATTGAGTGTTTAATTTAATAATATTAATTTAAATAATTTTAATGACTTAAATAATAGGGCTGGGCTTTGTAATATTTTTAATTAATTATCTTTTTTAATTTGTAAAATAAACGTATTGATAGGAGCTGTTGTAATAATAATTTGGTATATGTACGCCGTCGGCTGAGATTTCCTTCGTTTAAAAGCTAAATTGGGTCAGCCGACACCTTAATTTAAAGTATTAAAAAATCTTTTTTTAAAACAAGAGAATTTCTATATTTATAAAATATTCTTATATTTATATTATTTGTTTTTAAAATCATAAAATATATTTTAATGGTTTGAATATTAATCTGAATTTATTGAAATTAAATAATTTTAATAATAAAAAAGCCACTCGAATAGAGCGGCTCTTTTGATTTGATAAGTTAGACTTACCAGCTTAACGCACCACCAGTTTGGTAGTCAGTTACGCGAGTTTCGAAGAAGTTCTTCTCTTTACGTAAGTCCATCATCTCAGACATCCACGCAAATGGGTTAGTTACACCAGCAAATTGCTCTGGTAAACCTAACTGAGATAAACGACGGTTACAGATGAATTTTAAGTATTCTTCCATCATGCTTGCGTTCATACCCAATACACCGCGTGGCATTGTGTCACGTGCATATTCGATTTCAAGCATTGTACCTTCAACAATCATTTGAACCACTTCTTGTTGGAACTCAGCAGTCCAAAGGTGCGGGTTCTCAATCTTGATTTGGTTAATCATGTCGATACCAAAGTTCAAGTGCATTGATTCATCACGCAAGATGTATTGGAACTGCTCAGCAACACCGTTCATCTTGTTACGACGACCCATACTCAAAATTTGAGTAAAGCCACAGTAGAAGAAGATCCCTTCAAGTACACAGTAGAATGCGATCAGGTTACGAAGTAAACGCTGGTCATTTTCAGGTGTGCCTGTGTGGAAATTAGGGTCAGTTAAAGATTGAGTATATTTCAAGCCCCAAGCTGCTTTACGTGCAACAGATGGAATCTCGCGGTACATGTTGAAGACTTCGCCTTCGTCCATACCTAAAGATTCGATACAGTATTGGTAAGCGTGAGTGTGAATTGCTTCTTCAAATGCTTGACGCAAGATGTACTGACGGCATTCAGGGTTAGTAATGTGACGGTAAATCGCCAATACCAAGTTGTTTGCAACCAAAGAATCCGCAGTCGAGAAGAAACCTAAAGAACGCATAACAATAGTACGCTCATCTTCGGTCAAGCCATTTTCAGACTTCCAAAGCGCGATGTCATGGTTCATGTTAACTTCTTGAGGCATCCAGTGGTTTGCACACCCGTCAAGATATTTCTGCCAAGCCCACTCATATTTAAATGGAACAAGTTGGTTCAAGTCCGCACGACAGTTAATCATAGCTTTGTCGTCAACTTGAACACGTTGAGCACCCATTTCTAGCTCTTCAAGGCCAGGGGCAACGTCTAAATGTTCTAAGGCTTGAGCGGCTCTAGCCACTGTATCGGAGGCAACTGTTGGTCGCACGGAATGGGTTCCAGCGGATTGTGGAGCTGCCACGCTCGGCGATGATGGCTGCGCAGTAGATACATTCTGCGAATCTGACGCTTTTTCCGATTGGACGGGCGCAGACTTGTGTTCAGGTGCAGTCGGTTTTTGCGAATCATCTTCAAAATCGTCCCAACTAAGGATAGACATTTTTGTTCTCTCTTCGTTGTATATATCTATATTTGACATCTCTTAAACGAAGATGTCCCTACTATACGCTTTTAATGTGTAAACAAAATTAAGTTTTATTGATGCATGACCAAATTTTGGGCCTTTGGTCTCTACTCACTACAACTTATTTTGTTTACGCTGCTGCTTACGTATTGTGATAAATGCGTAAACCATCGGCATATAAAAGAAAATAAAGGCAAAGATTAAAACTCCAACACCAAGCATATAGTTATGGCTGAGATGAGAAAGCATAATCTTTACCTCTTTTAAAATTGCTCTTTAGTGAAAAAGAGCAATTTTATTGAATGTTATTGGCAAGCTTCACAATCAGGGTTATCGATTGAACAAGCCATTGGTACTGGAGCTGCTTGAGTAAAGCCTTCTTCTTCAACCGCTGCTTCTGGTTTCTTCGCTTCTACCACAGGGGCAGCAACCGCCGCTGCTTCAACAGTCGCAGGTTTAACTGCGTTTAAAGCACCTGTGTTGATTGTAGATTTTTCAGCAGAAGTTGCACCTAAAGCTCGGAGGTAATAAGTCGTCTTAAGACCACGTAACCATGCCATCTTGTAAGTGATGTCAAGTTTCTTACCGTTTGCACCAGAGATGTAAAGGTTAAGCGACTGAGCTTGATCAATCCATTTTTGACGGCGTGATGCAGCATCAACGATCCAACGTGTATCCACTTCAAACGCAGTAGCAAAGATTGCTTTTAATTCTTCAGGAATACGAGCAATTTTTTGTACTGAACCTTCAAAGTGTTTAAGGTCATTCACCATTACTGTGTCCCAAAGACCACGTTCTTTTAATGCACGAACAAGGTATGGGTTAATAACAGTGAACTCACCAGACAAGTTAGATTTCACATATAAGTTTTGGAATGTTGGCTCAATAGACTGAGAAACACCACAAATATTAGAGATGGTTGCAGTTGGAGCAATTGCCATCACGTTTGAGTTACGCATACCGTCTTTTTGAACTTTGGCACGTAAAGTGTCCCAGTCTAAACGTTGAGTACGGTCAACTTCGAACATGCGCTCTGGACGAGACTTCGCAACAATTTCTAAAGAGTCGATTGGAAGGATACCTTGATCCCACAATGAACCTTTGAATGTTGAGTAAGCACCACGTTCAACAGCCAAGTTGCTTGAAGTTTCAATCGCGTAATAGCTAATTACTTCCATTGATTCATCAGCAAAATCAACAGCAGCGTCTGAACCGTAAGCAATACCCATTTCATATAGAGCATCTTGGAAGCCCATGATACCCATACCCACAGGGCGGTGTTTCAAGTTCGAGTTTTTCGCTTGTGGTACAGCGTAGTAGTTAATGTCGATCACGTTATCGAGCATACGTACAGCTGTTTTAATTGTGCGAGCTAATTTCTCACGGTCTAACACACCACCTTGAACGTGTTGTACAAGGTTGATCGAACCTAAGTTACATACTGCAATTTCGTCTTGATTTGTGTTCAAGGTAATTTCAGTACATAAGTTAGATGAGTGAACTACGCCAACATGTTGTTGTGGTGAACGTAAGTTACATACATCTTTGAATGTGATCCAAGGGTGACCAGTTTCAAACAACATAGAAAGCATTTTGCGCCATAAATCTTTAGCACGTACTTTCTTGTGTAGCATGTTGGTTTCTTTCGCTACAGACTCATAGTAAGCATAACGCTCAGCAAATTCAGCACCAGTTAGGTCGTGCAAGTCTGGAGTTTCAGAAGGAGTAAATAATGTCCATTCACCATCTTCAAATACACGTTGCATAAACAAATCTGGAACCCAGTTTGCAGTGTTCATGTCGTGAGTACGGCGACGGTCATCACCCGTGTTTTTACGAAGCTCTAAGAACTCTTCGATGTCTAAGTGCCAAGTTTCTAAGTATGCACACACGGCACCTTTACGCTTACCACCTTGGTTTACTGCAACAGCTGTATCGTTCGCAACTTTCAAGAATGGAACAACACCCTGAGACTTACCGTTTGTACCTTTAATATAAGAGTTCAAGGCACGTACAGGTGTCCAGTCATTACCTAAACCACCAGCCCATTTAGAAAGCATCGCGTTATCACGCATTGCGCCATAAATGTCATAAAGGTCATCGCCAATTGTTGTTAAGTAACAACTTGAAAGCTGCGGACGTAATGTACCTGAGTTAAACAGGGTAGGCGTAGAAGCCATGTAGTCGAAGCTAGACAATAAGTTATAGAACTCAATTGCACGTTCTTCTTTATCTTGCTCATTGAGTGCAAGACCCATCGACACACGCATGAAGAATAATTGTGGTAATTCGAAGCGAACGCCGTTTGAGTGAATGAAGTAACGGTCAAATAAAGTCTGTAAACCTAAATAGGTAAACTGATTAGAACGTTCTGGCTGAATTGCTGCTGATAATTTTTCTAAGTCAAAGTCAAGCAAGTCAGGTGAAAGCAAATCAAGCTCAACACCTTTTTTCAAGAATGCTTCAAGTGCATTGTTTTCAGGTGTATCTGTTGATAAGCCTAAGAAGGTTAAACCAGTGCTCACTAATTCGTTACAAAGCAAACGTGCAGTGACGTAAGTGTAGTTTGGTTCTTGTTCAATACGAGTACGTGTTGCCATCATCATTGTTGTGGCAATATCACTTTCTTTTACGCCGTTATATAAGTTTTTAACGGTTTCATCCACAATGGCTTGAACGTCAATACCTTCCAAACCTTCAGCTGCCTTAGAAACAGTTGCTTGCAAGGCACTTAAATCAAGTGGCTGAAGCTGACCGTTTTTGTCGGTAACTTGTAAAGTAGGGTGATGGTTTGAGTTCGTTTGCTGACGAGCGCTAGCACGTTGTTCACGGTAAATCACATAAGCGCGGGCAACCTTTTGTTCCCCAGTACGCATTAAAGCAAGTTCTACTTGATCTTGAATTTCTTCAATATGGATCGTACCGCCCGATGGTAAACGGCGAGTAAAAGTATTTAAGACCATTTCCGTCAACTGGGTAATACGGTCGTGAATACGGCTAGAATCCGAACTCTGTTGACCTTCCACAGCAAGAAAAGCTTTACCAATCGCAACTGAAATTTTCTCTGCATCAAATGCAGCAACATCTCCAGTGCGTTTAATCACCTGAATTTGACCGGGAGTCGAAGTAATTACGCTCATGCCAGCATAGCTCCATTGTCACTTTTGTTATGTTCATAGACCGTTTGAACCGAGCAAAAAACATGCCACGATATTTGAGGGATAAACACAAGACTTAGTAGTTAAAGTTTATTTTCAACACAAGATACGGGATTTTTCATAGCAGATCAATCTTGACTTTTTAGTAATTTTTTATCTGTATGATTTGATGGGAGATAGCATAGCAAAGCTGTTAAAAAACACTTATAGATAAGTTTGTGGATAACTCAAAAAACAAACACTTAAATAAATTTAAACTAAACAGAGAAATAATTTGTTTAATATTCATACATTGGAAATATGAATAGAATATGAAATTTAATAACAATAAATAAATCTTAAAAACACGTGAAAATTCAAAGGCTAATAAAATGCAACAAAATACGATTGTCATGTATCAGTTTGGTGAACGCCTACTTGTTTACAATGTAAACGTGTGTATATTGCAAATGATAAACGAATGTATCTGCAAGATTTTTAAGATGCATGAAACGAGATTTATAGGGGCAATGATATGAGCCAAGAAGAAAAGTTACCAAAGATTCTGATCGTTGAAGATGATGAGCGCTTAGCGCGTTTAACTCAAGAATATTTAATTCGCAACGGTTTAGAGGTTGGTGTAGAAACTGATGGTAACCGTGCAATTCGTCGTATTATTAGTGAACAACCAGATCTAGTGGTCTTGGATGTCATGTTGCCGGGTGCCGATGGCTTAACTGTTTGCCGTGAAGTTCGTCCACATTACCATCAACCGATTCTTATGTTGACTGCACGTACAGAAGATATGGATCAGGTACTTGGTTTAGAAATGGGCGCAGATGACTATGTCGCTAAACCAGTTCAACCACGTGTTCTTTTAGCGCGTATCCGTGCACTCTTACGTCGCACAGACAAAACTGTAGAAGATGAAGTTGCACAGCGTATCGAGTTTGATGACCTTGTCATCGACAATGGCGGTCGTTCTGTAACGCTAAATGGTGAACTTGTTGACTTCACTAGCGCAGAATATGACCTATTATGGTTGCTTGCATCAAATGCTGGTCGTATCTTATCGCGTGAAGATATCTTCGAACGTTTACGTGGTATCGAATACGATGGTCAGGACCGTTCAATCGATGTCCGTATTTCACGTATTCGTCCAAAAATTGGCGATGATCCTGAAAATCCAAAGCGTATTAAAACAGTACGTAGTAAAGGTTACTTGTTCGTTAAAGAAACCAACGGGTTATAAGGTCGGAATAAACTTCCTATAAGGTTGATCGAGTGTTTAAACACAGTATATTCCTGCGAATTTATGCGGGACTGGTAATTCTTGTTGTTTTGGTTGCTGTATTTGGTTATTTGCTTGTACAAATCATCAATTATCAACGGGCACAAGAATACCGAGAATCTTTAACTGATGGTATTTCTTATGTCATTAGTGAAGGGGTGGCTCGACAACCGGGGAAGCAACAGAAAATAGACTGGGTTTCAGACGCATCAGATTTATTGGAACTTCCAATTTACTATACTGATGCAAGCAAGGTTGAGTTATCTCGTACCGAGAAAAAACGAATTGAAGCTCAAAAGTCTGTTGTTCGTTACGATGCCAGTAATAGTATTGCGTATATCATTATTGGCTTGCGTGACGACCCACAGCATTATCTATCTATAAAAGTCGACAAGATTAGTGAGCGCCAAATGAAGGCTCTCCCTATTTTTGTACTTGATTATCTAATGTTTTATCCGGGGCAAGAACAAGAATATCTTGCCAAGATTCAAAAACATTTCTCTTATCCAATTAATATCTACAATATTCAAGACGTTAATTTGGACTCTGAGCAAATTGGTCGTTTACGCCAAGATCAAAGCGTCATGTTGTACAAAGACAGTGCAACAGTTCGCGGTACAACTATTTCAATCGTATCTCCAATCCCGAATCATCCTACACAGGTTCTCGTGCTTGGACCGGTGCCGATGTTTAATTGGATGCCTTTGCAGCTTTCAGCAGGGATTACCTTATTTAGCTTATTCTTGTTGAGTCTAGGCGTTTATGGGTTGATCTTGCCGCTAGAGCGTAAAATTCGCCAAGTGCGTTATGCATTAAACCGTATGAAGTCTGGTGATTTGTCATTGCGTGTTCCTATTGAGGGAAGTGACGAAATGGCAAACTTGGCATCAAGTTATAACAACATGTCTGATCATATTCAGCGTTTAATTGAAGCTCAGCGTGAGTTAATGAGGGCAGTATCTCATGAGCTTAGAACGCCTGTGGCTCGTATTCGCTTTGGTACAGAAATGTTGGCTGAAGAAGATGATTACAATCATCGTATGCATCAGGTCGATATGATTGATAAAGATATTGAAGCACTCAATACTTTAATTGATGAGATCATGACTTATGCAAAACTAGAGCAGGGTACGCCTTCACTAGATTTCGATGAAATTACTTTATTTGATGTGTTGGATCAGGTTGCGGTCGAAACTGAAGCTTTAAAAACGCAAAAAGAAATTGAACTGGTTGCTCCTCCTCTTTATGTAAAAGTAGATGCAGAGCGTCGTTATTTACATCGTGTTGTTCAAAACTTGGTAGGTAACGCGGTTCGTTATTGCGATAATAAAGTTCGAATTACTGGTGGCATTCACAGTGATGGTATGGCCTTTGTGTGTGTTGAAGATGATGGTGCCGGTATTCCTGAACAAGACCGTCAAAGAGTATTTGAAGCTTTTGCCCGTCTAGATGATAGCCGTACGCGTGCATCGGGTGGTTATGGTTTAGGGTTGTCTATCGTAAGCCGTATTGCGTATTGGTTTGGTGGTGAAATTAAAGTCGATGAAAGCCCAAGCTTGGGTGGCGCTCGCTTTATCATGACATGGCCAGCAAAACGCTTTAAACAGCCTCCTTTAAAAGCCAATAAAAAAGCACCTTCATAAGGTGCTTTTTTATTGAGCTATTTATAGTCGAGTTGCATCTGGTTCCAAAATAGGTTTTCCGCTTCTTAGGCTGGTTAACGCATCGGAATTAAAGTCGATCAGTAACGAATTATTTTTTGCATCAATCTGGTATTTTTGAATAAGAGGTTGGTCTCCATTAATTGTTTCTATTTTATATTCATCGGCAATATGCAAAATACCTTCTAGGTTTGTTGTAGTTGATGCAAAATCCTGTCTAAATATTTCATAGACATCCCGCAAGTCAAAAATTGCATTATTAGCATCTGGATGTTTGTGAATATAGCTTTCTATATGTCGCACAAGTAGCTGTGCGAACAAGTAGTAATTTGGTTTGTGCGTATATTCTAGAGTCATGCATTTTTCTCCTTATTATCTATTATTAGCATACATGGCAAAACACAGCTTATTGTATAAAATTCATTACACTAGATGATGAAATGAAAAAATTATAAAGAGATAAACACCCGATTACGTCCTTGGCGTTTTGCTTGATATAAAGCGTCATCTGCTTCTTTAAATAAACTCTCAATTGCTCTATGGGACGATGGGGAATATAAACTTATACCAATACTTACCTGTATGAAAATGGGTAATTTGCCATAAATATAAATAGGTTGCTGGCTAATTTTAATTCGGATTTGTTCTGCCAGTTCAAAAGCACTTTCCTTGCTGGTATCTGCAATAAAAATGGCAAATTCTTCACCGCCCAAGCGGCCCAACAAATCATGAGGATGCAAAATATTTTGAATCGTGGTGACACAAGTCTGTAGCGCACGATCACCGATTTGATGACCGTGGTTGTCGTTGACTTGTTTGAAATGGTCGACATCCAACATGAAAAAAGCTGAGGTTTTATTTTCTTTTTGTACCTTTTCTTGAAGTAATCTGACCGACTGTAAAAACTGGCGTCGTGTAAGACTAGAGGTCAGCTCGTCATGTGCAATTGCATGTTGAAGCTTCTGAATTAATTCTGAATGTAAAACACTGATACTCGAAACTGTCAGAGGGGCAATCGTCATCATGATTAACCCTATACGAATTGAGATCGTATTGCTGAAATACTCATTCGGGTAGAGCAAAAGGTAATGTCCGGAAACATGATAAATAATATAGGCGCTGGTGAGGCTCGTAATGAGTGCGACAACAATAGGTTTATATCGAATAGCGCACCAGATGAGCGCAGCAATGGGGTAGAGTAGTGAACCGGGACCGGAGTCATAATAACTGGCTGCGATGGAAATCAGAACAGCCCCAAAAGGTAAAAGGTCGGTTGCCTGTAATCCACGACTTCTCGAAAAGTAATGCTTTACCTGACTATATGGAGGTAGGTTCAATATGATGGGTAAAAGAAGCAAGGCATTTTGCAATTCAGAAGTGAACCAATAACCGAATTCATCCAACAAGCCACCCAGCATAAATTTAGTATTAAACATAGGCACGAAAGTTGCTGCAAATAATCCGCCTACTACGCTACCGACTCCGCATAGAGCAAATAAAAAGAGGTAAGAATAGCCTCGGTAGGCTGCTTTAATATGCTGATTAAAAAACATATAGAGCGCAAACGTAGTAACAACATAAAGAAAATTTGAAGTTGTTAAAACGAGTGTGAGAGCAAAGGGCGTGCCTTGAAATAGATCGGCAATGACATAGCCGCTATATGCACCTAAAAATGTGCTTAGTCGACGTGTGTTCGGGAAGCGAATGAGTAAGCCAAGTAAAACCGAGTTGGCAGGCCAAAAAAACGCGAGAAAACTTAAAGGGCGAGATGCGATGCCAATGAAACAACATGCTGCAATAATGATGCTAAACAGGAGAAAATATTTAAAAAAGGAGAAAGGTGAAAATTCACGAAGTGAGTATGGCATCAGCTGCCCTTAATGATAAATACTCTTATCTAAGAGTAATAAAATATTATGCATGATTAAACATTCATCATAATTCAGAGGAGAAGTTGAATACAATAAAAAACAAACTAATATTATAAAAAAGTAAGTTATTAAAACTTAATAGTCGATGAACTGTGTAAATATTCTAAAATTAAAAAATGAAAAAAATCATCATAAATAAAGAAACTATTAAATAAACCGATTATGTGCGGTGAAACCCCCCTTACAACACATAGATGAATAGTTTTGTTGGGAAAATCATCCGAAAGACTAAGACGCTTCAACTAGCATGGGAAATTAGAAATCAGGTACAATTGGCGGGATTAATTTTGTGTTTGGTGTATTTGAAGGCCAATACATACATTCTTTGTTAAATAAATAGGCCTGCCAGGAGTTATCCCCGCATGAGTGCCATTACTCCATACGACTGGGCGATTATCGCCTTCGTGATCGGCGTTACATTTCTTTGCGTCTTTATGCTCACAGTTCCCTTACTTCTCGGGGGAAAATCGTGGGGACGTGCTAAGCAAGAGCAGTTTGAATCAGGTGTCGTGAGTGCTGGTGGCGCTCGCATTCGCCTGTCTGCAAAGTTTTATTTAGTCGCAATTTTCTTTGTTGTCTTCGACTTAGAGGCTCTTTACCTCTATGCATGGTCTACTTCTGTGCGTGAAGTAGGGTGGTTGGGATATACCACTGTTGTGATCTTTGTCGTTGATTTATTGATTGCGCTTGTTTATGCCTTCTCTGTAGGTGCTCTAAGTTGGTCGCCAGCAGATCGCCGTAAATCAGCAGGTGAGGCGATTAAAATCGGTTCACCAACAATGAACATTGCTGAAATTACACGCTTTAATTCTATTGAAGAGCTCGTAACTGACCCTACAGGCCAGATTCCAGCTCAATCATCAGGTCGTGTTAAGTCAAAAACTACACCTGCATTGTCATCTGAAAAGGAGTAAGTCGGGATGAAATATACTCTGA
>Ga0209795_10000282_pt1 | contig 44208 bp, 37 predicted proteins | sample AgamicOrMarz_FD_187166 | JGI IMG/M metagenome (GOLD analysis project Ga0209795, IMG submission 187166) | Agave microbial communities from Guanajuato, Mexico - Or.Ma.rz (SPAdes) (version 2) | ecosystem: Host-associated > Plants > Phyllosphere > Phylloplane/Leaf | place: Guanajuato, Mexico...
CGATCACGTCATCAGCATGTACGCACGCGGCATGAGCGTTCGCGAGATTCAGGGCCATTTGTTGGAACTGTACGGGCTGCAAGTGTCGCCCGACCTGATTTCCACGGTCACCGATGAAGTGCTGGCCGAGGTCGAACAATGGCAGCAGCGGCCGCTCGAAGTGATGTATCCGATCGTGTTCTTTGACGCTCTGCGGCTGAAGATCCGCGACGAAGGCACGGTCAGGAACAAGGCGGTGTACCTGGCGCTGGGCATCCGCGCCGACGGACGCAAGGAAGTGCTGGGCCTGTGGATCGAGCAAACCGAAGGCGCCAAGTTCTGGCTCAAGGTGTTCAACGAACTGAAGAACCGCGGCTTGCACGACATTCTGATCACGGTGGTCGACGGCTTGCGCGGTTTCCCCGAAGCGATCGAGGCGGTTTATCCGGCCGCGCAGGTCCAGACCTGCATCGTGCATCTGATCCGCAATTCGCTGAATCTGGCGGGCTGGAAGGACCGTAAGCCGCTGGCTACCGCGCTCAAGCCGATCTATCAGGCAGCCTCGGCTGAAGCGGCGGCCGCGGCGCTCGAGGCCTTTGCGCAAAGCGAATGGGGCCGCAAATTCCCTACCGTCCCGGCCATGTGGGAACGCCAATGGGAGCAGGTGATTCCCTTCTTCGCCTATCCGCCCGAGGTGCGTCGAATCGTTTATACAACAAACGCCATCGAGAGCATGCACATGCAGTTGCGCAAGATCGTCAAGAATCGCGGCCACTTCCCGAGCGACGAAGCCGCCAGCAAGCTGCTGTTTCTGGCCTTGCGCAACATCGAAAAGGATTGGAAGATGCCGTCTATCACCTGGCGGCAAGCCGTCAATCAGTTCGCGATTCTGTTCGGCGAGCGATTCACTTGCGCCATCAGCCGAGATTTTTTAACCGGCCTCGGCACACAGAATTTCTGACACCTCCCGTAGCCATCGTGAGCGAGCGACCGTATCAAGAGATCTGCGCAGCCGTTGCCAATGGCTCGGGCATTACACCCCTTTCGTGTATGACGTGCCTTACGATACGACGGTTACTGGCGCAATCGCGACCGATGCGTCTAAAACTACTGGCGACAAAAGTAAGCGCGCTGATAACTTAGGCTCCCGTCGAAGGAAAGTAGACCCACGCTGCTGGCATCAGGCGCATGCACACGAGTTCCAACCTATCGATGACGCCGGTGCACCCTCCCGCGAAGCCTATAACACGGATTGGCTCCGCCGGAGCAAACACGTCCGTATCGCCTTCGCGAGGCAGCGGAAACTCTTGGGTCGTTGAGCCATCGGTCCGTTCAAATTGGAGAGACGTGACTACGTTACTCCTATAAGTTATCCAAGCTTTCGTAATGTACTGTCCAACCGGAATTGATAGATCCCTTACGCTTGTACCCGACGGCCCCCCATAGCGAACAGGCTGCTCGGCAGGGCCCGAAAGAAACTCATATGTGCACGTAATGCTGTTCACCCAGTCTCCCTTTTCTACTCTGACTTCAGCAAGCCTGATTCCCCGTTGGACAACCGCGTCGAACTTAGCCAGCTCATCAATCTCCTTGATGCCCTTTCCGCCATAAGATCTGCTACGGTATGGCAGATACATCAGAGTTGGGACACCCCAAGTAAGCGACTTGGGCGTCGGATAAATTTGAGAAAATCTGAAATTTGGATCCTCACTCCATTTTATAAGCTGTTCATTCGCATCGGAGAGATCCCGGTGGACTTCGTACTGAAACTGCAGCAGCTTAGGATCGTCAAATCCACCGTAAAATTGATATCGCGCCAAAATCCAATCCACGCGTTTGTCAATTCCTTGCAAACGCTTCATTGCACCCAGGACGCCTCGAATTGTGCCTATGCCCCTGAAATAGATTCTGTTCCTCGCAACTTGTTTGAGTCCAGCTACGTACCCGTCGTAAGCTTGGGTCTCGAACGCCATAACGGAAGGAGAGTCAAGGTGCACGCCGCTAAAGTCTGTTGCATACCGGATCATTTTCTCTATGTTTCTGGGATCCGGGATCGTAGGCGAACTGCAGCCTACAAACGTTTGATGGCTTTCAATCAAAACATTAGTGGCCTTCATGCACTCATCGAATTTCGTATGAAAATCCGCCGTAACGGCGCCGTACGTCGATATTCCCTTTGCTCTCAAGGTTGCCTCAATTTGTTCCTTTTCTTGAACGGACCTCGCCTGAAATATCCATAATGCAATGTACTCTCCACCCAGCGTAAGTGAACTAACAAAGGAATCGCCATGACGAAAAACAAATTTGTTTATATTGTCATGCGTTTGATTTTTGATGATGGGCCGCGATGTGACATTTCTGATGGTTTTCTTTCCTTCTATTTTTACGGCCCTGACCACCATTACCGCACTATTCTCGGTGACGTTGAGACTCCTATAGAATTTCACCTTTCCATCCGCCGAATATGCCCCTCCGTCATACGAAGCTGACGCATCGATTTCGAGTGCTCTGCTTAGTGCAAAGGTGTTCATGCAGAAACTGAAATCACATCTGAAACCAGCGTCTCTAAGCGGATACAGTTCGCCGGCTAAAATCGCCTGCCTCGGCTCACCCAACACCGAATCATATCCTTCAAAAATTTCTTTCGGAGCGGTCTCCATAAAACGTCCGGGACCATTTCTTTTCTGGGGCGCGGCAGACTCGCCCTCCTCGGGCTCCCATGGGATCTGCTGCACTGTGTGTTCGCCGCAACCGAAACATATAAGTTCAGCGATTCCGACTCCGACGCCCATCCCTACGAGAAAGGAAAGCCCCCGCTCTGTGCGCGGTTTCATGACGATCTCCAGAAAGACAACTAACCAAGCGTTGACTCGTATCTGTCGCGGAGGAATACAACCACCTCGCCATCTTCATCTAGGGCAATGGGAGGGGAGACGGATCACATAGGCTCCGAACTGGTTTAAACATATGACCCGGATACGGCAAGCGCAACCGGAATTTTCTCTTTTCATAAGCAGCATTTGGTAAGTAAAGGGATGTGGAAAATGATAATTGCGCGAGCTTGAACTGCAGTGAAGCTTGTCGCTCGGCCCGGTCACCTTCATGTCGGACGTGGCGAGCAACAAGCGCGCAGAAGAGAACGAGTCCACCTCCGCATGGCCTGAGTCATAGCTTAGGGTCTGCCCATATTTCAACAGCGACGCGGGGCGCGCACGTGCGTGAGATAGTCGCGCGTACGCATGCTCGGTTGGCTAGCGCACATAGCGGTACAGGCTTCTGAAAGGTTGAGGTCCTACAACTTGACATGGCTGTTTTAGCTGCCATTGTCTTTTCTGGGATGTTCGCCATGAAGAAGGCCTTGCTCAAGAGCTTGCTTGCGTTGGTCCCGATCCTTGCGTCTACTCTATGCTGGTCGTGTCCCGACGGATATTACGGTGGACCATTCGGCACGTGCATTCCAAACAGCGGGACGATCATTCATCCCACGCCTCAAACGCCTCCCGTCGTTATTCCGCCACCGCCGCCGCTCCCCCCTGGGGTCCCGGCTCCGCCACCGCCGGCAGCTGTGCTGCATAACGTCGCCCGCGGCGTGCAATCTGACCCGCTTCGCCTAGTCATCGACCCCGGCAGCTTTATTCTCCCTACGGGGCTGCCCCAGCCCGGCGACTTCGCGGAATACGTCTTCAACAACCCGGACAAAGCAGTCGAGTTGTTGCGTAATCCTCAGGAACAACAATATGTGCTGGTTGCTAACGCGATAATGTCGAGCCGAGATGCCGCGCTTCGAAGTGGTGCGTGGCGTGTGCCGGCGAACGTCGCCAATTTCCTGCAGCGCTGGTATCCGCCTGAGTTGATAGAACGCGTTCGATGGACGACTCATTACAGCGCGATACAGAATACGCTGCAGTCTGGGCTTTTCGCTGTCACCGACAAGGGCGCGATCACGTTGATTAACGTGATCGTGTTCAAAGACGACAACGAGGCACAATACCTGTCTACGTGGGCGCACGAATTTGTGCATGTGACGCAGTATCAAAACTGGGGAGTCTTCACGTTCGCTAAGAAGTGGGTCGACAACTCCGGGCCGAACGGTGAGGTTGAAGCCCCCGCGTACGCGCGTGGGGACGAGGCGCAAGACATTCTTGATGAAAGCGACTTCGCGACACCCGTAGTTGCAGTGCCTCAACCGGTGGCGCCCCAATTTCCGGCTTATCAGCCGGGCGTTGCTCCGGACGGTCGACCGCCGTCGAGATGATGCGCACGACCTCGCCACGATGCAGCCGTCGACCGTTCCGGCGAGAAGTAGATGCCCCCGCACAGCGATCGCGAGGGCTTCGTATCCCGTGTCCACGTCAAACTGGCCGGACCGACCGTGGCCGCAAGCCCTCGACCGAGCCCGACTTGACGCACAGATGCACTGGACACGCCCAATGGAACGGTGGTCTGCAGTGTTCAATGACTGTTTGCAGGCGGAGACCTGACGTCTGAATGCCCGAGCGACGCATCGAACGAAGGCCTCTTCTGGCCGATTGGGTCAGCTCGCCAACGTCCGCTTCAAGGTGCTCCGATCCGCAAAACGCTGGTTCGACTGACTGACCGTTTTGGACAATGTCATCTGACCGCAGTGGGTCGGTTTCGGGCGACCGCGTCGGGCAGTGACCGGCCAATGCGCGTTGTTCGAGGCTCTGCCAGTCTGGTTCCGGCTGCATTCCTAGCGGTCACTTACGGATGGGCGCCGGCCAAATCAAAGCAGATGCCCTCCGCGATTCCAGGCGCGGATCATCGCAAGCGGATCCTGACAAATTGACCACTCGGCACTGGGAAAACGTCGCCGACGCGACAGGCGTCGCTTGTCGGCTATGCGACAGACCATCTGCGGGTAGCGAAGCGATTGAGCGGGCGAGTCCAGCACGGCGAGTTCGCCGGCTCCCCGTCCCGACTTAGCTACAAGCATTCCTGCGCTTGCTCAGGTAGCGCGCACGAACTCTCCTTCGGCGAAGAACCACGCCGACATCGTCCGTGCCAGCTCGAGCACGACCTCCGCGTCGGTCCGGCCGGAGGACGCGCGCACGTGGAACGAATGATCTGCGTCGTCTACCACATGCAGCGTGGCGCGTGGCCCGAGCGTCTCGACGACCGACCTAAGCAGGTGAAGCTCGGCCAACTTGTCACGCGTGCCCTGCAGGAAGAGAGTCGGCACCGTGACGTCCGCCAGGTGCTGTGCCCGCTCCACGCCGGGCGCGCCCGCCGGGTGCAGCGGGAACGCGACGAAAGCGAGGCCACGCACGCCGTCGAGCGGGGAGATGGCTTGGGCCTGGGACGTCATGCGGCCGCCGAACGACCTGCCGCCCGCAAAGAGCGGCAGGGCTGGCAGTCGCCGGCGGGCCTCTGCGACGGCTGCCTTCACGGCAGCATGTGCCACGGCCGGCGAGTCCACCCGCTTGGAGCCCCGCTCCATATACGGAAACTGGAAGCGCAATGTGGCGACATTGGCCGCCGCAAGCGCGTCGGCCAATGACGACATGCCGGTGTGCTGCATGCCCGCCCCGGCACCGTGCGCGAAGACATACAGGGCTCGCGCGTCCTCCGGCACTCGGAGGAGCGCAGAGACCTTAGTGCCGTCGGGCAGTGCCAGGCAAAGCGATTCCGGGTCGTCCATCGTATTCGGGTCGTGTCATCGTGGCCTTTGCGCTCATTCTGCATCAATGAGGCATCGGGGAGCGTTTGTAGCGGCCTCGGCAAGGCGTTGCGCAGGTGGAGTTTGCCGGCTGTTGATACGCGCATAAAACTGACCCACTTCCGCTAAAAATTTGCATCGAAAATTGACCCACATGTTCAACTGCCTGCTTGGACGCCAAGCAGGAGAACGGAGTGATAACCGTGAGCATGTTGGCCAAGATTCGGCGGATGCATTTCCGCGACGGCGTCCCGCTTCGGGATATTGCAAGAAAGACGGGGCTTTCGAGAAACACGATTCGACGATGGTTGCGCGAGCCGTCGGCGAGCGAGCCGAAATTCGCCAAACGCGTCAGCAACAGCGTCGTCGACCCGTGGTCGGAGCAACTGCGACTTTGGCTGGTCGCCGATTTGCGACGTACAAGACGGGAACGGCGCTCAGCGACGCAGATGTACGAGGATTTACGAGCGGCTGGCTACGACGGCAGCTACGACCGAGTGTGCGCCTTCGTGCGCAACTGGAAGAAGGAGCGCGATGCGGGGGCGCAACGTGGCGCCTTTGTGCCGCTCGCCTTCGAATATGGCGAAGCATTCCAGTTCGACTGGAGCTGCGAATATGTCTTCATTGGCGGACTCAGGCGACGCGTAGAGGTCGCCCACATGAAACTCGCCGCGAGTCGTGCCTTCTGGCTTGTGGCTTATCCAACCCAAAGCCACGAGATGCTGTTCGACGCCCACGCACGAGCATTCGTCGCGTTAGGCGGCGTTCCCCGGCGCGGCATCTATGACAATATGAAAACCGCCGTCGATAAAGTTGGCCCGGGTAAGGAACGAGCTATCAACGCGCGCTTCCATGCGATGTGCGGCCACTACCTGTTCGAGCCTGAGTTCTGCAACCGGGCTGCCGGCTGGGAAAAAGGCATCGTCGAGAAGAACGTTCAGGACCGACGTCGCCAGATTTGGCACGATGCAATCGGTATCCGATGGGAATCGCTTGAGGTCCTGAACATATGGCTGGCCGAACGATGCCAACAAGCCTGGAAGCAGCTGAGACATCCACAATGGCCCGAACTTAGTGTGGAAGACGCCCTGGCGGACGAGCGTCCACGACTGATGCAGGTTCCGAAGCCGTTCGACGGCTACATTGAGAAACCTGTGCGCGTCTCGCCGACGAGTCTGGTGCATCTCGACCGGAACCGTTACAGCGTGCCGACGGAGTATGCGCATCACATCGTAAGCCTGCGCTGCTATCCGACCTACATCAGTCTGGTCGCGGACGGCGTCGAGATTGCCCGCCATCCCCGCAGCTTTGACCGCTACCAGACCTTCTACGACTGGCGGCACTACATCGCTTTGGTGGAGCGTAAGCCCGGCTCCTTGAGAAACGGCGCGCCGTTCCTGACCATGCCAGAACCGATGCTTCGTCTGCAAAGACACCTGCTGAAGCAAACCGGTGGTGACCGCGTGATGGTCCAGGTCCTCGCAGCCACTCCCGTTCATGGCCTGGAGGCCGTGCTGGTTGCCGTCGAGCTTGCTCTCGAGTCCGGGCGTCCGAGCGGAGACCACGTCCTGAACATTCTTGCCCGGCTGAAGAGTCCATCGGCGCGTTCAGGTGACGCCGTGAGAACGGCAATCACGCTCAAGGTCGAACCGCTTGCCGACGTCTACCGCTATGAGCGGCTTCGGGTTACGCGTAACGAGGAGGATGGTCATGTCGAATGAAACCGCCGCACTTCTCAAATCGTTAAAACTCCACGGAATGGCGCAGGCGTGGCCCGAGCTGGTAGCACAGGCACGACACAGCGACTTTGAACCGGAGAAGTTCATGCAGATGCTGCTGAAGGCAGAGACGGCTGAGCGACAGGTTCGGTCAATCAACTACCAGATGGCCGCCGCACGTTTCCCTGCACACCGCGACCTCGCCGGCTTCGACTTCGAGCAGGCGAGCGTCGATGAAACGCTCGTGCGAGAACTGCATACCGTTCGATTCTGTGAGTCCGCGCAGAACGTCGTGTTTATCGGTGGACCTGGCACGGGCAAAACGCACCTCGCGACGTCCATTGGTATCGAGGCAATACAAAGCCACGGGAAACGAGTTCGGTTTTTTACTACTGTCGAGCTTGTGAACCAGCTTGAGGCCGAAAAGGCCGCCGGCAAACCCGGGCAACTCGCGAATCGCCTGATGTATGTCGACGCCATTGTTCTGGACGAACTCGGCTATCTTCCATTCACACAAACGGGCGGCGCACTGCTGTTCCATCTGCTCTCGAAACTTTATGAGCGTACAAGCGTTCTCGTTACGACCAATCTAAGCTTCACCGAATGGTCGAACGTATTCGGCGACGCAAAGATGACGACAGCGCTTCTTGACCGACTCACACACCACTGCCATATAGTCGAAACAGGTAACGATTCCTGGCGCTTCAAAAACAGCACGGCGGGGCAGCCCGCTTCGCGGGCTGCAACCCGTAAAAGCTCACCTAAACGACAAAAAGAGGAGGAAATCGACGCACCAGATTGATGTCTCTGCGCATCAGGGGTGGGTCAATTTTAGATGCAAAAAGTGGGTCAGTTCGCGGTGCAAATCAACACCCCCCAAGTGCAATTGGGAGGTGCATCGCTGCAAGCGCAAGCTCCTGCGCTAGTCCGCCGTAGCTTTCTTGTTCTCGCGGCGCTTCGTTGCTGAAGTTCGCCATGATGGAACGACGTTCACACTAGTCGGCCTTAGGTCCCACGCTGACCTCATCAGAGATCATCCGGACAATTAAGCGAGTGGCAATTCGAATGAGGCGCGCCATTCCCAGGAGAACCCTACACCACGGAAGGTGGGGCCGATGGATGCCCCGATCCCGGCTCTTCCGTGAACTGCTACAGTGGGGAGCACGCTCTCGGCAATTGTCGCGAAGAATGAGAATTCTATATGGAATTTTCTCATTTTGTGCAAACGTGAGCGCGCTCACGTTTGCACAAACGTGCAAAACGCCTTGATTTTCAACGGACTAATTTTTCACTTTTTTTGAGGACGTACAGAGGGTGTAGGTTGTCAGAGATCGTGAAAAACGCGTCACTGCAGTGAAAAAAGTCTCAGTGTTCGTGAAAAATCAGAGTTCACTGTCGTAGCCCGGTCGACTGCCTATGTCGTCCGGGCTTATTTTTTGAGACTATTCATATTTGACGGGATATCAGTGACTTCCACTGCATCCCCAAAATTGCCGTTGCTCACGTGCTTCGCCATATGACGCATTTCCACCCAAATCGGACAGCTACAGCTTTCATCGTCCCGTCCGCAGTTCGGCGAGAGTCGGCCAGCGTGTACATGAAGAGACTTACTCTCCGCTTCCCATGGCCGCCGTGATATGTTGTCCGACACTCTCTCGTTATGGGACAAGCAAGCGGCGAAATTGGATGGCAACAAGGGCATTTGTCGGCTGGGCGATGTCCTCTCGCTCACTGATCGACGCGCTTCTTTTTTAGATCGGCCATCTCAACCAACTCTTGTACCACCGTGCGCAACGCCGGCATGAGGTTGTCAATGTCTTGCCGTTGCGCGGTGAAGCGCCGGCTGTGCGCCGACTGATCGCCTATGTCTTTTAGCTTCGGCAACGCGTTCTTCGCATTGCGCGATAGCCCCCAGCTCGGTTCCGCCAGTACCGCCGCAATCAGGTCGCGTAGATATAAGAAGTCCCCGTCCCGATTCTTGATGTTCGCGGCAAGTCCGCGCGCCTCGTAAAGCTCGATGATCAAAGTCTCGACCAGCCGACGGATCATCACCGCAGAGGCATCGTACCAGCCGCCCGCGTACGCGCCGTTCACCTGGTGGGCAATCCGCTCTAAATAGTTGCGGATATTACGCAGAAGCGACATGTACACCACCGCTTCCGTCGGCACTCGGCGCACCCTCCTCGGGCGGTGGGCTGTCTCGGCGCATGGCCTCCTGCAGCGCCCGTGCGGTCTTCATCGCATTTGACAGGTCCATCGGCGCGCTCAGGTACGGAAGTCTTTAAGGTGCTTGGCCATGCTTTTGAAAATCTTGTCGATCTGCTCCGCGTTACTCTCGGGAGAGATGTGAATTTGCACGTCGATGTGCGGCTCCGGCGAGGACGCACTGCCGCTAGGCGCGTGCTGCTGATGGCTGTGCTCGGCCGGCCCCGGGTTCGCAGACGACACCTTTGGGGCCGTGGCCTTCGCTGCTTTGGACGACGGCTTGGGCGTGACCGTTGCGCGTGCGGTCGCCTTCTCTCCTTTGCCGGCTTCTCGTTGGCTTTGCCTATATCTCCCTCCAGCAACATAAGATACACGCGCGCGTATTTGACGGCGGCGCTGTCGCCGGTTTTCGTATCGTGTGCAAACCACGCGGTCACACGATTCATTGGCGCGTTTGCAGCGTCCGGGAACGCGTTGTGTAACCCGGTCGGGTAACCGTGACGCTTTTTCGGAATCCGCAGATGGATACCATTTGTCGACGGGTAAGCCGGCTTGCGTCAGGACGTTCGCAAACTGCCAAAGTCGGTTGTATTCCGACTCGATGGTCGGCAATTGCGGATCAACTACGCGATAGGTGACATCAATGTTCAAATGAAAGCCCATTCGACAGAGCTTACCAAGTCCGCAAATGGTCTCGCTAAAGTTCCGTATACAGCGGAAGCAGATCCTGATCGACAAGTCTCTTTTCGATAGCGTTCGCGACGGCCACGTGTTCCTTGTTCGTCGCAGAGAACGGCTCGTCAATCACACTGACAATGATGGTGCCCCTCTGCCGCTTGCCGTCCATCACAGGAATAAGATCACGTGCCTCCGGAACTTGCGCGGCGGTGAGGACGCGCGGCAAATAGAGCATCCATCCAGCGCCCGGGCGCTTTTCAAAAACTCTGTATTCCGATGAATATCGGAACGATCCGACTTCAACACTCAGCGCCGGCCAGATATGGGTCGCTTCAGTCACGATATCTGCCACGACATCACATTTTGCAAGAGACATGACACCTTTAGTTTGCAGGCTTAAGACGCACAAACCATTCACAGAGAGTTGGTCCGTGAAAGCCGCGCCCCCATTGCCCTCGATCCCGTTCCACGCGCCAAGCGAGCGTACGTGCGGATACGCCTGCCTTTCGGCCCTTGCCATCGCTATGGCAGCTGTCGTCGGTCCGCTGGAGTCGAAAGCCCGGTTGAGAAGTGACGCTTTCACGTTGTCCGCCGGCGGAAACCAGCCATCGATCGGAAAACCCGCGACTTGCAATGCGTTCGCAAATTGCCACAACCGGTGGTACTCGGATTCGATCGTCGGCAATTCGGGCGCGGACAGACGGAAAGTCAATTCGAGGTTCAGACTGTAATTCATGATGTCGTCAATTCCAGTTCACAGAAGCGGGCGCAGCTCAGTTCGAATAAGTGGAGCGGCGAGCGTGAAAGCTCGCGTGAAATACCGGTAACTCAATCGCTGCATGAAATACCAGTGAAGCTGGGCGGGTGGATTGCCAACCACGATATCGTTCTGGGTAGACGCCTGGTCGACTATTTTTCGGACCCCGGAGACTCTGAAAAAGAATTTCGGCTCACCCGTCTCCGGATCAAAAAACTGATCATAATTCGCCTTGGCCTCTTCCAACTGACACAACGAAGCACGAAACCCATCGAAGTCGAGCCCGCTGAAATTCCACTCCGTATTCGGCGCGAAGCCCGTCACCTGAGCCTGATACGTGCGCGAGGTATCTGACATATTCTAGTTCCGCGTCACGAGGTTACCCGCATCCGGTGGACACTTCTTGCACGCTTCATCCGTTTTCGGCATGGTTCGCGCGACCGGTTGGGTCTTGCTCCTGTCTTGCGCCTGATCGCCGGGCAGCGACAGGATTCCCGCTGTAGCGGTCCCGCTTAGCAAAGCGGGGAATGCTTCGGCAAGCAACGCGCCCGCTCCTTCGATGAGCGGAATTGCCAATACAGCCATCAGCGCTTCTCCTTATCCCGATCAATCAACTTCCGCCGCGTCACCGCCAGCAGATCTTCAAACCGCTCCTCGATCGGCCGTCCTGGCTTCGCAAGCCAGGACGCGATCCCCGGCTTGCGATAAAACTCCGGCATATCCGCTTCGATATAGAGAAACTCCACCAGTTCCTTGTCCTGCTGAAACCCCATGCGCTTAGCGTCCGCATACGCCCGCACCAGGCGGTCGAGTAACGTCGGATCTTCGGCATAGCGCGGGGCGTCGCGCACGATATCGTCACGAATCGTCGCGACAAAATTGCGTTCGTCGCTTGCGCACAAAGCGGCCCATTGGTCTGCGGTCAGTTCAAGCATGGTGAGAGACGTGAAAGCGTTTGCCTTCCGCAAGGCCGTGCCACTCGTCCACATCGCCGAAATAAGCGCGACGTCTTTCGGTGTCGAGCGCATTGAAGAGCGGCACGAAAACACGCGGATCCCAAAACCGGAGCAACGCAATCTTGCCATTCGGCAGTTTGCTATTGAGCTTGCGTTGAAGTGTCCGCACGAGCGACTCGATATCCTGCGTGCTGAATAACCACATTACACCAGGCCGCGCTGTTTCCAGTTCATCGAGTGAATCCACCACGTCGGCATCGGGTTGCGCGATGTCGACAAGCCATGGTCCAGCGGATGCCAATGGCTCGTCTTCTGTCCCGGCGAAAAGCGAGTGCACAGTGCCCCAGCGGCGCCGCAAGCTCCGGCCGAAATGCTGCTCGTACTGCAGGCCATCGACCAGCGCATACGCACGCAGCGCCGGGGCATCCGCGCGCAAACGCTCCAGCCGTTCAGCGAGAGTCGCCGGGATCATGAGCGCACGACTGTGGAAGCGCCCGTTTCTGCGGCATGAGCGAGGCACTCGCGACACAACGTCGGCGCGACTGTGGACTCCGCCGCCGCGGCCGTCGTGCCCTGCATCGACGCAGGTACATTGCCGGTGGTCTCGGATTGCGCGGCGATCAACACCGCACCGCACGAGGTCTTGTCGCCATGAAAAGCGAGCGGCACACCTTCCACGGTCATCGCCGGATTTTGTGATGTCACAATCGGAAACGTGCCGTCGCATTTCGGACAATGGACGAGGTCACCGAGCCGGGCGGCGCGCCGTCCGCTGTCGCCGACGCCGATGGTCTCCGAAGCGGAAACGATCTTGCCGCCGTGCGACGTGCTATCGCCTTCACATGCGATCGAAGTCATAGGTCAGCTGCCATCAATCTCGAATGTCGAATCACGTTCAAAGCTAGGTCCGTTTGCTGCGGCGCCCACCGCTGAAGTCGACGGTGCTGACAAAGAACATACCAACGGCGAAGAACGGCATGCCGATGACAAAGAGGATGGCAGACAGTCCCCAGTGCTCCCAGAAGCTGTCGATCATCGCGCGATCGGGCGAATTCGCATCGTAGAGAACACTGACCTCGTCACCGCTGCCGAGATCGTTATGCGATGACGACGACCCCTGCGCAAAGGTGACTTCTTTCCCCGTCGCGGTTTTGAACGCAACAATCGCCGAGTACATGTGCGAGCGCGGCTGATAAGGCCGTTCGGCTTCCTGGACTTCGACGACTTTGCCAGTCGTGCGCGTATAGCTTCCAATGATCTGCCGTTCGCGCATCGCCGAAGCGCCCGCGCCCAGCAGAAATCCCGCGCCGATAACAATCGGAATCAGGCAGATCAGCAGATTCTGTCGGCCGCGTTTGCGCCTCGCCTGCGAGTACGACGAAGTCGCGACATGTTCAACCTTGCGGCGCTCCATTACGAACATCACCGCGCCAATCGCTGAAAACACCGCGCTGAGCAACATCACTACGCCGACAGGAAACCAGCGCTGCCCAAAGTCGTCGATGATCGCCGAGCGTGCGGGGTTCGCAGGGTCGTAGAACACGCGCAACGTTTGGCCGATATGGTAGGCCGGCTGCGTCGACGATGTCTGGCCCGTGATCTGTTCGCGCTCGCCGCGTGCGGTCGTGAAGACGATCACCGGTTGATACGAACGCCAGCTCCGGCCGCCCTGGTCGTAACTCATCACGGTTCCTTCGGCGACCGTCATGCGATGCGTGGCGATCAGCGAAGACACGAGCCAGCACAGCGAAAAAAGCAGCGCGCCGAGACTGAGCGTCAGGATGACGAGCGTGCTCCGACTGTGCGGCGACGGGGCGGCGGGTGAATTCACCATGAGTGGCCGGTTGGAGCGTGCGAGGGCATCTCACTGACCTGCTGGCGAAGACTGGTTGAGCACGCATCGAAACCCGAGATCGGCCTTCGCGGTATCGGGAGCGAAGCCCGTGCGGTCGATGACGAGTCGCGTGCGGCTATCGGTTGCATACCGGACGCTCCGCAGGCTGCCTCGCTCCGGACCTCGCGGGTCGTGCGACGCCGCGTGGCTATAGTAGTTCTTGTCAAACCAGTCATAAGTCCATTCCTTGCCGCGGCCGAACACGTCCGACACACCCAGCCGATTGTCGCCATACGTGCCTACCGGCCGGCTAACCAGCGGCTCCGGGCTGGTGCCGTTCTCTTCCATTTTGTCGATGATGTTGTCGAGCTGTTCGACGTTGTATTTGCCGTCGACTACCGGCACCGCGGCGCTGGGAATCACCCGCAACTCGCCGCGCGAACGTGCTGCATATTCCCACTGCGCCTCGGTCGGCAAATCGACCGGCAGACTCACGAGCTTGCCGACCCATGCGCAGAAATCGCGCGACTGTTGCCACGTGATATGCGCCACGGGGTAGTCGGGAAAACGGAACTCCAGGTCTTCGTGTTTGCTGATCGCGATCGGCGGCAAGCCATTGGCGCGTGTATAAAGGTCGTAGTCGGCGTAAGTCACGCGATGTTTGAAAATCGAGTAACTGTCGAGCGTCACGTTGTGTGCGGGCGCGGCGCCGTCGTTAGCGGAGTAGGGCAGTCTTTCCTGCGACTTTTCCGGACCGAAGTCGCCCATCAGGAACTGGCCGCCTTTGACGAAGACCAGTTCGCGATGCACCTTGTCCTTGAATCTGGCGAGTTCGTCACTGGAAGGTGGCGGCAACGACTTGAAGTGATCCTGCAAGATGCGCATGGTGTCGTCGTACGGCTTACCGGTTCCCCAGTTCAGCACAGTGCTGAGATGTTCCCACGTGTCCTTCTTCGGTGACGGTGTCGTAATCTCGCGGATCAATCGATCTTTGTCAGCGGGTGCGTTCACGTCGACTTTCTGTGCAAAAACGCTGCCCGATAACAGCAACGATATCCCAGCAACCAATAGCGCCCGTGATTTCTCTTGAGCCAGACGAGACCGATAACCCATGCAGCACCACTCCTCTATTCTCTATTGAATCGATGTCGCCGCTCAAGCCATCTGGGAGCCGTCGCCTGCGGTCGTTTTTGGATCCATCCAGGCGAGCGCGGTTCCTTGCTGCATCTGGTACACGGCCGAATCGTTGAAGACGAAGCCGAAACCCGGCGCCGGGTCGACACGCATACGGCTTTCTACCATCGCCAACTGGCTGGTGCCGATGACCTGTCCAATCTCATTGCGCGCAACTTGTGCGTCGCCCTTAACCGCAATTTCCGATGAGGTGAACTGGTAGACGTTCTCCAGTTCATTCCTTATCTGGGCGGCTGCAAGGATACGGCTGATCGCATCGGTCGCTTCCAGCCGCAATTCGTCGAATCGGTCAGCGATGGACTTTAACGCATAAACGATATAGCCCTTTACCTCCGCAAGACTGTTCAGCAGCGAATCGTGCGCATTCCTGATTGCGTTGAGGAATGCCCGAGGCTGGGTACGGATAAAGTCGGTCAGCTCGGTTCTCATTTCGTCGAACTGTTTGCCGACGTAGGCGCCGATCTCCTTACCCTTGGCAATCGCCAACGTGTACATCGCCACGAACGTCTTGAAGGCATCCTTGGCGAAGTACTGAAGGTTTTTGTCGCCAGCATAGGCAATCTGGGTTTTGGCCCACCAGGCGAACTCGGCCATGTTGACGACGTCGACCGCGGCTTCCACTTCGCCCTTCAATCCAACACCGACGCATAAGCCCGCCCTCATCAGAATGCGAAACTTGTCGTCATAGGTAATGTGAAACGCGGCCTGCGCGCCGGCGCCGGCCTGGCCGCTCACGCCCGGCTTAACGGACGCGAACGAGGTCCATTTGACCTTTTCCTGCGGGCGTCGCCATTCGAATGCTCCCTCCACGGAGGCCTCCGCTTCGACGCCGGCAAAGGCCTTCAGATCACCGCCCGCGTCAGCCTTGACTTCGACCTTTGTGACATCGAGTTTGGGCTGCTGCATTTGCGCCGCGTTGCGAGTAACACGCGTACCTTTAACCTTCTGCGTCTTACCGTCGCGGCCGAGTTTGAATTCGACCCCGCCTTCCGCGAGGAGGCTCGCGCCGCAAGAAGCTTCCGCCTTTGCCGCGAGCGAGATCCTGAAAAAGCCTAGGGTGGTGTCGGGCGTGCTCTTCCACGAGATCGCGCCGCTCTGGCTCTCGGTCGGTGCCGGTATCCATAGTTCAAGCCCGGATTTCCACGGCAGATAAAGCGTGGCTTTGATGTTTCCGTCAGCCAGCACTCCGCCGACTTCGCCCTTCGCTTTCGCCGATGCAGCGACTTCGCCGCGCAGGTGCAGCAGGTCGTCGAACGACTTGATGGTGCTTTCCGCTTTGGCGCTCGCGCCAGCGCCGGCGAACAGTCGCAGGATCTGAGTGCCACCGGAGAACTCGCACATTGCGTTGGGATCGTCCGGCGATTTGAATTTGGCGGCCTTGTTGAACGCCTCTGCAAACTCAGGTGCCCACTCGCGACCCCAAGGCGGTGTCTTCCATTCGTGGAGCTTCGCTTTCTTGAACGCTTCGTCGAGCTTCTCCTGGATCTTCTCGTGATCGAGCTTATAGTTGCCCGTCGTCGCGTCCTTGACGAGAAAGGATTTGAGTTGGGGCTTGTCGGAGTCCAGCTTGTAGCGGCGAAAATGGTTCTTCACTTTCGACGACCGCACGTACGTAAAGCGCTGACCGCTGTACTTATCTTTGCCGGCCGCTGTCTTGCGCAAGGGCAAAAGCTCCCATACGCCATCCTTGTTAAAGGCAGGCGTCTCCTCGAGTTGCTCGTGAACTTCCGCGGTGGCGGCTTCTTCTTTCCTGATCGCTTCTTTCAGGTTCGCTTCGAGCTGCGGACGCAACGCCACATTTGCCTGTTGCTCCAGCCAGGCAGCGTGCGCGACGCCCAGTGCTTGCCGCGCCTCGATCAGGTTCTCGGATAGCCGACTCATCAGCGCAATCTCTTTCGCCACGGCATCGACGGACTCGACCGGGCATTCGAAAAGCTCGGCTGTATCCGGATAAAAAAAGAAGAGTGGCCGCTGCCTGCCTTTGGCGTCGGCGGTGCTGCCTTCCTGCGCGTTCGATTGGCTTGTCCCAGCTGCGTTCTGACTATTCATGATTTGATCTCGGCTCACCCGTCATGTTGTTGTCGATCCTAGGCCAGATCGTCCTCATGGAACATCTTCAACTCCTGTTCCTGAGTACCGGTGAAGACCCGCACGGTTTTGCCCTCGGCGTCGGTAATGCCGCGGGCCAGCACCTGACCATCGCCGCTTTCGATGCGGTAAGGCGCGAGCGGCATCACGTTGCCGGTGGTCTCGTCCTTCAGGATGAATTGCTGGTCGTTGACCACGCTCTTGGGCAATGCCGCGGGTTGCCCGTCGTACCGCGTCGGGCCGGTGAACGAATGTTCGGAGCCTTTGATATCCACCTGGCCGGGCGCGTGAACCTGAATGTTTCCGCCGCTGATGCGGATATAGGCGCCGCCCGACGTGAGCAGAATTTCTTTTTCCGCACTCAACTGGATGGCATCGGTGGAGGATGAAATCTTGATGCCTTTGCTCGCAAGCACGTCAATGCCGTCCGTCTGCGCCTGAATCTCGAGCTTGCCGCGCGCGGCGATCAGTTTCATGCCGAGCTTGTATGCGAACAGGCTGATCTTATCGACCGCATTTGCGACGAGGCTCTTACCGATCGCAACGTTGATATCGGTGTTCGCGGATATCGTCGCGTTCTCGCCCGCGTGGATATGGACGCTCTCCGGCGTGGTGATTCCTACGCCTTTGGGTGAAGCGAGCAACAGCACGGGATCGCTGAAGCCGTTGGTTTGCCCCGTGCCGCCTGACGTCTCCGGTCCTTGCGCGGAGGAAGCCGGCAAGGCAGGCGAAGCGCTTCCGCCGTAGCTCGACTGGGTGGCATTTGTGAACGTCTTCAACGAGTCGATCGCTTGCATATCAGCTGCGCCGTGTTGTTGCGCCGTGTCAGCCGTTGCGCTCAGCAACTGCTGACCTGCGGTCAACTGACCGCGCGCCTCGGTGGCGTCGAGTTGCTCACCGCTCGCACCCGGACGGCCAAACGTGCTGATGTAGAGACCTTTCTGCGAGCGGATCGCGCCGTAGGCGTCGGTGGCAAGTTCGAAGCCCGTGCCGCGGAATGCGCCGCGCGTGTTGTCGGTTTGCGAGACCAGATAGCCGAGATTCAACTGTGCTGCGGTTTGCGTGCTGTAAAGCTGCGCGCGATTCTGACCGGTGGAATCGTCGAGCACTAGCTGGTTATACCCCGAGCCTTTATGTTCCTTTGACTTATAGCCGGACAGCTGGCCGTGCGTGTGCCACTGCGGCGAGCTTGCGGAGTTATAGACGCGGCCTGTAATGAGCGGCCGGTCAGGATCGCCGTCAATGTACGTGATGATGACTTCCTGACCGATGCGCGGCACGAAGACGCCCCCCCAGTTGCTGCCGGCATTCGGGTATGACACGCGCACCCAGCAGGATGCCTTTTCGTCGCCGCTATTGATCCGGTCCCAGTGCATGCGGACTTTCACGCGATTCAACGAGTCCGTAAATACTTCTTCACCTGAGGGACCGACGACCGTTGCGGTCTGCGTCGGCATGACGGGTTTGTGATGGTCCAACGGGCTGCGAAACGGAATGCTGCGCCGCTGAGCCTCAATGGTCGCCATGAAAAAACCGGTGCTGCCGTCGCCGCTCGGAATCAGCGCGGACGGCTGCACTGGGCCGAAAGTTGCGCGCGTCGCGTTGACCTTACTCTGGAGGCTATGCGGAAAATCGGCACCGCCACGTGATACCGGCAGATTGTTCTCGATCACCCACTCCACTGCGAGCACGGCGAATTGCCGCTCTTGCTCGTTGCCGCCTGAATGATCCGGATGATCGACGAGTTCAAACCACTGCCCTGCATCGAGCCGCCGCACTGCGCCTACGCCATAGAAACGCTTTGCGCGCGACTCCCACTCTTCCATGCGGATCTTCGAAAGCGCGTCGCCACGGTCCTGCTCGCGATAAGTGTACGCACCGGAATATTCATAGACTTCCGCTTGCGGAGGCAATGAACCTTGATTGCCGACCGTCGGGATATTGGTGCCTTTCGCATATTGCGGCGATTTATAGTCGAATGTACTCGTGACAAGCGAGGTGCTTTGCAGCGTTCGGGTACCGGACCATTGAACGAGCGCGTCGGTTTCGCTGTTTGTGCCCGCCCGATAGAACGCCACGCTTTGCGGTGAAGCAGGTTTGAACGAATCCAGATTGTCCGTCACCACCAACTTGTGCGACTGTCCGTCTTTGGCCTGTTCAAAATAGCTGTACCAGCCTTCGGCTTCCATCAAACGATTGACGAAATTCCAGTCGTCTTCGTACTGAACGCAGAATGACCGTGGCTGAAGCGGCTTATTCAGGGCAAAGCGAAACGCGCCTTGGGCTTGAGGATGCTGATTGAATACGTTGGTAATGATTTCATCAACTGTGACGTCCTGCCAGATGCGCGCATCACTTCTGAAGCGCAGAAAATGCAACCAGCATGCAAATGCGATTTGATAGCTGGTCAAACCGCCGTCCGAACCGAGCCGGCGTGCGGTGTGAACGAAGCCGTGCACTGGCCGATACGATTTGTCGGTTTGCTGGATCCATAGTGCAACGGGCTGCGCAATAAGCCGTTTTAGCTCGATGTTTTCGTCTGTAGACGCGACGTCGACGGTGAATGCGTAATCGCGTCCTATGCGGCTGTTTCCCACCACTCGCTGGACGAGCAATACATTCGCGCCGATAGGCGTATCCAGTTTGAGCAAACGCTCATTCTGGAATATTCCCGAACGAATTTGTTCGATTAGGTCAGCTGCGCCCATTTTTGCACCCCGTCCTGTCACGTATTGGTTCTCGCCCGCAGATTCTAAGTCTGATGATAGCGGATGGTAAACATTCCAATTGGGTGTAGTTATCTGCTCCAGTTAAAGATGGTCGCGACCGGAGATACATTCCGATTTAATTGTTAAATTATGGAAATCGGAAATATTTCCTTGATCGTATGCGCGTCGTTGTGATCAATGTTAATTAAACCGAATAAGCATGACGCGATTCGGGCTATCAACGACCGCTTTGCAGCGACCGCCGACCACCGCCGTGGCGGCTCACTATGCTCGTATCGTCGCAGTTATCAAGTCTGACGAGTTGGACCGAACGCACGGACGAGAATCAATGAAAATAGGTGGGTACTAAGGTCAGCAATACATAACGGCCAACAATGCGAGAGCTCTTTGAACATCCTCACGGATCTATTAGTAATTTTCGAGCATTAGGACCTAATTCTTATTAAAATTGCGAGGAAAGTTATCATCCGGCCTCTCCATAACAAACAGTGTGCCGGTGCTCTAGGTTGCTTAATAGAACATCGTTGTAAAATTCCGCGATGAAATCGAATTGCCGTTGGTTTTCTATATATACTGTCCGATATGCATGTCTGCCCCAGACAGATTTTCAAATGTCTCTTGGTGGAGCGGTCCCATATCAATCACAAAAAGCTATCCATTTGCGTCCATTCGGGCAGTGCGCGGCCACAATCTTACTCGCTCCTCCAATTTCAATAGGAACGTCCGAGAGGACAAAGAAAACATCGAGATACGGTCATCGTCGCTCCTGTTAATGGCAGTCTCCGGCCAAATGACCGTTTACCCAAAACTAATTACATCCTCCGGTCACCTAAATGTAGTTACTCGCCGCGATCGCACATCTTCGCGACGGCGTCCAACGGGGGAAGCCGCCTATGCGGCATCGTCGCCACCTGTAAACTAGCGGCGTCCTCGCGCCGTCTCATGCCAATTGGGCGGACGCACTCATTTAGGAATTCCGGCGACAGCCGGCCCTTTCCGGACGGAGTCGCTCACTTCCCGCCCTAGCTGTCCATTTTGCTAAGTAAGGTCGGTGCGGCCAAGTCGAATTACCGGAAAACTGGCAACGACCTGGCAGATCTTCAGAAAAAATGCTTTGCTGCGCTAGGGAGGCGATGGTGGATAGCGTTGCTGATTTAATTGGAGCCAAGCCTCGCGCTCTAGCTGTGGGCGATATTGCCGGAGTTCGGACGCAGGGCCGCCTTGGTTACATGCCGCGAGATAAGATCGTTCGTAACGGTCTTGCTAATCGAGTTAAATGAATGCCGGGGCGCCGCGTTATGTGTCGGCGTCGACTATAAAGTGCGGCGGACGATCCGGAGACCAGCGCGTCGACTACCATATGACGCGCTGACTTGTGGGAGAGGGCTAACATGCGGGACGGTCTGCTAGGCCAGTCGCTGCGGCGCCAGCGCGGGGTCGACATTTTGTTTCTGCCATTTACCGAGCTGTAGTGCGTGCGCCACTCTAGAAAATCTACAGCCGACCTAATTACTTGGTAAATATGCCCGACTCGATGATTTAACATTCTTACGGTGCCACCACGATACTGACGGTGTTTCATGAAAGTTAACGTTTTCGCATTGACGTATTCCGCTATCATTCTTCCCGCACAGTTATGTAGAATCTCGATGCAGATAGCATAAACAATTGTAGCTAAAAGAAAGGCGTCAGCATGAGCGCGCAAGAACTGATAATGCTTGTCACGGGCGGATTAATACAGCAGGACCGTTTGCTGAAACTGGATACGCCGTTGGGCTCGAACGTCCTCGTGCCCCAGCGTGTCACCGGGCGCTCACGCGTTGGCCGCCATTTCGAATTTACAGTCGACGCTGTCTCGACTTCTGCCTCGCTCGAACTCAAAAGTCTGATTGCGCAGCCAATCACACTTTGGCTCCAGCAGACGGACAAGTCCTATCTTCCGCACAACGGTTACGTGCACACTGCACGGAGGCTCGGATCTGATGGCGGTCTGACCACTTACCAGTTCAGCTTCTCTTCGTGGATGCACTTTCTGCGGTTCCGTCGGGACCAGCGTATCTGGCAGGATGCGAGTGCCGACCAGATTATCAGCGATGTATTCAACGCCCATCCGCAGGCTCAAGGGCTGTTTCACTTCAGTTTGTCGACGCCCTTGCCTTCCCGTTCGTACTGCCGGCAAGATGAAGACGACTGGAATTTTGTCCACCGCTTGATGGAATCGGAAGGGCTTTATGGCTTCTGGCAGCAGGCAGCGGATGGCAAGTCGCACACGCTGGTGATTACCGACCAGCTCCAGTCATTCGCCTTCTTGCCGGGTGAGACGGTTAATTTTTATCGAGCAGGTACCGGCAGTGAGATCGACTCGCTGACCCAGTGGTCTGGCACGCGCACGTTGCAAAGCTCGGCACTGAGCACCCGAACTTTCGACTATAAAAATCCCTCTACGCAGTTTAATCCGAAGGGTACGAGCGTACCCACGATGCCGGGGCAAGGTTCGCTGCCGGATCAGACAGAGGTATACGAATATACCGGCGCCTATACCTACTGCGACCAGGATCGCGGCGACCATCTTTCCAAGATCCGCATGGAAGAATGGGAGTCCCGCGCCAAGCGCTTTCATGGTTTGGGTGGTGTTCGCGCGGCAGACGCGGGCAAGCGGTTCAGGCTGAACGGACATCCGGACCACGATCGCGACGATGCCGCGCAACGTGAATTCGCCGCAATTGATTGTGCGTGGACGATCGAGAACAACCTGCCGCTCCAGAGTGAAGGCCCGGTTTTTCCGCACAGCCTGCAAGATACGCTCGCGCATGCGAGGGAGCGTTACGCAGGTGCGGAGTTGCGGGTTCGTCATACGGACGGCAGTGAGGGCTTCTATGTGGTGGAGATCGAGGCACAGCGCACAACGGTTCCGTACCGCAGCCCGCTCGAGCACAAGAAGCCACAGATGCACCTTGAGTCGGCCATCGTCGTTGGGCCGAAGGGCGAAGAGGTCTACACCGACGAGCTGAACCGGATCAAGGTGCAATTCATCTGGGACCGGTTGAACGGGGGAGACGAGCGGGCGTCCTGCTGGGTACGCGCGGCGCAGGCAGACACGGGAAACGGCTATGGGGGCGTGCATATCCCGCGGGTGGGCGAGGAAGTATTGATAGATCACATTGGCGGGGATTGTGATCGGCCGGTGGTGGTCTCCCGACTGTACAACGGTGCAGCGAGGCCACAATGGCATTCGAACGGCCTGCTGTCGGGCTACCGGTCAAAAGAGTATGGCGGCAGCGGTTATAACCAGTTGGTGATGGACGACGCGACTGGCCAGAACCGCGTGCATCTGTACAGCAGCAGCGCAAATTCGCACCTGCACCTGGGTCACCTTGTCGCGCACAGCGGCAACACACGCGGTGCCTATCTTGGCAGCGGTTTCGACCTGAAAGCCGACACCTACGGCGCTGTCCGTGCCGCACGAGGGCTGTATGTGTCGACATATCCGAATACCGCTGCTGCAAGCCAGCCGCTCGATGCGCGTGACGCGCAGAGCCAGTTGGTCAATTCGGAAACGGTAATGGAATCGCTCTCGCAAGTCAGCGAGAGGCATCAGGCCGAGAGCTTGAAAGACGGCCATGAGGCCCTCAAGCGCCTAACCGACGCAACGCAGGACAGTGTCACCAGCGGGGCCTCCGGTGGCCGCACAGGCGGTGGTGGAACCGGCAACGCCAACGCGTTCAAAGAGCCGGTGATGGTGCTCGCCAGCCCTGCCGGAGTTGCACTATCCACCCAGGCATCCACGCAAATCTCGGCTGATCGGCACGTCAACGTGATTAGTGGGCAGAGTACACATGTCGCGACGGGGAAGTCGCTGATCATGAGCGTTACGGAAAAGCTCAGCCTGTTCGTGCAGAACGCCGGCATGAAGCTCTTTGCGGGCAAAGGGAAGGTGGAGATTCGCGCCCACGAGGAGAATGTCGAGATTACTGCGCAGAAGACGCTCAAGCTTGTGTCGGCCGCAGACAAGGTAGAAACGGCATCGGCGAAAGGGATACTGCTCTCTTCAGGCGGTGCGTACATCAAGATAGAGAATGGCAACATCGAGATTCACGCTCCGGGCAAGATCGATATCAAAGGGGCCGAGCAGTCGTTTGCTGGGCCTGTGAGCGGAAGTTATCCGCTGCCTCAACTCCCGGTAGGAGATCTCGTCACTCAGTACAGTACACGCTTCGCATCCGTCGGTTCTGACGAACTCTTTGCCAGCCCCAGATGGACCGGGCGAACATACAAGATTGTGGACGAAGATCACCAGGTGCTCGCGCAAGGCACTATGCCGGAAAACGGCCGTCTGCCCCGCGTGATGACTGATTCGCCCAAGGCGCTACGACTCGAAATCGGCAACGACGACTGGAAAACCCATGAGGTCGAGACGCCGGCTGCGCCGCCCGCCGACGAGGCCGAGGACGACAGGCTGGACGAAACCCAACTTGCCGGCGAGTATTTCGACGTTTTTGACCGCGATTCAGACGCCTTCTTTCATACCGATGACGTCAAGGAGCTGGTGTCGGCAGAGGCACTAAAGAAAATCGCGTCGCTCGAGGAATAGCAAGATGACCAATCGCATAAAAACTTGGCTGCTGCTCTTTGCGCTGTGCGCGTATTCGGCGATCTGCACCGCCGGACCCTACAGATCCGGCGTTCACCAATGGGATATCACGGAAGGCAAGCTCACGCTCATGTCCGGCGTAATGACGGATAACGCGGTTCAGACCTACCTGAACTACACGTTCTATCTAGAAGGTATGCGTGACAAGACTCTGTACCAGGTACCCGTAGTCGATAGTAAGGACTCTTCGAAATTCAGACTAACCGTCGCCGAATCGAGCACGGGCGACGAGGCAATTCAGGACGCCACCATTGTCACGAAACAAAAAAATACCTGGCTGCTGATCGGCGAAAAAAACACCACAGAAGACGCCTCTGCCCCAGCTCCCGTCACCGTGCGCATATATAAGCTGGTGGCAGGCTACGACGGGGATTGGGCTTATTCGTTCCAGTTCGCGAAAGCCGTTCACTACGCAAAGGCGAAGCGCTACACGGTAGAAAAAGCGCTCAGCGAAAACGCAAGCGGCCTGCAATAGGGGAAGGACATGGCACCAAAGTTCGTGAGCGCGACGTATCACCTCGATATCAAGACGGCCGAATTCGTCGCGGACAATGGGGACCACTTGCTGCGCACCGGCGGTAATCCTGCTTGGCGCTTCAACAATCCCGGCAACATGCGGCCGCCCGGCAAGCGGGTCATCACAACACACATTGGCCGCGCCACCATGCGCGACGGCAAGCAGTTCCTGATATTTCCCGACTATGCGACGGGACGTGCAGAACTAAAACGCCTGCTGCGCGACCCCGACTCATATGCCCAAAGAACGCTAGCTCAAGCAATTCCAAAGTTCGCGCCACAAAGCGACCACAACGACCCAGACCGATACATTCGCTCGGTCTCTGAGCGCACTGGTGTTGCCGCCGACACCCGACTCGGCACCCTGACCGATGCACAACTCGAACAGGTCATGGACAGCATCGAGACTTTCGAGGGTTACCATGGCAATGTGACCACCCGCTCCGAAAAGTGGGTAAAGGCGGCCAGAGTTTCCTTGTCTGACGGTGCGCGACCCATACCGAACCAGCCGGTCATCGTTCGGCAAAACGGCAAAGAATCCAAGCTGACCACTAACGCGACGGGCGCCTTACCGGCGATTCCCTACACCGGTGGCACTATCGATGTGCTGATGGCAAACACGCGCGATGAGTGGCAAAAAGTGACGAGTATTGGTCTGCCAGACGGCTCGAAGTCGTTCCTGCTAGTGCGCGACCTGTTCGTCGCGCACGGGGCGACTGCGCCGCACGTCCCTCGAGGCGAGGTGACGGCGGCCAAACGCGCTCCGTTCGAGTATCGGATCGAGCCGCACGACACGCTTTCAAAGATCGCAACACGCTTCAAAACCAGCGTTGCAAAGCTCAAAGAAGACAACAAACTGCACAGCGATCTGATCATCGTCGGAAAGACGCTGATGATTTACGGTGGTGCGTCTGGTGCAGCGGCACCCCATGCCGCCAATTCGTCAGGCAGCGGGGGGGCGCGTGGGGCATCTTCCAAGGCTACCGGTGCAACCGTCCCGGCACCCGTACCGGCGGCGGCTTCGAAGAGCGCAGCCGTGCACACTGGAGTGTCTGTGTCTGCACCTGACGCCAAGCCCGCAGCGACAGCGCAGTCAACCTCAGAGGCCGCGACGCCTGCAGTGGTTGCCACTTCCCCAGCGGCTTCTTCGAGCCCGGCCACGGCTGCCGCGCCTGGCGCAGTTCCTTCATCGGCACCCGCATCCGGCGCAGCGTCTGACTCCGCATCCGCCGCGCGCGAGGGTACACCGACCATTCAAACGCGCACTCAGGAAGGTCTAGGTCGCCCTGCCGCTCTTGTCCCGCCCGACCAGCCGCGCGCGCCGTGGATGAGCATCGCCATCAAGGAAGCCGAGCGTTGGGGCGGCGCAGACGAAAGCGTGATTACAAAGACCATGAACTATCACGACCTGGTCGATCCGAAGAACTGGATGAAGAGTCTCAATGGCAGCGACAATGCCTGGTGCGCCGCTTTCGTCAACTGGGTGATGAAACAGGACGGACGGAGCATGGTGACGAAGCGGGACGATCGGCATCGTGCGCGAAAATTCGCCGGGGACCCCAACTTTCCGCAGGTTAAAGAGCCAGTTTACGGTTGCATCGCGGTGCTCGCTAACATGGGACACGTGATGTTTGTATACGGTTACGATTCCAAGAAAAAGAAACTGGTGGTGCTGGGCGGCAATCAGGGAGGCCACGGCACGTTCGGCGGCACCATCGACTTCACCGATTTTGCAAAATCGGCTATCCACGGGTTCTACGTCCCCCTGACCTACTTACCTTTCGCACAGGAAGAGATCAAGAAGGGGGCGCAGCTGCCCGAAGCAAGTGCTGAAGAACTCAACAAACTGCATCACATCAAAGATCCCAAAGGTCATGGAACACGTTAAGGCAGTACGAAGATCGTTCGCCGCAGCACTCGTGATATCGGCCCTCTGGGCATGCAATTCGGCGTTCGCTCAGCCTCAGGAAAGTTGCATTACACTGTCCGATCTGCAGTCTCTGCAACGGGATTTCTTCGCGCATTTTCCAGATGCCAATGCGTTCGCCAGATCTGTGGACAAGTCGAAATTTGAATTGCTGACCAATGCGCCCGAGGGACGCCGCCTGGAACAAGGGGGGAGCCCGACCGGCGACAAAATCGACTGGCTGATCCGCACGTTTAACGATCACAGCGAGCTATTTTCCGGCTTTGCATTTGAGAAGCCGGACTTCACCTATATGAGAGGGCAGCTCAGGGGTGGCAAGCCGTCAGTCAACAATCTGCGCACATCCAAGCGCTTTCCGAAAGACGAATGCGTTCAGGAAGTCAACTATGACGTGCCCACTGGCCCGTGCGTAATGTCGCAGCAACTGACCAGACTTTCGATCACCTTTGTGAAAGACGAGCGCCCCCTATCGCTGCGAAGTGTCGAAATGTTCTTCAACGCATGCACAGCCAAATAAGTTCGTCGCCAATGCAAACGGTGCCTTCACTCGCATTGACGTGGTTTGCCTCGAGCACAGGAGGGGCGCGGCGCATCGAAAAAGATGCGGTTTCGGGAGCGAATGGGCTATGAAAATCCGCGGCTGGATTCGTCAGGGCGACCGCGCTGCATGTGGAGCGACGGTCACGGAAGGTGATCCGACTTTCAGCAGCCACGGCCAGCAACTTGCGTTCGATGGCGCGGCTATGTCGTGCACCAGGCGCTGCCACGTGGTTGCAGGAGCCAGCAACGCAACGCTGCCGGGCGGAAGGCGCAAGGCCGTCCACGGCGATGCAACATCCGCAGGGTGCCCCCTGCTTTCAACGCTTAACGACTCGCACGGGATAGAGGCGGGGGGCGGCGCCATACCGACGGCCTTCTTTCAGGGATCGGACGGCGGCTGGCACCCAGGCAAGTACGACGACCACTACGTGCTTCGCGGAGCTGGCAGTGGCAATCCGCTTAGGAACGTAGCGTACGCTATTGTGCGGGAGTCCGGCGCCGTCGAGCACGGCGTCACCGACGCAAACGGCAAGACGCACCTGCTAGCGCAAACTCTCGAAAGGGAATACGTGCGTGTTTATGTGGAGGATCAGGAGTGACGATTGTCGGGCAAGGCGGCAAACCAATGCGTTTTGTCGCTGCGTTTCAGACGACGCCGATCGCCGACGTCGACCCAAAAGAAGTCCGGCTTTGTGCGGATCCGAACGATGCCATTGCCGTAGCGGAATTCATCGTGAACGAAATGAAGAAAAATCCGTTCACGGCCGAAGGGAGGAAGATTGCGGAGGCAAATCGTTTTGATCCAACCGCGGAAACGGCAAAGTGGAACGCCCTGCCGTGGTACGCAAAGCTTGGCGGGATGCCCGATTTTTACGGCATGGCCGCAGGGCAAAAACTTGCCGCATATCAGATGTGGGCGGATCGGGTCGCACCGAATCGTCCGTGGGACCACAAACCTATAATCCGCCATGCACTGCAAGCAAAAGGAAATTTCAATCGCGGCTGGCAGAAATACGGACAGGACGACTACTTTTACGATATCTGGTCGAACATTCACTACGGCTATGTCGGCGTGGCGGTCGGCTTCAGCGCGAGTGAGCTGATTGGCGGTGCTGGTCTCGCGCAGGCTGCCAGTGACGCTAGTCGCGATGTGTCTCACGGACGCTGGCTGACCATGCAGAATCATCCGCAAAACGGCACATGGCCGAGCAGCGCCGACGATGTGCCTGATCATATTTCGATCCAACTCGGCATTGATCTCTATGCGTCCGCGAAGCCGAACGAGTTGACGACCGACCTTCTGCTTCGCAAGATATCTGCCGTTCCCATGCCTTGGGGCGCAGGTGACGCTGCGGCCAAGAGGCCGCATCAATGCTCCCAGTGACCGACTAGCAAATGCTTTCTCGACGACTTAAATGGATTGTCTTGCTGTGCGCAATCGCGCTGGCTGCATGGTTCTTCTGCCGGCCGGTGATCGTGCTGCACTACTCGGCCGACGCCCAGAAGCCGGTGGCCTATTTCCTGAACGAAAATGATCAAATCACTCGCGGTGAACTGGCACCTGGGCAGACTGAAAAATTCTATACGCCCATGTTTGCATCGCGGGATGCGTGGATCGAAGTGAGTTTGCCTTTTGCGAGTCGCGACGGTGTAGACATCAAGCCACCCTACAGCCGGGTCGACGTGTATATCGACGCAGGGACGAAGATCGAGCGAACGGACACGAAGCATGGTTTCCTTGCCCGCTTTTGATGTTGAAGACGGCGAGTTGTACTGTGGCAGGTGTTGAACCTCTAAAAGCTATGTCAGTCGGGTGCGCGTGTCCAAGTAGACGTTGATGATGCTGTTTGGATCCAGCCGGATGCAGCCATGATTTTCTCCACAAGCATCAACGCGCCTGCACATACAAAAATTATAAGAACCAAAGGGGGAGCGCCCACAAACCCCCAGCAAACCACCCACCCCTCCCACCACCCCCCAACTTTGCCGAATTTCGATACCACCTCGAATAATGGCTCACTACCATCGGCGAAAGCCTGTCTGCCCGCACACCGCAAAGCCTTGCGGCGTCGACCAGCGGCAAACTCACGGAGCGCCCGATGAAATCAGAGTCCAACGGTCAGCACGTCGGTAAAGTCACGCATCACGAGTTGAAGCAGACGCTCGGCACGTGGCAGCTTTGGGGCATCGCGGTTGGCCTCGTGATCTCCGGCGAATATTTTGGCTGGAGCTACGGATGGGCGAGCGCCGGTACACTCGGCTTCGTCGTCACGGCGATCTTTATTGCCGCGATGTACACGACCTTCATTTTCAGTTTCACCGAACTCACCACGTCGATTCCACACGCGGGCGGCCCGTTCGCGTACGCGCGTCACGCGTTCGGTCCGACCGGCGGTTATCTGGCCGGCGCGGCGACGCTCGTCGAATTCGTGTTCGCGCCACCGGCCATTGCGCTCGCAATCGGGGCCTATCTGCACGTGCAGTTTCCTGGCCTCGAGCCGAAACACGCTGCAATGGGCGCGTATCTCATCTTCATGGCGCTCAACATCGTTGGCGTACAGATCGCGGCGGCTTTCGAGCTGTGCGTGACGTTGCTCGCGATTTTCGAACTGCTCGTCTTCATGGGCGTCGTATCGCCGGGCTTTCAGTGGTCTAACTTCACGAAAGGCGGATGGGCCGGCGCGGATACCTTCAGCATGGGCTCGTTCAACGGCATGTTCGCGGCCATCCCGTTCGCGATCTGGTTCTTCCTCGCAATCGAAGGCGTTGCTATGGCCGCGGAGGAAGCAAAAAACCCGAAACGCTCGATCCCGATTGCCTACGTCGCCGGCATTCTGACGCTCGTCGTGCTGGCCATCGGTGTGATGGTGTTCGCGGGCGCGGCCGGCGACTGGACCAAGCTGTCGAACATCAACGATCCGTTGCCTCAAGCGATGAAGTTCATCGTCGGCGAACACAGCGGCTGGATGCACATGCTCGTGTGGCTCGGCCTGTTCGGTCTGGTCGCGTCGTTTCACGGGATCATCCTCGGCTATTCGCGGCAGATTTTCGCGCTGGCACGCGCGGGCTATCTGCCTGAGTGGCTCTCCAAGGTACATCCGCGCTTCAAGACGCCGCATCGCGCGATTGTGGCCGGCGGCGTGATCGGCATCGCAGCGATCTACAGTGACGAGCTGATCCAGTTCGGCGGCCAGACGCTCACGGCGAACATCGTGACGATGTCCGTGTTTGGCGCTATCGTGATGTATATCATCAGTATGTTGTCGCTTTTCAAGCTGCGCCGCACAGAGCCGAACATGGAGCGCCCGTTCCGCGCGCCGCTGTTTCCGCTGTTCCCGGCGTTCGCGCTGGTCGCCGCGGTAATCTGTCTGGCGACCATGGTGTACTTCAACTTTCTGGTGGCAGTAGTGTTCGCAATCTTCCTCGCGCTAGGCTACGTCTATTTCCTGTTGACGCGCCATCAGCGCGAGGCCGCGCCAGCGGACGCATTGCTCGAAGAATGACGGATGAAGCCGCTGCGCGCGCAGCGGCGCTGGAGTCGTAAAAATGAGCTACACGGAGACAATCGGCAGCCGTACCTATCGCTTTGCCGATCTGAAGACACTCATGGCGAAGGCGAGCCCGCAACGCTCCGGCGATCAACTCGCAGGCGTCGGTGCGGCGAGCGAAGAGGAGCGCGTGGCCGCGAAGATGGCCCTCGCCGAAGTGCCGCTACGCACGTTCCTCAACGAAGCGCTGATTCCGTATGAAAGCGACGAAGTCACGCGTCTCGTTATCGACGATCATTCGCCGCAGGCGTTCGCCGAGATTTCGCATCTGACGGTAGGCGACTTTCGCAACTGGCTCCTGAGCACAACGACAGATGCCGATGCGCTCATGCGCATCGCCGCCGGCCTCACGCCTGAAATGGTCGCGGCGGTATCAAAGCTCATGCGCAATCAGGATCTGATCGCGGCGGCGCGCAAGCGTCCGGTGATCACGCGCTTTCGCAACACGGTCGGCTTGCCGGGACACATGTCGGTGCGTTTGCAACCGAATCATCCGACGGATGACGTGAAGGGCATCGCGGCTTCGATGCTCGACGGCCTCATGTACGGCTGTGGCGACGCGATGATCGGCATCAACCCGGCCAGCGACAATCTTGCAGCGATCACCAGACTGCTGGTGATGGTCGATGAATTCCGGCAGCGCTATCAGGTGCCGACACAATCGTGCGTGCTGACGCACGTCACCAACACGATCGCCGCCATCGAAAAAGGTGCGCCCGTCGACCTCGTTTTTCAATCGATTGCAGGCACCGAAAAAGCGAACGCCGGTTTCGGAATCTCACTCTCGCTGCTTCAGGAAGCGTACGAAGCGGGGCTGTCGCTCAAGCGCGGTACTGTAGGCAACAACCTGATGTACTTCGAAACGGGGCAGGGAAGTGCGTTGTCGGCGGACGCGCATTTCGGCGTCGATCAACAGACTTGCGAAGTGCGCGCCTATGCGGTTGCACGTAAGTTCAATCCGTTTCTCGTGAATACCGTGGTGGGTTTTATTGGCCCCGAGTATCTGTACGACGGCAAGCAGATCACGCGCGCGGGTCTCGAAGATCACTTTTGCGGCAAGCTGCTGGGCGTGCCGATGGGCTGCGACATCTGCTACACGAATCATGCGGAAGCCGATCAGGACGACATGGACAATCTGCTCACGTTGCTCGGCGTGGCAGGCATCAACTTCATCATGGGCATTCCGGGTGCAGACGATGTGATGCTCAATTATCAGAGCACCTCTTTCCACGATGCACTCTATGTGCGCGATGTTCTCGGCTTGCGCCGCGCACCCGAGTTTGAAGAATGGCTTGAGTCGATGCAGATCGCCGACGCGCGCGGCGCATTGCTGAGCGCGTCGACACAACAACCATTGCTGGAAGGTGTGCGTGACTGGATGGGTATCGAATGAGCGACTCTGTCGACAAGAACCCCTGGAATGCACTGCGCCAATTCACCAACGCGCGCATTGCGTTGGGTCGAGCGGGCAACAGCCTGCCGACTGCGCCTTTACTCGCGTTCAATCTTTCGCATGCGCAAGCGCGCGACGCCGTGCACCATCCGCTCGACACAGACGCATTGCACGCGCAACTGCGTGCGCACAACTTCAGGACCCTGGATGTGCACAGCGCCGCGCCCGACCGCGAGCACTACTTGCGGCGTCCCGACCTCGGCCGGCGCTTATCCGAAGAGAGTCGCGTAGCGCTCGCGCAATTACCCGACGAGTCGCCCGATGTAGTGTTCGTGATCGGCGACGGCTTGTCGGCGTTTGCCGCGTCGAAACAAGCCGTTCCGTTGCTGCAAGCTGTGACTCCGCAACTCGTGGATTGGGCGATCGGTCCAGTCGTCGTCGCGCGGCAGGCACGCGTTGCACTCGGCGACGAGATCGGCGAGTTGCTGAATGCAAAGATCGTCGTGATGCTGATCGGGGAGCGGCCTGGTCTCAGCTCGCCGGATAGTCTCGGCATTTACATTACACATGCGCCGAAGGTGGGCTGCAGCGACGCACAACGCAATTGCATTTCAAACGTGCGTCCTGAAGGACTCGACTATCCGCTTGCCGCGCACAAACTACATTATCTGCTTACGCATGCACGGCGGCTGGGCGTCACCGGCGTGGGCCTGAAAGACGATAGCGACGCATCGCTGCCGGGCGCGCCGGCAGCACCCGCAATCAGCGCCGAGGCCGCCCCAAGCGCAAACCCGAACCCAAACTCAACTGCGGAATAACTCACGCATCGACACGCTGTACGGGGTGCGCTTCGAGCCACGCATTCTCGTCGTCGTCGAACAAGCGGGAACGGGTCAGGAAGCGCAGACCGCTTGGCCGTTCCAGCGAGAACATGCCACCGTTGCCCGGCACCACATCGATAATCAACTGAGTGTGCTGCCAGTACTCGAACTGCGAATCGCTCATGTAAAACGGCACGCCCGCCAGGGTGCCGAGTTTCACGTCGGACGAACCGACCATGAATTCGCTCTGCGGAAACAGCATGGGTGCACTGCCGTCGCAGCATCCGCCGGATTGGTGAAACAGCACTTCGCCATGTTCCGCGCGCAACGAGTCGATCAACTGGATAGCGGCAGGAGTTGCAATTACGCGCGCTACTTCTTTTCCGTCGGTCATCGTACCCTCGCTTAAACACAGCGAGCCGCACAATGCGGCTCGCTCTGCAATCAACACTTCGCCGCGAACGCTTAGAAGAAACCGAGCGGCTTCTCGCTATAGCTGACGAGGAGGTTCTTGGTTTGCTGATAGTGGTCGAGCATCATCTTGTGATTTTCCCGGCCGATGCCCGATTGCTTGTAGCCGCCAAACGCCGCGTGCGCCGGATACGCGTGATAGCAATTGGTCCACACACGGCCCGCCTGGATCTGCCGGCCAAAGCGATAAGCACGCGTGCCGTCGCGAGTCCATACACCGGCGCCCAAACCGTAGAGCGTATCGTTGGCGATCTCGAGTGCTTCCTCTTCGGTCTTGAACGTGGTCACTGAAACAACCGGCCCAAAGATCTCTTCCTGGAAGATGCGCATTTTGTTGTGGCCGCGAAACACGGTCGGCTTCACGTAATAGCCTTTGCTCAACTCGCCGCTCAACGTGTTGCGTCCGCCGCCAATCAGACATTCGGCGCCCTCCTGCTTGCCGAGATCGACATACGACAAAATCTTCTCCAACTGTTCCTGCGACGCCTGCGCACCGATCATCGTCCGCGTGTCGAGCGGGTGACCTTGCGTGATCGCCGCGACGCGCTTCAATGCTCGCTCCATGAAACTGTCGTAGATCTTTTCGTCGATCAGCACACGCGACGGACACGTACATACTTCGCCCTGATTGAGCGCAAACATCGCGAAGCCTTCGAGTGCCTTGTCGAAGTAGCTGTCGTCCTGATTCATCACGTCGGCGAAGAAAATGTTGGGGCTCTTGCCGCCGAGTTCGAGCGTGACAGGAATGATGTTCTGACTCGCGTATTGCATGATGAGGCGGCCGGTCGTGGTCTCACCGGTAAAGGCGATCTTCGCGATGCGCTTGCTCGATGCCAGCGGCTTGCCCGCTTCCAGACCGAAGCCGTTCACCACATTCAGCACGCCGGCGGGCAGCAGGTCCTGAATCAGCTCCACCAGTACGAGAATCGACGCAGGCGTTTGCTCGGCCGGTTTGAGCACGACACAGTTGCCGGCCGCGAGCGCGGGCGCGAGTTTCCACACGGCCATGAGAATCGGGAAATTCCACGGGATGATCTGGCCCACTACGCCGAGCGGTTCGTGGAAGTGATATGCAACGGTGTCGTCGTCGATCTCGGAGATCGAGCCTTCCTGAGCGCGCACCGCGCCGGCGAAATAGCGGAAATGGTCGATGGCAAGCGGAATATCGGCGGCCATTGTTTCGCGCAGCGGCTTGCCGTTGTCGATCGTTTCAGCAACGGCGAGACGCTGCAAGTTCGCTTCCATCCGGTCCGCAATGCGGTTCAGAATGTTCGCGCGATCGGTCGTCGAGGTTTTGCCCCAAGCCGCTTTAGCGCGGTGCGCTGCGTCGAGCGCGAGTTCGACATCGGCCTCGCGCGAACGTGGGATCGAGGTGAACGACTCGCCTGTTATCGGCGATACGTTGTCGAAGTACTCGCCCCCTGCGGGCTTCACCCATTCGCCGCCGATAAAGTTCGCATATTGCTTCTTGAAGGGGAATTCGGTCGTCAGAAACTGCATCTCCGCGTGATTCATCTGTGTGCTCCTCACATGTCTGAATGGGCAATAGCCGGCGCGACGTTGCGCTCGGTTGCAATCCGTTGAAGTCGGCCGCGTCACCGTAGAGCCAGATCTATGCCAATGCACCCGGCTGGTGAGACGTGCACGCGCAGCAGGCACCGGCGCACCGGGGCGCGTGTTTTGGCCTCCAGTCGACGGAGGGCGGCGCGTCGTTTCTGATCAACGCGGTTGTTGCTGTTCACGAATTGAACAGCGGCGCGGCGCGTGCCGAGCCAGTCACTGCAGTAAGCAGGCGCGTGCGATCGGCATGGGACTTGCCTTGTTTTTTCTCTTCGATACTCCATTGCGCGGATTCGCCATGACGATCGGAACCCTCAGCAGCAACCCGGCGAGCGTCGCGTGCGCAAGCTCCACGCTCGTGCCGCAGCCAAGCTTTTGCGTGCAGACCCGTGTCGCCCACGACGCGGACGAACAGGCGCGCAATCTTCACGGCTGGCACCAGACGTACGACCAGTTGACGGCGGGAAGCTTTGTTGGCGGCTTGACGGAGTTGTGCCTCGACCAGATGCAGGTGTTTGTTGAAACAACGAGTCACACCTTGAGGCAAACCTGCGAAGTGCAGAAAGACGCGTACTGGTTCGGTATTCCGACGTGCCGCGTGGGCTCCGGTCGCATCGACGCGCAAATCATCGGCGGCGACGCGCTCGCCTTTCGTCCCGGTGGAATCGAGTTCGAACTGCTGACGTCGGCAGGCTACGAGATTTTCGGTGTGGTCGTGAAGGGAGAGATGTTGCGTCGTTACGCGGCGGACGTGGAGCGCGTGAGTCTTGTCGAGCCAATGCCGGATACCGAGGTCGTGACGGTCGGCATGGCTCGCAAGGAGCGGATGTGCGCTTTGCTGCGCGAGCTTCTTGCGCATGGTGCGGCGAGCGCTGCGCCGTTGTCGTCGGCTGCGCGGGAGAACTTGCAGGCGTCGGTGCTGGCGGAATTGTTCGACGCGGGCGCTTTGCCGGCTTCTTCTAAACCGACGGCAATGCCGGCGCGTGCGCGCCGTCAGTCGATCGTCTCTGACGCGCGCGACTATGTGCTCGCCAATCGCGATCGCGCGGTCGGTGTGCCGGAGCTTTGCGAACGTCTGCATGTGAGCCGGCGTACGCTGCAATACTGCTTTCAGGATGTGCTCGGCATGGCGCCGGCAACCTATGTGCGAGCGATCCGCCTGAACGGCGCGCGCCGCGATCTGTGCAATGCGTCGCGAGATTGCCGCTCGGTGCAGGACGTTGCGGCCGCTTGGGGCTTCTGGCACATGAGCCAGTTTGCAACCGATTACCGCAAGCTCTTCGGCATGCGGCCCTCGGATACGTTGAAGGCTGCGATTGGCGCTCAATCCGTCGCGAGCAGCCGTTCATCTGCGCACTAGTTGCCTCACAGCGTGACGCGTTGCGTTGCTATTTGCGCAGCAAGCGCAGGCCGTTGGCCACAACAAGCAGACTCGCGCCAACATCGGCGAAAACAGCCATCCACATGGTGCCGAGACCCATCACGGTCAACACCAGGAACACGCTCTTGATGCCGAGCGCGAGCGCGATGTTCTGCACCAGCACGCCATGCGTCGCTTTGGACAGGCGGATGAAGAGCGGGATCTTGCGCAGATCGTCGTCCATCAACGCGACATCGGCGGTTTCGATGGCCGTGCCGGTTCCCATCGCGCCCATCGCAAAGCCAATGTCAGCGCGTGCAAGCGCGGGTGCGTCGTTTATACCGTCGCCCACCATGCCTATTTTCGCGCCCTCGGCCGACCACTGCGCGATTGCGTCCAGTTTGTCTTGTGGCAACTGATTGCCGCGCGCTTCGTCGATACCCACCTGCTCTGCGATGGCGGCAGCGGTGTGCGGATTGTCGCCGGTGAGCATGGCCGTGACGACGCCCACGCGGTGCAACTCGGCGATAGCGGCGGAGCTTGTCTCCTTTACCGTATCCGCCACGGCAAAGAGCGCGAGGACGCGTTCGGCGTCGCTCAACAACACCACCGTCTTGCCTTGACGTTCGAGCGCGCCGAGCCGCGCTTCAAGTGAAGGCGAGCACCGCCCGAGTTCTTCCGCGAGCCGATGATTGCCCAGCCAGTACGTCAAGCCGTTTATCTCGCCGCGCACGCCGCGCCCCGGAAGTGCTTCGAACGAATCGACAGTGACGTTGCCCACGCCGTCGTTCTTTGCCGCCGCCGCAATTGCCATCGACACAGGATGATCCGAGCGCGCCGCAAGACTCGCGGCAAGCGTGCGGCAACGTGCGGCATCGGCATCGGCGTCGGCATCGGCGAGCATCGCGAAATCGGTTTGCACCGGTTTGCCGTGCGTGATCGTGCCGGTTTTGTCGAACGCCATGCGGGTCAGCTTGCGCCCTTGTTCGAGAAAAGTGCCGCCCTTGATGAGAATGCCCTTGCGCGCGGCTGCGGCCAGACCGCTGACAATCGTTACCGGCGTGGAAATCACGAGCGCGCACGGACACGCGATCACCAGCATCACCAGCGCCTTGTAGATCCACGCTTGCCACAATCCGCCGAAAAAGAGTGGCGGCACGAGCGCCACCAGTAGCGCAACGGCGAACACACATGGCGTGTAGACGCGCGCGAACTGATCGACGAAACGTTGTGTGGGTGCTTTGGTGCCTTGCGCTGCTTCAACAGCGTGAATGATGCGCGCAAGCGTCGTGTTGCTGGCCGCCGCGGTCACGCGGTAGTCGAACGAGCCGGTCTGGTTGACGGTGCCTGCGAACACGGCATCTCCGACGGTCTTGTCCACCGGCAGACTTTCTCCCGTGATTGGCGCCTGATCCACGCTAGAACGCCCTGCAACGATCTCTCCGTCGAGCGCGATCCGCTCGCCCGGCTTCACGCGAACCAGCGCGTCCGTCGCGATCGCGTTGAGATCGGTGAGGCGCCACGTGCCGTCCGGTTGCTGCACACTCGCCTGTTCGGGCGTGAGTTGCATCAGCCCCTGGATTGCATTACGGGCGCGGTCGAGCGACTTCGCTTCGATCAGTTCGGCGACGGTGAAGAGCACCATCACCATCGCCGCTTCAGGCCATTGGCGCAGGATCAACGCGCCCGTCACTGCAATGCTCATCAACGCGTTGATGTTCAGGTTGCCGTGGCGAATGGCGAGCCAGCCCTTGCGGTACGTTGTCAGGCCGCAGGAAGCGATCGCGATGAGCGCGAGGCCTGCTGCCATCCAGGCGGGCGCGCCGAGCCAGCCTGCGGCCTCTGAAGCGGCCGCAGCGACGCCCGCAAAAGCAAGCGGCCACCAAGGCTTCGGCTGTGGAGGCGCGACCGGTTGAGTGCGCTGTTTGGCGTCTTGCTGCGAAGACTGTGAATCCGGACCCGCGATTTCTGGCGAGAAGTCGAGCGAACGAAGCGCGGCGAGAATCGAGTCGAGCGCGCCGTGCGCGTGCACGACGGTCAGTACACGCTGCATGAGATTGAACTCCATGCTGCGCACGTCCGGCATGCGACTGAATTTCTTGCGGATCAGCTCTTCTTCGGTCGGGCAATCCATTTGCATGATGCGGATCGCGGTGCGCACGTCGTCGCCAATCGCTTCGGACGGCCGCAACTGTGCCTCCAACTGCGCGGGGGCATGGGCCGAGGCGCCGCAACAGCCTCCACTCGCATGATCATGTCGATGCTTTTCGTGGTTATGGGCGCAGGCGTCGTGCTGTGTGGCAGTTTCGGCATGTGCCTCGTGAGCGTGCGGCATGGTGGCTTCCTCGTTCGATTTGTGGTCTAGTAAACACCTTGAAGCCACTACAAGGTCAAGGCCGGTCTCAGGAGGGTCCATGAAAATCGGCGAATTGGCGAAAATCGCCCATTGCACGACCGAAACCATCCGTTTCTACGAGAAGGAAGGGCTATTGCCCGAAGCGGAGCGCACGGAGGCCAATTACCGCAGCTATACCGCGAAGCATGTCGAGCGGCTGCGCTTCATTCGCAACTGCCGCGCGCTCGACATGACTCACGACGAAATCCGCGCGCTGCTGCGTCTCACCGACGCGCCGGGTCACGGCTGCGGCGGCATCAATGATCTGATCGACGAGCATATTGCCCACGTCGATACGCGCATCGACGAACTGCAGCAACTCAAGGCGCAACTGCGCACGCTGCGTGAGCAATGCCACGGCGAACAGGCCGTAGAAGACTGCGGCATCGTTCAAGGTCTCAGCGACATGGACGTGAGCGCGCCGCGTGCGCGGCACACCCATCTCGGGTAATGCGTCCAGTCGAGTCAATAATCGAATCCAGTTGGAGAAGCAACGTGTTCACATGTAGAAATCAGTCCTGCGGCGCACAGTGGGATCAGTCAGACGTCGTCATCAAGAACGAGGGACAGGGCCTGCTATTCCGCTGCCCGATGTGCGGCGCGCGCAATTATGTCGAGCGCTTCGAAGGGGACGACGGCTCGGTGCTGTACGAGCAGATGGAAGGCCGCCCCTTTCCCGGCCCCGTCGCCGAATAGTTCCCAGGCCTCAAGCCGATAACGAGTCACCATCTATGAATAGTCCCACCACCGCCGGCGCTCCGTTTAGTGAGTTGCCACTGCCGCCCGCCGCGCTCGCGAATCTCACGCAACTCGGCTACGTCGAGATGACGCCGATCCAGGCCGCAAGCTTGCCGATTGCGCTCGCCGGCCACGATCTGATTGCGCAGGCGAAAACCGGCAGCGGCAAGACCGCGGCGTTTTCACTGGCGCTGCTCGCGCGTCTGGATGTGCGCAACTTCGCCGTACAGGCCATGGTGCTATGTCCGACGCGCGAACTCGCCGATCAGGTCACGCAGGAGATTCGCCGTCTCGCGCGTGCGGAAGAGAACATCAAGGTGCTGACCTTGTGCGGCGGCACGCCCATGCGTCCGCAAACCGCGAGCCTCGAACACGGCGCGCATATCGTCGTCGGCACGCCGGGCCGGATCATGGATCACCTCGAGCGCGGCAGCCTGCCTTTGCAGTCGCTGAATACACTCGTGCTGGACGAAGCGGACCGCATGCTCGACATGGGTTTCTTCGACGACATCGCAACAGTCGTCAAGCAATGCCCGAAAGAGCGGCAGACGCTGCTGTTCTCGGCGACCTACCCCGAGGGCATCGTCAAGCTCAGTCAGCAATTCCTGCGAAATCCGAAGGAAGTGAAGCTCGCCGAAAGGCACGACAATACGAAGATCCGTCAACGCTTCTACGAAGTGACCGAAGACGAACGTCTGCATGCCGTCGGCCTGTTGCTGAACCACTATCGCCCGGTGAGCACACTGGCTTTCTGCAACACCAAGCAGCAATGCCGCGATCTGCTGGACGTTCTGCGTGCCCAGGGCTTTCATGCGCTCGCGCTGCATGGCGAACTCGATCAGCGCGAACGCGATCAGGTGCTGATCCAGTTTGCAAACCGCAGCTGCTCGGTGCTGGTCGCGACCGACGTCGCGGCGCGTGGGCTCGACATCGCGCAACTGGAGGCAGTAATCAACGTAGACGTGACGCCCGATCCGGAAGTGCATGTACATCGTATTGGCCGCACGGGGCGCGCCGATCAGGAGGGTTGGGCGCTGAGCCTCGCGAGCATGAACGAGATGGGGCGTGTCGGCGGTCTCGAGCAGGCGCAAAAACGCGAAGTCGAATGGCATAAGCTGTCTGAACTGACCGCGGCCAGCAACGAGCCGCTATTGCCGCCGATGGAAACGCTGCAGATTCTCGGCGGCCGCAAGGAAAAAATTCGCCCCGGCGACGTTCTCGGCGCGCTGACCGGCGAGGCGGGTTTCGCCGGCGCCCAGATCGGCAAGATCAACGTGACCGAGATGTCGACGTATGTAGCGGTCGAACGCAGCGTGGCGCGTGACGCCGTGCGCAAGCTGAGCGCGGGCAAGGTGAAGGGCAAGAAGGTCAAGGTTCGCTTGATGGACGACGCCTGATTCGGCGGCGAGGTGGCGAGGGCGGCGAGGGCGGCGCGTCGGCAAAGCTTTGCTGAGCGCTCTCGCCGCGACCATTGCTGCGAGGCATCCGCTCGAACCCCGTTGTCGCGCTGGCCGCTTTGTACGCTGCGCCCGCGACTGCTAGTGCATCACCTCCGGTCATACCTCCAGGACGTTCGTCTTCGGCCGCAGGTGGGTCTTTCTCCCGTCGAACATCCTGTGCGGCCGTTTCCAAGGGCTCGCGCGCCCTCGCGCATGCCATGACATAAACGCATGCCGCGCATGACAAAGTTTCGATTGTGACGGTTCTTTGGCTGATGCCTAATCACTCAACCGGCACTCGACTGGATTGTTCGGCCGCGCGATCCGCGCCCGCCAGTCCGCCGCCGGATGGAGACAGGGAGAAGCCTTATGCAGAGCGCTACGCAAGCCCGCTCGAAATTGCCTGATGTTGGCACGACAATCTTCACAGTAATCGGTCAACTGGCCGCACAACACGATGCGCTGAACCTGTCGCAGGGCGCGCCGAACTTCGCGCCGGACGCGAAGCTGGTAGACGGCGTCGCGCAGGCTATGCGCGACGGCCATAACCAATACGCGCCGATGGCCGGCATCGCGGCGTTACGCGAAGCGCTCGCCGACAAAGTGCAAACGCTCTACGGCGTGCGCTACGACCCGACGAGCGAAGTGACGGTGATCGCGAGCGCGAGCGAAGGCCTTTATTCGACGATCAGTGCGCTGGTGCACCCAGGCGACGAAGTGATTTACTTCGAGCCTTCGTTTGACAGCTATGGTCCGATCGTTCGGCTGCAAGGCGCGACGCCCGTGCCGATCAAACTGTCGCTGAGCGATTTTCGTGTGAACTGGGACGAGGTCGCCGCCGCGATCACGCCGAAGACTCGCATGATCATCATCAACACGCCGCACAATCCGACCGCTACCGTGTTCAGCGAAGCCGACGTCGCGCGATTGAAAGCGATCACGCGCAACACGGACATTGTGATTCTCGCCGACGAGGTCTACGAACACGTAGTGTTCGACGGCGCTAAGCATCAGAGCATGGCGTGCCATAGTGAATTGGCGGAACGTAGCGTCATCGTGTCGTCGTTTGGCAAGTCGTATCACGTCACCGGCTGGCGCGTAGGTTATTGCCTCGCCCCCGCGGAGCTGATGAACGAGATCCGCAAAGTGCATCAGTTCATGGTGTTTTCCGCCGATACACCGATGCAGTACGCCTTTGTGGACGCCTTGTCCAATCGCGAGAGTTACCTCGGCTTGTCCGCGTTTTATCAGCAAAAGCGCGATCTGCTCGCGCATGCGCTTTCCGAATCGCGCTTCGAGTTGTTGCCGAGCGAGGGCAGCTTCTTTATGCTCGCGCGTTTTCGCGGATTCTCCGATGAGAGCGACAGCGATTTCGTGTTGCGCCTGATTCGCGATGCGCGCGTCGCGACGATTCCGCTGTCCGCGTTCTACAGCGACGGCACCGATTCGGGCCTGATTCGCCTGAGCTTTTCGAAAGACGACGCTACGCTGATTGAAGGCGCGCGCCGTTTGTGCGAGATCTGAAACTGCCTTCACGTCGGCCGCGCCGGCGGTGTATTTTGAACGCAGTATGATCGTCGCGCCGTATTACATCCACACGAAGCGTGCTTGCACTACAACGAAACTGAAGAGAAGGGACCTGCTATGAAACTGCTCAAGCCTCTTTTGGCGCTGGCCTGCGCATTCGCATCGGTGGCGGCCTCGTCTGCTGCCGTTGCCGCCGATACATCGACGCTGCGTTTCGGGCTCGAAGCGCAGTATCCGCCGTTCGAATCCAAAGGTCCTAACGGCGAATTGCAAGGTCTCGATATCGACGTCGGCAATGCTGTGTGCGTCGCTGCGCATATGACGTGCAAGTGGGTCGAGACGTCGTTCGACGGTTTGATTCCGGCGCTGCAAGGCCGCAAATTCGACGCGATCAATTCGGCGATGAACGCAACGGACCAGCGCCGTCAGACGATCGATTTCACAACGGTTGTCTATCGCGTGCCGACGCAACTGATCGCAAAGCGCGACAGCGGCCTGCTGCCCACGCCCGAAGCGTTGAAAGGCAAGCGCGTGGGAGTGTTGCAGGCGTCGATTCAGGAGACGTTCGCGAAGGCGCATTGGGAACCGGTTGGCGTTACCGTCGTCCCGTATCAGGATCAGAACCAGGTGTACACGGACCTCGTCGCGGGACGTCTCGACGCAACGCTCGTGCTGGCGCCCGCAGGACAAACCGGTTTTCTGTCGAAGCCCAATGGCAAGGACTACGCGTTCGTCGGTCAGCCGGTGCGTGACGACAAGATTCTGGGCAGCGGTATCGCGTACGGCATCCGAAAAGGCGACACGGCGCTGCGCGAGCGGCTGAACGCGGCGATTGCAAAGGTGCAGGCCGACGGCACCGTCAAAACGCTCGCGGCGAAATACCTGGGCGATATCGACATCTCGGCGAAGTAACGGCTTACGGCTCACGCCAGGCTGGCTAGCGTCTGAGTCCGCTTGTTGACTGAACGTTTGACGGCTACGATAAGTGGCCTCGCTGCGGCTGCTGCTTTTGCGAGGTCCACGTAAAAGCCGGAGGCGCACGAATGAGCGGAACGACAGAGGCGATCAGTCACGCGAAGCGCGCCAGCGAGCCGCGTTTCTGGCGTAGCGCGGCGTTGCCGCACATCGAGGCGCGTTCCATCGAGGACGGCCGCGAGATCTGCTACGCCAGACACTCTCATGAAACGTTCTCCATCGGCGCGGTCACAGGCGGACGCAGCCTGTACGTGAACCGCCACGCGCGCGAATGGACTGGCGCGGGTGCGGTTGTCCTGATGAATCCCGACGACGTTCACGCGTGCAATCCCGTTGAGTGCTGGTCGTATCGCATGCTTCACGTCGACGTTGCCTGGCTCACTGGCCTGCAGCACGAACTGGGCTTCAGTGAGAACCACGCGTTTCGTGCGTTCTCGCAAATCATGACGACAGATGCGGCGCTGTTCAATGCACTGAACGGGCTGCATGCGATTCTCGTCGACGCAAAGACGGATCTGCTGCGCAAGCAAAG
>Ga0209795_10000286_pt1 | contig 43965 bp, 34 predicted proteins | sample AgamicOrMarz_FD_187166 | JGI IMG/M metagenome (GOLD analysis project Ga0209795, IMG submission 187166) | Agave microbial communities from Guanajuato, Mexico - Or.Ma.rz (SPAdes) (version 2) | ecosystem: Host-associated > Plants > Phyllosphere > Phylloplane/Leaf | place: Guanajuato, Mexico...
TGTTCGGGCCGATACCCGGCCGCGTGCAGATTGGCGAGCAGCTTGCCGCAGCAATCGCCGTACAGCACGCCCGCGCCGGTGTCGATCAGGATCAGCTTCGAGCCCGTGTTGATCAGAAACGCGTTGATCGAGCCTTGCACCGGCGCGCTCAGAAAATCGCGTTCGAGGTCGCGCGCGATCTCGGCCTTCGACACGTCTTCAATCACCGTGTCGATGGGAAACGGATGCGTGCCGTCGAGCAGCGCCGTCACTTCGAAGTTGCCGAGCATGAGCCGGTAAAAGCCCGGCCCTTGTGTCTTGACTTGCGGCGCGGCCGCGAACGCCACACTGCATAAAAAGCTCGCGGCCATGCCCAAAATCATCATGCAACGCGCGGCCGCATGCAAAGTCCAGCTACGTTGAAACGACTTCATCTTCTGCTCCGTCAGGAATGAGCCGCGACTTTCGCGGGCTGGCTGAGATACGCATGAATCTGTGCGACGACCGCCGCGCCGTCGCCGACCGCCGCGGCCACGCGTTTGGCCGAATCCGAGCGCACGTCGCCGACCGCGAACATGCCCGGCACGCTCGTTTCGAGCGGATAGCGCAGGCCCGCCGCGGAGCCGCCCGCGTCGCTTCTTGCGATTCCTGTCACGACGAAGCCGCGATTGTCGAGTTCGACGCCGCTCGCCGTGAGCCAATCGGTTTTCGGGTCCGCGCCGATAAAGAGAAACAGATGCCGCGTGGCCACGACTTCTTCGTCGCCGCTCGCTTCGTGACGCACGCGCACTTGAGTGAGGCCCGCTTCGTCGCCTTCGAGCTCGCTCAACGTGCAGCCTGTGCACAACGACACGTTGGGCAGCGAACCGATCCGGTCGATCAGATACTTCGACATGCTCGCGTTGAGATCGCGGCCGCGAATCAGCATGCGGATGCTGCGCGCGAAGTTGGCGAGAAACACCACGGCCTGCCCCGCCGAATTGCCGCCGCCGATCAACACGATGTTCTGCCCCTTGACGAGCTTCGCCTCGATCGTCGATGCCCAGTAGTAGGTGCCGCGTCCCTCGAAGCGCTCGAAGCCGGGCACCGTCGGCTTGCGATACGCGGCGCCGCTCGCCACCACGACCGTGCGCGCACTGATGCGCTGGCCGTCGACGAGCGTCAGCGCGAACATGCCGTCATCGCGGCGCACCTCCGTGACCTTGCCGGGAATCGCGAGATGCGCGCCGAACTTGAGCGCCTGCTGGAATGCGCGCGCGGCGAGCGCCTGACCCGAGATGCCGGTGGGAAAGCCGAGATAGTTTTCGATGCGCGAGCTCGCGCCCGCCTGGCCGCCAGGCGCACGCTGATCGAACACGGCGACGGACAGTCCCTCGGTCGCCGCATACACCGACGCGGCGAGTCCGGCCGGACCCGCGCCGACAATCGCGACGTCGTAGCGATGCGACTGCTCGAAGGTCTGCACGAGTCCGAGGCACGACGCGAGTTGCGCTTCATCGGGCGCGCGCAGCACATGTCCGTTCGGGCAGAACACCAGCGGAAAATCGCCGGGGCCGGTCGTCATGCCGCCGAGCAGCGCGACCGCCTCCGGGTCCGAGCGCGCGTCGATCACGGTCGCCGGATACGCATTGCGGCGCAGGAAGCCTTGCAGGCCGACGAGCCGCGCATCGTCGCCATTGCCGACGATGATCGGCCCGAGGCCCTGCTCGATCAGTCCGAGCCGCCGCAAGATCAGCGCACGCATGATGTGCTCGCCGAGTTGCGCATCGGCGACGATCAGCGCCCGCAGGCGCTCGGGTTCGATCACGAGCGTCTCGGCGTCCGTCAGCGCGAGACCGTCGATCAGCGCCGGCTTGCCGGACAGTTGCGCCATCTCCGCCATGAAATGCCCGTCGTCGTGTTCGGTGACGAGCGTCGAGCGGCCGAAGCTGTCGCGTGAAAAAATCCGCACGCGTCCATGCAGCAGCACGAAGAGTCCGAGCGCGACTTCGCCGGTCTTGAAGATGAGTTCGCCGGCCTTGAAGCTCATCGGCCGCGCAAAGCGCCGCACGCTCTGAATCTCCGCCGCCGACAGGCGCGGAAACATTTGATGTTGCCGGTATTCGAGCGATGAATAAGGAAACTCGAGCTCCGACGGTTGCGAGGCGTCGAGCGAAAAACCGGAAGTGCTCATTGCGATGACCTTTGTATGCGTGACCCGTTGCCGCTCTCTTCTTCTCTCTTACCTACCAGCCGAACTTCAGCTCGGCGCCGACATAGTCGGCATTGCGCGCGCCGAGTTCGCGCAGCGACGGTCCCACCTGAAAATGCACGGCTTCGAGCGCCGCCGCGAGATTCGCGGTGACGGCCCAGTCGGCGCGCAGTTGCGTATAGAAACCGGTCCATCGGCTGCCGCGTCCCGCCGTGCCCGGCACGACCGCGGAGCCTTGCTGATAGACCGCGTCGGCGGTCGTCTCGCGCCATTGCAGGCCGACGCCCGCGAGCAGCGAGAGCTTGCTGGTCGGCTTGACGACGAGCGAGGGCTTCACGTGGATCAGGTTCGCGTAGCCGGTGTAGCCGGCGAGCGCGAAGTAATAACCGTTCGGAAACAGCGGATTGAAGGTGCCGACGCGGCCGTCGCCCGGATGGTTGTCGCCCGATGCCGCATCGACCTGGATGCCGACGCGCGGCGTCCACGGCGCGGACGCGAACGTGTAGCCGGCGAGCGAACCGACCGCCCATGCGCCGATCGTCTTCGTGCCCACATGCCCTGACTGATACATGCCCTCGACGTCCCAGTCGACGTGACCGAGCTTGCCCGCATAGCGCGCGTCGAACACGTCGCGATGCTCGTCGCCGGTCGCGTCGAGAAAGCGCGCGTTGCTGCGGTTGTAGCGCGAGTAATACGCGGACACGTCGCCGGGACCGACGCCCTGGCGCTCCACGCGCACGCCGCTGAACGTGAGATGCCGGTTCGAGACGTCGTCGAAATCGCTGTTGTCGCGGTACTGGACCGGCTGCGTCGCGTAGGCGATCCAGCGCCACGGACCGGTCTCGTAGTCGGCCCAGATCGCGTCGTACGCCTGTCGCACGTTCGGGCCGTCGCGCACGGAGATGAAGCGCTGCAAGTCGAACGCCATCTCCTGGCGGCCAACCCGGAACTTGATCACGCCAGGCCCGAGCGGCTCCACGATGGCGACAAACGCCTGACGCAAGTCGAGCGGATTCTTGTCCACGGGCGAGACCGTGTTCTTGCCGTAGGGATGCGCGTCCTCGAGTTGCGTGAAGATCTGCACGTGAGGACCGAGGCGCACGTCCGCGTGTATTTCGAGGCGTTGCAGCAGATACGTGTCGGCATGCCCCGAGCCGAGACCGAAGAGCGGCGCGTCGTTGGTTTCGAGCCGCTCGCGCAGCACCACGCCGAGCGACACGTACGCGTCGGGATTGCCGAACAGCGGGATGTATTTCAGCGAATCGAACGGACGCTTCGGGACGCACGGATTCGCGAGCGCCGACCAGTTTTCCTGCCAGCGGTTGAACATCACGGCTGGGCGCGTGCACGACGTGCTGGTGGCGGGAGCGCTGACGAGGGCTGTGTCGTCGGCGCTGCCGAGCGCCGTGTTGGTGGCGGTGCTGGCCGTATTCGCGGCGGTGCCCGACGCGCTCTCTGCGGCCAACGCCGGCGTTGCCGCAGTCAGGCCCGTTGCCAGTCCCGTCGTCACGCTCGTGGCGAAGAGCCACGCACGCAGCGCGGCACGGCGCGCCGTTCGAGCACGCGCCGTCGCCTCGACCTTGCGTGAACTCGCCGCCGCCGACGTTGCTCGCATCGTCTGCGTCATCTGCATCGCGGTCGCTTTAGCGGCCATCGTGCACTTCGGCGATATATCCGCCCGGGAACTCAAGCATCGCGGTCTTGCCCGCCGCGCTGCCATTGGGCGCGTACGGCGCATACAGCACCTTCGCGCCGGCCGCTTGCGCGCGTTGCAGCGTCTGCGCGACATCGTCGACGGCATAGCCCGTGGTGTCGCGGCCAAACGGGAACGGCAGCTTGCCGTCGGTGACGAACACGACCATGCGGCCAAAGCCCGAAGCGATGCGAATCTCGCGGATCGTTTCGCCTGGACGGCCGATCACGCCGCCATCGGCGCGCGGATTGTCGGACAGCACCTTGCCGTGCGAAAAGTGCACCCAACGGCGCACGAAGTTGTCGGCCTCGTAGCGCGACACGTACACGCGGTTATCCGGCACGCTTTGCAGCGGCGCATAGTTGGGCGCCTTGGTGTGCCAGTAGAGCTGCATCGTCAGACCGCCCGGCCACTGGATGATCGCGTCCTTGCCGATCGGATCGTCGAAGCTGTCGACGAGCACGTCCGCGCCCGCCGCGCGCGCGGCCTTCACGGCCTGATCGATATTGGTAACGAGGTAGCCGGTGCGTTCATTGCCGAACGGATACGGCACCGGCGTTTCGAAGCCGAACACCGAGAGCATGCCCACCGGCGTCTGCACATATTGCGAAGCGGTGCGGCTCGGCGTCGGCGTGACGGTGAAGACCGCGCGCGGCGACGCCTTGCCGCCGAACGTCGCGATGAAGCTGTTGACGAACGCATCGAGATCCGCGGAAGCGACATACACGTGGGTCGTGTCGTATTGCGGACCGACCGACACGTCGGGATGACGCGCGGCAAGCGCAGTCTTCACGCTCGCGACTTCGGGCGGGCCGGCATCGGCGAATGCGGACGTGAACGGCGTGAGGCCGGTCAGGCCGATGAGCAGTGCGGCGGACACCGCCGCGAGAGGACGAAGACGCTGGAGCGAATGGAGCATATGCATGACCTGATCGTGTTGGAAAAATGCGTGTGCAATGGAGCGGAGGAATCGCTGCACTAACGTGGGAATCAACTGCGCACTAACTTGGAATCAACCACCCTCTTTCGCGGCGCCCGGCGCGAGCGGTTTTTGCGCGGCGCCATCCGCTGCGGGCGGCGCGCTTTGGACCGCCGCGCTCGGCGTGAAGAGCTGGCCCTTCACGACAGGGATCGCGTGTTCGCCGAGCACCATGCCGAGCAGGCCGGCGAGCGCGATCAACGGCGGTGCCGGCGACTGCACCTTGAGCAGCCAGTAGAGCAGTCCGACGCCGAAGCCGACGCCCAATGAAATGATGTAGCCCATGTCAATCTCCTATCGGGGCCATGCTCAGTTCGGCCATTCCGAACCGAGCACCAGCCCGCAAAAATTCAGACGCCGGTAGTTCGGGTCCCACCGGTCCAGTACGTCGGCGTTCACGGTGCCGAACGTCGTATGCGGACGAAACTCCATGCCGCGCGCGTATTCCTCGAGAATCCGCTTCTTGAAGCCCGCTTCCCGCGGACACGCCTCGACGATTTCGTCGCGCTGCTGCGGGGCGAATTCGTCGTAGCACGCGCCGCGCACGTCCATTTGCACACCCGCGGCAAGCAACGCCGCGAGCGGCGCGAGATGCTCGGGAATGCCCGGCGTCGTATGCAACGCGACCGCCAGCCAGACTTCGTCGATTGCACTCGCCGCGGCCTTGTGCTCGCGCATGAAGTCGCGCGCCGCGTTCGCGCTATCGACCTCGTAGCGGCACGACGATCCGCGATGCACCGTATTCAGGCCCACGTTATGAAACATCGCGCCCACGTACAGCAACTCGATGTCGAACACCAGGTTCTCGCGATAGCCGGTCAACGCGCCGAATAAAAACGCCCGCTGCGCGTGACGGAACATCAGCGCCGATTCCGTCGCGCGGACCCGCTCGGTTGCCCCGCGGGCCATCGCACTGTCCGGCATCGCGATGCCCGCTATGGTCCTGTTCATCTCATCTCCTCCACGTAGCGCATCGCGCGGGCCTCTTCATCGGGCCGTAGTCCTCGCGCGATTCCTGCGAACACGCGAAAGGCTGCCATCGGCAGGCCATCGACCGAGCCTTGAACAGCGTAACGATTGCCGCCGATAAAAGCCTTGGCGCAAACTTAAAAAGCCTGAAGCGGAAATAAGCGCAAGCGCACACCCGCGCTTACAGCGCGAGTTCGTGAAAGCGCCGCACGCCGTCGCGAATCCATTGCAGCAAGCCGCCGCTGCCCGCATCGGCATTCGCGGACGGCGCGAGCAGCATCTTTTCGCTTTCGTGATGGACGGAAAGCAGCCGGCACATTTCGCGCGCCACATCCGGCCGCCGCGCGAGGATCGGTGTCAGCGCGTCCTTGTCGAGCCGGAACACCGTGGCCCGCGTCAGTGCGCGCACGATCACGCCGGTTCTGACACCGGCGAGTATTCCGGACTGGCCGACCGAGTCGCCTGGCGCGAGCCTGCGCAACTCGACCTCGACGCCCTCTTTCGTCACGACCGCTTTCGCGACGCCGCGCGCGAGAATATGCAACTCGTGGCCGCCCTCGTCGGCGGCGCTGTAGATGGTGTCGTCGGCGTCGAACTCGTGCGGCGTCAATTGCGCGGCGAGCTCGGCGATTTCATCGTCGTCAAGCGTCTGGAAGATCAGCACGTTGCGCAGCAGTCGCTGCTTTTCGTCGGCGGGCTCGCCTATGGGTTCGGCCACCGACAACGGCCGCAACACCACACCGCGCGATAGCAGATGCCGGTGCGCGAGGTCGTAAAGATCGTTGCGCACGCCGATCTTCTTGGTCCACGCGTCGACATAGCAGACGATCTCGTACTCGATCGCGTCGTTGGTCGCGCGCTTCACGCTCACCAGCGGCTTGGGCTCGGTCAGCACTTCCGGCGAACTCGCCGCGGCGTGCATCAGCGCCTGCAAAACCGTCGCGGGACGAACCGACGGCTTGACCGGCAGCACCACGCTCACGCCGTGCGTGTGCATCGGCTGATTCGCATTGACGATGTTCGTGCGTGCCGCCACGCTATTCGGAATCACGACGATGTTGCCCTGCGAGTTGAGCAGGCTCGTCGCGCGCCAGTTGCTCTCCACGACCCGGCCTTCCACTTCGCCGATGGTGATCCAGTCGCCGATGCGAAACGGCTGCGTCGCATTGAGCACGATGCCGGAGAACACGTCGTTCAGCGTGCTCTGGATCGCGAGACCCAGCACCACGGCGACCGCTCCCGAAGTGGCGAGCAGCCCGCGCACCGGCAGTTGCAGCACGAACGCAATCGCGCCGACCGCGGCCGCGAGAAACACCAGCGCGCCGAGCACGTCCTGAAAGAGACGCTCCTTGTGCCAGGTGTCGGGCAACACCATCCGGTCGAGCACGACGGTGACAAGCCGCGCGCCTTGCAGCCACCAGACGACTTCGAGAATCTGCGCGAGCAGATGGCGCACCGGTTCCGCGGACCACGGCGCCTCACGCAGCGGATTCATCCCGTGGCTAAACAGCACGTAGCTCGACAGGCCGAACATCAGCGCGCGCAACGCGAGCCGCGCCTGCTCGCTGCGGCGGCCCATGAAGCGCCACGCGAGGAAGTCGAGAACCAGAATGCCGAGCCCATAGAGCACGCCATCGGTCAGAGTCGGCATGAGGGTTCCCGCTTGCGACGATGTATTAAAGAGCCGGGCGCAACATCAAGTGCCTGGTGCGTGTGGCGCGCGTCAGAACGCGAAGCAACTGCAGCCGAGCGCGCCCCAGAAGCCGTTCGAATCGCTAACCGGCACGTTCTTGCGCCACGCCCAGCCGTGTGCATGCGCGTGCACGCCGCACAGATTCACGCAGCCGTCCACGCAGGCAACGGCGGTCGGCTTATAACGGCTGTAGCCGCCGAACTCGGCGACCGGCGACCACGACGGGCTCACCGGCAGGTCAGGCGGCGCGAGCGGCGCGAACTCGTCGGCCGCATAGACGACCTTGCCGCCCACTACCGTCATCACCGATTCGAGGTACTTGATGCTGGTTTCGTCGACGCTGAAATAGTCGTCGCTCAGCACCGCGAAGTCCGCGAAGTGGCCCGGCATGAGTGCGCCCTTGCGGTCGTCCTCGTTCGAGAACCACGCGCTGCCCACCGTGTAGCGGCGCAGTGCTTCCATGCGGTCGAGCTTGTTCGCGCTCGAATACATCGCCGTGCCGCCGACCGTCTTGCCCGACACCATCCAGTAAAGCGACACGAACGGATTGAAACTGGCGACGCGCGTCGCGTCCGTGCCCGCGCCGACCGGCAGACCCGCGTCGAGCATCTGGCGGATCGGCGGCGTGTGCTTGACCGCTTCTTCGCCGTACTGCTGGATGAAGTACTCGCCCTGATAGGCCATCCGATGCTGAATGGCGATGCCGCCGCCGAGCGCGCGCACCCGCTCGATGTTCTTCTGCGTGATCGTTTCGCAATGATCGAAGAACCAGCGCAGGCCGTTAAACGGAATGTCGGCGTTCACGCGCTCGAACACATTCAGGAAGCGCTCGATCGACTCGTTATACGTGGCATGCAGACGGAACGGCCAGCGGTTCGCGACCAGCAGTCTCACCACCGCCTCGAGTTCGACTTCGAGCGTGTCGGGCAAATCGGGCCGCGGCTCCAGGAAGTCTTCGAAGTCGGCTGCGGAAAACACCAGCATTTCGCCGGCGCCGTTCACGCGCAGGAAGTCGTCGCCCTCGCCGGGCTTCGTCATCTTTACCCACTTCGCAAAGTCCTCGATCTCTTTCTTCGCGTTCTGCGTGAAGAGGTTGTAGGCGATGCGCACGGTCAGTTCATTGCGCCTGGCCATCTCCATGATGACCGCGTAGTCGTCGGGATAGGCCTGATAGCCGCCGCCCGCATCGATCGCGCTCGTCACGCCAAGGCGGTTCAGTTCGCGCATGAAGTGGCGCGTGGAGTTGCGCTGGTCTTCCAGCGCGAGCTTCGGACCCTTCGCGAGCGTCGCATACAGCAGCCCGGCATTGGGCCGCGCGATCAGCATGCCGGTCGGATTGCCGCGCTTGTCGCGTTGAATCTCGCCGCCCGGCGGATTGGGCGTGTCCTTCGTGTAGCCGACCGCGCGCAGCGCCGCGGCGTTCAGCAGCGCGCTGTCGTACAGATGCAGGATGAACACGGGCGTATCCGGCGCGATCGCGTTGATTTCCTCGAGCGTCGGGCCGCGCCGCTCGGCGAACTGGAATTCGTTCCAGCCGCCGACCACGCGAACCCACTGCGGCGCCGGCGTGCGCGCGACCTGCTTGCGCAGCATGTCGAGTGCATCGGCGAGCGACGGCACGCCGTCCCAACGCAGTTCCATGTTGAAGTTCAGGCCGCCGCGAATGATGTGCAGATGCGAATCGTTGAGACCCGGAATGACCGTGCGGCCTTTCAGATCGACATGGCGGGTGGCGTCGTTCACGTGACGCATCACGGCATCGCGCGAACCTGCGGCGATCACACGGCCGTTCGCGACGGCAAGCGAATCCGCGAACGAACGCTTGTCGTCCTGCGTCGCGATTTTGCCGTTGAAGAAAACGACTTCGGCCGGGGTAAATCCGGATGACGGGTCCTGGGACATGACGGGCTCCAGTGGGAAAGGACAGGCAGACTGGGATGAGTGCGGGGCTCGCACTCATGGCGAGTCGAACTGGGAGGCAGTCTATCGGCGGGGTTTTGCCGAGTCCTTGTGCAAGCCCTTAATAGTTCTTAAAAGAACTGTCCGGCGAGGCGTGGCGAGAGGGTGATGCGCCTCAGAACTTTTCATCTTTTGTGCAGGACTTTTTGCGGGCGGCGTTTTTACACTGGCAGCGCGGTAAACCGAATGCTTCGACACGTTCGACCCACTGCTCACTCGCCTTTAAAAAGGAATCGCCATGAAAGACATCAAAGAGGCCGCGGCGCATCGCGCGGCGCCGCTGAAGACGCCGACCCGCCTCAGCGAAGACGCGACGCGCGACATCGCCGCCGCGTTGACGACGCTGCTCGCCGACGTGTTCGCGCTCTATCTGAAGACGAAGAACTTCCACTGGCATATGTCCGGCCCGTACTTCCGCGACTATCACCTGCTGCTCGACGAGCAGTCGGACCAGATCTACGCGACCACGGATCCGATCGCGGAGCGCGCGCGCAAGATCGGCGGAAAGACGCTGCGCTCGGCGGGACACATCACGAAGCTGCAGCGCATCGCCGATAACGACGCGGACTTCGTCACGCCCGACGACATGCTCGCCGAGTTGCGCGAGGACAACCTGGCGCTTGCCGGCTATATGCGCGAAACGCATTCGCTGTGCGACGAGTATGGCGATGTCGCGACGGCAAGCCTGCTCGAAAACTGGATCGACGAAGCCGAACAGCGCGTGTGGTTCCTGTTCGAGTCGGGACGGCATGCGTGATGAGGCGCGGCGGGCGACACGGGCTTAACGACACGCGCTTAACAACACGAGGTTAACAACACGAGGTTAACAACAATTAAGCAATCTGAAGTACGGCGACTATGCGCGCCCGTAGCATTGAAAGCGGCACACAACAACGTCACAGGTACGGAGAATAATTTGGCTAACTCATCCGCAGTTCCATCGGCCAATCGCCGCCAGTTGCTCGCAGCGGGCGCAAGCGCGGCCGTTGCCGCGTTTGCCGCGCCCGGCGCCGCGATGGCCGCGGCATCGGCCGGCGGCGCGAGCCATGCGGGCAACTCATCTCACTCACATCACGGAGAGCGACACAGCATGAACACGGTCACGACGAAAGACGGCACGCGGATTTTTTTCAAGGACTGGGGCACCGGTAAGCCCGTCGTGTTCTCGCACGGCTGGCCGCTCGACGCGGACGCCTGGGACCCGCAGATGCTGTTCCTCGTGCAGAAGGGTTATCGCGTGATCGCTCATGACCGCCGCGGCCACGGCCGCTCGGACCAGCCGTCGCATGGCAACGACATGGACACCTACGCGGACGATCTCGCCGCGGTGATCGACGCGCTCGATCTGAAGGAAGCGACGCTCGTCGGGCATTCGACGGGCGGCGGCGAAATCGCTCACTATATTGGCCGCCACGGCAGCGCGCGCGTCGCGAAGGCCGTGCTGATCGGCGCAGTGCCGCCGATCATGGTCAAGACCGAAGCGCATCCGAACGGCCTGCCGATGTCCGTGTTCGACGGCATTCGCGCGAACGTGGCGGCGAACCGCTCGCAGTTCTACAAGGACCTCGCGGTGCCCTTCTATGGTTTCAACCGGCCGAACGCGAAAGTGTCGCAAGGCCTGATCGACGAGTTCTGGCGCGAAGGCATGCTCGGCTCGATCAAAGGCCAGTATGAATGCATCAAGCAATTCTCCGAGGTCGACTACACACCGGACCTGAAGAAGATGGACATGCCCACGCTGATCCTTCACGGCGACGACGACCAGATCGTGCCGATCGACGGCGCGGCGCGACTGTCGGCCAAGCTGGTGAAGAACGCGACGCTGAAGGTGTATGCCGGCGCGCCGCATGGCATGTGCTCGACGCACGCGGATAAGGTGAATGCCGATCTGCTGGAGTTCCTGCAGAGCTGATGCTGTTAATGCCGTTAATGCCGTTAATGGCTGAGGCGCGGGGCCGCGATTGCAGCGGCGCCGCGCCTCTTCGTGGTTGCAAAGCGCGCCTTGCGGATTAATAGATGCACTTAAAATACATGACTGTTGTCGGCGCGGAATTTTGACACGCGCTCGATTGGGGCAATACGTCTAAAGAAATCACAATATCAATTGCCGCCGGACGTCCGTCATCTCGCTCCTGCGCGCAAAGCCAGTCCCGGCGCGGCTCTCGCCTTTCTTGTCGCGTTTCTTACCGCGCTTTTTGCCTATTGTTTGTGCATATAGCGAATGGGCCGCCATCCCCAATTCGCCGGAAAACCCGGCATAATGACAATTCACTTACATTTAATTATTTCCGAGTAAATTAACGGCATGCAGTCGGGCGCTGCGACGAACAGGGGTAACGACCATGCTCAACGATAGGCTTGCATCCGCCGCTTCTTCCACTGGGGCTTCTTCCACCGCTTCTTCCACCGTTTCTTCCATCGCTTCTGCCACAGGGTCTGCCACCGCGGCTCGCGAGGATTCGCTCGGCTGTCTGTGGAGCCGCTTGCAGCATGACCGCGAACTCGATACCGGCGAGTTCAGGTTCTATCGCAAATGCACGCTCGGCAGCGACACGAACCCGGTCGTCATGGACGGCTCGGGCCGCGGCTTTCTGATCGGCGTATCGCTGAGAACGGGACATCGGCGGCGCATCCACTCGCAGCATCGATGGACCACGCATGAGTTCGAGCGCGACTCGGTCTACGTGCGCGATCTCGCCGACGACTATCGCGCCGAACTGCTGGGCGGCTTCGACTTCGTGCTGATCGAACTGTCGCGCGCGTTCGTCAGCGACACCTGCCATGAACGCGGCCGCGGCCTCGCACGCATCGCGACCGTCGCGGGACACAAGGACCCGGTGCTCGGCCATCTCGCCCAGGTGCTCGCGCTCACGCTCGACGCAGAGAACAACGCGAGCCCGCTTTTCGTCGAACAACTCGGCGTGACCATCGGCACGCATCTGCTGGATCGGTATGGCGAGCCCGCGCGTGGAACGGGTCAGGCGAGCCGCCGTCTTTCACCCTTGCAGGAAGCGCGCGCGAAGGAGATGCTGCTCGCCAGATCGCAGGGCAATGTTTCTATTGAAGAGATCGCCGGCGCGTGCAATCTGTCGCGCAGTTACTTCATTCGCGCGTTTCGGGAGACCACGCAGCGCACGCCGCATCAATGGCTGCTCGAGCGGCGCGTCGATCAGGCGCGCGAACTTCTGAAACGATCGGACCGTTCGCTGTCCGACATCGCCATGGCTTGTGGGTTTTCGGATCAGAGCCATTTCACGCGCACATTCTCGCAACTGGTCGGCACGCCCCCTGGACATTGGCGTCGGCAGGCTGGGCGTTAAGGCGCGCCACACGCCGCACGCAACGCCCCGCCGGCATGACAGCCGTCTGCGCTCGCCATCGCGAGACTTTCCTACAAAGCATCGCACTAACCGACAAGACGCCGAGGCGCGGACGCGGTAATTTCTGCCCTACCGCCTGCACGTTTTTCCCTCAGCCCGTTGTCCGGAAATTGAAAACGACATGATTGAACTAGGCCGCTTTCAAATCGATCTGGAACTGCGCACCTTATGGTGTGACAGCGAACGTGTGCCGCTCGGCTCGCGGGCCTTCGACATTCTCGCGATGGTCGCCAAGGCCGGCGGCCGCCTCGTCACCAAGGACGAGTTGATGGACGCCGTGTGGCCCAACACCATCGTCGAGGAAAACAATATTCAGGTTCATCTGTCCGCGTTGCGCAAGATACTCGGCGCCGACCGCGACCTGATCCTGACCGTGCCTGGCCGCGGCTATCAGCTCGTGCAGCGGCACCGTGCGGCGAGCATCGCGGCGTCTTCGCCAGAGGCACAATGCGCGCCGGTCGGACGCCCGCTTCCGCCGTTACGCATGCAACTGGTCGGGCGCGAAGCGGACGTTGTCCAGATCCGCTCGATGCTGGCCCACACGCGCGTGCTGACGCTCGTCGGCGCGGGCGGCATCGGCAAGACGAGTCTCGCCGTCGAAGCCGCGCGCCAGGCCGCGGCAGATGTCACTGAGCCCTTCACGGAGCCCGTCTGGTTCGTCGAACTCGCGACGCTCGGCACACGCGACGAAGTGCTCGCCGCCATCGCGCAAGCTTGCGGACTGCCGGTCGAACACGCCACGCCGGGCCTCGCGCAAATCGCGTCGGCGCTGGCCGGACGCCGTCTGCTCGTGCTTGACAATGCGGAGCACGTGATCGAGCACGTCGCCGAGGCCGTCGAGGTATTGGCCGCCATGAACGCGGATCTGCGCATGCTCGTGACGAGCCGCGAGCCGCTGCGGATCATGGCGGAAGCGGTGTTTCGCGTCGAGCCGCTCGACGTGCCGCAGCCCGGCAGCGCCGATGCCGACATCCTGCGGCGCTCCGCCGTCAATCTGTTTCTGCTGCGCGCCAACTCGATGCAGCGCGAGGTGGCCACGGACAGCGCCGAGCTGCGGCTCGTCGGCGAAATCTGCCGGCGGCTCGACGGCATTCCGCTCGCGCTCGAACTGGCGGCCGCGCGCGTCGTGACGCTCGGCGTGGTCGGCGTGTATCAACGGCTCGACGATCGCCTCGCGATACTCGCGGGCGGCTATCGCACTGCGTTGCCGCGTCACCAGACCTTGCGCGCGACCTTCGACTGGAGCTTCGCGCTGCTCGACGCGAAGTCGCAGGCGCTGTTCCGGCGAAGCGCGGTGTTCGGCGGCGTGTTCAGCTTCGAAGCGATGTGCGCGGTCGCATGCGATGCGTCGCTGACGGTCGCCGATGCGATCATCGCGATCAGCGAACTGCTCGCGAAGTCGCTCGTGAATGTGGAGTTCGACGGGCCGGTCGCGCGCTACCGGTTGTCGGAATCGACCCGCGCATACGCGCTCGACAAGCTGCAAGCCGAAGGCGAGCGCCAGGAACTCGCGGTGCGCCACGCGCGCTATCTGTCGCAGTGCTTCATCACGCACACCGCGCAAACCGTGCGCGGCAACGCGGACAGCGCCGCCGCACTCGCCGCCGCACTCAAACACACGCTCGACGACGCGCGCCATGCGTACGACTGGGCGTTTTCGCCCGACGGCGATGTGCAACTCGGCGTCGAGTTGGCATCGACGCTGTCGGCTGCGCTGCTCGACGGCGGCATGATCGCGGAATGCTGCGAACGCGCGACGCGCGCCGTCGACACGCTCGACGCGCTGCCCGCCGCGAGCATCGATGCGCGCGACGAAATGCGTGTGCGCGCGGCGTTGGCTTCGGCGCTGCCGCATGTGCGCGGCTCGGTCTCGAAAGCCGAGCAATTGTGGCGCAAGGTCTATGCGCTCGCAACGGAACGCGCCGACGACGCGTACCACGCACGCGCGCTGTGGGGCTTGTGGACCACGATGATTTCGAGCGGCAACGTCCACGCATCGGCGGAATTCGCAGTGCGCTTGCGGCAGCTCGCGCAGCAGCGCGAGAACGCCTGGCAGGAAACGTTAGCCGATCAGATCGCCGCCATTTCGCAGCATTGCCTCGGCCGCCATGCGGAGGCCAAGGCCGAACTGCTTCGCACGAGAAACCGCTTCGCCGAGCTCGAATACAGCGGACAGCGCGACAACACGATTGCCGTCGATCCGCTCGTCTACTGCAATGGCACGCTCGCGCGCATTGCATGGCTCGAGGGACATTGCGGCGAGGCGATGCGGCTCGTCGACACGCTCGTCGGCCTCGTGCGGCCCGACATCATGGAGCCGTCGCTCACGCACACGCTCGGCGCTTCGGCCGCGCCGCTGTCGCTGATGTGCGGCGACCTCGGCCGCGCCGCCGTGTACCTGGACATCATGCGCTCGCAGGTGGCGCTGCATGGGCTCGACGTGTGGCGCGACTACTGCAACTGTTTGTCCGCGCATCGCGACATTCTCGACGGTCAACTGCAACGAGGCGTCGCATTGCTGGAGAGTTCGCTCGACGCGCTGATCGCGCGGGGCTTTCGCCGGCTCATCACGCTGTTCATCGCGGCCTATGCGGAAGCGCTCGTTGCAGCAGGACGAATCGACGAAGCGGTGCGCCGGCTCAACGACACGTTGCAGTTCTGCGAGAACAACGGCGAGATGATGTTCGTCCCTGAACTGTGGCGCGTGCTCGGTATCGCCGCGCGCGCACGACGCCGATCCGCCGACGCCGAAGCGCATTTCACCACGGCCATACAAATGGCCCGCAGGCAAGGCGCGACAATGTGGGAGCTGCGCGCGTCGCTCTCGCTCGCCGCGTTGTGGCGTGAAGAATCTCGCGACGCGGAGCGCCATTCGCAAGCGCTGCACATGCTCGAGCGCCTCGCGCTGTGTTTCGATGCGCCGTCGAATGCCGCCGATGTGCATGCGCTGTTCGACACGCTCAGCACGATGCGTGGAGCGGAACGCACGGTGAGCACTGCGTCGCCGATGCTGACAAGTCCGGCACCGCTCGATGCTCGTCGCAAAGCCGCGCGCAAACCGAACGCGAGCCTCGCGCGCGTCGATTAGATTAGCGTCGCGCAAGCCCCGAGCGCGGATTTATTACGCCATCCGAACTATTCTTTTTTTCCATCCGCGTCTTCGCCATCTGCCGTCGCCACATCCGCATTCTTCGCCGTCAGCACCGCGGGCATCGACGGATTCTCCGGCTGCGTGTAACGCTCCTGCACGGCGGCCTTGATGCGCGCGAGGCTCGCGGCTGCATCGAGTGAAGCGTCCTGCTCGATCTGCCGCGCTTGCGCCGCGAGGTCCGGATCGCCGATTTCCTTTTCGAACCAGCGCGAATAATCGCCGCGCTCGCGATGATACTGCCAGGTGCCCGCATCGACGCCCTCGGCGATTTCGACGAACAGCACGAGGTTATGCGCGCGCAGGTTCAATGCGTTCTGCGGCCCGCGGAAATAGAAACTGCGCTCGGGAATCAGCAGCCCTTCCGCATATTTGCGCCGATGCCTAAGGCGATGCTTGCTGCCCGGCTCGAGCCGGATCACACCTTCGGGCTCAGGCTTATCGAGCCGCCATAACAACGCCTGCCCTGTTTCGAGCTGCGTTTCCTGAAGCTGCGGCACCGGGCGGCCGGTGGCGTTCGCGAGTTCCTGCACCGCTTTGCCGGCGCTCGGACCCATTGCGAGTATCAGGTTCACCTGACGCAGGAACGCGCCGTCCAGTTGCTGCGGAGAAACGGTGATCGCGAGCGCGGTCTCGAGCGCCTGCGGAATCGCCTGGTTCGCGCCGGCCCAGCCGGCCGGAAACAGATGATGCGCCTCGTCGAATACGAGCCAGTGCGGCCGTCCGGTTCGCAGACGCAACTGCTGCACTTCGAGCAGCAGCGACGCGCAGAACGCGGGCCGCTCAGGCAACGGCACACGCAGCAGATTAACCGCGACTGCCGGACGCGGAGGCCGCAACAGCAACTGCACGACTTCATCGATGACCGGCGCGGTGTGCGCGTCGCCGATCACGATCGTATCCTCGTCGTTCTGATAGTCGCCTTCCGGATCGATGATGCACAACTGCTGATGCATGCCCGCGAGGCGTTCGAGCAGACCCGCGCACGCGGTCGACTTGCCGCATCCCGATTCGCCGGCGAGCAGCGCGACCGTGCCGTGCGCCGGGCAGTAACGGTCCGCGGGTTCGCGCGTGTCTTGCCTGCCTTGCGTGTCTCCCGCGTCTTTTGCATCGCGTGCATGTCCGATCAGCACGCGGCTCTTCGGCGCGGCGCACGCGCGTTCGCGCAGGTCGTCCTTTACGATCGCGTCGACCAGTTCCGCGACGCCCGCGCCCGCCGCCTGGCTCGTCACCATGTCGGCGTGCTGCTTCAACGCCGGGAGCGCATTCGCCACCGCCACCGAGAAACCGCATGCGTCGAGCAGCGCGTGATCGTTTTCCGCGTCGCCGACGCCGGCGACGTTGAAGGCCGACAACGCGAGTTCGTCGAGCGCCTCATGCAAGCCGGTTGCTTTCGATATGCCCGGCGACACGATCATCACCGCGTCGCCGTTGAAGATGATCTGCAAGCCGAGGCCGAGATCGCGAATCGCCGCGAGCGCGATCTGTTCCGCGGGCTTCATCATCGCGACGAGCGTTTCGCTGACGCTGAAATGGCGCAGGCCGCGGCTTCGCAATTCGTCGACGAAAGCCGGCGGCGGCGGTGGAGCGAGCAGGCGCCGCGCGCCCGTCGACGGCGTGTACAGCACGCCGCCGTTTTCCGCGACGACTCGCGAAAACAGATCGAGCCGCGGACAGATCGCGAGCAGATCGTCCATCTCGCGGCCGCTCACGAGGATCGCCTGGCGGCCCGACGCGCGCAGGCGTTCGAGCGCGGCCCACGTCGCGTCGGCAACGCGTCCGTCGGATGCAAGGGTGTTGTCGTAGTCGGTCGCAATGGCAAAAAATCGCATGGAAAGCGCTCCGTGATCGCGTGTTGTTCAGCCTTGTTTCAGCCGGCCTCGAGCGGTTGCGCGTCGCACGCGTCGCGCAGCATCGCTTCGTAAATGCGGACGTACCGATCGACCATTCGCTCGACGGTGAAGCGGCGCTCGAAGGCCGCGCGGCATGCGGCGCGGCTGATGGTGTCGATCTTCGCGAGCGCGTCGACCGCTTCGTCGACGGAGTGAACGAGAAAGCCGGTCACGCCGTGTTCGACGATTTCATGCGCCGCGCCATGATCGAAGGCGATCACCGGCGTGCCGCACGCGAGCGCTTCGATCATCACGAGGCCGAAGGGCTCCGGCCAGTCGATCGGAAACAGCAACGCACGCGCGCGTCCGAGGAAATCGTTCTTGTCGGAATCGCCGACTTCGCCGCAATACTCGACATGCGGCAGCTCGAACAGCTCCGCGATTTCCTGCTCGAAATACGCACGATCGCCGTTGTCGATTTTTGCGGCGATGCGGATCGGCCAGCCCGCGCGCCGCGCAATTTCGATCGCGCGGTCGGGGCGTTTGGTGGGCGCGATGCGGCCGAGAAACGCGACGTAGTCGCCCGGCTCTTCATGAAAGCGCAGCAGGTTGACGGGCAAGCCGTGATGCACGGTGGCGCGCCAGTTGAGCCACGGCAACGGCGCGCGTTGCGCGGCGGAGATCGAGACCACCGGCATGTCGGCGAACTGCCGGTAAAGCGTGCTCAAGCCAGGCACGTCGAGCCGCCAGTGCAAGGTCGTCAGCGACGCGCAGCTCAAACGCCGCGCAAACGGAAAGCTCGCGTAATCGGTATGAAAATGCACGATGTCGAATTCGTCGGCGCGCCGCACCACGTCCTCGAGCATCGCGAAATGGAAGGCCTGCGGGTCGGCGGTATCTTCGATCAGACGAACCGCGCAGTCGCTGCCCGAGACGAGCCGCGCGCGCGTGCGCGAGTCGCCGCTTGCAAAGAGCGTCACGTCGTGGCCTCGCGCGACGAGACCGTCCACGAGCCACGCCACCACTCTTTCGACGCCGCCATAGGCCACGGGCGGCACCCTCTCATACAACGGCGAAACCTGCGCGATACGCATGCCCTGCTCCATTCGACGAACCTATGTTCGGAAGCCGCCGCATCGTGCATGCCCGGCGCCCTCACGCCCGAGCCGCAGTACTTTTCGCCGATGGAAAAATGTACAGGCCGGCGATGAAATTAAGCGGTACGCGCGGCAATGGTCAGTCGCGTGGTCATTCTGAACCCGAGCGGACTGCATGCGCCGCTAGCTGATCGGGCCGCTATAGCCATCGGCGGACGCCGCGGGCTCCGCTCCGTTTGCCCGTTCGACGTGCTCGTCGATCCATGCCGTCGCGCGTTCGCGCGCGAATTCGAGCGCCTCGTGTTCATCGACGAAATCGCGGTGAAACTCCATGTCATGCGTATCGTCGCCCGAACTCACGCTGCCTGGCGTGACCTCGATCCTCGCATGTGCAACGATCGCGCCGCCGTCGACGCCTGCCGTCAGATGAACGATGCACCCTCCGTATTCGAAATCCATGATGTTCTCCCGCGTGTCGTGGTTGTGTCGCTCAGTTGTGTTGCCAGGTGCCCTCACGAACCGTTATCGGCTCGCGATGCGCTGTCTTCGCCGACGGCTTCGTCCGCGCGTCGCCCCTTGCTCGACTGGTCGACGGCAGCCGGCGGCTCGGCGTTGCCCGTATCGCCTTCGGCTTCGATCTGCGCCTGAGCGCGTGTCCAGTAATCGTCGGCGCTTCCTTCCGGCGAGCCGTCGCTCTGCCATAGCTCATACGCGCGCTTGCGGATTCGGTCCTCTACGGTGGGTTCGCCCGGCAGGCCGTCCATGGCAATCTCCAAACGTTTGTCGTCAGTCGAAAACAGCGCACGCGATGCGGGCCGCTGCGCCGGTGAGGTGAGCAAAGCGCGTTCCCATGCGCGCTGTGCGCACGCTGCATGCGAAGTCTCGAAGCAAGCGCTTTTGCGCGACTGCGTTGGCTTTCCGCTCGCCTCACGATGAGCCTGTCGTTATAATCGTTTCAGCAAGCATGAATCAAATCTAACGACATTCACATTCTCTCCCACGCGCCAGGACCTCCATGCTCAAACCCGATCGCCTTCGCGCTCTGGCCGACGCGCTGACACGGCAAAGCGTGATGCGCCTGCGCGATGCCGCGGCGCTGCTCGGCGTATCGGAAATGACGGTGCGCCGCGACATTGCCGCGAATTCGGATCGCTTCACGTATCTCGGCGGCTATATCGTCAGCGCGACGGACGTGCCGAATAACGCCGGCTATTCGCTGGAGCAGGAAAAGGATCACTTCGCGCAGGCCAAGGCCGACGCGTCGTCGATCGCGGCGGGATTGATCGGCGACAACGAAACGCTTTTCATCGATTGCGGCACGACGCTCGCTGCACTCGCGCGCCTCGTTCCGCCGGAGCGCCATGTGACCGTGGTCTGCTATTCGCTGAACGTCGCCGAGATTTTGCGGCGCAAGCCGAACGTGCGCATGATTCTGCTCGGCGGCGTCTATGTGCCTTCGTCGGATTCGTTCGCGGGCGAGGAAAGTCTCGAGATGCTGCGCCGCATGGGCATCAACAAGGCGTTTATCTCGGCGGGCGGCGTGGACACCGCGCGCGGCGTGACCTGCTGGAATTTCCACGAAGTCGCAGTGAAGCAGGCCGCGATGGCGAGCGCCGTCGAGCGGCATCTGGTCGTGGACAGAAGCAAGTTCGGCGTCGTGAAAGCCGTGCGCTTTTCACAGATCGAAGACTTCGATTCGATCATCACCGAAGAAGGCCAGGCGCCGCGCCAGCGCGCGTAATATGTTTAGCGTGAAGCGGCAGGCGCGCATCGCGACGCGCCTTCCGCTCACACGAACGCAACCCCGCGCGGCGCGTTTTCAGCGCTTGCGTTGCAGCGCGAACAGCGTGCCGGCGAGCAGAATGAACGCGCCGATAATCACCTTCTGCCACGTAGTCGGCACGCCGACAAGAATCAGCACGCTCTTGATCAGCGTAACCAGCACCACGCCGAGCAGCGTTCCCACCACCGTGCCCGTGCCGCCCGTAATGCGCGCGCCGCCGAGAATCACCGCGGCAATCACGTCGAGTTCCGAGCCGACCAGATCGAACGGATTCGCGAGGCGGTTGTTCGACACATGCAGAATGCCCGCGATGCCGGCAAGCATGCCCGTATAGCCGAACACGAACAGATGGATCGCGCGCAGGTTGTAGCCGAGCCGCTCGGCAATCGCAAGCGAGCCGCCCATCGCGTAGACGCCGCGGCCCATCATCGTTCGATTGAGCAGCCACCAGGTGACGAACGCGGCGGCGACGAGCGCCAGCACCGAGACCGGCAGCACCGCGCGCAAGCCGTCCGCGGTGTGATAGAAAAACAGCGGAATGCGGCCGAAGCGATCCATGCTGTGCGGAATGTTCATGAAGAACGTCGTGCCGATGAACGTCAGCAGCAAGCCGCGATACAGGTATTGCGTGCCGATCGTGACGATCAGCGAAGGCGCTTTCAGCCGATGCACGAGCAAGCCGTTGACGACGCCGAGCATGACGCCGCCCACTGCACCCGCGACGAGAATCAGCGCGAACGGCGCGTCCGGCCAGAACGCGAATACGGCCTTGGTGATGCCGTACATGGTCAGCGCGGCAATCGCGGTGAACGACACGTCGATGCCGCCCGACGCGAGCACGACGAGCGTGCCGAGCGCGAACAGCGACATGGTCGTTGCCGAATGCAGCAGATCGAACAGCGTCGCCAACTGAAAGAAGCGCGGGTTGATGGCGCCGACGATCAGACACGTGACCACGATCAGCGCAACCGTGAACCACTCGGGGTTGCGCGCGAGCCGCATGCGCAAGCCTCCCGGTTCGACGCTCGGCGCGACTTCGACGACATTCGGAGTGGTCATGGTCTGCTTCATGGGCGATTCGGTGGACGAGTCGGTGGGCAAGTCGATGCGCGGCTGGATGCGCGAGTTCATGGCGGTTGACGTCCTCTAGGCCGCTTCGGAAAGCAGCGCGTGATACAGATCGGCCTCGCTCAATGCGTCGGCCTGATATTCGGCGGCCACGCGTCCCTTCTTCATCATCAGAATGCGGTCGCAATTCTGTAGAAGCTCGGGCAGGTCGTCGCTGATCAGAATGATGCCGATGCCGCGCTGCGAGAGCCGCTGCATGATCCGGTAGATGATGTCCTTCGAGCCCACGTCGACGCCCACCGTCGGGCCGTGCAGAATCAGCACGCGCGGGTCGATGGCGAGCCAGCGGCCGATCAGCACGCGCTGCTGGTTGCCGCCGGAAAGCGATTGCACGGGCTTGTCGACGCCGGGCGTCGCGATCTGCAGGTCCTTCACCGTCTGCTCGGCAAGCGCCTGCGCACGCGCGCGGTCGATCTGGCCGAAGCGGTCGCGCAGGCTCGAAATCATCGCGGTGATCACATTGTCGCGAATCGGCTTGTCGAGAAAGAGCCCTTCGTTCAGCCGGTCTTCCGGCACGTAGCCAATGCGGTGGCGTTTCGCGTCCGACGGCGTGCGCAGCGCAATCGGCTTGCCGTCGAGCCGCGCCTCGCCCGCTTGCGCCGGCGCGACGCCCGCCAACGCGCGCGCGAGTTCGTTGCGCCCCGAATCGAGCAGTCCGGTGACGCCGAGAATCTCGCCGCCGTGCAGCCTGAACGTGACGTCGCTGAACTGACCGGCGCGCGTGAAGCCGCGCACGTCGAGCACGACGTCGTCCGCGTGCGCGCTTTCGCGATACCGCTCGTTCGACAGATGGCGGCCCGTCATCAGTTCGCTGATCTGCGCCTTGGTGAACTGCGCGATCGGTCCTTGCGCCATCTTTTGTCCGTCGCGCAGCACGATCACTTCGCCGCCGATCGCATAGCACTCGTCGAGCTTGTGGCTCACGAACAGCACCGTCACGCCCTGCGCGCGCAGATTCGCGAGCACCGCGATCAGATTGTCGACTTCCTTTTGCGTGAGCGACGTGGTGGGCTCGTCCATGATGACGAACTTCGCTTCGCTCGCAATCGCTCGCGCAATCGCGACGAGCTGCCGCGTGGCGAGCGGCAGTTGCTCGACGAGCGTCGCCTGGAAGTCCGCGTTGCCGGGCAGGCCCACCGCTTCGAGCGCGCGCGCGGCCGTGGCGGCGAGCACGCGGCGATCGAAAGTGCGCGCGAGCCGTCCTGCATGCGTCGCGAGTTCCGATGTGAGCGCAACGTTTTCGGCCACACTCATGTTGGGCAGCAGCGACAAATCCTGATACACGGTTTCGATGCCGGCCGCGAGCGCCTCGAGCGCGGAGAGCCGCGCATGCGGCACGCCCTCGATCACGAGTTGGCCTTCGTCCGGCGGCTGCGCGCCGGAAATGATCTTGATCAGCGTGCTCTTGCCGCAGCCGTTTTCGCCGAGCAGGTGATAGATCTGCCCGCGTTCGAACGCGAGGCTCACGCCGCGCAACGCATGCACGCCGGTAAAGCGCTTATGCACGCCGACCACTTGCAGAAAGGGTTGCGAGGACTGGGCGGAAGAGACGTCTTGTCGATTCATGATGAGCGGTCGCGATGCCGGGGCGCGCCCACCGGACGCGCCCCGAAGTGAACAACGGAATCAGAACGGATACTGCTTGTAGTTCGACTTGTCGACGTTCACCCAGCCCTGGCCGCGCACGATGATGCCCTTGCCCGGCCCTTTCGCGACCGTCACCTTCGTGTAGCCCGGAATGCCGAGGTCCGCACCGTTCTCGACGGTCTTGCCGTCCACCAGCATCTTCGCGACTTTGTTCATCGCGATGCCCGCGAGTTTCGGGTCCCAGAACGCGATGCCGTTGATCGCGCCGCTCTCGAGGAACTTGCCCGCCTCGGTGGGCAGACCCGTGCCGTATACGCAGATCTTGCCCTGCATGCCGGCTTCCTCGACGGCGCGGCCGATGCCGATCACATCCAGCGACGACGAGCCCTGGAAGCCCTTCAGATCCGGATGCTTGCGCAGCACTTCTTTGGCGACTTCGTACGCGCGCTCGCCGTCATTATTGGTTTCGAGCTTCGGCTCGACGAGATTCATTTTCGGGTACTTTGCCTTGGCGTTCCCAATGCCGCCGTCGGCCCATTGCACCTGCGAACGGCTGCCGAGCGAGCCGACCAGCACCGCCCACTTGCCTTCGTTATGCATGCACGACGCGAGCCGTTCGTTCAGACCCGCACCGTAGGCCGTGTTGTCGAACGCCTCGATGTCGACCATCGTGTTCTTTGCGTTGTCCGCTTCATGCGTGACGACCTTGATGCCGCGATCCATCGCCTTCTTCAGCGCCGGTTCGAGTGTCGGCGGATCGTAGGGCACCACGGCAATCGCGGTGACTTTCTTCGCGATCAGATCTTCGATGATCTTCAGTTGCTGCGCCGCGTCCGCGCGGCCCGGGCCCGTCTGGTACGCGGTGATGCCGGTGTTTTCCTTCGCGAATTCCTTCACGCCGTCGTCCATCCGGTTGAACCAGTTGATGCCCGTCACCTTGACGACCGTGACAATGGTTTCGTTGGTGGCGGCCTGCGCCGCGGCGATCGCGCCCACCGCCACTGCGCCTGCTGCGAGCGCGGCACCCAGTCGAGTCAGTTTCATGCAATGTCTCCTTTATCGTTCGATGTCGCCCGTGCTGGCCGTGTCAGCCGTCGCGAACAGGGAGGGCACCCTGTTCGCCTTCATCCGTTGCGTTGCGTTGCGTTTGCTTTTACCGATACTTCGCTATGTGCTAGCGCTTTGGCGGCGTGCCGCCGTCGGCGCGAGCCGCTGCCGGTTCCGTTGCCGGACGCGCGCCACTGCCGCCGAAGCCGAAGATTGCGCGCACGCGTTCGCCGCCCGCAAAGGCCAGCGACAGCAGCAGCAAAAAGCCCCACGCGCAGTCGCCGAAAAACTGCGAGACGCCGAGCAGATTAAAGAGGCTCGACAGAAACTGCAGCACCGTCGCCGCAAAAAACACGCAGACGATGCGCCCATAACCGCCTGCGGGATTCACGCCGCCCATCACCGCAATGAGGATTGCGATCAGCAGATACGAGTTGCCGTAATCCCATTTCGCGCTGGACGTATGCGTCGCGCTGATCAGGCCGGCAAGCGAGGCGAGCACGCCGCACATCGCATAGGTCGTGATGAGCATGCGCGCGCGCGGAATGCCCGCGTAAAACGCGGCTTTCGGATTCGTGCCCATCAGATAGAGACGCAGGCCGAACGGACTGCGCCTGAGCAGCCATCCCAGCACGATCACCGCGGCGATGAAGATGCAGAACGCAATCGGCACCTGCAACACGGTGCCATTGCCGATGTCCGACAGCGGCTCGACATAGTCGACGTGCACCGATGCGCCGTTGCTGATCACGACCGCGAAGCCGGTGAACAGCAACTGCGTGCCGAGCGTGCAGAGAATCGGCGTGAGTCTGAGGCGCGCGATCACGACGCCGTTGAGCAGGCCGCCGAGCAGACCCATGATGAGCACGATCGCGCAAAATAGCGACGTGTAAAGCATCGGCGAATCGTCGCCGTTGACGAAGCGCGGCACCACGATCGCCGCGACCATGCCCGACAGGTTCGCGAGGCCGACACCCGACAGGTCGATGCCGCCGTTGCCCGACACCATCGACAGCATGATGCCGAGCGCGAGCAGACCGAGTTCGGGCAACTGGCCGCCCATCGACTGAAGATTGTCGATGTCGACAAACTGGCCGCGCGAGAGCCACGTCGCGACCAGCACGACGAGCACGTTGACGATCAGAAGGAAGTTGAGTTGCCGGTCGGCAAACGGTTTTCCCGCAGCAAACGAAGACTTCATGGCGCTCATGATCTCCTGACACTGCACTGCACGTTACTGCACGGATGAGTTACGACACCTGCGCGGTCTGGCCCGACTCGCTGTACTCGCTCAACACCTGGTTCACTTCGGCAAGCGTGGGCATCGAGGGCGCGGTGCCCGCGCGCGTGACCGAGATGCCCGCGAGCGCGCAGCCGAAGCGCATCGCCGCAATCGGGTCTTCGCCGCGCGCAAGCGCAGCCGCGAAGCCGCCCGTGAAGCCGTCGCCCGCGCCCGCCGTTTCCACTACCGTACCGCAGCGGAACGCGGGCAGCCACACCGATTGCGTGGCGTCGTGCAGCAACGCGCCGCCTTCGCCGAGCGTCACGATCGCGGCGCCCACGCCTTTTGCGAGCAGCACGTCGGCCGCGCGCCGTGCATCGTCGACATTCGCGATCGGCACGCCGGTGAGCGCGGCCGCCTCGCTTTCGTTCGGCGTGATGTAGTCGCACAGCGGGAAGATGTCGTCGTCGAGCGGCATGGCCGGTGCGGGATTGAACACTGTGATGACGCCATGCTTGCGCGCCACTTCGAGTCCGCGCCGCGCGGCCGCGAGCGGCTGCTCGAGCTGCGTGACGAACACGCGCGCGCCGGCAATCTCGGCTTCTATCGCATCGACGTCGGCTGCGCCGAGCGTGCCCGCCGCGCCGGCCGCGACGATGATCGCGTTCATGCCCGTGGTGTCGTCGACGAAGATGTGCGCCGCGCCCGTCGCCACGCCGGCCACCACCGACGCGCGCGCCGTGATGCCCTCGCGCGCCCAGGTGGCCTGTGCGATGGAGCCGAACGCATCGTCGCCGATGCGCGTGCAGAACACGACCTGCGCGCCCGCGCGCGCCGCTGCCACGGCCTGGTTCGAGCCCTTGCCGCCAGGGCCCATCGCGAACGCGGAGCCCGCAATCGTCTCGCCGATCGAAGGCATGCGCGCCGCGCGAAACGTCAGATCGGTTACGTAGATGCCGAGAATGACGACGCGTCCGCTCGCTTGCTGCGCGCTCATGACGGCAGCCCTTCGTGCGCCGCGTGCTTCGTCATGCGGCGCGCCGCGTGCGATGGCGCAGCGTTCGTCAACAGCAGGAAGTCCAGAATGTTCGGCACGTTGTCTCCTTCATTTTGTGATCGACGCGCATGCTCTGCGCTGCGGTGCGTGTGCTGCTGTGCGGTCAATCTCCGTACGGTATCCAGATGTTCTTCACCTGCACGGCCTGGCGCAGAAACGGCCTGCCCTCGCTCGCACGGTCGAACCAGTTGAACTGGTGGCCGTAGTCGGTGAAGGTGCGCTTCAGATTGCCGACCGATGCGCGCTCGATCAGCGCCGAATCCGCCGCGTTGCCGAAGCACCAGACCGCGTCGACGTCGTCGTGGCTCGCGAGCGCCGGCAGCAGCGCCGCGCGTTTGCCTGTGACGATGTTCACCACGCCGCCGGGCACGTCGGACGTCTCGACGACCTGATAGAAGTCCGTCGCGGCCAGCGAACCAGCCTCGCCCGGCAGCACGACCACGCGATTACCCATCGCGAGCGCCGGCGCGATCAGCGAAACGAAAGCCAGCAACGGCGCTTCGTCCGGACACGCAATGCCGATCACGCCGAGCGGCTCGTGCATCGCAAGCGCGACACCGCGCAACGGCGGCGTATGCACCGCGCCGTCGAACTTGTCGGCCCACGCCGCGTACGTGAAGAGGCGCGTGACCGACGCCTCCACTTCCGCACGCGCCGCGTCAGCCGTCACGCCATGCCGCAAGACGAGCCGATGCGCGAATTCATCGGCGCGCACCGCGAGATTCTCGGCGAGATAGAACAGCACCTGCGCGCGGTTATGCGTGCTCGCCTGCGACCACTTGTGCGCGGCGCGCGCCGCTTCGACCGCGTTGCGTATGTCCTTGCGATTGCCTTCGCTCACCTCGCCGACCGGCGTTCCGTCCGGCGCGTGAATCGTCAGCGAATAGCCGCTGTCCGGGCGCACCTGCTTGCCGCCGATAAAGAGCTTCGCCGTGCGGTCGATCGATACGATGTTCGCGATGTTCGCCGTGTCCTGCTCGGCAGCCGGCATCTGTACGCGGCCGCTGTCCTCTTGCGTCGCGCTCGGCGGCCGGCGCTTCGGAAGATTGAGCCACGCGCGCGGTTTCAGATATTCGTAAATGCCCTCACGTCCGCCCTCGCGTCCAAAGCCCGACTCGCGATAGCCGCCGAAGCCGACCGCTGCGTCGAACAGGTTCGTCGCGTTGATCCACACCACGCCCGCCGCGAGCCGCGGCGCGACGTCGAGCGCGCGGCCGATGGTCTCGCTCCACACGCTCGCAGCGAGTCCATAGCGCGAATTGTTGGCGAGCGCGACGGCTTCTTCCGGCGTGCGAAAGCTCATCGACACGAGCACCGGGCCGAAGATTTCCTCCTGAGCCAGAGTCGATGCGGGCGCAACGTTCGTGACGAGCGTCGGCGGATAAAAACAGCCGTTGGCAGGCAGCGTCGTATTGCTCGCCTGCCAGATCGCGCAGCCCTCGCGCCGTCCGCTTTCGACGAGCGAGCGAATCCGTTCCAGTTGCACCTGATCGACGATCGCGCCGACGTCGGCATTCTTGTCGAGCGACGTTCCGACGCGCAGCGACTCCATGCGACGCTTGAGCTTCGCGATGAAGCGCGCTTCGACGCCCTCCTGCACCAGCAGACGCGAACCCGCGCAACACACCTGGCCCTGGTTGAACCAGATCGCGTCGACCACGCCTTCGACGGCAGCGTCGAGATCCGCGTCGTCGAATACGATGAAGGGCGACTTGCCGCCCAACTCAAGCGTCAGCGATTTGCCCGAGCCCGCCGTGACCGAGCGGATCAGCTTGCCCACTTCCGTCGAGCCGGTGAACGCGAGCTTGTCCACTTGCGGGTGCTCGACGAGCGCCGCGCCCGTCGCGCCGTCGCCGGTCACGACATTGAGCACGCCCGCGGGCAGGCCGGCGCGATGCGCGAGCTCGGCGAACAGGAGCGCGGTGAGCGGCGTGTATTCGGCCGGCTTCAGCACGACGCAATTGCCCGTTGCGATAGCCGGCGCGATTTTCCACGCGAGCATCAGCAGCGGGAAATTCCACGGCACGATCTGGCCGATTACGCCGAGCGGCGCATGATCGGCGAACTCGCTGTCCTGCAACTGCGCCCAGCCGGCGTGATGCAGAAAATGACGCGCGACGAGCGGCACGTCGATGTCGCGCGTCTCGCGAATCGGCTTGCCGTTGTCGAGCGCTTCGAGCACCGCGAAGAGCCGGCTATGCCGCTGCACCATGCGCGAGAGCGCATACAGATGCCGCGCGCGTGCCGCGCCGCCCGCCGCGAGCCAGCCGGGTTGCGCGGCGCGCGCGGCGGCTACCGCGGCGTCGACGTCGGCTGCATCGCCCTGGGCGACTTCGGCAAGGCGCTCGCCACTCGCCGGAGCGTGCGACACAAAATGCGCGCCGCTTGCCGGCGCGTGCCACGCGCCGTTGATGAAATGCCCGAAGCGCGCGTCATGTTGCGCGAGCCAGGCGCGCGCGGGCTGGTCGCCCTCGGACGAGGGGCCGTATTCCATCGAAGAAAAATACTCCGCTACGCTCATGGGTTGGGTCTGCTTCAGGCTACGGGGTGACGGTTGAAAGCGGAATAACGGCCGCTCACGTGATGTTCGAGTTGCCGCTCGATGTCGGCGAGCAGGCTCGATGCGCCGATGCGCAACAGCTCCGGTTCGAGCCACGCGCGGCCGAGTTCTTCCTTCATCAGGATCTGGTACGACAGCACCGACTTCGCGCTCGACACGCCGCCTGCCGGCTTGAAGCCGATGAGCACGCCGGTGCGCTCGTGGTATTCGCGGATCATGCGCGCCATGACGAGCGACACGTCGAGCGTCGCATTCACGCCTTCCTTGCCCGTCGACGTCTTGATGAAGTCGGCGCCGGCCATCATGCAGACCATCGACGCGCGCGCCACGTTCGACAGCGTGCGGATGTCGCCGGTCGCGAGAATCGCTTTCAGATGCGCGGGGCCGCAGGCCGCGCGAAACTCGCGCACTTCGTCGTAAAGCGCCTGCCAGTTGCCGGTCAGCACGTATTCGCGCGTGACGACGATGTCGATTTCCGCGGCGCCGTCGGCGACCGACGCCTCGATTTCCTTCAGCTTCAGCGGATGCGGAATCAGTCCGGCCGGAAAGCCGGTCGACACCGCCGCGACGGGCACGCCGCTGCCTTCTAGCGCATCCACGGCGGCGGCGACGAAGCGGTGATAGACGCATACCGCGCCGGTGGTGATGCGCTGCGGCGCCATGCCGAGTGCTTCGAGAATATCGGCGCGCACCGGCTGACGCGCCTTCGCGCACAGGCGCCGCACGCGGCCTTCGGTGTCGTCGCCGCTGAGCGTGGTGAGGTCGATGCAGGTGACCGCTTTGAGCAGCCAGGCGGCCTGCGCGTCTTTCTTGACGCTGCGGCGCGTGACGAGCGTGGCCGAGCGCCGTTCGACCGCCGACTGGTTGACGCGCAAACCGTCGAGCCACGAAGCGTCGAACGGCATGCCCGGATTGCGCACCGGATGAACGAGCGGCCCGCCGCGCAGCGCGACGACCGATGACGACGGAGAAGAATCAGGCATGAGGCGTCCGGGGTTGGAATGCGGCACGACGGCGAGCCGGCGAATGACGGGGCTATGTTACTCCGTTTGATAGGATTGTCACACGCAGTACGGGTAAATCCTCACATTGCGGGCGGCGAACGCCGTTGCTGCGGTCGGCGGATGTGAGGCGAGGCGCTTGCACGTGATGTAGATGTCACAAACGAGGTTGCGAGGTCGTTGGGCTGCCCCCTCCCAAGCCGCCAATCTGACTGCGTTTCTCACGCGAGAACGTGCGGGTTTGCCCGCAGCCGGCGCGTCACAAGGCAAAATACGGGTTTTGCGCGCGCGGATTGCGCCGGTCGCGCCAAGCGAAGCGCACCGCTCGCTGCACTGCAGGCTTTCCGCGATACGAACATCGCCACAGGGCGCCCGTGGGCCGTTTCGCCCGCCGCGCCCACTCCCGGACACAGGACAGCTCGTCCTCTAAAAGAGCCTCTCAGGAGCATTTATGACCGATTCGAACCCATCCTTCCTCGGCAGGATTTCGCTGGCCGTCAGCGCGTTTTTCCGCATTCTCGGCGATGGCGAATTCGCCGCCGCGGTGCTGCGCGTGCGCGACGGCGGCGCGGCTGCGCAAGCGCAGACTCAAGCGCAAACGCAAACCCAGGCGCCCTCGCAGGCCCCCAAGGCCGCGCCGACGCTCAAGGAAGCCAGCCCCGACGCCGCGCTGCAACTGCTCGGCCTCTTGCAACGCGACGCGCGCTTCATCGATTTCGTCGAGGAAGACATCAAGCGTTTCAGCGACGCCGACATCGGCGCCGCCGCGCGCCTCGTGCACGAAGGCTGCCGCGCGACGCTGCGCGAGCACTTCACGATCCGCCCGGTGCGCGACGAGGCGGAAGGCAGCCGCGTCACGCTTCAGGAAGGTTTCGACGCGAGCGCGATCCGTCTGACGGGCAACGTGGTCGGCCGCGCGCCGTTTGTCGGCAGCATCAGCCACCGCGGCTGGCGCGTCGACGACGTGCGTCTGCCGAAGCTCGCGGAAAGCCATAACGCGAAGGTCATCGCGCCCGCCGAGGTGGAGCTATGAGCGGCGCGCGTTATTCCATCGGCATCGATCTCGGCACCACGCACTGCGCGCTCTCCTACGTCGACACGAGCGCAAGCGACGGCGAAAAGACCACGCTGGCGGTGCTGCCCATCGCGCAATTGACGGGCCCCGGCGCAATTGCCGATCTCGATCTGCTGCCCTCGTTCCTGTATCTGCCGCATCCCGACGAACTCGGTTCGGGTGACCTGCATCTGCCGTGGACGGGCGAGCGCCAGTTCGCGGTTGGTGAATTCGCGCGCAGCCGCGGCGCGGCGACGCCGATCCGGCTCGTCTCGAGCGCGAAAAGCTGGCTGTGCCATCCGGGCGTCGACCGGCGCGCGGCGATCCTGCCGAGCGATGCGCCGCCCGAAGTCGCGCGCGTGTCGCCACTCGAAAGTTCGGTCCGCTATCTGACGCATTTGCGCGAAGCGTGGGATCACGCGCATCCGGACGCGCCGTTTCACGAGCAGGACATCACGGTGACGATTCCCGCCTCGTTCGATCCGGCCGCGCGCGAACTGACCGCCGAAGCCGCGCAAGCCGCGGGCTACGGCCGCATGACGCTGCTCGAGGAACCGCAGGCCGCGCTGTATAGCTGGATTCAGAAGAGCGGCGGCCAGTGGCGCAAGCAGGTCAAGGTCGGCGACATCATTCTCGTGGTCGATGTCGGCGGCGGCACGACCGACCTCTCGCTGATCGCGGTGGTCGAGCGCGAGGGCAATCTCGAACTGCATCGCGTGGCGGTCGGCGAACACATTCTGCTCGGCGGCGACAACATGGACCTCGCGCTCGCGCACGTGGTCGCGCGCAAGCTCGCGGCGCAAGGCACCCAGGCCGACGCGTGGCAGTTGCGCGCCCTCACCTATGCGTGCCGCTCGGCGAAGGAAACGCTCTTGAGCGAGCCGACCACCGACACCGTGCCGCTCGTCGTGCCGAGCCGCGGCTCGAAGCTGATCGGCGGATCGATCCGCACGGAACTCACGCGCGCCGAGTTGACGCAGACGATTCTCGACGGCTTTTTCCCGCAGGTGGACAGCGCCGCCCGGCCGGTGAGCCGCACGCGCGCCGGCCTCACGCAACTCGGCTTGCCGTATGCGCAGGACGCGGGCATTACGCGGCATCTGGCGGCGTTTCTCGGCCGTCAGGTCGGCGCGCTCGCGGAACTGGAAGGCTTGCGCGAGACGGCTGCCGACGCGTCCGCGCAAGGCGCGAGCTTCCTGCATCCGACGGCGGTGCTGTTCAACGGCGGCGTGTTCAAGTCGACGCTGCTCGTCGAGCGGATCATGAGCACGCTGAACGGCTGGCTCGCCGCGGAAGGCGCGGCGCCCGCGCGCCTGCTCGAAGGCGCCGATCTCGATCTGGCCGTCGCGCGCGGCGCGGCGTATTACGGCTACGTGCGGCGCGGCCAGGGCGTGCGGATTCGCGGCGGCACCGCGCGGGCGTACTACATCGCGATCGAATCGGCGATGCCCGCCGTGCCTGGCCTCGAGCCGCCCATCCAGGCGCTGTGCGTCGCGCCGTTCGGCATGGAAGAAGGCACCGAGGCCGAATTACCGGCGCAGGAGTTTGGGCTTGTCGTCGGCGAGCCGGTGCATTTCCGTTTCTTCGGGTCGTCGGTGCGTCGTCAGGATCAGGTCGGCACGCTGCTCGACTTCTGGGGCCCCGATGAGTTGCAGGAACTCGAAGAGATTCAGGCGACGCTGCCCGCGTCCGGCCGCACGTCCGGCGAGGTCGTGCCCGTGAAGCTGCACGCACGCGTGACCGAAGCGGGCACGCTTGAACTCGAAGCCGTGCCGCGCGGAACGGACGAGCGCTGGAAAGTCGAATTCGATGTGCGCGGCAACGCGAATGCATGACTGAGATGAAGCGGTACAGCGTCGGCATCGACCTCGGCACGAGCAACACGGTGCTTGCGTATGCGCAGGCCGGCTCGCAGGAGATTCGCGTCTTCGAGATCGAGCAGCTTGTTAGTCCGGGCGAGGTTGCCGCGCGGCCGCTACTGCCTTCGGTGCGGTATCACGCGGCGCCGGGCGAGCTGGATGCGGGGGATTTGCAGTTGCCGTGGACCTCGGGACGCGGGGTGCAGGCGGTCGGGGCAAGCGTCTCGGTCTCGGTCTCGGGGGAAAGCGCGGCGCGAGCCGCAGCGCCTTCCACCGACGATCAGGACGCGCCTTCCGTCGTCATCGGCCGGCTCGCTCGCGTGCTCGGCGCGCAGGTTCCCGGACGTCTCGTCGCCAGCGCAAAAAGCTGGCTCTCGCATGCCGCCGTCGATCGCGTCGCGCCGATCCTGCCTTGGGGCGCCGCCTACGATGTCCGCAAGGTCTCGCCCGTCGAAGCCAGCGCGAGCTATCTCGCGCACGTGCGCGCGGCGTGGAATCAGCGCTTTCCCGACGCGCCGCTCGAACAGCAGGACGTGGTGCTCACGGTCCCCGCATCGTTCGACGAAGGCGCGCGCGCGCTGACCGTCGAAGCGGCGCGCATGGCCGGGCTGCCGTCGTTGCGGCTGCTGGAAGAGCCGCAGGCGGCGTTCTACGACTGGCTGTTCCATCATCGCGAGCGGCTTGCCGACGAACTGGCGCACACGCGTCTCGTGCTGATCTGCGACGTCGGCGGCGGCACCACCGACCTGACGCTGATCGAAGTGAGCATGGCCGACGGCGAGCCGCAGCTCACACGTATCGGCGTCGGGAATCATCTGATGCTCGGCGGCGACAACATGGACCTCGCGCTCGCGCATCTCGTCGAAGCGCGGCTGCCTGGCGGCGGCGAGCGCGCGCGTTTGTCGGCGGCGAGCCTGTCGCAACTGGTCGAGCGCTGCCGCGGCGCGAAGGAGTTGCTGCTCGGGCCGCAAGCGCCCGACTCGGCGTCGATCACGCTGCTCGGCGCGGGCGCGAAGCTCGTCGGCGGCGCGCGCACGGCGCAGGTCACGCGCGACGAGGTGGAGCGTGTGATCGTCGATGGATTTTTTCCGGCGGTGGCTGCACACGAACGGCCGGGCCGGCCGCGCGGCGCGATCGTCGAGTTCGGTCTGCCGTATGCAACCGATGCCGCCGTCACACGCCATATCGCCGCTTTTCTGGGCCGCTTCGAGGCGCAGTCGCGCGAGGCGTTGGGGTGGGACAAAGATGAATCCGCCCCACTCCCCGTCCCCGACACGTTGCTGCTCAACGGCGGCGTGTTCCGCGCGCAGGCGTTGACGCAGCGCCTCGCCGGCACATTGGGCGCGTGGCGCGGCGAACGCTGCATGTGCTGGAGAACGACAATCCGGACGTCGCCGTGGCGCGCGGCGCTGTTGCCTATAGCCTCGCGCGCGCGGGCGGCGCGCCGAAGATCGGCGGCGGTTCGCCGCGCAGCTATTTTCTCGTACTGGACGAACCCGCCGACGCGCGCGAGGAAAGGCAGCGTTCGCAACCCGCACCGCCCGAGCAAACCACCCAACGCGGCATCTGCCTCCTGCCGCGCGGCACCGAGGAGGGCCACGAAATCCTCATCGCCGATCGCACGTTCGCGCTGCGGCTCGGGCATCCGGTGCGCTTTCACCTGGTGTCGTCGAGCGCGGACACCGTGTATGCGCCAGGCGAGCTGGCCGACCTTGCGGGCGGCGACTTCGTGCGCCTGCCGCCCATCGCCACCATCGTCCCGCCGCAGGGCGCGGGCAGCGCCCGCGAGCGAGCCGTGCGCATCGCCACCTCGCTGACCGAAGTCGGCACGCTCGAAGTCCACTGCATCGACCGCGACAATTCCGCCGAGCGTTGGTTGCTTGAGTTCCAGTTGCGTCGTGAGCATGCTCAAGTGGATCTCGCGGACGATGCCGCCGCGGCGCGGCATCCGCGGCTCGACGAAGCCATTGCGCAGATCGACCGCTCGTTCGGTTCGCGCTCGCAAGACGTCGATAAAAAAGAAGTCAAACGTCTGCGCGCGCAACTCGAACAACTGCTCGGCCCGCGCGAGAGCTGGAACAGCGCGCTGCTACGCGAACTGTTCGGCGCGCTGTGGGAACGCGCGCGCAGACGGCGCCGCTCGGCGGATCACGAGCGGCTCTGGCTGAATCTCGCCGGCTATTGCGTGCGGCCAGGCTTTGGTTATCCGCTCGACGAATGGCGCGTCGAACAACTGTGGTCGCTCTTCGACGACGGTATTCAGTACGTCCAGGAAAGCCAGGTCTGGTCCGAATGGTGGACGCTGTGGCGGCGCGCCGCGGGCGGCCTCGACGAAACCGCGCAACTGCGCGTGCTCGATGCAATGACCTATCTGCAAACGGCCGCGCAGTCGCGTCACAAGCTGCCGTTCGACGTCGCGAAAACGGGCATCGCCGATATGGTTCGGCTGAGCGCGTCGCTGGAACGCATTCCGGTGGAGCGCAAGATCGAACTCGGCGAGTCGGTGCTCGCGCGGTTGCGCAAGCCTTCGGAGAATCATCAGAGCTGGTGGGCCGTCGGGCGGATCGGCGCGCGCCGGCCGTTCTATGGCAGCGCGCACAACGTCGTGCCGGCCGATGTCGCGAGTGGATGGCTCGACGCGATTCTCGCGCTCGACTGGAAGAAGATCGACCCGGCCGCGTTCGCCGCCGTGCAGATCGCGCGCATGACCGGCGACCGCTCGCGCGATCTGCCGCACGAGTTGCGCGACGCCGTGATTCGCAGGTTGGAGGCGGCCAGCGCGCCGCGCGCGTGGATCGCGATGGTCGGCGAGGTCGTCGAACTGGATAACGCGGACGAAGGCCGCGTGTTCGGCGAGTCCTTGCCCGCGGGGTTGAAGCTGATTTCCGACTAAGTTGGGACCGGCGCCCAACACGCCCCTCAAGGCCGCTCGCCCCGCGCGAGCCGCGCGTCGATATCGCGGACCACCGGCATCAGATCCGCGACGCTGTCGATCACATAATGCGCGCCCGCGGCCCGCAATCTGTCGATGGCGGCCGCGCGGCGCCGCGCGAAGTCGTCGGGCGCGAGCGCCTTGACGTCGTCCTCCGCCATACCGAACGCATTGCCGCTGACGGCGACACCCACCGCCCACGTGCCGCCGTTAATGCCTTCCTCGATGCCGACTTCCGTATCGTCGACCTTGATCGCGTCTTTCGCGCGCCACACGCCCAGTTCCGGCAGCGTCTTGTAGATCATGTACGGCGACGGCCGCCCTTCGGGCGTATCGCCCGTGCACACGATGCTGTCCGGCGAGAAACCCTGGGCCGCCGCGCCCGGCACGATCTCGGCCATGATCTCGCGCGTGTAGCCCGTCGTCGTGCCGATGCGGATGTCGTCGCCGCGCAGCGCGCTCGTCACTTCGGCGACGCCCGGAATCACCGAACTGTAGCTCGCGGCCACCGCGATATTCTTCGGCACGAACACGTCGTACACGGCGTCGATGTCGGCGTCGCCCGGCGCGTGGCCGTACCTGTCGGCCCATGCGCGCGCGACGCGCGGCAGCGCCATCAGCGCCGCGATATGCGGGCGCTTGGCCATGCCCATCGGCCCGCGCGCTTCGTCGATCGTGATCGGCACGCCGAACTGCTCGAAGGTTTCGACAAACGCGCCCATCGGCGCAAGAGAACCATAATCGACCACCGTGCCGGCCCAGTCGAAAATCACCGCCTTGACGTGCTTCATCGTGTTTCGTTCGCTTCCATTCGATGTTGTCTGCTATCGCTCATGCAAGCTCCGCCAGCAGCTTGCGTTCTTCGATGGCGGCGGCCGGCGGCGCGGCGTGATCGACGCCCATCGTCCGCAGCGCGCTCGCGCAGGCTTGCACGACGCGGCGCATCACCTGCGCGTCCACCTGGCCGATGCAGCCGATGCGGAAACTCTCCACCACCGTCAGCTTGCCCGGATAAATGATGAAACCCTGTTGCTTCATTAGTTCGTAGAACTGCTCAAAGCTGAACGCCGGATGCGCCGGCGAGAAAAACGTCACGATGATCGGCGAACGCCAGCGTGCATTCAGGAGCGGCTCGAAGCCGAGGTCCTGCATGCCCGCGACCAGCACGTCGCGATTGTTCGCATAACGCGCGAGGCGAGCGGGCTGCCCGCCTTCGAGCTTGTGAAGCCGCAGCGCCTCGATAAACGCGGCGACCGTGTGCGTCGGCGGCGTGAAGCGCCACTGGCCGGTGCGGTTCATCACGTCCCATTGATCGTGCACGTCGAGCGCGAGCGAATGGCTGCGCCCGCGCGCGTCGTGCAGCGCGCTCTTCTTCGCAATCACGAAGCCGAAGCCGGGCACGCCCTCGATACACTTGTTCGCCGACGAGACGAACGCCTCGCACGCGATCTCACGCACGTCGAGCGGCACCGCGCCGAATGCGCTCATCGAGTCGATCAGCAGCTTGCGGCCTTTCGCCGCCGTGACCGCCGCAATCTCTTCGATCGGATTGAGAATGCCCGAGCTCGTTTCGCAATGCACGGCGACGACATGCGTGATGGCCGGCTCGGCATCGAGCATGCGTTCGACTTCCGTCGCGCGCGGCGGCAAGTAATCGCCCTTGTCGAGCACGGTATGCGCGCGGCCGAGATAGCGCAGCGTCGTCGCGATGCGTTTGCCGTAGGCGCCGTTCGCAAGCACGAGCGCATGGCCGTCGCGCGGAATCAGACTGCCCAGCATCGCTTCGACGCAATAGCTGCCGCTGCCTTGCAACGGCACGCAATCGTATTCGGCGGCCTCGTCGCTTGCGTCACCTGCGATGTCGAGCAGGCTGCGGCGCAGTTGCGCGGTCATCGCGCGAAAATCGCCGTCCCACGAACCCCAGTCGCGCAGCATCGCCTGCTTGGTCGAGAAGGCGGTGGTCAGCGGGCCGGGCGTCAACAGATAAGGCTCGCCTTGGGCCGGCGGCGCGCAGCTTGCGCTTTCTTGCGCTGTCGCCGGGGAATTGCCAGTCGCGCTTTGCATGCCGAATCTCCGGTCTGGCTGGTTGAGATAGCGCCTACAGTACCGAAACGTAGTGCATCGGTAAAATCGATATAATCGATGCGTTCATCGTAAATACTTATAGCCGGCGAGTTTCGCTGCGACGGAGGCTCAGGTGCAATACGCGCAATTGCGGGCGTTTCATGCGGTCGCGGAACATGGCGGCTTTTCGCGGGCGGCCGAGGCGTTGTCGCTCTCGCAACCGGCGGTGTCGGATCACGTGCGGCGGCTCGAGCAGGATTACGGCGTGAAGCTGTTCGAGCGCGGGCCGCGCGGCGTCGAGACCACCGAGCTCGGGCTGCGGCTTTTCAGCGTGACGCGGCAGATGCTCGGTTGCGAGCGCGACGCGCGGCAGTTGCTCGAATCGGCGGGCGGCCTGGAGTCGGGGTCGCTGTCGCTCGCGGCGGACGCGCCCGATCTCGCGGTCGCGCTGATCCGCGCGTTTCGCAAGCTGCATCCGGGGATCGTGGTGACGCTGTCCATCGCCAATGCGGCGGACTGCATGCAGCGCGTGCTGTCGAGCGCCGTCGACGCCGCCATCACCGCCGCGCCGCAGGTTCACAGCCGGCTCGAATCGCGCGTGTTGCGGCGCGATCCGCTGGTCGCGATGGTGCCGGTGCGCTATCCCGTCGCGAAGAAACGCAAGCTGAGTTACGGCGAACTCGTGCAGCAGCCGATGATTTTTCGCGAACCGCAATCGGTCACGCAGCAATTGCTGGAGATCGAACTGGTGCGCGAGTCGCTGCAAGTCGAGCCGGTCATGTATGTCGACGGCCGCGAGGCGCTCGAGGAAGCCGTGGCGCAAGGCATGGGCGTCGGCGTGATCGCGCGCGCGGAATTCAACCCGTCGCGGCGCATCCGGATGATTCCGCTCGACGATTGTCAGGTGCGGATGACCGAATCGCTCACGCGGCTCGCCGGACGGCCGGGGTCGAATCTGCTCGATGCGCTCTTTGCCGTCCGCTTGCCGGGGAGCGAGGAATAAGCGAGGCAAAAAGCGACGCGCAAAAAAAACGGCACCCGAGGGCGCCGCTTTGCCGCTACTTCAATGGATATTCTTAACGCACGCCGCCGCTGACGATCAGGCTTTCGCCGGTGATCCAGCGCGCGTCGTTGGATGCGAGGAAGGTGACCACGTCCGCGATGTCGTCCGGCTGGCCGAGGCGGCCAAGCGGCGTCGTGCTCAGCGCCCACTGCTCCAGATCCGAACCGATGATGCCCGCGCTATGCGTGCCTTCGGTCACGACCATGCCCGGATTCACCGAGTTCACGCGAATCTTGCGCGGCGCGAGGTCCTTCGCGAGCACGCCCGTGATGCTGTCCACCGCGCCCTTCGTCGCCGAATAGACTGCGCTCGTCGGCGGCGTGATGCGGCTCGCGACCGAGCTCACGTTGACGATGCTCGCGCCCTCGCCCAGATGCTTGACCGCTGCCTGCGTGACCAGCAGCAGACCGAGCACGTTCACATTGAAGTGCTTATGGAAGTGCGCTTCGGTGATGTCCTCGATCGCCGCGAATTCGTACACGCCCGAGTTGTTGACGAGAATATCCAGGCGGCCGTAGGTTTCGACGGCGCTGTCGATAATGCCTTTCGCATCGGCGGCTTTCGATACGTCGCCGCCGACGGCGATGGCCTTGCCGCCCGCGGCGGTGATCGCGGCCACCACTTCGTCCGCGCCGGCCTTGCTCGACGCGTAGTTCACGACTACCGACGCGCCTTGCGCGGCCAATCCCTTTGCGATTGCCGCGCCGATACCTTTCGATGCACCCGTTACGACTGCGACCTTGCCTGTGAGCTTACTCATGATCTGGTTCGTCCTTTGACTGGATTTGCGCCGGCGTGCTGCCGCGGAAAATCGCGGCATTCACGCTGCTTCAGCAGGACGCTGCGGCGCTGACACTGGTGACAATGTAAGCACCACGGCCACGCGGATAAAGCGGCTCAAGGCGAATAGATACGTCAAGGCAGCCGAACAATGGGAAAGATGCGGTCGGCCGGCGATGTGTCGCGCTCACCGCTTGCGTCCGAAGACGAGAATATGCAGAGCGATGCTCAGCAGCACCGCCAATGCACCTAAAGTATCCAATGCAGCAGACAACACGATCGTCTCCTTGGCAGCTCGGGCTGCTCATTGCTTGAGAACGATTGCATGGCCCTTCGATTAAAGGACTTTTGCAACGCGCGCCGCGAATCAGGCAAACAACAGGGCAACCAACAATAGAGCAAACTTCCGACGACAAGTCCGCCCGCCGCAGTAGACAATGCCCTGATCCCGGCTACCGCACGCCATGCCTATGAAAGCGCAACGTCCGCGTCGTCCTCCGCCGCTTCCTCGCGAATCGCTTCATGCCGAGTGGCGCGATCACACGCTGCCCTATATCGTCGTCGCCGCGGCGGTCGCGCTTGTCGTCACGCTGATCGTGTGGCTCGTCGATCCGGCGCCGCCGAAAACGATCACGCTCAGCGCCGGTCCGCAAGATAGCTCGTTTGTCGCCGCCGCCGATCAGTACAAGAAAATTCTCGCGCAAAACGGCATCAAACTGAACGTACTCGAATCGGACGGCTCGGTGCAGAACCTTCAGCGTCTGCTCGATCCGAAGCAGCACGTCGACCTCGCGCTCGTGCAAGGCGGCGTGGCGGACGGGCTGGATACGTCGTCGCTGATGTCGCTCGGCAGCGTCTTTTATGTGCCGATCGTGGTGTTTTATCGCGGCACCGGCGTAACGGAGCTGGCGCAGCTCGAAGGCAAGCGGATCGCCGTGGGCCGCGAAGGCAGCGGCACGCGCCTGCTCGCGCTGAAGCTGCTGGACGCGAACGGCATTGGGTCCGGCGACGATACGACGCTCGTGCCGAGCGACGGTCTGCAAGCGGCCACGCAGCTCGTCGCGGGCGAGGTCGATGCGGCGATTCTCAGCGGCGATTCCGCGACCCGCGGGCTGATGCTGCGCCTGCTTCGCGTGCCCGGCATTTCGGTGATGAATTTCGACGAAGCCAGCGCCTATACGCGGCTTTTTCCGTATCTGGATCAGATCGATCTGCCGCCTGGCGTGCTGGATCTGCGGCACAAGATTCCGCCCGAGACCGTGCATCTGATCAGCCCGACCGTCGAGCTTGTCGCGCGTACCGATCTGCATCCGGCCATTTCCGATCTGCTGATCGAGGCGGCGCAGGAAGTGCACGGCAGGCCGGGCCTGCTGCAGCGCGCGGGACAATTCCCGAGCCCGATCGCGCACGAGTATCAGATCAGCGAGGACGCGCAGCGCTACTACCGCACCGGCAAGAGCTTCCTATACCGGACGCTGCCGTTCTGGCTCGCGAGCATCGGCGACCGCACGCTCGTGCTGCTGTTGCCGATCGCCGTGCTGCTTTTTCCGGCGATGCGGCTGGTTCCGGCGCTGTATCGCTGGCGTGTACGTTCGCGCATCTATCGCTATTACGGTTCGCTGATCGCCATCGAGCGCGGCGCGCTCGCGCAAACCACCGACGAAGAGCGCAAGCGGCTCTTCGCGGAACTGGATCAGATCGAGGAATCGTTGAATCGGCTGCGCATGCCGCTCGCTTACGCCGACGCGTTCTATGTGCTGCGCGAACACGTCGGCTTCGTGCGCGGCCGGCTGGGGGCGGCGGTGCGTTGAGCGGCCACCGGGTGATTCAGGTGGCCGATGCTCAGGCTTCGCGAGTGGCGGGAGCCGTCTCGGAGAGGTTGGCGGATTGCGCAGCGAGTTTGTCGTCAGACGGCGCATCGGCGGCGGTGGATTGCGGCTCGTTGGGCTCGGCTTGTTGCGGGGTTGCTTGCGACGCTTCTTGCGAACCCTCCTGTGACGCAGAAGCATCCACAGGCGCTTGGTTCTGCGCATGGACCGCATCGGCGGAAGCAGCAGATGCAGCCGGCGCAGCCGCTGCCGCCGCACTCTTCGCGCTCTTCGCCGCGCGATGCGCCTGCAGGCGCTGCGCGCCCGCCGCTTCCTGAGCCGTGACCTTGCCCGCCTCGGCGCCCGTCAGGTCGACGCGCGCGGCGCCTTCCACGAGACACTTCCAGTAGCGGCTGCCGCGGCACCACGTCTTGATCGCGTCGCGCAACTCGGCTTCGCTCAGCGACAGTTCCTTGGCATGCACCACGAGGTCTTCGAAGATGCCGACCTTCAGCGGCAGCTTCGGCGCCGGGTTCTTCGGGAACGCGTTCGGGAAGCGCTTTTGCAGACGGCCGATGGACTTCACCACCGGATCGACCGGCCTGGCGTCCGCAGCCGGCGCGCCAGCATTGGGACCCCCGCCGGGACCGCGCCGCGATTGTGACGGCTGCGACGGCTTGCCGGCAGGCCGCGCGCCCTGTCGGGCGCCCGCACCGGGGCCCGCGCCCGGCTTCGCGGATTTCGCAGCCGGCCTGCCATCGCTCCTGACATCGCGCCTTGAATCCGGCTTGCCCTCGGGCCTCGCGCCGGATTTGCCGTCAGCCTTCGCGGCCGGCGCAGCCTGGGCCCGTGCCGCGGCCAGTTGCTTCTTCAGTTCAGCGAGTTGTTCGAAACCCATAGCGCACAACCAATCAAGAAAGGGGAGATTGTAGCAGCGCTCCGTAAGAGATTAGTGACGGCATTGCAACGCCGGGCGGGCCGCCAGCATGCGCGGGCGCCCGTTTGCGATGCCGTTGGGCACTAACGCAGCGGATTATGCAAGGTGCAATAACCGTTCGGACGCTCGCTCCCCGCCCGGCGAGCGAACCGGGTGTCCGCGCGGGCGTTGCGTTCGCATCGCCCGCACGAGGGTTGCAGAAGGTTTCGGGATGCTGATTAACTTGCCGGCAAGTTTCCACTCAGCGGGCCGCTCAGCGCGGCCAAGATAACCGCATCGGCGCACGACGGGCCGCGCTCACCGAAGCCGGCGACGCTCGAGCGCGGCGTCCGCGACGACGCCACGCGCTGCGGCGACCGCAGCAAGCGCGGCGCTCGCCGTCATCATGCAAAGCGCCGCGCAACGATCACGAACGTGTGCGCGGCGCTAGCCGCATCGCCGGCTAGATAGGCTTGATGTCCGCGGCCTGCTTTCCTTTCGGCCCCTGCTTCACTTCGAAGCTGACCTTCTGATTTTCCTGCAGCGATTTGAAACCCTCGGAGCGAATCTCCGAGAAATGGGCGAACAGGTCTTCACCTCCGTCGTCGGGTGTGATGAAGCCGAAGCCTTTTGCGTCGTTGAACCACTTCACTGTACCGGTAGGCATGTCGATTCCTCATGTGCATCTGGTTGACTGGGACTGCCGCTCGACTGTACGCCACTTGACGCGCCGGCGCTCTCCCCGGGCTTTCCATGACTAGCGCCTGGCGTCGACGCACAGGCCGCGGCGGCCGTCCGGAAACTGGGGTCGCAAGATGCGTGCCGCGCCCGCCGCGAGCGGAGCGGCCGCCGGTACGTTTGAGCGCAATCAGATAAGATGTTTCCTTATCGGCAGTCCATTCTCGGCCACGCGCGTTCGGCTCTGTATTCGAGCGCAGCGCAGCCTGTCGTTTTCCCATTTACAGGAACCAGCATGGCAATTTCGAGCTATACCGATACCCGACTTCTGATCAACGGCGAGTGGTGCGATGCCGCGAGCGGCAAGACTCTCGACGTATTGAACCCCGCTACCGGCCAGGTCATCGGCAAGGTGGCGCACGCCGGCATCGCCGATCTCGACCGTGCGCTCGAAGCGGCTCAGCGCGGCTTCGAAGCCTGGCGCAAGGTGCCCGCGCACGAGCGCG
>Ga0209795_10000287_pt1 | contig 43851 bp, 19 predicted proteins | sample AgamicOrMarz_FD_187166 | JGI IMG/M metagenome (GOLD analysis project Ga0209795, IMG submission 187166) | Agave microbial communities from Guanajuato, Mexico - Or.Ma.rz (SPAdes) (version 2) | ecosystem: Host-associated > Plants > Phyllosphere > Phylloplane/Leaf | place: Guanajuato, Mexico...
TAGGTATCCACTGGCTGGTGTTTCTGTTAGTCATCGTGGCCTATTGCGCCATGGAGTTCAGAGGCTTTTTCCCGCGGAGCGACCGCCCGCTGATTAATATGATCCATGTGTCCTGCGGGATCTCAATCCTCGTACTGATGGTGGCAAGACTGCTCATCCGTCTCAAATTCCCGGCGCCGCCCATTCAGCCAAAACCCAAAGCGATGATCACCGGCATGTCGCACCTGGGCCATCTGATTGTATATGTGCTGTTTATCGCGCTGCCGCTGATCGGCATTGTGATGATGTACAACCGGGGTAACGACTGGTTTGCCTTCGGTATGGTGATGCCGCACGCGGCGGAAGGGAATTTTGACCTGGTAGATATGCTTAAAGAATGGCACGTCACGCTGGCAAACCTGGGCTATTTCGTCATCGGCCTGCACGCCCTGGCGGCGCTGATGCATCACTATTTCTGGAAGGATAACACGCTGCTGCGCATGATGCCGAAAAAGCGGCCGTAGCCAGCCTTATGGCCCGGCGGCGCTTCGCCTGCACGGGCCTGTGGACGGCCCTGAATCGTAGGCCGGGTAAGCGCAGCGCTACCCGGCCTGTTTTTAACCCAGCAGACCACGCTCTTCAGCTGTTAATTCCAGCGCCTGCGTTGACCCTTTCTCCGATGATTTAACCGCCGCTTCCAGTACCGCCATCACCGCCAGCGCTTCAACAGGATGAACCGGATTCTCGATCCTGCCCGTCAATGCATCGCGCACGCCGATGTAGTACTGGCGCTGATCGCCTTTCGGGGTCTCAACGCGTGAGGTTTCACCGTTGGCATCAAACAGCACCATATCGTCGCTGTCTTCGCCCCAGCCATCGCTGCCGGGAATTACGCCCGCCAGCAGCTGCACTTCCTGCTGATCGATACGCGCCTTCACCACGCTGGCTTTGTCGCCGTGCACGGCAAAGCGGGACGTGCCGCCTGCAACCAGCATGCTGCAGTGCAGCACCACTTTATGTTCCGGGTAATTCAGCACCACGTGCGCCCAGTCATTGATTTCCGCGCCAGCGCGCAGCGTCGCGATATTGCCCTGTACGGACTGCGGCAGGCCAAAAAGCTGGAGGGTCTGATCGATAAGATGCGGCCCCAGGTCAAACCACAGGCCGCTGCCCGGCACATTTTGTTCTCTCCAGCGTGCGCGCACTTCCGGACGGAAGCGGTCGATGTGGGACTCAAAATGCTTAACCTTGCCGATTTTACCCTGCTCGATGACCTGCTTAATGCCGAGGAAGTCGCTATCCCAGCGGCGGTTATGGAAGACGGACAGGAGTAGCTGCTTTTCTTCAGCGAGGGCGATCAGATCCCGGGCTTCCTGCATGTCGAGGGTGAAGGGTTTATCGACCACCACGTGCTTCCCGGAATTCAGGGCGAGGGTCGCCAGCGGGGCATGGGTGGCGTTGGGGGAGGCAATTACGACCAGGTCAACATCCGGGTGTTGAATCGCCTCTTCCGGCGTGGCGACAACCAGAACCTCCGGAAGATCGCGTTTCACCTTCTCTTCATCACGGGAAGAGACCACCGCCAGCGTAAGCCCGTCGACGGACTCAATCAGCGGGGCATGGAAGGTCTTGCCCACAAAGCCATATCCGATCAGCGCAACGTTAATTGTTTTACCTTTATTCATGACCTTCTCCACGTTATTTTGCGCAAACAGTGACCTGCAGTGCGCTACTGTCCCCGAGCTCTGCCCAGGGCCTGTCTAAAAACAGCTGATGTATCTCAGATAATCCGGAAACCAGATAAGGTTCGCAGTGGTTAAGTTTCAGATGGTCGGCAACGACCCAGCGTTCATGGCTGGCCGCCAGCATTGCGCGCTTCACCTCCGCATCGGCTTCTTTACTGGCGCTTAGCCCAAGCTCGGCGTGGATCGCGCACGCGCCAAGAATGGCGATATCCGCACGATAGCGCGACAGCAGGGAGAGGGTGGCGCTTCCGGCAAACAGACGCTGCGCCTTGTCCCATTTTCCCCCGAGCAGGATCAGTTCAATGTCTTCCCGATCGCTGAAGTGCTGGGCGATATCCAGTGAGGTGGTGATGACCGTCAGCGGCCCTTTAAGAAACATTGCTACCGACAGCACGGTACTTCCTGCGTCCAGAAACAGCGTCGAACCGGCCGGTACGTATTCTGCGACCTGTTTACCCAGCCGCTGTTTCGTATCCGGCAGAAGCGTGTTTCTTCCCCGGCGATTCATCGCGGAAAGATTGAGGGCGATTGCGCCGCCGTGGTTCTTCTGAGCCAGTCCCTGATTCTCAAGGTCGGTGAGGTCGCGGCGGATAGTGTCAGCAGATACCTGCAACTTTTCTGCAAGCTCGGTGATGCTGGCTTGGCCTTGTTCGCTAATAATATCAAGAACATATTTCTGTCTGGCGGTTTTGTGCACGGCCTAGATCCTGCAAAATGTCGCAATAAGTTGCATAATACAGCATTTGCAGTGAAAGGGAATCACCGAGGCATTCCAGGACATTTCATGCGGTGAGGGATGAAGAGGTAGTCCTAATGGTAAGGTTGAGTGATTATTAAAATCCCATTAATCAAAATGAATTAAAGTGTTCTGGAGGTTTAAGGGGCATGTTAATAGACTGTTTTATATATTCATTTGGCTTATATGTCTGTTTAGTTTGACATAACAGATCGTTCTCTCTGATAAATTGATCGATTATAGATGTTTATCCCTAAAATTTTAATATCACTGGAATATAATATCGCCCTCATTCCTGAGATTACTTAAATTGACAGTACTTTGAAAATCTTTGTGTTTGACCCATTAAGAAATTAACCCAAAATTGTGCAGCATCTCTTTTAGGAATTTTACTTAAATAACAATGGCTTTATTTGTTCCGTTTGAAAGGCCATTTTTGACCAATTGTACAGAAACCTTATGAATTTTCTTAAATGTAACACCTCGTTAACATTGCAGGTGTAGTTGCAATTTAAGCATTTTGTTATGCTCCGAACGAGCTAAAAAAATAAGTAAATTCCTAATTTTGAAAATACCCTGGTCAGCTCTCACTTCCGTCAGGAATGGGAATAGGGGACTTATACCTTAAATTTAGCAAATACGGAGAAAAGGATATTTGTCTAATTATCGCTACCTCTTTTGGGTAAGTATCTCGACAACACTCAGAGTCAGGGGGATAAAATGACTATATTTCAAAACTACATGTTATTAAGATTTCCAGCCGCTGTAGCAATTATTGCGATGACGGTAAATACGGCATATGCCAATAGCAGCCAGGCGGGTTTTGCGCCAGTTGCCGCAACAACCTTAAAAGAAAGTATTCTGTTTGCTATCGATCGCGATCCCTCCGTGAGCCATCAGGCTGCACAGTTGGGCATTGGTCAGGCGCAAATAGATGAAGCGCGCAGCGGTTGGATGCCGCAAATATCATTGAACGGCAGTACGGGTCACAGCCAAACGACAGATTCCAGCGGATCGCTGAGGAATTCCGCTGCCTGGGGATTGAGCCTGACGCAGCTGATTTATGACTTTGGCAAGACCAACAACAGTATTAGTCAGAGTTCAGCTCAGCGTGATAGTTATCGCTTCCAGTTGATGGGTACGCTGTCTGACGTGGCGGAAAAAACGGCCCTCAGCTACGTGGAGGTCAAGCGCTATTCGGATCTGTTGCAGGCGGCCAGGGAGAATGTCCAGGCGCTTAACAACGTTGCGCAGCTGGCAAAGCTGCGCGCGGATGCTGGCGTGAGCTCGACATCCGACGAGCTCCAGACCCGCACGCGAATTGCCGGAATGCAGGCCACGGTGGAGCAGTATACCGCATCGCTGAACAGCGCCCGCGCAAGGCTCGCGGTTCTGACCGGCATGCAGGCGGAAAAATACTCCCCGGTGCCGGCGAATCTGGCCGTGGAGCAGGATTCCGTCAACCGTATTGATTATTCATTGATCCCGGCGGTGATGGCGGCGCAGAACATGGAGCGCTCGGCGCAGTATGGCGTCGAAACGGCCAGGTCTCAGCACTGGCCGACGCTAAGCCTTAAGGGCGGCCGCACGCGCTATGAATCGGATAACCGTTCCTACTGGGACGACCAGATACAGGTCAATATTGACGCGCCAATCTACCAGGGAGGCGCGGTCTCTGCACGCGTGCGACAGGCAGAAGGTGCACGGGCAATGGCATCTTCTCAGGTTGACCAGGCGCGGTTCGATGTGCTGCAAAAGGCTTCCGTCGCGCAGGCTGACTGGACCGGTGCGCGCGGGCGCATGGAGGCGGGGCGGCAGCAGCTGGAAAGTGCGTTGCGCGCCCGTGACGTTTACAAGAATGAATACACCCTGAGCAAGCGCAGCATTAACGATTTGCTCAGCGTTGAACAGGATGTCTGGCAGGCAACCTCCGCGAAAATAATCGCTGAATATGATGGCTGGAGCTCGGCAATTAATTACGCTTCAGCCGTGGACAATCTTATGCCGCTTATTGGGATAGAGAAAAACGCTGCCGCAAAATTACCCGATCTGAATTAAAAAAGACGCGCCTTTCTGCGCGAAATAAGTTTGACAATAATGGGTGATTTTTCCCAGGGATAGCTACATCCATCTGGTGGACATATCCACAGGAATCCGTGCACCTGCAAGGAGAATAATATGAGTAATGTAAAAGTTGTTGATGTCATCATTCGCAAAACGGCGGAGAAAACGAAATTAACCGGCGAGGGTAACCTGTCGGTCTCTATTTCATCCCCGAGCGTGATTGAAATTCAGGGCTCTGCTCAGGACGTGGTGCGTTATGTTCGCCAGGGTAAAGACCTCCTCATTTATATGAAAGATGGCAGCGTGATCCGCTGCAATAACTATTTTGTCGAAGATCCTGAGACCCATAACCAGTCAGAACTGGTCTTTAACGATAATCAGGAACTGACTCATATTTCTTTTGCCGATGCCGGGGAAGCGTCAGGCGTTGCCGCCACGGAATTAACCGCGCAGGCCGCACCCATTAGCAGCATTGAGCCTTTCCTGGAGCAGGGAAGCGTCTTAAGCGATGCGCCGTGGGGCTGGATTGCGGGAGCTGCCCTGGGCGGCGGTGCCATTGGCGCACTGCTGGCTAACGGCGGTGACGGCGAAACCAAAACCAAAGTTATTGATAATACGAAAGAAGTAGAAAGCGCGACGCCAACATTTTTGCTGACGGACAAGGCGGGTGACAAGCAGGGTGTGCTGAGTGCAAAAGAGGTCACGGATGATAACACCCCAACCTTCAGCGGTACCGGCCAGCCGGGCGCGACCATTCAGGTCAAAGACAGCAGCGGCAGCACCATCGCCAGCACCATGGTCGGTAAAGACGGCACCTGGACGGTAAAACTCCCGACCCAGGCTGACGGAGAGCATACCTGGTCCGTCGTGCAGATTGACGGCAGTAAAACCACGTCTGCGGGCAGCATTACCGTGACTGTGTCAACGGCCGATGCCGCCATAACGCTTGCCACCACGGCGGGCGATAACGCGATCAACGCCAGCGAGCAGTCCGCAGGCTTTACGCTGTCCGGCGCGAGTAAAAACCTGGCGCAGGGTACGGCGCTTACCGTCACGCTGAACGGCAAAACCTATTCCGCAGAGGTGGGGGCAAACGGCGCGTGGAGCGTGAAGGTGCCTGCCGCAGACGCGCAGGCGCTGGCTGACGGGACCTGGACGGTGAACGTCAGCGGCAAAGACGCGGCGGGCAATACCGTGAGCGGCAGCCAGACGATAGGTGTTGATACCGTTGCGCCTACCCTGACCGTCGATACGATCGCGCAGGACAACATCATCAATGCCGCAGAGCACAACCAGACCCTGAACCTGACCGGTAAAACCGACGCGGAAGCGGGCCAGATTGTGACGGTGACGCTCAACGGCAAAAACCACACCGCCACGGTCGGCAGCGACGGCACCTGGTCCGTCACGCTGCCAGCCAACGAGGTACAAGCGCTAGCCGACGGCAGCCATTCGCTGACCGTGAATGTCAGCGACAAGGCGGGTAACGGCTCATCAACGACCGCTGATTTCACCGTTGATACCGCCGCGCCCGTTGTGACAATCAACACCGTCGCGGGCGACGACATTCTGAACACCAGCGAGCAGGGCCAGGCGCAGATCATCTCCGGCCAGGCGAACGGCGCGGCGGCGGGTGACGTGGTCACCGTGACCGTCGGCGGCCAGACCTTCACCGGCGTCGTCCTTGCAGACGGCAGCTGGAGCGTCGGCGTGCCTGCCTCCGTCATCGGCGGGCTGGGCGAGGGCAGCCACAGCATTTCTGTCTCCGTCACCGACGCCGCAGGCAATACCGGCAGCGCGACGCACGGCGTGACGCTGAGCGGCAACCCGCCGGAATTCACGATTGACGCCATCAGCCAGGATAACGTCCTGAATGCACAGGAGGCGATGCAGCCGCTGAGCCTGAGCGGCACCAGTAATCTGCCAAACGGCAGCGCCATCACCGTGACGCTGAACAACGTTAACTATCAGGCCACGGTTGAAAACGGTATCTGGTCCGTTCAGGTGCCGGTTTCCGACGTGCTGAATCTGGCGAATACCCTATACACCGTGAGCGTCAGCGGCACGGACAGCGTGGGCAACAGCGGTTCTGCCGAGGCAAACCTGCTGGTTGATACCGTGCTACCACAGGTGATTATTAACACCTTTGCGGGCGACAACCTGATTAACAACGCGGAAGTGGCGGTTGATCAAACCCTCTCCGGGCGCGTAACCGGCGCGGCGGCGGGCGATACCGTTTCCATCTCCGTTGGCGGCAAAAGCTATACCGCCACAGTGGGTAACGATCTGACCTGGAGCGTGACGATCCCATCAGCGGATCTCAAGGCGTTTGGCGACGGCGATTTGACCTTCAGCGCCTCCGTCACCAATGGGCACGGCAATACCGGCAACGGCGAGCGTGATATCAATATCAACGCCGAGCTGCCTGGCCTGCGCGTTAATACGATCTCTGGCGATGATGTGATCAACGCCATCGAACAGCAGCAGGATCTGACCGTTACCGGTTCCAGTACCCATCTGGCCGAAGGCACGCAGATTACCGTCACCATCAATGGCGTGGATTATGCCGCCGTGGTAACCGCCAACGGCAGCTGGCAGATTGGTGTTCCGGCATCTGACCTCCAGGCCTGGACGGCGGGTGACATGACGGTGAACGTCAGCGCGCAAGATGCGTGGGGCAACACCGTGTCTGCTGAGCACCCTATCGAACTGGATCTGAACGCCGTGGCGGTCACCATTGATACCGTTTCGAGCGATGACATGCTGAACGCGGCGGAAAAAGGCGCGGACTTAACCCTCTCCGGCCAGACGCAGGGCGTCGAGGCCGGGCAGACCGTGGTGGTGAAATTTGCCGACCAGACCTTTACCGCGCAGGTGCAGCAGGACGGCTCCTGGAGCCTGAACGTTCCGGCCAGCGCGATGGAAACCCTGATCGACGGGCGCGCGCAGGTGAGCGTCAGCGTGACCAACGTGAACGGCAACAGCGCCGACGCCTCGCGCGTGGTGACCGTCGATACGCAGCCGCCGTCCATTACGCTCGATAACCTGACCGATGACAACATCATCAACGCGGCTGAAGCGCAGCAGGATCTGGTGCTCAGCGGCAGCACAACGGCAGAAGCGGGCCAGACGGTCACCGTAACGCTGAACGGTAAATCTTACCAGACCACCGTCCAGACCGATGGGACCTGGACGCTGAACGTGCCTGCCGCCGACGTTGGCGCACTGACCGATGGCACCGTCACCGTGACGGCCACCGTCAGCGACGTGGCGGGCAACAGCAGCAGCGCGGACCGCGTTGGGCTGGTAGATGCCACCGTGCCGCAGGTGACCATTAACGAATTTGTTACCGACACCAACACCGTTAACCAGCTCGCCCATTCTCAGGCGCAGATCCTGAGCGGCTCCGTCACCGGCGCGGCGGCGGGCGATCGGGTGACTATCACCATTAACGGCGTGGATTACACCACCGTGGTGGACGCCGCGGGCAACTGGAGCCTCGGCCTGCCTGCGTCCGTCGTTCAGAGCCTGACGGACGGCACCTGGACCATTCACGTCTCCGTGACTGACCAGTCCGGCAACACCGGCAGCAGCGCGCTGGACGTCGTGGTGAACACCGTGACGCCGGAAGTGGGCATCAATACCCTCGCGGCGGACGACGTGATCAACGCCGCCGAGAAAGGTGAAGACCTGCTGCTTTCCGGTACCAGCAACCAGCCGGAAGGCACGACCATCACCGTGAGCCTCAACGGCATCAACTACACGGCCACCACCGACGCCAGCGGCAGCTGGAGCGTTAGCGTACCTGCGTCTGCGGTGAGCGCGCTGGGTGAGGCCCGCTACACCGTGACGGCGAACGTGACCGACGGCGTGGGCAACAGCGCCTCAGCCTCGCATGACGTGCTGGTGGACAGCTCGCTGCCGGTGGTCACCATCAACACCCTCGCGGGCGACAATATCGTTAACGCGGCGGAAGTGGCGGCAGGGCAAACCCTAACCGGGAAGGTCGCTAACGCAGCGGCAGGTGACACTGTCACTATTACGCTTGGTGGCCAGACATACACCGCTACCGTACAGGACGATCTCACCTGGAGCCTGCCGTTAACCGAAAGCCAGCTAACCGCGCTCGGCAACGGCGATCTCACCGTATCGGCAAGCGTGACCAACGTGCACGGCAATACCGGCTCGTCATCGCTGGACGTCACCATCGACGCCCAGCTGCCGGGCCTGCGCATTGACACCGTCGCGGGTGACGACGTGATTAACGTCATTGAACACGCGCAGAACCTGATTGTCTCCGGCACCAGCACCGATCTGGCGGCGGGCAGCACCGTGACCGTGACCATCAACGGCAAAGCCTATTCGGCAACGGTACTGGCGGACGGCACCTGGCAGGCCGCGGTTCCGGCGGCGGACGTGTCCCAGTGGGCGGACGGGTCGCTGAACATCAGCGCTAGCGCGCAGGATACCTCCGGCAACCCGGTGAACATTGGTACCGTCGTGGATGTCGATCTCGCGCCGGTAGCCATCAGCATCAGCAGCGTGACCGACGACAACGTGCTTAACGCGGCGGAAAAAGGCCAGGACCTGGTGCTTTCCGGCACCTCCTCCAACGTTGAGGCGGGCCAGACCGTAACCATCACCTTCGCGGGTAAAACGTATACCACCACGGTGGATGCCAACGGTGACTGGACCTATACCGTACCGGCTGCCGATCTGAGCGGCCTGAAGGACGGCGACGCCAGCGTGCAGGTAAACGTCAGCAACGTGAACGGCAACGCGGCGTCTTCGGCGCAGGAATTCAGCGTCGATACCACCGCGCCGACGGTGACCATCAACACCATCAGTAATGACAATATGCTGAACGCGGCGGAGGCGGCGCAGGATCTGACCCTGAGCGGCACCTCTACCGCCGAAGCGGGCCAGACGGTCACCGTGACCTTCAACGGCAATCAGTACTCCGCGCAGGTGCAGGCGGACGGCAGCTGGACGCTCGACGTCCCGGCGGCCGATATGGCAGGCATCACCGACGGCAGCGCGGCGGTCACGGCGACCGTGTCCGACAAAGCGGGCAACCCGGCAAGCGCGGGTTCTTCTGTGCTGGTCGACACCACCGTGCCGCAAATCAGCTTCAACGTCGTGGCAAGCGACGACATCATTAATATTGCCGAACACGGTCAGGCGCTGATTGTCTCCGGCAGCGTGAGCGGCGCGCAGGCGGGTGACGTCATCACCGTGACCCTGAACGGCAAAGATTACACCGCAATGCTGGACGGCTCCGGAAGCTGGAGCATCGGCGTACCAGCCTCTGACGTTGGCGCGCTGGCGAACGGTGACTACACCCTGAGCGCCTCCATCACGGATAAAGCGGGCAACAGCACCACCGCAACGCATGACATTGACGTCTCCCTTACCGCACCGGTTATCGACATCAACACCCTGGCGGGCGATGACGTGATCAACGCGACCGAGAAGGGTCAGGATCTGCTGCTCACCGGTACCAGCAACCAGCCGGAAGGCACCACCGTCACCGTGACCCTCAACGGTATCAACTACACCGCGACCACCGACGCCAGCGGCAGCTGGAGCGTGACCGTTCCGGCGGCAAACGTCTCCGCGCTGGGCGAAGCGAGCTACAGCGTGACGGCCAGCGTGACCGATACCGCAGGCAACAGCGCGAACACCAGCCACAGCGTGCTGGTCGACAGCTCCCTGCCGGTGGTCACCGTTGATACTCTGGCTGGCGATAACATAGTTAACGCGGCGGAAGTCACGGCGGGGCAAACCCTGACCGGTAAGGTCGCCAACGCGGCGGCGGGCGATACCGTCACCATTATCCTTGGCGGCCAGACCTATACCGTTACCGTACAGAACGATCTCACCTGGAGCCTGCCGTTAAGCGAAAGCCAGTTAACCGCGCTTGGCAACGGCGATCTGACCGTATCGGCCAGCGTGACCAACGGCCACGGCAATACCGGCTCGTCGTCGCTGGACTTCACCATTGACGCCCAGCTGCCGGGCCTGCGTATTGATACCGTCGCGGGCGACGACGTCATTAACGTTATTGAACATGCGCAGAACCTGATTGTCTCCGGCACCAGCACCGACCTGGCCGCGGGCAGCACCGTTACCGTGACCATCAACGGTAAAGACTACGCAGCAACGATACTGGCGGACGGCACCTGGCAGGCGGTCGTGCCTGCGGCAGACGTGTCCCAGTGGGCTGACGGCTCGCTGAACATCAGCGCCAGCGCGCAGGATACCTCCGGCAACCCGGTCACCATTGGCACCGTCGTCGATGTGGATCTCTCCGCGGTGGCAATCAGCATCAACAGCGTCACCGCTGACAACGTGCTTAACGCGGCGGAAAAAGGCCAGGACCTGGTGCTGAGCGGCACTTCCAGCAACGTTGAAGCGGGCCAGACCGTGACCGTCACCGTTGGCGGTAAAACCTACACCACCACGGTGGACGCGAACGGCGACTGGACAACCACCGTTCCGGCGGCAGATTTGGCCGTCCTGAAGGACGGCGACGCCAGCGTGCAGGTCAGCGTGACCAACGTGAACGGCAATTCTGCCTCTTCCGCGCAGGAATTCAGCGTCGATACCACCGCGCCGACGGTCACCATCAATACCGTCAGCAGCGACAATATGCTGAATGCGGCTGAAGCGGCGCAGGACCTGACCCTGAGCGGCACCTCAAGTGCTGAGGCTGGCCAGACGGTCACCGTGACCTTCAACGGTAACCAGTACACCGCGCAGGTGCAGGCGGACGGCACCTGGACGCTCGACGTCCCGGCAGCCGATATGGCAGGCATCACCGACGGCAGCGCGGCGGTAACGGCGACCGTTTCCGACAAAGCGGGCAACCCTGCAAGCGCGGGTTCTTCTGTGCTGGTCGATACCACCGTGCCGCAAATCAGCTTCAACGTCGTGGCAAGCGACGACATCATTAATATTGCTGAACACGGTCAGGCGCTGATCGTCTCCGGCAGCGTGAGCGGCGCGCAGGCGGGTGACGTCATCACCGTGACCCTGAACGGCAAAGATTACACCGCGATGCTGGATGCATCCGGCAACTGGAGCATGGGTATTCCGGCGGCAGACGTGGGCGCGCTGGCGAACGGTGACCACACTATCTCTGCCACCCTCACCGACAGGGCGGGCAACAGCACCACCGCGACGCACGACGTGGACGTCTCCCTGACGGCGCCGGTGATTGCCATCAACACCCTTGCGGGCGATGACGTGATCAACGCGACCGAGAAGGGTCAGGATCTGCTGCTCACCGGTACCAGCAACCAGCCGGAAGGCACCACCGTCACGGTGACCCTGAACGGCATTAACTACACCGCGACCACCGACGCCAGCGGCAGCTGGAGCGTGACCGTTCCGGCGGCAAACGTCTCCGCGCTGGGCGAAGCGAGCTACAGCGTCACGGCGGGCGTGACCGATACCGCGGGCAACAGCGCAAACACCAGCCACAGCGTGCTGGTCGACAGCTCCCTGCCGGTGGTCACCCTTAATGCTATTGCTACCGACGACGTTATCAACGCAGCAGAAGTGGCCGCAGGCCAGACCCTGAGCGGGAAGGTTAGCGGTGCGGCAAGCGGTGACACTGTCACTATTAACGTTGGCGGCAACGCCTATACCGCCACGGTTCAGGACGATTTAAGCTGGTCGGTAAATGTTCCGTCTGACGTATTAACGGCGCTCGGCAACGGCGATCTGACCGTATCGGCCAGCGTCACCAACGGTCACGGCAACACCGGCACGGGCGAGCGTGACATCACCATTGATGCCAACCTGCCGGGCCTGCGCGTGGATACCGTGGCGGGCGATGATGTGATCAACAGCATCGAGCACGGGCAAAACCTGATCGTTACCGGCTCGAGCGAGGGGCTGGCTACAGGCTCTGCGCTGACCGTAACCATTAACGGTAAAACCTACGCAGCAACCGTTCTGGCGGACGGAACCTGGACGGCAGCGGTACCGGCAGCGGACGTCAGCGCGCTCAATGCGGGCAAGGTCACCGTGACCGTTGAAGGGCAAAGCATGGCGGGTAACCCGGTCTCTATCGGCCACGATGTGACGGTGGATCTGGCGACGGTGGCTATCAGCATTGATGCCATTGCCACCGATGACGTGCTGAACGCGGCGGAAAAAGGCGCGGACCTGGTGCTTTCGGGTTCAACCAGCAACGTGGAAGAAAATCAGACCGTTTACATCACCTTCGGCGGAAAGTCCTACACCGCGACGGTAGACGCCAGCGGTAACTGGACGGCGACCGTCCCATCTGCTGATTTAGCTACCCTGAAAGATGGTGATGCCAGCGTGCAGGTCAGCGTGACCAACGTGAACGGTAACAACGCCTCGGCAGGGCGCGAATACAGCGTCGATGCCACCGCGCCATCGGTTTCCATTGAGATCGTCAGCGACAACAACATCATCAACGCGGCCGAAGCCCAGCAGGATCTGGACATCACCGGCGTGAGCAACGCCGAAGCGGGCCAGACGGTTACGGTGACCTTGAACGGCGTGGACTACACCACCACCGTGCAGGCGAACGGCAGCTGGAGCGTCACCGTGCCGTCGGCGGATCTGGGCAACATTGTCGATGGAAATTACACCGTGACGGCGACCGTCTCCGATAAGGCGGGCAACCCGGCCTCGGCGGATCGCGATGTGCTGGTTGATACCACGATTCCGCAGCTGACGATCAACGTTGTCTCTGATGACGATGTGATCAACAGCGCCGAGCATGCGCAGGCGCTGATCGTGACCGGCTCCGTGACCGGTGCGGCAGCGGGCGACGTGGTCACTGTGACCATTAACAACAAATCTTACACCGCGACCCTGGACGCTTCCGGAAACTGGAGCGTGGGCGTACCTGCGGCTGACGTTAGCGCGTTGACCGCGGGGGATTACACCATTACCGCCGCGTTGACCGATAAAGCGGGCAACAGCAATAGCGCGACCCATGATGTGGAAGTGAACCTGACCGCGCCTGTACTGACCATCGACACCGTTTCCGGTGATGATGTCATTAACAGCACCGAGAAAACGCAGGATCTGACTATCACCGGTACGGCCTCTGGCCTGGCGGCGGGCGCGATCGTGACCGTGATGCTGAACGGCAAAGCCTACAGCGCTACCGTTGACAGCAACGGCCAGTGGACTACTACCGTTCCGGCTGAACAGGTGGGCGAACTGGGCGAAGCGCTGTATACCGTGACCGCATCGGCGACGGATAGCGTAGGCAACAGCACCAGCGCGTCGCACATTGTGAACGTGGAGTCGCTCCTGCCTGGCGTCATCATAAACACCGTCGCAGGCGACGATGTGATCAACGCGTCAGAGCTGGCTACCGGCCAGACCATTACGGGTACGGTGGTCAATGCCGAAGCGGGTAACACCGTCACGGTCATCATTGGCGGCAACACCTACACCGCAACGGTGCAGAGCGATCTGTCCTGGTCCGTCGATGTTCCTGAATCGGTCCTGACTGCGCTGGGTAACGGCGACCTGACCGTGACCGCGAACGTAACCAACGGCGTGGGCAACAGCGGCAGCGGCGAGCGTGATATCACTATTGACGCCAACCTGCCGGGCCTGCGCGTCGATACCGTCGCGGGCGATGACGTGATTAACAGCATTGAGCACGGGCAGAATCTCATCGTGACCGGTACCAGCGACGGCCTGACGGCAGGTAGCCTGCTGACCGTGTCCGTGAACGGTAAAACCTATCCTGCCACCGTACTGGCAGACGGTACCTGGAGTGCGGCGATCCCAGCAGCGGACGTCGGCGCGCTCGCCGCAGGTACCGTGACCGTCACCGTTGAAGGGCAAAGCACGGCGGGTAACCCGGTCTCTATCAGCCACGATGTGACTGTAGATCTGGCCACCGTGGCTATCAGCATCGATGCCATTGCCAGCGATGACGTGATTAACGCGGCGGAGAAAGGCGCGGAGCTGGTGCTGTCCGGCACCACCATCAACGTGGAAGAAAACCAGACCGTCAGCATCACCTTTGGCGGTAAGAGCTACACTGCGACCGTGGACGTCGACGGCAACTGGACGGCGACAGTCCCGGCGGCCGACCTGGCGGGCCTGAAAGACGGCGACGCCAGCGTGCAGGTGAGCGTGACCAACGTGAACGGCAACAGCGCGTCGGCAGGCCGCGAGTACAGCGTGGATGCGAGCGCACCGTCCGTGACCATCAATACCCTGGCGACCGACGATATCCTGAACGCCGCGGAAGCGCAGTCTGACCTGACGGTTTCCGGCACCAGCACCGCGGAAGCGGGGCAGACGGTCACCGTGAGCCTGAACGGCAAGGACTACACCACAACCGTAGGCGCTAACGGCTCCTGGACGCTGGACGTTCCGGCGGCCGATCTCGCGGGGTTAACCGACGGTAGCGTGACCCTTACGGCATCGGTCAGTGACAAGGCCGGTAACCCGGCGTCCATCGACCACAACCTGACGGTAGACGTGACCGTTCCTGCGGTGACCATCAACACCGTGGCGGGCGACGACGTGATTAACGTGGCTGAACATTCTCAGGCGCAGATCGTCAGCGGCTCCGCAACCGGCGCGGCGGCGGGCGATAAGGTTACCGTCACCATTGGCGGCCAGACGTACACCACCGTGCTGGACGCGGCGGGCAACTGGAGCGTGGGCGTACCGGCGAGCGTGATTTCCGCGCTGCAGGACGGAACCGTGACCGTCACGGCGTCAGTGACCGATGCGGCGGGCAACACCGGCTCCGGCACCCATAGCGTGACCGTTGATACCGGGCTGCCGTCCGTGGGCTTCGATACCCTCAGCGGCGACAACGTGCTGAACGCGGTGGAAAAAGGCCAGGATCTGAACGTTACTGGCACCAGCGCCAACCTGGCGGAAGGCACCGTGGTGACCGTGACCCTGAACGGCAAAAACTACACCGCGACCACGGCGGCGGACGGCAGCTGGAGCCTGACGGTTCCGGCAGCGGACCTGGCAGGCCTGGGTGAAGCGAACTACACCCTGAATGCGACGGCAACCAACGGCGTGGGCAACAGCATCAGCAACACCGCGAACCTGCTGGTCGACACCGCGCTGCCGACCGTCACCATTAATACCGTGGCGGGCGATAACGTGATTAACGCGGCCGAAGTGGCTGCAGGCCAGACCCTGAGCGGCACCGTGGCAAATGCCGAAGCGGGCAATACCGTGACGGTGACCATCGGCGGCAACAGCTATACCGCAACGGTGCAGAGCGATCTGACCTGGTCGGTGAACGTGCCGTCTGACGTGCTGACGGCGCTGGGCAACGGCGGCCTGAGCGTGACCGCCACCGTGACCAACGGCCACGGCAACACCGGCTCCGGCGAGCGCGAGATCGCTATCGACGCCAACCTGCCGGGCCTGCGCGTGGACACCGTCGCGGGTGACGACGTAATCAACACCATCGAGCACGGTCAGAACCTGATCGTGACCGGCTCCAGCGACGGCATGACGACGGGCACCGTGCTGACCGTGACCGTGAACGGGAAAGACTATTCCGCGACGGTTCTGGCAGACGGTACCTGGAGCGCGGCGGTTCCGGCGGCAGACGTGAGCGCGTGGCCGGAAGGCACCGTGAAAATAAGCGTCACCGGTGACAGCGCGGCGGGCAACCCAATCACCATCAGCCACGACGTGACCGTGGATCTGGCGAGCGTGGCGATCAGCATTAACGCCATCGCTATCGACGACGTGATCAACGCGGCGGAGAAAGGGGCGGATCTGGTGCTGTCCGGTGCGACCACCAACGTGGAGGCCGGTCAGACCGTGACCCTGAGCATCGGCGGTAAGATTTACACCACCACCGTGGATGACGACGGCAGCTGGACCTACACCGTGCCGTCTGCCGACCTGGCGGGCCTGAAGGACGGCGACGCCAGCGTGCAGGTGAGCGTCACCAACGTGAACGGCAACAGCGCGTCGGCGGGCCGCGAGTACAGCGTGGATGCAACCGCGCCGTCCCTGACCATCAATACCCTGGCGTCTGACGATATCCTGAACGCCGCGGAAGCGCAGTCTGACCTGACGGTTTCCGGCACCAGCACCGCGGAAGCGGGGCAGACGGTCACCGTGAGCCTGAACGGCAAAGACTACACCACGACCACAGGCGCAGACGGCAGCTGGACGCTGAACGTGCCGGCCGCGGATCTGGCGGCGCTTGGCGACGGCAGCGTCACCGTGACCGCGAGCGTCAGCGATAAAGCGGGTAACCCGGCGTCTGTCGATCGCAACCTGACGGTGGACGTGACCGTTCCTGCGGTGACCATCAATACCGTGGCGGGCGATGACGTCATTAACGTGGCTGAACATTCTCAGGCGCAGATTATCAGCGGCTCCGCGACCGGCGCGGCAGCGGGTGATAAGGTCACCGTCACCATTGGCGGCCAGACGTACACCACCGTGCTGGACGCGGCGGGCAACTGGAGCGTGGGCGTGCCGGCGAGCGTGATTTCCGCGCTGCAGGACGGCACCGTGACCGTCACGGCGTCAGTGACCGACGCCGCAGGCAATACCGGCAGCGGCACCCATAGCGTTACCGTTGATACCGGTCTGCCGTCCGTGGGCTTTAACGCCATCAGCGGCGACAACGTGCTGAACGCGGTGGAAAAAGGCCAGGATCTGAACGTTACTGGCACCAGCGCCAACCTGGCGGAAGGCACCGTAGTTACCGTGACCCTGAACGGTAAAAACTACACGGCAACAACCGGCGCGGACGGCAGCTGGAGCCTGACGGTTCCGGCAGCGGATCTGGCAGGCCTGGGTGAAGCGAACTACACCCTGAATGCGACGGCAACCAACGGCGTGGGCAACAGCATCAGCAACACCGCGAACCTGCTGGTCGACACCGCGCTGCCTACCGTCACCATTAACACCGTGGCGGGCGACAACGTGATCAACGCGGCCGAAGTGGCTGCAGGCCAGACCCTGAGCGGTACCGTCGCCCATGCTGAAGCGGGCAATACCGTGACGGTGACTATCGGCGGCAACACCTATACCGCAACGGTGCAGAGCGATCTGACCTGGTCGGTGAACGTGCCGTCTGACGTGCTGACCGCGCTGGGCAACGGCGGCCTGAGCGTGACCGCCACCGTCACAAACGGCCACGGCAACACCGGCACCGGCGAGCGCGAGATCGCTATCGACGCCAACCTGCCGGGCCTGCGCGTGGATACCGTGGCGGGCGACAATGTCGTCAACACCATCGAGCACGGTCAGAACCTGATCGTGACCGGCTCCAGCGACGGCATGACGACGGGCACCGTGCTGACCGTGACCGTGAACGGGAAAGACTATTCCGCGACGGTTCTGGCAGACGGTACCTGGAGCGCGGCGGTTCCGGCGGCAGACGTGAGCGCGTGGCCGGAAGGCACCGTGAAAATAAGCGTCACCGGTGACAGCGCGGCGGGCAACCCAATCACCATCAGCCACGACGTGACCGTGGATCTGGCGAGCGTGGCGATCAGCATTAACGCCATCGCTATCGACGACGTGATCAACGCGGCGGAGAAAGGGGCGGATCTGGTGCTGTCCGGTGCGACCACCAACGTGGAGGCCGGTCAGACCGTGACCCTGAGCATCGGCGGTAAGATTTACACCACCACCGTGGATGACGACGGCAGCTGGACCTACACCGTGCCGTCTGCCGACCTGGCGGGCCTGAAGGACGGCGACGCCAGCGTGCAGGTGAGCGTCACCAACGTGAACGGCAACAGCGCCTCGGCGGGCCGCGAGTACAGCGTGGATGCGACCGCGCCGTCCGTGACCATCAATACCCTGGCGACCGACGATATCCTGAACGCCGCGGAAGCGCAGTCTGACCTGACGGTATCCGGCACCAGCACCGCGGAAGCGGGGCAGACGGTCACCTTGAGCCTGAACGGTAAAGACTACACCACGACCACAGGCGCAGACGGCACCTGGACGCTGAACGTGCCGGCCGCGGATCTGGCCGCGCTTGGCGACGGCAGCGTCACCGTGACGGCGAGCGTCAGCGATAAAGCGGGTAACCCGGCGTCTGTCGATCGCAACCTGACGGTGGACGTGACCGTTCCTGCGGTCACTATCCACACCGTGGCGGGCGACGACGTGATTAACGTGGCCGAACACGCGCAGGCGCAGATCGTAAGCGGCTCCGCGAGCGGCGCGGCTGCGGGCGATAAGGTCACCGTCACTATTGGCGGGCAGACGTACACCACCGTGCTGGACGCGGCGGGTAACTGGAGCGTGGGCGTGCCGGCGAGCGTGATTTCCGCGCTGCAGGACGGCACCGTGACGGTTACGGCGTCCGTTACCGACGCCGCAGGCAATACCGGCAGCGGCACCCATAGCGTTACCGTTGATACCGGGCTGCCGTCCGTGGGCTTTAACGCCATCAGCGGCGATAACGTGCTGAATGCGGTGGAAAAAGGCCAGGATCTGAACGTTACTGGCACCAGCGCCAACCTGGCGGAAGGCACCGCGGTGACCGTGACCCTGAACGGTAAAAACTACACCGCAACCACCGGCGCGGACGGCTCGTGGAGCCTGACGGTTCCGGCGGCGGATCTGGCAGGCCTGGGTGAAGCGAACTACACCCTGAGCGCGACGGCAACCAACGGCGTGGGCAACAGCATCAGCAACACCGCGAACCTGCTGGTCGACACCGCGCTGCCAACCGTGACCATCAACACCGTTGCCGGTGACAACGTCATCAACGCGGCGGAAGTGGCTGCGGGCCAGACCATCAGCGGCAAAGTAGTGAACGCGGAAGCGGGCAATACCGTCACCGTATCGATTGGCGGCAACACCTACACCGCAACGGTGCAGAGCGATCTGACCTGGTCCGTCAACGTGCCGGAATCCGTCCTCACCGCGCTGGGCAACGGTGAGTTGACCGTGTCAGCGACCGTCACCAACGGCCACGGCAACACCGGCGCGGGCGAGCGCGAGATCGCTATCGACGCCAACCTGCCGGGCCTGCGCGTGGATACCGTCGCGGGCGACGACGTGATCAACAGCATCGAGCATGGACAGAACCTGATCGTCACCGGCTCAAGCGACGGGCTGGCGGCGGGCACCACGCTCACCGTGACCGTTAACGGCAAGAGCTATGCGGCCTCCGTCCTGGCAGACGGCACCTGGAGCGCGGCGATCCCGGCGGCAGACGTCGGGGCCCTGGCTGCGGGAACGGTGACCGTCACCGTTGCAGGCCAGAGCACCGCGGGCAACCCGGTCACTATCAGCCATGACGTGACCGTCGATCTGTCAGCAGTGGCTATTAGCATCGATGCGATTGCCACCGACGACGTGATTAACGCGGCGGAGAAAGGCGCGGATCTGGTGCTCTCAGGCAGCACCTCGAACGTTGAGGAGAACCAGACCGTCACCATCACTTTTGGCGGCAAATCTTACACCGCGAAGGTTGATGGCGACGGCAACTGGACGGCTACCGTGCCGTCCGCGGATCTTGCGGGTCTGAAAGACGGCGATGCCAGCGTACAGGTCAGCGTGACCAACGTGAACGGCAACAGTGCCTCGGCGGGCCGCGAGTACAGCGTGGATGCGACCGCGCCAGCCGTGAGCATTGATACGGTTGCAGGCGACAACGTGATTAACGGCAGCGAAGCGGCTGCGGGCGTGGCCATTTCCGGCACCACCACGGCTGAAGTCGGCCAGACGGTGACCGTCACCCTCGGCGGCAATAGCTATACCGCGCAGGTTCAGCAGGGCGGCGTCTGGAGCGTGAACGTTCCGGCGGCCGATCTGTCCGCGCTGGCGGACAACGGCTACACCGTACAGGCTAGCGTGAGCGACGCCGCGGGTAACCCTGGCAGCGCGGGCAAAGCGATTACGCTCGATACCACGCCGCCGACCGTTAGCTTTAACGTCGTGGCGGGCGATGACGTCATCAACAGCGTTGAGCACGGGCAGGCGCAGATCGTCAGCGGTACCGCAACCGGCGCGAGCGTCGGCGATAAGCTGGTCATCACCATCGGTTCGAACCAGTACACCACCACCGTTGACGCCAGCGGTTACTGGAGCGTAGGCGTTCCGGCCAGCGTGATTTCCGCCCTGACCGACGGCACCGTGACCGTTAGCGCGACAATTACCGACAGCGCGGGCAACAGCAGCACCCAGACCCACGACGTGGTGGTCAACACCGCATCGGTTGCGCTGACCGTCAACACCCTCAGCGGCGATGACGTGATCAACGCGGCAGAAGCGGGTAACTCGCTGGTGATTAACGGCTCAAGCGCGCAGTTCGCCAGCGGCACCCAGGTCACCGTGACCCTGAACGGCAAGACCTACACGGCTACCGTTCAGAGCGACGGTTCCTGGAGCACAACGGTACCAGCGGCAGACGTGGGCGCACTGGCAGACGGCGCGAGCTATCAGGTCTCTGTTACCGCGCAGGACAGCGCGGGCAACAGCGCCTCGGCGACGCACAGCATCAGCGTGGACACCACCGCGCCGGTCATCAGCGTCAATACGCTGTCGGGCGACGACGTGCTGAACGCGGCGGAAGCACAGCTGCCGCTGACCGTGCAGGGTTCGACCAGCGCTGAAGCGGGTCAAACCGTGACCGTGACGCTGGGCGGCAAAACCTACACGGCGGTCGTGGCAAACGACGGCACCTGGACGCTGAACGTGCCTGCGGCAGACCTGGCCGCTCTCAGCGAAGGTGCGCTGACGGTCAATGCGTCGGTCAACGATAAGGCGGGTAACAACGGCCAGACCACGCACACCCTAACGGTTGATACCGTGGCGCCAACCGTCACCATCGGCACCGTGGCGGATGATGATATCGTCAACAACGCCGAGCAGCTGGCGGGCCAGACCATCAGCGGCACCACCTCGGCGGAACAGGGCCAGACGGTGACCGTCGCCTTCAACGGGCACAGCTATCAGGCGACCGTGGCGGCAGACGGTTCGTGGTCAGTCTTCGTGCCGGGCCGTGATTTCCTCGGCCTCACCGACGGTGACTACACCATCACCGCGACGGTGAACGATAAGGCGGGGAATCCGGGCAGCGCAACGCACGACGTGACGCTGAACGGCGATGTCCCAACCATCACCATTAACACCTTTGCGCAGGACGATATCGTCAACGCCGCAGAGCACGGGACGCCGCTGGTCGTCAGCGGTACCACCGACGCGCCTGCGGGCCAGACGGTGACCATTACGCTCAACGGCAAAACGTACACAACGACCGTGCAGAATGACGGCAGCTGGAGCTACACCCTGGGCAGCGCAGACGTGACCGCGCTGGCAGACGGCGGTGCGTACGTGATTAACGCCCAGGTGAGCAACGCCATCGGCAACAGCGCCAGCGACAATCACAACGTGACCGTGGATCTGACGCCACCGTCAATGGGAATTACGATTGATTCCCTGCAAAACGATACTGGACTCAGCGCGAGTGATTTCATCACTAACGATGGCCAGGTGGTGATGAACGGTTCGCTGTCGGCGCAGCTCGGCAATAACGAGAAGGCGCAGATCAGCCTGGACGGTGGGTCAACCTGGATTGACCTGACCGTGACCGGCACTTCATGGCGCTACACCGATGGGCGTACCCTGACGGACGGGACGTACCAGTACCAGGTGCGCGTCATTGATAACGCGGGCAACGTCGGGGCAACGGACAGCCAGGACGTGGTGATTGACCTGACCGCACCGGCGGCAACCACCATTACCGTGGATTCCGTGACCCAGGATACCGGTCTGTTCAATAACGACTTTATCACCAGCGACAACCAGATCAGCCTGAAGGGGACGCTCGGCGCGGCCCTGGGCAGCGGCGACCACGCGCAGATTAGCCTGGACGGCGGTGCCACATGGACTGACGTTAGCGTGAGCGGCCTGAGCTGGACGTATGTGGATGGCCGCACGCTGGCCGACGGGGACTATAACTACCAGCTGCGCGTCATTGACAACGCCGGGAATATCAGCGCCACCACAAGCCAGGTGGTGACCATTGATACCGTGGCGCCGGATGCCAGCAAAACGATCGCCATCGACAGCATCAGCGACGATACCGGCCTGAGCGGCAGCGACTTTATCACTAACGATACGTCGCTGACGCTGCACGGCTCGCTCGGCGCGACGCTGGCCGACGGCGAATATGCCCAGATCAGCATCGACGGCGGCGTGACCTGGCAGAACGTGAACGTTACCGGCAACAGCTGGTACTACGTGGACGGCCGTACGCTGGATAACCAGACCTACGACTACTATGTTCGCGTAGTGGACGCGGCGGGCAACGTGGGATCCAGCGCCCATCAGCAGGTGACCGTCGATACGGTTGCCCCGGATGCGGCCATTACGGTGACCGTTGATAACATCACCGTTGATACTGGCTTCGATAACAACGACTTCCTGACCAGTTCGACCTCGTACACCCTCAACGGGACGCTCGGGGCTCAGCTTGGTTCTGGCGAGTATGTGCAGGTGAGCATGGACGGCGGCACCACCTGGGTATACGCCACCGTAAGCGGAACCCAGTGGAGCTACAGCGATACGCGTACCCTGACTGACGGTAGCCACAGCTACCAGGTTCGGGTTGTGGATCAGGCGGGCAACGTTGGGGCGACCACCTCGCAGGCGGTGACGGTTGATACACAGGCGCCGCAGTACGGCATCACCATTGACAGCATCAGCGAAGATACCGGGCAGTCCAGCAGTGACTTCATCACCATGGACACCACGCTGACCGTTAACGGCTCGCTGGGCAGCGCGCTGGCAAGCGACGAGCGCGTGCAGATAAGCCTTGACGGTGGCAATACCTGGATTGATACGACGGTTACCAACCAGCGCTGGAGCTACACCGATACGCGTGACCTGGCGGACGGGGATTACACCTATCAGGTGCGGATCATCGACCAGGCAGGCAACGTCGGCTCTACCTCGTCGCAGGTGGTGACGGTCGATACTACGCCACCATCCACGGTGGGCACGGTAGTCAGCTATACCGACGGTGAAGGCGAACGCACGGGCACCTTTGGCAGCGCCGTTGCTACCGACGACGACTCTCCGGTGATTAACGGTACGCTTAACCGCGCGCCGGACGACGGTGAGATTGTGCAGCTTTACCGCGACGGCGTTCTGCTCGGTCAGGTGACGATGAACGGCAGCGCAAGCTGGTCCTTCCAGGACAATGGCCTGCTCGACGGAAATCACACCTACATTCTGCGCGTGACCGATAAGGCCGGGAACTACACGGAATCCGACGGGTTTGTGCTAAATGTTGATACCAGCATCCCGACCACCACGGCGGCGATTACCGCCCAGACCACCTCGGATACCACGCCGATTATTAACGGCACGGTGTCAGCGGACCTGGTAAACGGGGAGTACCTGGTGGTGACGGTGAACGGCAAAACCTACACCTCGCAGACCGGCGGCGCGGTGGTGGTCGACCCGGATCACAACACCTGGTATCTGCAGATCCCGGACAGCGATGCCCTGAGCGTGGCGAACTACGACGTCACGGCGCAGGTGAAGAGCAGCGCGGGCAACGGTAATACTACGGGCACGGCGACCGGCAGCCTGGTGATTGACACCACCTCGGTGAATACCGACTGGGCGACCACGGCGGGTAATACAAATAACTCGACTATGGCCATCGGCATGAACAGCAGCGGTCTGTGGAATATCATTGCCAACGGGCAATCCTATTCCAGCAGCGATGATTCGACGTATGCGGCAAATACCCTGACGAACACGCGTAGCTATTACGCGGTGAGCCAGACCGCTGCCGACTTCGACCGTAACGGCACGCAGGATATCTTCGCAACCGAGAACACCTATGCCGGCTCGACGCAGGTAATGTGGACCTACGATGGCAGCAGCTACACCGCCAGCCAGCTGGCGATGGGGACCACAATCTGGTACGGCGGCGTGATCGCTTACGACAAAACGGGCGATGGCTATCTTGACCTGGCCTACGGCGATGCCGGTATGGACTCCCTTACCTATCTGGTGAACACCAACGGCGTGCTGACGCCGGACGGCACCGGCGGGGAAGGCGGTTTCTACGGCCAGTTCGACTCCGGGCGTGAGATCTCCGGCGTCGACCTGAACAACGACGGTACGGTGGATATTGTGCAGCACACCAACCGCAGCGGCGCGTACTCGTTAACCGTGATCAACAATAACGGCAACGGCACGCTGTCTATCGGCCAGAACCTGACCAACGTGTTTGTGGCCAACGCCTCGAATACCACCACGGCGGCCTCTATGACGTGGGCGGACTTTAACGGCGATGGCTATATGGATCTCTATTTGGGCTCCAGCTACAACAACAATGGCGGGGTGATTTACTACAACAACGGTGCAGGGCAGTTGTCCACGACCAAGAGCGCGGTTGAGGCCTCTAACGCCTCGGCGGGCTATCTGTCGGTGGCGGTAGACTGGAACGGTGACGGGCAGATGGACATCATCAAGCTCAGCACCTACGGAACGTCGCAGACCGCAACCCTGTTCACCAACAACGGTTACGGCTCGACCTGGACCTCAAGCCAGCTGGCGTCCGGCCTGGTCAACGTTACCGGCGTGGCCGCCGTCGACTACAACTGGGATGGTTCGAAAGACCTGCTGGTGTCTCAGCAGAACGGTAAGGTCGTACTGGTGCAAAACAACGCGAAGGTTGCCGACGGTACCGCGATGCATCTGCACATTGTCGATAGCGAAGGCATCAACGCCTACTACGGCAACACGGTCAATCTGTACAACGCCGCGGGCGTGCTGGTGGCCTCGCAGATCATCAACGCCCAGTCCGGTATTGGTTCGAACGATGCCTCTGCGCTGGTGAGTTTCTACGGGCTGGATCCGAACGAAACCTACTCGGCGGAGATCGTGAAGATCACTAACGGCGTGTCGGATAACGTCACATGGACCGGCCTGGACGCGGGTAACGGCAAAGAGGGCTATGTCCTCACCGCCGAAGCGGCCACCGGCGGCCACAGCGGAACCATTACCGGTACCGGGTATAACGACACCTTTATCGCAGAGGATGGCACCTATACCTATAATGGCTCTGGCGGCTGGAATACCCATTCCGACTATGACACCTGGAGCAATACCGGCGGCATGGACGTGGTGGATTACCGCAATGCGACGTCCGGCATTACCGTTGACCTGCGTCTTTCAACCGCGCAGGACACCGGCTTCGGTACTACGCGTCTGCTGAATATTGAAGGGATTAACGGCTCCGACTTCGACGACGTCATTACCGGCAACAGCGGTGATAACCAGTTCGAAGGCCGCGGCGGGAACGACACCTTCAACATTGGCAGCGGCGGCCACGATACGTTGCTCTATAAGCTGATCAACACCTCGGATGCCACCGGCGGTAACGGCAGCGACCAGGTCAACGGTTTTACCGTCGGCACCTGGGAAGGGACGGCGGATACGGACCGTATCGATCTGCGCGACCTGCTTTCCGACAGCGGCTATACCGGCACAGGCTCGGCGAGCTACGTGAACGGCGTGGCGACGCTGGACAGCAGCGCGGGCAACATTGCCGACTACATCCGCGTGGTGCAGAACGGCAGCAACACCGAAATCCAGGTTGACCTGGACGGGACGGGCGGCCAGTTCACGCCGACCACCCTGGTGACGCTGAACGGCGTGCAGACGGATCTGGCAACGCTGCTGGCGAACCACCAGCTGTTAATTGCGTAAAACAACGCCGCGGGGAGCGATCCTCGCGGCTTTTTGCGTTTCTTTACACGAGTAGCCATAACCCTATATTTCACAAGATTATTTTGCGGGCTCGTTTAGGGAGTGTTCGATTTCTAATCATCTCGCAAGGGTATCATTTCAGTGCGTAATTATCGCACTGGACAGGACGTAGCATTATGAAGACACATCCACAGTACGAACCCTGGCTGCAGGGCATGCTCATCATTGCAAAGCACTATCGGCTGGATTTTTCGGCAGAGCACGTTCGGGTCACGATTAACCATGAAAGTCAGTCTCCGCGCCATCTGGTGCTGGAGGAGATGGCGCGTCAGCTAGGGCTGGGGATGCGTAGGATAGAAGCGCAGGCCGTATCGCTCGACCCGTGGCGCTTGCCGCTGCTGGCGGAATTCACCGGCGGGCAGGTTGCGGTGATCAACCGCATGGACGCTGAAGGAAACGTCAGCCTGCAGTTCAGCGGCGATGGCGGTCTGGAAACGACCCTGACGCGCGAAGAACTGGGCTCGCGGCTCAAAAGCGTAGCGGTGCTGCGCCCGCTTGAATCGACGCCGGACGCGCGCGTCGATGACTACATCAAACCCTACGAGAAAAACTGGTTCTGGCAGCTGGCGCTGAAGGACTGGCGTCGCTATAGCGACATTATGCTGGTGGCGCTGGTGGCCAACGTGCTGGCGCTCTCGGGCATGGTCTTCTCCATGCAGGTGTACGACAGGGTGGTGCCGTCGCAGTCGGAAGCCACGCTGTGGGTGCTGTTTGGCGGCGTGATGATCGCCATCGTTTTCGAATTCATCATGCGCATGCTGCGCGTGCATATTTCCGACGTGGTCGGGAAACGCGCGGATCTGCGGATCTCTGAACGCGTGTTTGCCCACGCTCTGCGGATCAAAAACGGCGCACGCTCGAAATCAACCGGATCGTTTATCGCGCAGATCCGCGAGCTGGAGTCGGTGCGCGAGCTGATCACTTCAACCACCATTGCGGCCATTTCCGATCTGCCGTTCTTCCTGCTGTTCGTCTTCATTCTCTGGATGATTGGCGGCCCGCTGGTGCTGGTGGTGCTGCTGGCCGTTCCGCTGCTGCTGATCCCTGGCCTGCTGGTGCAGCGCCCGCTGGGGAAACTCTCCAGCGAAGGGATGCGTGAATCCGCTATTCGTAACGCCACGCTGGTCGAAGCGGTGCAGGGTCTAGAAGACATCAAGCTGATGCGCGCCGAGCAGCGTTTTCAGAACCAGTGGAATAACACCAATGACGTGGCTGCCAGCGTCGGCATGAAGCAGCGCTGGCTGACGGGGCTGCTGCTTACGTGGACGCAGGAAGTGCAGTCGATCGTCTACGCCGTGGTGCTGCTGGTGGGCTGTTACCTCGTCATCAGCGGCGACATGACCACCGGTGCGCTGGTGGGTACCTCGATTCTGGCGTCGCGGACCATTGCGCCGCTGTCGCAGATCTCAGGCGTGCTGTCGCGCTGGCAGTCGGCAAAGGTGGCGCGCAAGGGGCTCGATGACCTGATGCAGCGCCCGATTGACGATCCGCAGCAGGGCAAAAAAGTGCACAAAGCCCACCTGCGCGGTGATTATCAGCTGGACAACGTCGGGTTTTATTACGACGAAGAAGAGAAGCTCACCGTGCTGAACATCAGCAGGCTGAAGATCCGTGCCGGGGAGCGCGTTGCGGTGCTCGGGCGGAATGGATCGGGCAAGAGCACGTTGCTGCACCTGCTGGCGGGGATGCAGGAGCCGCAGCAGGGCAGCATTCTTCTGGATGATATTGCCTTAAACCACCTGGATCCGGCTGACGTGCGTCGCGATATGCAGCTGCTCAGCCAGCAGGCGCGGCTGTTCTTTGGCTCGGTGCGCGACAACATCCTGATGGGCAATCCGCTGGCCACCGATGATGAAATTCATCAGGCGCTGGTCAACAGCGGCGCGCTGGAGTTTGTCCGCAAGCAGAAAATGGGGCTGAACTACATCATCAATGAAGGGGGCGCCGGGCTATCCGGCGGTCAGCGTCAGGCGTTACTGCTGGCGCGCGCGCTGATTACGTCGCCAAACATTCTGCTGCTGGATGAGCCTACCGCCTGGCTGGATGAAGTCAGCGAGAAGCAGTTTATCCAGCATCTTCACCAGTGGCTGGGTAAGCGCCGAACGCTGGTGGTGGCGACGCATCGTCTGCCTATTCTGGACCTGGTTGACCGCATTATCGTCCTGGAGAACGGCAAGGTGGTGATGGATGGCCCGCGTGACGCTATTCTGAGCCAGCACGGCATGGCGGCGCAGAAAGCACCGCAGCGTACCGTCACGATGAAAACGGAGGGCGTGGCATGAATGATTTCTCCCGCTTTAACAGCCGCCTGAAGGAGCCGCGCCTGCCGCGCGCTACCCTGGTCGCATGGTCACTCTTTGCCCTGCTGGTGGTCTTTATTACCTGGGCGAGCCTGTTCCATCTTGATGAAGTGACCACCGGCAGCGGCAAGGTGATCCCGTCCTCACATGAGCAGGTGATCCAGTCCCTCGAAGGAGGGATTATTCACAGTCTGATGGTGCGCGAGGGCGACATCGTTGAGCGCGGTCAGCAGCTTGCCCAGCTCGACCGCACGAAAACCGAGTCCAGCGTGCTGGAAAGTGAGTCTCGACTCAACGCCGCGATGGCAACGGCCGCGCGGCTGAACGCCGAGGTGAACGACACCGCGCTGGTCTTCCCGGCGGAGCTGGATGACGACGTAGAACTGGTTAAACAGGAGACGGCGCTTTATCAGTCGCGTCGCGAAAGTCTCGACAAAGGGCTGGCAGGGTTACGCCAGGGCACCGAGCTGATACAGCGAGAACTCTCCCTGACCCGTCCGCTGGTGACGCAGGGCGCGGCCAGTAAAGTGGAGGTGTTACGGCTTGAGCGTCAAAAAAATGAGCTTGAGAATAAGATCACCGAGATGAAAAACCAGTACTACGTGCGCGCCCGCGAGGAGTTGGCCAAGGCCAACGCCGAGATGGAAGCGCAGCGTTCGGTGATGAAGGGACGTGAGGATTCCCTGACCCGCCTGACGTTTAACGCGCCGGTACGGGGGATCGTGAAGGATATCGACGTAACGACCGTCGGCGGGGTCATTCCACCCAATGGAAAGCTGATGAGCCTGGTACCGCTTGATGACCAGATGGTGATTGAAGCGAAAATTTCCCCGCGCGATGTCGCTTTTATTCATCCTGGGCAAAAAGCGCTGGTAAAAATCACGGCCTATGACTACTCCATCTACGGCGGGCTGGAAGGGGAAGTGACGATGATTTCACCGGACACCCTGCAGGACGAGGTGAAAAGGGATGTTTATTACTATCGCGTCTATATCCGTACCGACAGCAATCATCTGACCAATAAGCAGGGCAAAGCATTCCCGGTGTTTCCTGGCATGATAGCCACCGTGGATATCAAAACGGGGAGCAAAACCATTATCGACTATCTGCTGAAGCCGTTGAACAAAGCAAAAGAGGCGCTGCGCGAAAGATAAAGAAAGGCGTTCGGGGAACCGAACGCCGGTGGGGTTATACGGTGGACGTCACGCCAGGAGCGTGGCGCCGCTCTTTCGGTACAACGTTGATGTAGTGCGTAACGTAAGCAAAATATAAACCAGCATAGTTTTCAACCAGCTCAAGGAATGCCGGATAAATCGACATTCGACCTTCTCCGCGATCTTTTAAATAACCCGCCTCCTGCGCCGTTTTGATAATTCTGTTTACGTGAATACGCGAAACGTAAAATTCTTTCGCGAGCGTGCTGGCTGAGTAATCGATTATGGCACCGTGCGCGGTTTTATTCTTAATGGCCTGCAGGTACAAATAGAGCATAATCATTCGGCCTCCGTCCTTTTCGATAAATAATCCCACCTCAGGCAAGACTTTTTTGAATGTTAATCCCCGAAACAGGTATTCCGCCGCGCGTCTAAAGAAGTTGTTGCGTAATACGTCGCTGTCTAACAGGTTGACGTTAATATTGAACGCCGGATAGAGAATGCTGACGGGTAAGAACGCGCCGGACATATAGCGTTTAAGTTCATTGAGTCCTTTTTCTGTTGGGGCGATTCGTGTTTTTCGTCGGTCTTCGCTACAGCGCCAGGTCTTGATTCGACCGGTTGTTCTCAATATGGTGATAATTGCAATGACGCTGTTGGGGCTGGCAATATGATATCGCGAGCATAGTTCCTTAATCTCTGATACTGATTCGGCCTGATTTCCAAAAATAAAGCAACACATAGAAAGTATGATATTGAAGCGTGATTCCTGAAGCATGGTTTTGTAGAACAAAGGCTGTTTTTTATAAATACTGTCGTTAATGGTGTAGTGTTCTATTATTGCCTCACTGAATCGTGGGTTGCTCTTAATGACATCCCGTCGATGCAGCAAAGCTCTGGATGAAATGTGATTATCCATAGCATTTTCTCTTAATCAAATAAGCGATGAGATGAAGTATCCAGTCTGTTTTTAGGAATTTTCATTATACCATTGTGGATGACATATTCACTGTGGTTGTTTAAAAATATACTTATATTTACGTCGCGTATGGATGCGTGGGTTGATTAACCCAAAGATGTTCCGGGGTAATGCGTTGATAACGGTTTATTAACGTGTTCGGGTGCTGTAAAATTATTTTACACAACGAGCTTATTTCAAGTTTGTTACATTTCAATATTATTTTGCTGCCCTTTTTCTGGCCATTCTCTCGGTCAAAGAATTGTGTTTGTGTCCCCAGGAGCAGGATATGATCCAAACTATTTCGCACAGAAATGCTGCACGTTATGAGCAACACTTTGTCATCTCGGCCTGTGGCTTTACCTTCCAGGGATACACATTTTTTCTGCAGCAGCACGGGATAAATGCGACTCATCTTCGTTTTAATGATGATGAACCAAACTCGGGTGACGTAGAAAATATTGTTTCAAATCAAGAGGCTGAAATCTGTGTTTTTCTTGGGGACGATATTGTTCTTCTACTGGAGAGCCTGAAGAAGCTGGCTTCAGTTCTTAACGTTCTTCCTGTGGTTCGACGGGTTACGCTGTATGGAAAAATTCCCGACAGCTGGCTTTACCGAACGCTGGGCAGTCTTCTCCATGATAAACAACACTTATCCAGGGTAAGAGTCGCCCGCGTTTCGGATATTTCGGATGCTTTTAAAAATACGGCTGATGTGGCGGAAAATCACTCTCGCTTATTATGCGAGGCCTATACAGACTGTTCTTATAAAGAGGTGGCAAAGGGATTAACCCGGCGCGAGCTTGACGTGTTGCTAAATTTTTACCGCGGAATGTCGGTAAAAGAACAGTGTGAAAAAATGGGCCTGTCGGATAAGACCGTCTATACCCATCGCAAAGAGGGCGTCAGAAAAATACAGCCCATCAGAATGTGGTTAAACGATACGCATGTATTACGAACGGAGGGCAGCGGCGATCGAAAAAATAGTCGAGAACGGTTGTCCAGCCACGAGATTGACATCCTAAACGCTCTTCTTAAGGGCGAAATATTTCCTGCTTATCAGATTATTACCGATCGTAATAAAAAGGGCGTAGGTTTTGAGATCCTGCTGCGCTGGAATCAGAACGGTAAGATCGTCAAGCCCGCGGCTTTTTTGTCTGACATTTCAGATATTGAAATCTGGCTGAAGATAACCGCGCTGGTGATCCATGCCGCTGTGTCAGGCATCAATAAATATAACGGTAAATACTACTTTTCGGTCAATATCCCGCCGCGGCTGGCATCCGGAAATGCGCTGCCGGGTATGGCCAAAAAGGCGATTGAAATGCTGTTTAAGCCGCATTGGGCCGAGAAGCTGGTGTTTGAGTTTGCAGAAACTATTGACGTTACGAAGGATAATGCGATCCCTGAAACGATGCGGCGCTTGAGAAATACCGGCTGTCGATTGTTTTTGGATGACTGTTTTTCGAATCATCACACGATGTTCCCCGTGCGGCACATTCACTTTGACGGGCTGAAGCTGGACCGCGATCTTGTTGAGCAGTTCGTGGCTAACGACAATGATTATAATTTGATTAAAGCGATACAAATATACAGCGATATGTCAGGAAGTGATTGCGTTGCAGAGGGAGTAGATAGTGAAGAAAAGTTCGAAAAGCTGATTGCTCTTGGGGTCAAAAACTTCCAGGGATATTATCTCTCACGCGCGGTAAGAGAGGATGAATTAGACCGCATGGTGAGGCTTTTTAGTTAATGATTTATGCTGCTGGTGGGTGAGGGTAATAGTAGAAATACTCTTTCTTCAACCCACCAGCTTTCAGACAGGAGTGGAGATCATCGCGCTCTTTTAATCAGATGTCGTCCCGGGTAAATCCGACGACAATTTCAAGCGTGTTACGGATCACATCACACGCTTCAGGCTCTGGTGTAATTTCAAGCGCGTGGATCAGCTGCAGGATAATCTCTTTGTTCGAAAGGTTATCACCACAAAGCAAAATACAGCGTATTGCAGAACCTAACACTTCGGCCTCATCGCTGAGATGCTTACCCGCGTTAAGAAAATGTTCGGCCAGTCCTTTATCGTGCAGTGCTTCAAAATTATACGTCTGCTGTCTCATCGCCTTGCTCATGGTGGTCACCGTGTCCGTTGCAAATTAGTGTTTCTTATCGGGGAAAAGAAGAGTGTCTTTTTTGAAGAGAGAACGGATTCGACCTACGTCATAGTCGCCGATCACTCTTCCTCTGTCTTGTGATACGCCCGTCACGCGCTGGCGTACTTCATCTTCAGCAGCAACTAATGCATTTTTACGTTCATCATCTGACTCAACGCCAGCCATTGCACGCAGGCGCTCGGCAAGCGATGCAAAGGTGATGGGCCCGTTCTCTTTTAATATGGATAAAACGGCCTCACCAATCAGGTCGTCTTTGAGTCGTTCAAATCTGGTTCTATGCATAGCTTCAATCTCACTCTGCTACATGCGGAGGGCTGTAGCATTGGGTTAGTCATCGCTTAGGGTAAAGATAGCCCATCAGCGTAACTAACTTAGTAAGTTAAAAAACAGTATTTCTTCACGTTATCGCTCGAAGAAGAGGGCGATCAGCCCGTTGTAATGCGCCTTTTCTTCTTCACAGGAAGACTCTTCGATACGTCGTAGCAGCTTTGTACAAATTGTCATTCTGCTCAGTTGTACATTTTCCTTAATGATTTCACTGACGATCAGCCCAAGCGTCTCCTGCTGGCTGGGAATATTGTTTTTATTGAAATACAGTGTGATAGCGCTTTCTGCAGATGAGGGTGCCAGGTTACGACGCATAATTTTCCACCGTTAAAAAACATTTTAGCAACATTGATGCAAATGAATTTATACCATCACGCTAAATCTGTACAGGGAAAATGTACAACTTTTTCAAAATGGAAAAATTTTATCCTCCTTTCCCGCCAGATTGCTGGTTCTTTGCAATACTTTATCCATGCCAAAAAGGAGGGTATGCCATGCAAGACGGTTACTACTGGATAAAGTTTAGGGGGATCGTTCAGAAAGCCCGCTACTCGGATATACCAATCACGGATATTGAAACGGGAGGGATAACAAGAGGGGTTTGGCATCTGATGGGCGAAGATATCAAGATTTGCTCGACCTCTGAGGCCGTCGTGTTATCGGGCATTTTGGGCCCGGGGGTGCAGGAGCCTGGCTGAAGGAAACAGAAGAGAAAAAAGGCCCCGAGGGGCCTGAGATTACTTACGGCCCAGCAACAGGCCCAGTACGACACCTACCGCCCCGGCAGCAATCAGGCCGGTCAGTGGGTTATTTTTTACGGCTTCAGTCACATCGGATACGGCATCGCTGGCCTGTGCAGCATATTTTTTTGCCGCACCCTTCACCTGGTGTTTAGGTGAATCAACGAAGTCGCCAAACTGCTGCTGCGCAGAGCCTGCAAGTTCATCAAGTTTGTTTTTGGCTTTTTCGCCAGCAAATTGAGCGTTCTTATCAGCGTCGAAATCAGACATTCTTACCTCCTTTTGTGGATAGTTTAAGGATAGCCGCTCGAATCAGCTTTAGGGATTTTTAGGATATGTCTCCCTGGCTGAACAGCGCTGCAATTAACACATTTACATCGATACAATAATGCAGGTACCATACCCCCCTATAGTATCTTTAAGGAGGGCGTATGCCGCATTCACCCGAAGATAAAAAACGTATTCTGACTCGCGTCCGGCGAATTCGGGGCCAGGTTGATGCCCTTGAACGCGCGCTGGAGTCGGGCGAGCCCTGTCTGGCCATCCTGCAGCAAATTGCCGCCGTGCGCGGTGCTGCCAACGGCCTGATGGGCGAAATGGTCGAAATTCACCTCAAAGATGAGCTGGTGACGGGGGAGACAACTCCGGATCAGCGAGCCGTTCGGATGGCAGAAGTCGGCCATTTGCTGCGCTCTTATCTAAAATAAACCCACAGACCTCACAATAAGGGAAACATGATGAAATCTCGCGCAGCTGTCGCATTTGGCCCTGGCCAGCCGCTGAAAATCGTTGAAATCGACGTAGCGCCGCCGAAGAAAGGCGAAGTGCTGATTAAAATTACCCATACCGGCGTGTGCCATACCGATGCATTTACGCTGTCGGGTGACGATCCTGAAGGCGTATTCCCGGCGGTACTCGGCCATGAAGGCGGCGGTGTGGTTGTCGAAGTGGGCGAGGGCGTAACCAGCCTTAAGCCGGGCGACCACGTCATCCCGCTGTATACCGCTGAATGCGGCGAGTGCAAGTTCTGTAAATCTGGCAAAACCAACCTCTGTCAGGCCGTTCGTGCCACCCAGGGTAAAGGCCTGATGCCGGACGGAACTACGCGTTTCTCCTACAACGGCGAGCCTATCTACCACTACATGGGCACAAGCACCTTCAGCGAGTACACCGTCTGTGCGGAAATTTCGCTGGCGAAGGTGAACCCGCAGGCTCCGCTGGATAAAGTGTGTCTTCTGGGCTGCGGCGTGACCACCGGTATCGGCGCAGTGCATAACACCGCGAAGGTCAAAGAAGGCGATACCGTTGCGGTGTTCGGTCTGGGCGGTATTGGCCTGGCGGTTATCCAGGGCGCGGTGCAGGCGAAAGCCGGTCGTATCATCGCCGTGGACACCAACCCGGAAAAATTCAAGCTGGCCGGCGACATGGGCGCGACCGATTTTGTGAACCCGAAAGACCATGATAAGCCGGTTCAGGACGTGATCGTTGAACTGACCGACGGCGGCGTTGACTTCAGCTTTGAATGTATCGGTAACGTGAACGTGATGCGTTCCGCCCTTGAGTGCTGCCACAAAGGCTGGGGTGAGAGCATCATCATTGGCGTCGCTGGCGCAGGCCAGGAGATCAAAACCCGTCCGTTCCAGCTGGTAACCGGCCGCGTGTGGCGCGGCTCGGCGTTTGGCGGCGTCAAGGGACGTACGCAGCTGCCGGGTATGGTTGAAGACGCCATGGCTGGGAAAATTCAGCTCGACCCGTTCATTACCCACCGTCTGCCGCTGGATCAAATCAACGAGGCGTTCGATCTGATGCATGAAGGTAAATCCATTCGTACCGTTATCCATTTCGGCGACAACTGATTATTCTGCCAGCGGTTTTTGCCGCTGGCATTTCTTGAATAATCTTCTCTAAAGTGTGACCTGTCTGGCGCTTTTAGCCGTAATCAAATTTCCTGCCGTGCCGATGACTATTTTACAGGCGTGTTTTTACGCATCTTACCTATAAGAGAGTCGACGGTCATGGACAACACAACTTCGGTGCAGGCGCAGCACAAGCTGAGCTTCTTGCACCACATCAGGCTGGTTCCGCTGTTTTCCTCCATTCTCGGTGGCATCATTCTTCTGTTTGCCTTGAGCTCTGCGCTGGCGGGCTATTTTCTGCTGCAGGCGGATACCGACCAGCAGGATGTTACGGCTGAAATTCAGGTACGCACCGGTTTATCGAACAGTTCTAACCATCTGCGAACGGCGCGAATCAACATGATCCATGCGGGTGCGGCAAGCCGTATCGCGGAAATGGATGCGATGAAGCAAAACATCAGCGAGGCGGAGACGCGCATTAAGCAGTCGCAGCAGGGGTTTGCCTCCTACATGGGCCGTAACGTACGCACGCCTGCGGATGAAGCGCTGGACGCGGACCTGAAAGCGCGGTACGACGCCTATATTGCGGGCCTTCAGCCGATGCTCAAATACGCCAAAAACGGGATGTTCGAGGCGATAATCAATCATGAAAACGAGTCCGCGCGCCCGCTGGACGACGCCTATAACGCCGTGCTGCTGAAGGCGATTAAGATCCGTACCGACCGCGCCAATGCCCTGACGTCGCAGGCGCATAAACGCACCCAACTGGGCCTGATGTTTATGGTGGGCGCCTTCGCGCTGGCGCTGGTGCTGACGGCCATGACCTTTATCGTGCTGCGCAGGACGGTAATTAACCCGCTTCAGCGTGCCGCCACCCGCATCGAGAATATCGCCAAAGGTGATTTAACGATGCCGGACGACGCAACGGGGCGCAGTGAAATTGGCCGCTTAACCCGCGATCTGCAAACCATGCAGCATTCGCTGGTAACCACTGTGGGCACCGTGCGTCAGGGGGCGGAAGAGATTTATCGTGGGACCAGTGAGATCTCAGCCGGCAACACGGACCTCTCATCCCGCACCGAGCAGCAGGCGGCCGCGATTGAACAGACGGCCGCCAGCATGGAGCAACTGACTGCAACGGTGAAACAGAACGCCGATAACGCGCACCATGCGAGCAAGCTGGCAGAAGACGCCTCCGGCAAGGCCAGCCGCGGCGGTCAGATGGTCTCCGGCGTGGTGAAAACCATGGGCAATATTTCCACCAGCTCGAAGAAGATCTCTGAAATCACCGCGGTGATTAACAGCATTGCGTTTCAAACCAATATCCTGGCGCTGAACGCCGCTGTAGAGGCCGCGCGTGCTGGCGAGCAGGGCCGCGGCTTTGCGGTAGTGGCGAGCGAGGTGCGTACGCTGGCTAGCCGTAGCGCCAACGCGGCGAAAGAGATTGAAAGCCTGATCAATGAATCGGTGACGCTGATTGACCAGGGCTCGGGCGAGGTGGTTGCCGCAGGTAACACCATGAATGAGATTGTCGACGCCGTTAAGCGCGTGACCGATATTATGCTGGAAATTGCCGCCGCCTCCGATGAACAGAGTCGCGGTATCGTGCAGGTCAGCCAGGCGATTTCTGAGATGGACAAAGTGACGCAGCAGAACGCCTCGCTGGTGGAAGAAGCGTCCGCTGCAGCGGCATCTCTGGAAGAACAGGGCGCACGCCTGACCGAGGCGGTTGGCGCGTTTCGGTTGAACGGTAAAGCTCAGGGGCACACTCAACAGCAGACCACTGCGGCGGTAAAACAGGCTGCGTTGCGTCCGGCGGATGCTGATAACGGGGATAACTGGGAGACGTTCTGAGTCGCCAGCAGTGTCGGGTAGCGCTTCGCTTACCCGACCTACAAAACCGTCTCCACCGTGTAAAAAAAGGGACTTTTCAGTCCCTTTTTTCATGTCTTACTTTTTGTCCGGTAACGCGTAGGCGATAACGTAATCACCGCGATCCGGCGACTGGCGAGCGCCACCCGCGTTAATGATGATGTACTGTTTACCGGTTTTCGGTGAAACGTAGGTCATCGGGCCAGACTGGCTGCCTACCGGCAGGCGGTCCTTCCAGATCTCCTTCCCGGTAGCGGTATCAAACGCGCGCAGGTAGAAGTCCTGAGTGCCGGCAAAGAACAGCAGGCCAGACTGGGTAGACAGCGATGCGCCAAGCGTCGGCATGCCGATTGGAATTGGCATATGCATGCGAATGCCCAGCGGGCCGGTGTCTTCTACGGTACCTACCGGAACCTGCCAGACCAGCTTGCCGGATTTCAGGTCAACCGCGGACATGGTACCGAACGGCGGTTTCTGGCAGGGAATACCCAGCGGCGAGAGGAAACGCTCGCGCATTGCGCCGAACGGCGTGCCGTCCATTGGAACAATACCCATCTCAATGCCGCTGGCATCTTTCGCCACGTTGGCGCGCGGCACCATGTAGTTTGCCAGACCCAGACGCATGTCATTGACGAACATCAGGCCGTTGTTCGGGTCAACCGATACGCTGCCCCAGTTCATCCCACCGAGCGAGCCCGGGAACTGCAGGGAACGGTCCAGGCCAGGCGGGGTGAAGACGCCCTGATGACGCATCTCTTTAAACTGAATACGACACAGCAGAAGGTCAACAGGCGTTGCTCCCCACATATCGGATTCGGTCAGCGTCTGGTTGCCGATCATCGGCATGCCAACAGAATAGGGCTGGGTCGGGGAGTAGCGTTCACCTTCAACGTTACCCGCTGGAACAGGACGCTCTTCAACCTTCGCCACCGGCTTGCCGGTTTCGCGGTTGAGCATAAAGATCATGCCCTGCTTGCTGGTCTGCACCAGCACCGGCGTGGTGCCGCCTTTACCGTCAGGGAGATCGTACAGCAGCGGCTGAGAAGGGAGGTCAAAGTCCCACAGGTCGTGGTGGGTCGTCTGGAAATGCCAGCGAACCTGACCGGTCGTGGCGTCGACGGCCACTATGGACGAGCTGTATTTATCATCCAGCGCGGTACGCTCACCCGCCCAGAAATCCGGGGTGGCGTTGCCGGTAGGTAGATAGATCAGGTTCAGTTTGGCGTCGTAAGACATGGCTGACCAGACGTTCGGCGTACCGCGCGTGTAGGTCTGGCCTTCCGGCGGCAGGCCGGTCAGATTCGGGTTGCCCGGATCCCATGCCCAGGCCAGCTTACCGGTGTGTACGTCATAGGCACGCACGACTCCCGGCGGTTCACCCGTGGAGAAGTTATCCGCCACGCGTCCACCGACCACGACAACATTCCCCGCCACCAGCGGCGTAGAGGTTTGCTGGTAATAGCCCGGTTTGATATCGCCCATGCCGACGCTCAGGTCAACGATGCCGCGATCGCCAAAGTCTTCGCAGACCTTGCCGCTGTCGGCGTTGATGGCAATCAGGCGCGCATCGGTGGTAGGCAGGAACAGGCGGCGAGAGCAGGCGGCAGGCTGCGTCTCTGTCTGTGACGCTGTCACGTTTTGGTGATCTTCAAAGTAGCCCAGGCCGCGGCAACGCTGCCAGTTTGGCGCGGTGGCTTTTGAGTCATAGCGCCATTTTTCTTTACCAGAATCCACATCCAGCGCCAGCACTTTGCTGTAAGGCGTGCAGACGTAGAGCGTGTCGCCAACCTGCAGCGGCGTGTTCTGGTCTTCCGCACCCGAGCCGTTGCTCTGCGGAATATCGCCCGTATGGGCAACCCAGGCGACTTTCAGATCGCCGATGTTCTGCTTGTTGATTTGATCCAGCGCAGCGAAACGGTCACCGTGGGTGGTATTGCCCCAGTGCTCCCAGTTTTTCTGCTGCTCGCCGGCCGCCACAGGCTTCACCGGAACCGCTTCGTTCGCCGTGACCAGGGTCTGCGGCTTGAACATCCAGCCAATAGCGATCAGCATTGCGACGGCCAGAACGGCGGCTACGCCAAAGGCCGGGGCTTTGTTAACCGGCGCGGTGCGGTTCGCGGCGCGCAGGAACGGCCAGACCACGGCACAGAGGAACGCCAGGACGGCAAAGGTAAACAGGCGCGAGAAGAGCGGCCAGAAATCCCAGCCCGCATCGCTCACCGCCCAGAACAGCGAGGCGATAAAGGCGATGGCGTAAAGCACTATCCCGCTGCTGCGGTTCATGAAAATGAGGATCGCGGCAATGACCATCACCACGCCCACGATCAGGAAGTACCAACTTCCGCCTACGGTAGCGAGCTTTAAGCCAAGCCCGCCAACTGCCAGACCGATGATCGCCATCAGTCCGGCAAGGAGCCACTGCAGGATACGGGGTATCCCACGTGGCGCGCTGCCAAATGCCATTTCTATCTCCTTAAATGCTCCCGTCTTCCCGGCCTGTGCTGTGTGGCATCTGTACCAATTGGATAATAAAAGACGAAAGTTGCGAGGGTTTACGGTAATCAGTGCGTGTAAATACGCGTGAATTCGCGGCCATTACTGTGTGAATGAACCATTTGGTGAATTCGCCGCTATGATAAAACTGTTAAATTGTTTTGCGCAAATGTTAATGAATGATTTCGCATTATTTGGTTAGAGAAGGGATCAAACCCGTCATTCCGACGGGTTAGCGGGCGTGCTCATAAAGGAGTATCAGGCGGGCATGGACTTGCGGATTGTGCTTAAAAGCGTCAGCGCGCCCGTCGACAGGGGGGTATCAACGCGGGTCAGGATGCCGATCGGTTCACCTGCTCCCGGCGAGGTAACGGGCAGTGACGTCAGCGTGCCGTGGCGCAGATCGTCTTTCACCGCGCCGGACGGCACGAACCACACGTAGTCGTAGTCCACGGTCAGCTGGCGCGACAGGGAGGCTGAGAGCGTCTCAATACATCCCGACGGCAGCGTGCAGCCGTGCATTTCCAGCAGCGCTTCAGCATTCTGACGCGGGACGGTCCCCTTTGGTGAGACCACGACGGGCCATTCCATCACGCGGCTCAGGGTGACGGTGTCATGCAAAAGCGGGTGGCCAGGACGCACCACCAGCTTTAGCGATTCCAGGAACAACAGCTCGTAGTTCAGGCCACTCATCAGTTCAGGATCGGACATCCGTCCGATCCCCAGATCCAGCTCACCGGATTTCAGCCCCGCGAGGAGCATGGTGTTGTTCATGGTCGCCACCTGAATAGTGGCGTGCTTCTGCTGCTTGTGGAACTGACTGATTACCGCAGGCAAAATTCCCAGCGCGGCTGTTGGAAGGGCGCCCACGCGAACGACGTCACGCGTGACCTCTTCTTTGCGGTTCAATGCCTGTCCCGCCGTATTGAGCGCGTCCAGAACCTTGACGGCGTGCGTCAGGAATTGCTCCCCCACGAGCGTAAGCTGTGCGCCAAGGCGGCCACGGTCGAAAAGCCGGGTGCCGGTAAGCTGCTCCAGCTCGTTGAGTGTTTTTGAAAGTGCGGGCTGACTCAGGTTAAGGGTTTCAGCCGCACGCCCCAGCGTTCCCTGTTGAGCGACGGCCACAAATGTATGCAAATGGCGCAAGCGTATGCGCTGACTGAAAAGACCATTTTTTTCCATAGGCGATGTTAAAAACAGAGCGATGCGGGTGACAAGTTAAGTTGTTTAATTTTGATAACCTGATAGCAAAATATTTTTAACATCTAATCTATTTGAGTTACAACCAGTTTTCGGCGTCGCGCAGGGTTTGACCACTCATCTGCCTGGATCACAATTCGTAAATTCTTCCCGCCGGAAGGAACGGGCTTCTCTACACTCCAGGTATTATTCACTGGAGGCATGACATCATGGCGAACACCATCACGGCTGATGATATTCGGGAACACTTTTCGCAGGCTATGTCGGCGATGTACCAGCAGGAAGTTCCACAGTACGGCACCCTGCTGGAACTGGTGGCGGACGTAAATCTGGCGGTGCTGGAAAATAATCCGCTCTTGCACGAACAGCTCGCGAATGCGGATGAACTGGCGCGCCTGAACGTTGAGCGCCACGGTGCGATCCGCGTCGGTACGGCGAAGGAACTCTCTACGCTCCGCCGGATGTTCGCCATCATGGGGATGTTCCCCGTCAGCTATTACGATCTCTCCCAGGCGGCGGTGCCCGTGCATTCCACGGCATTTCGACCGGTTGAGGACGCCGCGCTGTGCCGCAATCCGTTTCGCATTTTTACCTCGCTGCTGCGCCTGGAGCTGATCGAAAATACCGCTCTGCGTGCACGTGCGGCTGAGATCCTCTCGCATCGCAACATCTTTACTCCGCGCTGTCTTGAACTTATCGATCTGCACGAGTCAGCCGGGCACTTCACCGAGGCGCAGGCGCGCGAGTTTGTGAAGGAAGCGCTGGAGACGTTCCGCTGGCACCGCCATGCCACGGTCGATCGTGAGACCTACCTGGCGCTGAGCAACGAGCACCGCCTGATTGCCGATGTGGTCTGCTTCCCCGGCTGCCATATTAACCACCTCACTCCGCGCACGCTGGACATCGACAGGGTGCAGGAGCTGATGCCGAAATACGGTATTGAACCCAAAGTGCTGATTGAAGGGCCGCCGCGCCGTGAGGTGCCGATCCTGCTGCGGCAGACCAGCTTTAAGGCCCTGGAGGAACCGGTATTTTTCTCCGGTGAACACAAGGGCACCCATACCGCTCGCTTCGGTGAGATTGAACAGCGTGGGGTGGCGCTAACGCCGAAAGGGCGCGAGCTTTACGACAGCCTGTTAGGGCAAGCGGGAACGGGAAAAGATAACCTTACGCACCAGCTGCATCTGCGCGAGGTATTTAGCGCCTTCCCGGACAGCGAGATGTTCCTTCGTCGACAGGAACTGGCCTACTTCCGCTATCGCCTGACGCCAGCGGGCGAAGCGCATCGCCACGCTTTCCGTCCGGGTGATGACCCACAGCCGCTGATCGAGCGCGGCTGGGTCGTCGCACAGCCCATCACCTATGAAGATTTCCTGCCCGTCAGCGCGGCGGGTATTTTCCAGTCCAACCTCGGAAACGAAACTCAGGCGCGAAGCCAGGGCAATGCCAGCCGCGAGGCCTTCGAAGCGGCGCTCGGTTGCCCGGTATTTAACGAGTTTACCCTCTATCATCAGGCGGAAGTGCGCAGTAAACAGCGTTGCGGTTTGCTCTGAAATCGTTACCCTGCAGGGGTGTGATGGAAAAAGAAGGTTGATATGCAAAATCCCTCCGCCCCTGTGGTTGAAACGCGCCAGGGCGCACTTATTGGTTTTACCGACGACAACGTTCATGTCTGGTGTGGCATCCCCTATGCGTCACCGCCGGTTGGCGCGTGGCGCTGGCGTTCGCCTCGTCCCCCGGAACGCTGGGAAGGCGTGCGCCAGGCGACGGCGTTTTCCCCCTCCAGCTGGCAAAGCAGCGAATACTGTCAGGAGCTGGGCGGGGGCGATCCCGGCCAGTTTTCTGAGGATTGTCTTTATCTGAACGTCTGGTCTCCCGCGTCTCGCGAGGCGCCGCTACCGGTAATGGTCTGGCTTCACGGCGGGGGGTTCACCCTCGGCGCGGGCGGGCTTCCGCCCTATAACGGCAGGGCGCTGGCAAAGCGTGATGTGGTTGTTGTCACGATCAACTACCGCCTTGGCCACCTCGGCTTTTTTGCCCACCCGGCTCTGGAAGGGGAAGAGGATCGGGTCGTGCATAATTTTGCACTGCTTGACCAAATCGCGGCCCTTAACTGGGTGCGCGACAACATCGCCGCATTTGGGGGCGATCCCGACAGCATCACGCTGTTTGGCGAGTCCGCGGGCGCGCGCAGCGTCCTCTCGCTGCTTGCTTCTCCTCTGGCCGGAGGGCTATTTCACAAGGCGATTATCCAGAGCGGCTATACGTTGCCGGACACGCCGCGAGCGCAGGCGCTGGAAAAAGGGGAAGCGTTATCGCGTCATTTTGGCTTAGAGAATGCCACTGCACAACAGCTTAGGGCCATCCCGGCTGACGCCTTCTGGCCGCTCGCGGCGCCGCTGAATATCGCGCCTGCGCCCGTCGTGGGAGACTGCGTTCTGCCGGAAGCGATGCTCGATGTGTTCTTTGCCGCCCGTCAGCACCC
>Ga0209795_10000292_pt1 | contig 43706 bp, 41 predicted proteins | sample AgamicOrMarz_FD_187166 | JGI IMG/M metagenome (GOLD analysis project Ga0209795, IMG submission 187166) | Agave microbial communities from Guanajuato, Mexico - Or.Ma.rz (SPAdes) (version 2) | ecosystem: Host-associated > Plants > Phyllosphere > Phylloplane/Leaf | place: Guanajuato, Mexico...
TGACGCCGCTCGTCATCGCGAAGAGGCGGCCGCCCGAGGCGTTCGACTGATAGTTCAGGCCGACATCCACGATGCCGTAGAGCGTGACGCTGCTCTGCGCGTGCGCGACCGTGCTTGCGGCAGCAGCAGCAGTGCTTGCGATCGCGACGGCGAGGGCGCGCGGGGAAAGTAAGCGTGATTTCATGCAAAGCCTCCGTGTGTATGTTTTGTTTATCGATGAAGCGTGCGTTGGGAGACGCGATGGCCGCGCGCAAGCGGCTCGCGCGCCGTGCGTGGGCTGCGTGCGTCAGGGAATGCGGTGGGGTTTGCGAGGCAGCGCTGGATGCGCGAAGCGTGGCGGTGCTACAAGAGCGCAAAGGCCGAGCAAGCCACGTATCAACGGCGCGCGACGCTCTCCCGCCGCGCTACTCAGCGCCGCTGGCTGCTCGCGTCGTGCGGACCGACCGCAACAACGGTGATGGCGCCGATCAGCATCAGCGCGGCGAGGTAGTACTGGCCGGCCGCCATCGAGTGCGTCGTTTCGTTCAGCCAGCCCACAATGCCCGGGCTCACGAGGCTGCCCAGTCCCGCGAGTGTGCTGATCAGCGCGATGCCGCCGGCGGCCGCCTGCCGGCTCAGGTAGAGGCTCGGCATCGCCCAGAAGGGTCCCATTGCGGCGAACGTTCCGGCGGCCGTCACTGTCAGCGCGGCAACGGACAGTGCCGCGCTTCCGCCGACAAGCGGCAACGCCGCCCAGCCGATCGCAGCGGCCACCCCCGCGACTGCCGCATGCCAGCGACGCTCCTTGTGCGCATCCGAGTGACGCGCCATCAGATACTGGCAGACGAAGCCCGCCACGTACGGCAGCGCGGAGAGCATGCCGAGCGTCCACAGGTCGGTCACGCCGGTGCGTCGGATGATGGTCGGCAGCCAGAAGAAAACGTTGGCGGTTCCGGCAAGCAGCGCCACGCCCATGCCGGTCAGCAGATAAAAGCGCGGCGAGCGGAGCGCCGCGGCGAACGATTTGTGCTCGGTGTGGCGCGTGCTTTCGCGGTCGGCACGCAGATCGCGCTCGATGATCGCCAGCTCATCGGCACGGAGCCACGGCGCCGAAGCCGGCGTGTCATGCAGCATCCGCGCGACGAAGAACATCAGCACGAGCGGCGGAAGTCCTTCGATCAGAAACAGCCAGCGCCAGCTCTGCAGGCCGAGCACGTCGTGCATCGTATGCATGATGAGGCCCGACACCGGGCTGCCGATCACACCGGCAATCGGAATCGAAGCCATGAATAGCGCGGTGAAACGCGCGCGCCGGGAAATGGGCACCCAGTAGGTCAGATAGAAGAGGATTCCGGGGAACAGGCCGGCTTCCGATGCACCCAGCAGGAAGCGCCACACGTAGTAGCTATTCTGTCCCGTCATCGCGGCGAGCCCGGCGGAGCACACCGCCCACAGCAGCATGATGCGCAAAAAGGTTCGTCGCGCACCGATGCGGGCGAGCAGCAGATTGCTTGGCACTTCGAACAACATGTAGCCCGCGTAGAAAATGCCCGCGCCGATACCGAACACCGACTCCGAGAGACCCAGGTCGTGCAGGAAGCTGAGTTTCGCGAAGCCCACATTGGAGCGGTCGATGAACGCGACGATGTACAGCAGCATCAGCATCGGCATCAGGCGCCATAGCAGCTTGCGATAGACCGTCTGCTCCGCGAGTGCGGCGTCAGGTGCCGAGCCGGCGCGCGGCGCTGCTGTGTTCGCCGTTGTGTCCGCCGCTGTATCCGCCGTTGCGTTCGCCGTTGCGTTTGTAGTCACGAATGTCTCCTGATGATTGCACGGCGCACCTGCTGATGCACTCGACAGGACGGATTACAATGCCGGCCGTCATAAAAGTCAATAACATGACCTTTAGGGTTTTCACGAAGCCATAAAGGTCATAAACATGGTTTAATAGGTAAAGGGCGCCGTGCCTCGCAGGCGGCACGGCCTTCCCGGAACCAGCAACCAGCAACCAGACGGACATTCTCAATGAGCGGACCTCTTTCGCATATCCGCGTGCTCGATCTCAGCCGCATCATGGCCGGGCCCTGGAGCGGACAGATTCTCGCGGACCTGGGCGCCGACGTCATCAAGATCGAGCGGCCCGGCAACGGCGACGACACCCGCAGTTGGGGGCCGCCGTTCCTCGCTGCGGCGGACGGCGCGCCCTCGAAGGAATCGGGCTACTTCCTGTCCGTGAACCGCGGCAAGCGGTCCGTGACTGTCGATCTGGCCACGGCCGAAGGGCAGGCAACGATCCGCGAGATCGCCGCGCACTGCGACGTGGTGCTCGAGAACTTCAAGGCCGGCGCGCTCAAGCGCTACGGTCTCGGGTATGACGACCTGAAGGCGGTCAAGCCTGACATCGTTTACTGCTCGATCACCGGCTTCGGCCAGGACGGACCGAAAGCCGACAACGCCGCCTACGATTTCATGATCCAGGCGATGGGCGGCCTGATGAGCGTGACCGGCGAGCGCGACGGCGAACCCGGAGGCGGCCCGCAAAAAGTGGGTGTGCCGATCGTCGACATCATGACCGGCATGTACGCCACCGTCGGCATTCTCGCGGCGCTCGCGAATCGCGCGCAGACAGGCGAGGGCGAATACATCGATCTCGCGATGCTCGACGTGCAGGTCGCGTTCCTCGCAAATCAGGCGATGAACTATCTCGTCTCGGGCAAGCCGCCCGCGCGTAACGGCAACAAGCATCCGAACATCCAGCCGCAAGACGTGTTCCGCTGCCGCGACGGCTATCTGGTGCTCGCCGTGGGCAACGACGGGCAGTTTCGTAAGTTTGCCGAAGTGATCGGCCATGCGGAACTCGCGGACGACGAACGCTTCGCGACCAACGCGCAGCGCGTGCGCAATCTGCCGGCGTTGCATGCGTTAATCAGCGCGGCTCTGGTCGAAGACGATCTGGCGGTCTGGCTCGCCAAATTGGACGCAGCGGCTGTGCCGTGCGGCCCCATCAACACGATTCCGATGGTGTTCGACGACGCGCAGGTCAAGCACCGCGAGATGCTGCGTCATCTGCCGCATCCTGTGTCGGGCACGGTGCCGCAGGTGGTGAGCCCGCTGCGTCTGCGCAACGCGCCGCTCGCCTTCGACCGCGCGCCGCCGACGCTCGGCCAGCACACCGACGAAGTGTTGCGCGAACTTGGCATCGCAGCGCGCTGACGCTGACGCGCACCGGCTTTCTGTTACGAGGACTTATCTTGGCTCGCATTCCCCTGTTTTCTCCCGATTCGATGACGTCTGAGCAGGAGCGCGTGTACCGCGCGGTGGTCGACGGTCCGCGCGGCACCGTGGTCGGGCCGCTGCGCGCGGCGCTGCATCGCCCGGAGCTGGCCGACCGCTGGCAACGCTTCGGCGAAATCCTGCGCTTCGGCACCTCGTTGCCCGCATGGGCGACGGAACTGGCGATCGTCGTGACGGCGCGGCGCTGGAACAGCCAGCTCGAGTGGCATGTCCACGCGCAGGCGGCGGCGTCGGCCGGCATCTCCGAGGCCGCGCTGGAGTCGATCCGTTGCGGCGGCGACGTGCGCTTCGACGATCAACAGCAGGCGGACATCTATGAATTCGCGCGTCAGCTTCAGCAGGGCGGCAACGTCGAGGAAGGCGTCTATCAGCGCGTGATGAACCGCTGGGGCACGGTGGGCGTCGTCGAACTCGGCGCGGTGATCGGCTATTACACGCTCGTGTCGATGACGCTCAACCTTCACGACATCCCGCTGCCCGAAGGCGTGCGTGCACCGCTTGAAGTGCTCGGCGCTCAGCACGGCGCGGACGCGGCGCAGGCGCCCGGCGAGCCGTCACTGCCCGTGCTCAAACCGGCACAGGTGACGCAGACTCAGCTTTGAGCGGGAAAGGGCTATGCGGCGGACGATGCCGCGGAAGACCAGCGCAGCGAGCCCAATGGAAACGGCAAGCATGACAACGGCAACCATGACAACAGCCAATAAGCTAGATGACTGGCTTTTTGCTTTAAACTGGCAAAGCTCATTCTTGCGCCCAGGCGCGTCGCGTAGTGCGGCGCGTCGGCAAGCGCATTCGACCTTTTCCGGAGTTGCAATGGCGACAGAGATTGCCGTCAGGTCTTCCCCTTCAGTTCCTATTGATTTCAGCCTCAGCGGCGTCGCGCGCTACATACAGCTCGCCACGCTGTTCCGGCGGCGCATCGAAGCCGGGCAATGGGCGGTCGGCCAGCAGATCCCGACGGTCGAGGAACTGGCCGACGAGTGCGCGGTCGCGCGCGCCACTGTGCGTCAGGCGCTCGACATTCTCGAAGCCGACAAACTCATCGAACGGTTCCGCGCGAAGGGCACTTTTGTGATCCAGAAACCGCAGAGCCAGTTGTGGTGCGCAGTGCCCACCGATCTGTCGGGTCTGCTGCTCGCGGCCGAAGGCGCGAGCATCGAGTTGCTCAAAACCGAGAAGGGCGTGATGCCGGCGCATGTGCAGCACGACATCGGCACGCTGGCGCCGTCGTACACGCATTGGCGGCGGCGTCACTCGCGCGAAGGTCAGCCGTATTACATCGGCGACGCGTATGTCGACGAGCGGCTCACGCGGCGCATCCCCAAGTCGGCGTTCAAACGGCACACGACCATGCGAATTCTGCGTGACCTGCCGGGGCTCGAACTGAAGGAGATCGATCAGACGCTCACGGTGAGCACGGCCGACATGGATCTGTCGCGCATGCTCGAAATTCCGCTGAACGCGCCTGTCGCGCATGTCTACCGGACGGCGACCGACAAGGACGGCACGGTCGTGTTCGTCGGCAACGGCGTGTATCGCGGCGACGTCGTGCGACTCGATATCAAGGTGGAACTGTAGAGGCAGCGTCGCGATGGTATGCGACGCGCCGACGTGATAGGCCATAAGCCTAACTGATTAGTTTAACTGCGGACGGCTGCGGCCGCCGCGTCGAACCCGAGGATTGCCCGATGAAACTGCATTGGTCGCCGCGTTCGCCATTCGTCCGCAAGGTGATGGTGTGCGCCTACGAAACCGGCGTCGCGGACCGCTTCGAATGCGTGCGCACGCCGGTCGCCATGGACACGCCGAATCTTTCGCTGCTACGCGACAATCCGCTCAGCAAGTTGCCCACGCTCGTGCTCGACGACGGCAGCGCGTTGTTCGATTCGTCGGTGATCTGTGAATATCTCGACACGCTGCATGGCGGCGCGCCGCTCTTTCCGGCCAACGGCAGCGAGCGGTTCCGCGCGTTGCAGCAGCAGGCTTTCGCAGATGGCTTGCTGGACATCTATCTGCTGTGGCGTCAGGAGCGCAACAAGCCGCCCGCGCAACAGCGCGCGCAGTGGCTCGCCGCGTTCCGGGTGAAGTCCGACGCTTCGCTCGACGCATTTGAAACGCTTGCGCCTTCGCTGCGGCTCGATGCGATCCAGATAGGCGATATCGCGATTGCGTGCATGCTCGCGTGGCTCGACTTCCGCTTGCCTGATCTTGAATGGCGCGCGAATCGTCCGCGACTGGCCGCCTGGCACGCGCGCTTCGCCGAGCGCGGTTCGATGCGCCGCACCGAGCCTGCCGATGCCGAGTGACGCGATGGCCCTGCAGTCCACCCATACCGATCCGCTGCGTCCCACCGACGTCGTGCCCGCGAAGATGCCGCATGCGCCGGCCGCCGCACTCCCGGCCAATGCATGCGACACGCACTCGCATGTGTTCGGCCCGTACGAGCGCTTCGCGTTTTCGACGGCGTCGAGCTATCCGCCGCCGCTCGCACCGTTCGACACCTATCTGGCGATGCTCGACACGATCGGCGCAGGCCGCGGCGTGCTGGTGCAGCCCGCGCCCTACGGGACCGACAACACCGCGCTCGCCGACGCACTGGTGCGCGGCAAAGGCCGCATTCGCGGCGTCGCGGTGCTCGACGCGAACGCGGACGACGCGACGCTGACCGCGCTGGAGCACAGCGGGGTGCGCGCACTGCGCTTTAACGAAATGCCGGTTCCGCAGACCGGCAAACCTTATCCGGGCAGCGTGGGCATGAGCGCGGCGCTTGCGCTGGCGAGCCGCATGCGCGACATCGGCTGGCATGCACAGGTGTGGGCCCGTTGCGCGGACGTGCCGTCGATTGCGGACAAGCTTGCGAACGTCGGGCTGCCCGTCGTGTTCGAGCACATGGGCTGCTTCGATCCGGCGCTCGGCACGCGACATGCCGACTTCCAGAACCTGCTCGCGCTGCTTCGCGAAGGACGCATCGCCGTGAAGCTCGCCGTTTGCCGCGTGTCGAAGCAGGCGCCGCATTACACCGATCTGCGTCCGTTCCACGACAGCATGATCGAAGCGAATCCACGGCAACTGCTGTGGGCATCGGACTGGCCGTATGTGCGAATGGGCGATGCGGCGCCCGACGTCGGCGCGCTGCTCGATACCTTCACCGAATGGGTCGACGACGCTGCGATTCGCAAGGCAATTCTCGTCGACAACCCGGCGCGCGTTTACGGCTTCGAGCGTTGACGCACGTTCAGATTCCGGCAACAGACATCGACACGCAAACAGGAGACAGCATGTCATTGAAACTCGAGAAGCGCGACGGCGTCGCCATTGTCACGCTTGACCGTCCGCCCGTGAACGCGCTCACGCTCGCGCTCTACGCCGAGATCGCCGATCTGTTCGAAGGGCTCGGCAAGGAAATGGATGTGCATTGCGCGGTGTTCACCGGCGCGGGCCGCCGCGCATTCTGCGCCGGTCTGGATCTCGACGAGTTCCTGCGCGCAACGCCAGAGGAAGACCCGGCGCGCGCGGCGATCGTGCGGCGCACGTTTTCTTCGGTCTATCGTTGCGCGATTCCGGTGATCGCCGCGATCAACGGTCCCGCGCTCGGCGCCGGCTCGGTGCTCGCTACCGTCTGCGACGTACGCATTGCATCGAGCGCGGCTCGCTTCGGCACGCCGGAAATCAACGTCGGACGCTGCGGCGGCGCGGCACATCATGGCCGCCTGATTCCGCAAGGTGCGTTGCGTCGGATGTACTTCACCGGTGAGCCGATCAGCGCGCAGGAGGCGTTCCGGCTCGGACTCGTCGATGAGGTTGTCGAACCGGACGAAGTCATGCCGGCCGCGCTGACGCTCGCGGCGAAAATCGCCAAAAAGAGCCCGCTTGGTTTGCGCTACGCGAAGCAGGCGCTCAACGACATCGAATCGATGCCGCTGGAGGCCGGGTACGAACACGAGCAGGGCTTCAGCACGAGGCTCATGTACACCGAGGATGCACGCGAAGCGACGCGTGCATCGGTGGAAAAGCGCGCGCCTGTATTCAAGGGACGTTGAAACGCAGATCAGTCGATAACCGGTCCCCTCAACCTGGAAGTCAACGACCGAAATTAACTTGCGACATGCAAGCGATGTTAGAATCCAGCCATGAAGACGACGTGTACAGAAGACCTTCGGTCCCATTGCGCGGTCAATTACGGCGTGGAGATCTTCGGCGACCGGTGGTCGCTGCTGATCATTCGCGACATCGTGTTTGCCGGCAAGAAGACGTATGGCGAATTCCTGAAATCGGAAGAGGGAATCGCGACCAACGTGCTGGCTACGCGCCTTGCGTTTCTTGAAGAGCAAGGCATTCTCTCGAAGGCGCCCAGCCCCGAGGACAGGCGCAAGGACTTCTACACGCTGACCGAGAAGGGTCTCGACCTGATTCCGATCGTGCTTAGCATAGTCGTTTGGAGCGCCAGGCACGATTCGAAGTCGTACGTGAGGCGCCGCAAGGACTTCGTTGCACGTTTGAAGGCAAGCCCGGTGCAGGTGAGCGAAGAAGTGAAGGAACTGGTCCGCAATGGCGGATGTATTTTTCCTGAGAGTAGGGAGTGAGCGGGAGGCAGTCCGCGACGGGACAGTGAAGGCGTCGTTGCATCCATCATTCACTATCGCATCGACGGTGCTCAGATAGCTTCCCGTCACACGTCCCGTTCATTCATCAGTTCCACCACCCAATCAATAAACACACGCAGCTTCGCGCTGACGTGGCGGTTCGGCGGATACGCGATGTAAAGCGGCATCGGATCGAGTTGCCAGTCTTCGAATAGTGCGACCAGTTCGCGTCGTTTCAGATGCGCTTTCGACATATAACGCGGCAGCCACATGATGCCGAGCCCCGCGACTCCGGCCGCGAGATAGGCGTTGCCGTCATCCACCGCGAGCGCGTAGCGGCCTTGCACCTTTGCCGTTTCCCCTGCACGACGCATGACGGCCGTATAGAGATTGCCCGCGCGTCCCCACGAAAACCCGACAATACGGTGATGCGAGTTTTCCAGTTCCGCGGGATGCGAAGGCACACCCGCCAACGCCAGATATCCAGGCGAAGCGAACACGCCGAGCGCAAGATCCGCCACGCGCCGCGCCACCATCGACTGATCGTTCGGCTCGCCGCCACGCACGACGCAATCCACGTTCTCGCCGATCATATCGACGGTGCGGTCGCTGACGCCCATGTCGAGTTGAATGTCCGGATAGCGGGCGAGAAATGCCGGAAGCGCCGGGATGAGGATCAGGCGGGCGAGCGGACTCGGCACGTCCACGCGAAGGCGGCCTCGCGGTGCCGCCGATGCGCTCGAGAGACTCGTCTCGGCGTCGTCCATGTCGGCGAGCAGCCGCGTCACCCGTTCGTAATACGCGATGCCGTCCGGCGTGACGTTGATCCTGCGCGTCGTCCGGTTCAGCAGACGGACGCGTAAGCGCGCTTCCAGTTGCTGGACCAGATGCGTCACCGTGGTCTTGCTCATATGCAGCGTCTCGGCCGCTTTCGTGAAGCTGCCTGCCTCGACGACCCGGACGAAAGCGCGCATTGCGTCGAAGCGGTCCATGAACGTTTGCCTTGTGATTATATTGTTTGCATTCTACAAATAGTCATGGACAGCGTTGACGGTTTATCGCGCACGCGTCGATCGGTAGAGTGGGCTGATCGAAACCAGCGATTGATCAATGGAGGCGAAAGTGGCAAAGCGCGATGTGGTATTTCCGCCGGGACGTCGGGCGCTTTACGAGCGTAACCGGTATTCACCGGCCGTGAGGGCGAACGGGTTGCTGTTCGTATCGGGTCAGGTCGGCAGCCGCGACGACGGGACGCCTGAACCGGACTTGCAGGAGCAGGTGCGTCTCGCGTTTAGGAACCTGAATGCGATCCTGCACGAGGCCGGATGCACATTCGACGATGTGGTGGACGTGACCGTGTTCATGGTCGACCCGCAATCGACATTCGAACGCGTGTGGCAGGTCGTTCCCGAATTCTGGGGCGACGCGCCGCATCCGGCGCTCACCGCCGTCGGAGTGACATGGCTTTACGGCTTCGACTTCGAGATCAAGGTAATTGCGAAGCTTCCTCTGAACGACTGATGTGCCGGTCAGGCGCGTTGGCCGGCGTCGAGCGGAAAGCGCTGACCAGCGTGCGCAACGCCGCGCGGACCTGCGCGTCAGACGTCGACGAATACAACACGACTTCGCGCGACGGCAGCGGCGGCAAGCCGAGGCGCGGGCCGACATCGACCGTGCCCGGCGGCGCGACGCGCAACGCGAGCGCGGCGACCGCGAGCCCGGCTTGCGTAGCCGCGCCGATCGTCCCAATGCCGCCGCCGACGAATACTTCGACCCACGGCACGCGTGCTTCATCGAGCGCGCTCACGGCCATTGCCCGCACACGGCACGGGTGAGCCTGAGTCGCGAGCCGCAGCGGCTGCCCTGCGTGATGAACCCAGTCGGGTGTCGCTATCCAGCCGAACGGTTCGTCGAGCAGCGTTTCGCCGTCGCGCCGGCTGTCGTCATGCCGCAGGACGAGCGCGGCATCCAGTGCGCCGCTGTCGAATTGCGCTTCGATATCGCGCGAACTCGATACGCGCATCTCAACCAGCAGACCCGGATCGGCGCGATGCATATGCCGCAGCAGCAGCGGCAATTCGCTGCCGACGATGTGATGACTAATGCCGACTTTGAGCGTGATGCGCTCGCGCGCCAGCGCGCTGAGCGCGTCGTCGTGCGCGCCGAGCAGATTGCGCGCGGCCTGCAGAAAGATTTCGCCCTTCGGCGACAGACGCACCATGCGCGGCGTGCGTTCGATCAGGCGGTGGCCGAGCCGTTCTTCGAGCCGTTTGAGCTTGATGCTGATTGCCGATTGCGTGCTGTTCAGCGCATCGGCCGCGCGCGTGAAGCTGCGTAGATCGGCGACCAGCACGAAAGCTTGTACCGCTTCGAAATCGAGTGTTTTCATGACGATCCATTCGATTATGTCATCACAGAAATACGCGGCAGCCGGTTTGAAAGCAGCACGTTTCGTGACACGCTAACGTCATCCGTTGCATTGCGCAAGCAGACGTGCGGCTTCCCGGCGTCTGCCGTTCGATGCATGGTCCACGATGGATCGATCACGAAGAGACGCCATGTCCGACATTGAACAGGCTTACTATGACGACGCTATTTATCCGCGGATTCCGCCGGATGGCGACCCCGTTACGTTCGACGCGCAGCAGGCATTGTTCGCGTACCTAACGGGTTTGTGTTGCGGCGCATTGATCATTCTCGCGACGACCGCAGTGGTGTGCGAGGTAATGCATTTGCTGTGAGACCGCGCGCAAGCTCACGTCTTGCGCAAATGCGGACGGAGCGCAAGCGCGAGTGGCAAGACCGCCAGCGCCGTGGCCGCGGTTGCAAGCGTGGCGCCGTGTGCGCCGATGCCGTCGCCGAGAAAACCATAAGCCACCGGAGACAGCGCGCCAGAAGCGATAGTGCCGGTATAGAAGAGCGCAAATGCCCTCTCTGTCCGCTCGACCGAAGTCAGTTCGGGCACCGTTCCATAAAGCACCGACGATGTGCCGTTGAGCATCGCGCCGAGCAACGGCAACAAGACGAGGGCGGGCGTCAATGGCAGGTAAAGCACGGCAAGAATCAGCGCGGCCGTGCCGCCTTCGGTTGCAAACACAGTGCCGATGACGCCCATGCGTGCGCCGAGCCAGCCGCACACGAACTTGCCCGCCGCGCCTCCGATGAAGACGAGCGCGAGCGCGGTGCCCATCATCGGCGGCGAGATGCCTTTCGCTTTCAGCAGGAATGGCAGAAAGGTCAACAAGCCCATGCGCACGGCGGTGTCGAGTACGCCGATCGTGAACAGCAGTGAGAAGCCCGAGCGCGAACCGTTGCTGTTCTGGCTCGGCGCTTCGGCTGCGGACGGCTCGCTTGCTGGTATCGAAGGGAGAAAAAGTGCAATCACGGCCGCGACTAAAATTCCGATGGTCGACATTGCCCAGAGCGCATGGCGCCACGGCATGACGGTGATCAGAAGCGAGATAGCCGCAGGAAGCGCGGATTTTCCAAGGTCGCCTGCAAAGTTGTAGACGCTCAGCGGCCCGCGAGCGTTGCGCCCATACGCGCGCGCAACTGCTCCCGAAGCCAGTGGATGTTGCGTGCTCGAACCGCTTCCCGAGATGGCGAGCGCGACGCACAAACCCAAGAGCGTTCCCGACATCCCGGCGACGGCGTAGCCCAGCGCGGCCAGCAACGTACCCAACGCGAGCGTCAGAGGCGTGCCCCAAGCGCGCGCGAGGCGCCCAGCGGGCAATTGAAGCGTCGCCATCGTGCCCGCATAGACGCCGCGCACGATAGCGAGCGCGCCATAACCCAGTCCGAAGTCCGTCTGCCAGACCGGCAGCAACGCGTAGATCATGTCGGTGTAGCCGTCGTGCAGCGCGTGCGCCGTGCATGACAGCCAGAGCACGCGCGTGCGTGACACGGAGGACGAGTTACCGGATGCGTTGGCCGCCGCCGTCGTTGGCAACGAGGAAGAGAAAGGTCTCATGGTTCAATCGAGTGGTGAAAGCGCGCGGCCTGGCGACAGTTCGAGCGTTTGTTGAAGCGCACCCATAGTCTATGGGTCGTCGGGAGCGGCGCACAACTGACGTAAAATAGCGTCAGCCGGGAGAAAAAGTCACCACATGGACACAGACGAACGCACGGGTAAACACGCCGGAAACCTGCCTCCGTTGAATGCATTGCGGCACTTCGAGGCGGTCGCGCGGTTGGGCAGTTTCGCCGCGGCGGCGAGCGATCTGCACGTCACGCACTGGGCGGTCGGCAAACAGATCCGAATGCTGGAAGACTGGTTCGGCGTGCCTCTCTTTGAGCGCCGCTCGCGCGGCGTCGTCCCGACCGACGAGGGCGCCGCTCTGCTCAATGATGTCAAAGGTGCGTTTTCGCGGCTGAGCAGTTCGGTCACGCGGCTGCGCCACGAATCGATTACGCGTCGCGTAACGGGCGTCGTGCGCGTGAATACGCTGGCGAGCTTCGCGTTGTGCTGGCTCATACCGCGCCTGACCGATTTCCGCGCTCTTTATCCGGACATCGATGTCCGGCTTTCGACAACCTCACGCAAGCTGCGTTATGTCGGCGGCGCGTTCGACATCGGCGTGCGTTCGGGACCCGAGGACGCAGCGGGCCTCACGTCGACGCCGCTGATGCCCGACTTGCGCCTGCCCGCATGTAGTCCAGCGGTGCTGCAAAGCCATCCGATCGGAACGGTTGCCGATTTACGAAATCACACGCTGCTTCACTCGATGAGCACGCGCACGGCCTGGTCCGACTGGTTACGCGAAGCCGGCGCGCCGGGCTTGCAGGGCGCGGGCCATCTCGACTTCGATCATGTCTTTCTGCAACTCGGCGCGGCGGCGGAAGGGCTCGGCGTGACGTTGGCATCGCTGCCGCTGATCGAGCGCGACATCGCGACGGGGCGTCTTGTGTGTCCGATATCCGAGCCCGCGGGGCGCGGACCCGATTACACCCTGGTCGTGAACATCGACCGGGCCCGCGACGACGCGGTCATCGCATTCGAGAAATGGATTCTCGCGGCCGCGGCGCGCAGTTCGGTGGTGCCGGCTCGACGCACATCGCGCAGGAAAGGGGCGCGGCGCTAGTTACTTCGCCACGCGACGCCCCGACTTATCGATCAATCCGGCGATGCCGGCGCGACCGACGCTCCCGCAATCCCATGTCGCGCCAGTGCTTCGGCGACGAACCCGGACGCTTTCATTTCCTCGACGAAGCTGCGCAGCGCGGATGCGGCCGCTTCGCCGCGGCTTTTCGGCGTGCCCATCGCCTGTTGAATCACCATGAAGCGCTCGTCGAGCAGGCGCAGGCCGGAAGCGGCTCGCGCATCGGCTTCAAGTTGCTGCTTCACGCCCGCGGCGACTTCCAGCCCCTGTTCGAGGAACGTTTGCACGACCGTCGGCGACGTCGGCGCGCGAACGATTTGCGCGGCCTTCAACTCTCGCGTGAGAAAGAGATCGTAAGCGCTGCCTTTGCCGACCGCGACGCGGTTATGCGGCTGATCGACGTCCGCGTTGGTCCGCACAGGCGAGTCGTCGCGCACCAGATAGAAGCCTTCGATCAGCACATACGGCGCCGTGAATGCGATGGTCTCGCCACGCAACGGATCGACGGCGAAAAAGCCGAAGTCGGCGCGCTCTTCGCTCACTGCCTGCACCGATTTGCCCGCGGCGTCGAACACCACCAGTTCGAGCTCGACGCCGAGCTGCCTCGCGAACGCTCGCGCGAGATCGACGGAAACGCCGAACGGCTCGCCGGTTTGCGGGTCCTTGTTGGCGAGGATCGGATTGCCTAGGTTGATCGACGCGCGTAGTTTGCCGGTCGGGGTGAATGCGGAAATGACGGGTTGGGTGAGGGTCATGGTGTTGTCTCGCGGGAAGATGAGCGCCGGCGTGAAGTCGTTCGGTTTGAACTACATCAGCACAATATCGTACTGTTTGTTTTTGGGCACTGTAGTCGCTGTCGGACGAAGGTTGGCGGGTGATTGTTGGAAGAGGGTCAGGTGGGTTGACGTCTTAGGCTGAGATCGGCCACTTTCGGACGTTCGAAGTTTCAACCAGAATCGTCGACAATTGGCGATTTAATCCGGCGGACGAACAAAAATGAAATTTGATCCGATTCGAGTGAGGGAAGTCTCCGATAATGCTGTGAGGCGGGCTCTAAGCACGGAATTCGACGAATCGCGACCAATGGGAAACGTGGCCGCAAGCACGCTTGGAGAGGTCGTACGCGCGTGGCTCGTCGGTTATGCACAACAGATCGCGCCAGTGATCCCACGTGCCAATCATTGGCTTGATGCAGCGATTAGCCGCGATGAGAAATTCGGAGTTGACGCGAACTTTCATCGCATGGAGCTTCATTGGGCGCGCGCGACAGGTGAGTGGCTTGAAACCGGCTGGAATGCAGAGGGGCACTGGGATGCTGCGCGCGTATTCGAGGAGGCCGCGTGGCGATTCGAACAGAGACCGTGGCCAACGAACGAAATTATCAACCTGGGCCTCGACGACTACATGGCGTTTGCTTACCAGGGAGGGGAGCACAACGACGGCTTCGAGGCTGGGGTTGACATGTTCGAACGCTGGTTGGGGCCACAGAAAATACTGCTGACGAAAACCCTAAAGCCGCGAGAGTTCGGTTACGCGCTTTGTCTTCACCGTGCGAGGCATGAATTCGATGCCGAAGATCTTTTTGAAGCTGGAAAGAAAATGCTACGGGCAAATCTTGAATCAAACTGGCTGGGGGCTGGACAATATCTAAGGGCGGCCACGTGGCTCAAGTCTGTGTACGACCTCAATGACGCGACATTGACTGCCATCGACGTCGTGCTGAGGGCCTATGACCACATGCCGAACGTGCCAAAACCCGATTTCATCGATAGTTGAGTTCCGAACAAGGGCCATTCCGACTAGCGAGATCAGGCTAGACCAAGGACGTGTTCGAAGTCCGGTTCATTAAGCTAGAACAAGGTGGGTAAATGTAGTTAGCACCGGGGGACATGGCACCTCGAAGGGCCGCTTTCGAGAGACACAAGCGGCTGTAACGGGTCGATATGCGTCCGCCGCCAGCACAGACATCGCATAACGCCTCACCTCCTACCGCCACACGACCATCCGTCTACGAACCCCCGGCATCCCTCCACCCCAACCACCACCACCGCCACCACCCCCACCACCCCCCGAGCCCCGCCACAATTTCATGGCATCATCGTATCCGCCTCTATTCCACGCTCAGGAGCGTACGCCATGCCGACTTATATTGTCTTCACGAAGGAAAGCACGCAGGCTCAGGACGAGCTCGACATCTACCAAAGCAAGGTGGGCGAGACCTTCAAAGGTCATCCTGTGAAGATTCTCGCTGCATACGGACCTCAGCAGGTCCTCGAGGGTGACGCGCCGGAGGGCGTCGTGATTGTCGAGTTTCCGTCGACTGAGACCGCGCGTGCGTGGTACGACAGCCCTGCGTATCAGGAAGTCGCACCGCATCGATTCAAGGGCGCCAAGTATCGCGCCGTTCTCGTGGAAGGCGTGTAAGAAAGGGCGGCGACGCGCGGGTCGTGGACCTCAGCGGGCGATCACCACAATCGCGGCCTCACGTTGGCTGCGATAGTTCGACGCTCGCTCCTCGCTCCTGTTTCTTTTCATTCGTCCGATGCGCGACGGCGCGCGTCGCGCGCACCTTCGGCTGCCGGTCGCGTAGCAACAGCGGCATCAAACGCCGATTCGCGGTCTGCGCCGCCCATTCGCAGTACGCGGCGCCGCCGAGTACCCAGCCTTCGAGCGTCGACTGCATCAGGTTATCGACGTCGTGATCGTCAAGACGCTGCGCGGCCAGATTGCGGTAAGCCTCGTGGCGCTCGATCGGCGTATCGCCGAGCGCCCGGTGGACCGGATGCTCCTTGATGAACCTGTCGATACGAAGCCCGACGTGGTGCGCGTAGCTCGACCACGGGTATTGTCCTGGCTCAGTCACAAGGCACTTGCGCACCGGCGCATGATCGATGACGTGGCTCGCGAGCAGAAAGTATCGCTCGGGCTCGATCACTGTCGCCGAGTACCCGCCACGCCAGATCATGCCGCGGCGTCCGTGGCGTCGGTTGAAGGTCTCGGCATAGCGGCGGCTGACCGCTTGCATCGCCATCGCCAGGCTCGACTCATAGGAAGGCGTGACGAGCAGCTGTACCGCGTCGGGCATCAGGACCCACGCGTGGACGGCCAGACCGGCGACGCGCGCTGCGTCTGCGAGGCAGGCGATAAAGTACAGATAGTCGCCTTCGTCCAGGAACGCGTGCCCCGTGAACCCCTGCAAGATAACGTGCTGCGGTTGTTCTGGGACGTAGTGCCGTGCAAGCCGTGTCATGCTGAATTAACCGGAAATCCGATGTGAAAAAGCGATCCGACCGGAGTCGAACGTGTGGCGGTGTGTAACCTGCCTATGGGACGAAATTCTATCGGCGGTGTGCTTGCGTTTACGTGCCGAACAGGCCTTTTTTCCGGCCTCTTTTCATTGATTTGCCGATCGCAGCCGGTGTCCCTTTCGTGCCACCGCAAAAGAGCGGCGCCGCGTTTCACACCGCTTGACGCTCTGGTGTCTGGACCCGAAGGCATGCAGCGCGATGAAGCGCGAAACATAATGTCGTTATGCTGCTAACCGACGTCGCATTCGCGATATGCCGGCGAGGCGGCGGACCGCTACATTCGGAACTCGGAAGCCCCAACGTTGCTAAACGGTGCCGCGCAGGACGAACGAGACTCAGCACGAATGAAACAGGCACCGGAACCGGCTGTGTGTCAACCAACGGGCACGTCCTCTTTAACGGACCTGCTACCGCTCGCCGATTGCGGAAAAACGGCAGCGCCCCTTGCTGCCGCTGTCGAGTCACGCGAGCCGGCCTTTGGAAGCTTGCGCTCCACCGCGGTCCTGCTTCTCGGCTACGCGATTCTTATCACCGGGAACGGCCTGCTTGGCACGCTCATCTCGCTGCGCCTCTCGCAGCAGCAGGCGCCGTCGATCGTGATGGGCGTGGTGCAGTCGGCGTATTACGTCGGCTTCCTGTTCGGCGCGCTGTACGGAGGCGCGCTCATCGCGCGGGTCGGTCATCATCGCGCGTTCGTGACATTGGCTGCGTCGTCGGCATGCTGCGCGCTCGGCTATGCGGTCTGGAGCGCGGCCTCGATGTGGGTGGCCTTGCGCTTCGTAACGGGCTTCTGTCTCGTCGGCATCTTTACGATCGTCGAAAGCTGGCTGCATCAGGTCGCGACGAACGCTCAACGCGGCCGCGTATTTTCGGCTTATCTGATCACCAATTATCTCGGCGTGGGCACCGGACAGTTCCTGATCGGGCTCGCGGACCCCGGCGGCTTCGAACTCTTCAGCGCGGTCGCCGCGTTGTTCGCGGCGTCCCTGATTCCCGTCGCGCTGGCAGGCACCGCGCCCGCACCCGGCCACGCGCTCGACGCGGCCGCTGCGTCCTGCGGCTCTCGCCTCGCGCGCGGACTGTCGGGGCTGCAGACCATCTACCGTTGGGCGCCGCTCGGCGTGCTCGCGTGTCTGTCGGCGGGTGTGCTCAATAGCGCGTTCTATACGATGCAGCCGGTGTTCATGCGGCGCCTCGGCTATCCGGTGCCGGAGGTGTCGCATTTCATGGGCTTCGCGCTGCTGGCCGCGCTGGTGCCGCAATGGCCCGTCGCGCGGCTCGCCGACCGCTTCGATCGGCGCAAGGTGTTGTTGTGTCTCGCAGTCATCGCCGGATTGCTGAGCGTGCTGTTGTTTCTGCTGCGCGACGGCGCTCTGGTCCGGGCCTTCGGCTACCTCTATGTCGCGGTGGCTTTTTCCATGTACGGCGTCGTGACCTCGTATGTGAACGACTGCGTTCCCGCCGATCAGCGCATCGCCGTGAGCGCCGGCCTTCTGCTGATCTTCTCCGTTGGCGCGAGCGCCGGCCCGACGCTCGCTTCCGCGATGATGGCGCTCGCGGGTCCTGCGGGGCTTTATCTGTTCACCGCGCTCGTCACAGGCGCGCTTGCCACGTTCACTGTGCGCAGCGTCTGGCGTCGGCAGGAAAGCTGACGCAAAGTCGCGACCTGATCGCAGGCGACCTCGCCAACCATGCGCTTAGTTGCCCGCCGGTTTGCCCGCCGCCAGCGCCTCTTCTCGCTTCTTCCTGATTCAGTCACCGCACCGACCTGTCGCTTAAAGGACGGGGATAACCCTTAGCGATGCATAGCCCGTTCCCCGTGCCGCAAGGGAAACGCACCACAGCGAAATCGCGATGTCGCTTCCGTGACAAACGACGTCGAATGCAGATGAAGGGTTCCGGGTTTTGTCCGGATATCTTTGCCCGGTGGCGAAGCACACGGACACGCAACAGCGGAACGGAGACAACGTGGATACCCTTGCTTTCATGATCGACAACCTTGCGTCGATCATCAGGCTCACCGTTGAGCACATCGAGATCGTCGGGGTGGGCGTAGGTTTCGCCATTCTCACCGGCGTGCCGCTCGGCATCGCGATCACGGCCAATGAGCGCGCCGCGAGAGTGGTCTTGTACCTCGCGGCGATTCTGATGACTATTCCGTCAGTCGCGCTATTCGGTCTGATGATTCCGGTCCTGTCGTTGATCGGCCAGGGCATCGGCTTTCTGCCGACGGTCATCGCGCTCTTCCTTTATTCGCAACTGCCGATCGTGCGCAACACGTACACGGCGATCACCAACATCGATCCGGCGCTGCGCGAAGCCGCGCGCGGCATCGGCATGACCACGCGCCAGCGTCTGTGGAAAGTCGAGATCCCGATTGCGCTGCCGATCATCATGGCGGGCGTGCGCATGGCCGTGGTGATCAATGTGGGCATTGCCGCCGTCGCCGCCTATATCGGCGCGGGCGGCCTCGGCAAGCTGATCAGCCGCGGCATCTCGCAGTCGGACCCGCGTCAGCTGATTGCCGGCGCGATTCTCGTGAGCGTTCTCGCGATCGCCGCCGACTATGGCCTCGGCTGGGTGCAGCGTCTGTTGACGCCGAAGGGCCTTCGCAGCCCGTCGCGTACCGGCAGGCTTGCACTGCGTCTCGGCGCGTGGGCGTCGTTCCGTAAATCTCCTCATCACGCGCAATAACCATGATCAAGCTCTCCAGCATCTCGAAGCGCTATGAAGGCGCCAGCGCCCCGGTGGTCGACGGCATCGACATGGAAGTCGGCGCGGGTGAAATCTGCGTTTTGCTCGGCCCGTCGGGCTGCGGCAAGACGACCACGCTGAAAATGATCAACCGTCTGATCCAGCCGACTTCGGGAAAGATTTTCATCGACGGCCGCGATACGGACGAGTTCGAAGTCGTCGAATTGCGCCGCCAGATCGGCTATGTGATCCAGCAGATCGGGCTCTTTCCCAACATGACGGTCGAGGAAAACATCAGCGTCGTGCCGCGTCTGCTCGGCTGGGACAAGACGAAAGCGAAGCGCCGCGCGGCCGAATTGCTGGAGATCGTCGCACTCGATCCGTCGATCTATTTGTCGCGCTATCCGAAGGACCTGTCCGGTGGGCAGCAGCAGCGCGTCGGCGTCGCGCGCGCACTGGCAACCGATCCGCCCGTCATGCTGATGGACGAACCGTTCGGCGCGATCGACCCGATCAATCGGGAGCTGATCCAGGACGAGTTTCTGCGCATCCAGCAGCAGGTGAAGAAGACGATCATGTTCGTGAGCCACGACATCGACGAAGCCGTGAAGATGGCCGACCGCATCGCGATCTTTCGCGCAGGCCGGCTCGAACAGTTCGATACGCCGGACACGATTCTCGCGAGGCCCGCGAGTCCGTTCGTCGCCGGCTTCGTCGGCGCGGACCGGGCATTGAAGCGCCTGCGCCTCGTGCGTGCAAAAGACGCTTTGTCCGCCTGCGAGTGCGCCGCGCGGGTAGGCGACAGCAGCGTGCGAGCGCGGGCGCTGCTCGAGCGGCACGGCGTCGAGCAGATCGTGTTGCTCGATGCCGCAGGCAAGCCGCAAGGGTATTTCGGCGCGGCGGAACTCGCGGCAATAGACGGCACGCTGACGGCGGCGCATGCCAGACCCATGCGCGGCGTGGCGCGTGATTGCGACGATCTGCGCAGCGTGATTTCGTCGATGTTCGCGCTCGGACAAGCATGGCTGCCCACCGTCGACGACGAGGGCCGCTTCGTCGGCTACGTGAACCAGGCGCATATCGTCGACATGTTGCGTTTGCCCGCGGAGGTCTGCGCATGAAAAACATGAGAACACTGCTTTCACGCTGCGCAGTCCTCTTTGCGTGCGCTGCGCCGCTGCAGGCCCGCGCGGATAACTGGCACAACTGGCTCGCGTCGATCGCGCAATATCGCAGCGACATCGTCTATCAGTCCATCGCGCAGATGACGATGGTCGCCATCGCGGGCAGCCTCGCGATCGTCGTCGCGGTGCCGCTCGGCATCTATCTGAGCCGCGAGTCGGGCAAACAGGCTCGCGTCGCTCAGGCACTCATGCAGACGCTCAACATGGGGCAGGCCGTGCCGAAACTCGCGCTGCTCGCGCTCGCCATGAGCGTGCTCGGCATTGGACGATGGCCGTCCATCTTCGCGCTGTGGGTGGCGACCTTGCTGCCCATCGTGCTCAACACGCTCGAAGGTCTGCGCGCGGTTCCGCGTGCGCTGATCGAAGCGGCCACCGGCATGGGCATGACGCCTGCGCAGGTTCTATGGCAGGTGGAATTGCCCAATGCGCTGTACGTGATCTTCGCGGGCATTCGCACCGCGCTCGCCATTACCGTCGGCACCGCGCCGCTCGCGTTTCTCGTCGGCGGCGGCGGGCTCGGTGAGCTGATCTTTACCGGCATCGACATGAACGACTTTTCGATGCTGCTGGCAGGCGCTATTCCAACCGCGGTCCTCGCGGTTCTCACAGACGTGCTCGTCGGACAGATGCAGGTGCATCTCGTGTCGCGAGGCGTCGCTTCCCAACGCTAGTTCCATCCACGCATACGCGTTTTTCGAGGAAACCATGAAGACTACTTTTTTCAAGCGGGCCTGCGCGCTCGTCGCTCTCTCTTTTGCGTCCTCGTGGGCCATCAGTTGCGCGGCGGCCAGCGTGGTGGTCGGCGGCAAGAACTTCACCGAGCAGCAACTGCTCGCCGAAATGACCACGGAGCTACTGCAGGCAAAAGGCTTCACCGTCACGAAGAAGGATGGCCTGGGCAGTGCGGTGCTGCGCTCGGCGCAAGAGAATGGACAGGTCGACGTGTACTGGGAATACACGGGCACGTCGCTCATCACGTACAACAAGATCAATGACCGCCTGTCGCCGGAAGACACCTACAGGAAGGTCAAGGAACTCGATGCAGGCAAGGGCCTGGTATGGCTCGACCCTTCGCGTGCGAACAACACTTACTCGTTCGCGATGAATCAGGACGAAGCGAAGAAGCTGGGCATCGCGACCCTGAGCGATCTTGCAAGGGCGATTAAAGCCGGCAAGACGCTGACCTTCGCGTCCAATTCGGAGTTCTATGCGCGCCCCGACGGGTTGCGTCCGCTGCAAAAGCTGTACGGCTTCGAATTTTCGCAGGACGAGGTCAAGCGGATGGACTCCGGCCTCACGTATCAGGCGCTGAAGGATCGTCAGGTGGATATCGCGCTCGTCTTCGCGACCGATGGCCGCGTGCCCGCATTCAACTTCGTCATTCTGAAGGACGACAAAGGCTTCTTTCCCTCTTATGCGCTCACGCCGGTGATCCGCAAGGCGACGCTCGACGCCAATCCGAAGCTCGGGCCGATCCTCAACTCGCTGTCCGCAAAACTCGACGCACCGACGATGGCGCGCCTGAACGCATCCGTCGACGTGCAGAAGAAATCGTTCAGCGAGGTCTCGCATGATTTCCTGAAGCAAGCCGGTCTGCTGTAACGCACGCGACCCGATCAGATCAGAGAGACGAGAACATGCCTTCGCCTTCCCCCGAAGCGCCGCGAGACGGCGCGCTAAAAGTCGCGGCCGCGCAGATCGACAGTTCGTATGGCGATCTCGACACCAACCTCCGCAAGCATCTGAGCATGATCGACGAAGCGCGCCGGCGCGGCGTCGCGATGCTGCTCTTTCCGGAATTGTCCCTATGCGGTCATAGCGCGGGCAAGGACGCGCTGCAGCTTGCAATGCGTGTCGATCACCCGGCCATTGCGGCGCTTGCCCAAGCGAGCGTTGGTCTGCATACGTCGTTTGGTTTTATCGAAGAAGCGCCTGGTGGCCAGTTCTACAACAGCCAGGCGAGCGTGACGGAAGGCGCAATCGTGCACGTGCATCGCAAGATTCAACTGGCGACCTACGGCAAGCTGCGCGACGGTCTTTATTACGCGCCGGGAGCGGATCTCGGCGCGTTCGGCATCGGCCGCGACTGGCGCGTCGCCACGCCGATCTGCAACGACCTGTGGAACCCCGCGCTCGTTCACGACCTGATGTGCGACGGCGTCACGCTGCTCGCCGCGCCGATCAGTTCCGCGCGCGAAGCGGTGGGCGGCGGCTTCGACAATCCGTCCGCGTGGGAACTGAACCTGCGCTTCTATGCGGTCACGTACGGGGTCGCGGTGGTCATGGCGAATCGCATCGGCACCGAAGGCATGCTGCGTTTCTGGGGCGGCTCGCGCATTCTCGATCCGTTCGGCAACACGGTCGCGATGGGCTCGACGACCGACGAAGAACTGGTGGTCGGCGAACTCGACTATGCGGCGCTGCGCGAAGCGCGCTTCCTGCTGCCGACCGTGCGCGATGCACGCGTCTATGCAGCGCGGGGCATCCGCGCGGCTCATTCACCTGTCAATACCTGAAGCGTCGTCTGCCATGCAAGATTTTCTCCTTACCGACGAAGACCGCGCGTTTCGCGCCGAAGCGCGCGCGTTCCTGCAACGCGAACTCGCGCCGCGCGCCGCGGACATAGAAGAGCGCCGCGACTGGGACGCCGTCAAACGCGTGGTGCGCGCGCTCGGCGAAGCCGGCTATTTGCGGCTGATGTTCGCGGACCTGTATCGCGGCTCGCTGACAAAGCCCGGTCTCACGCACGCGACGATCGTCGCCGAGGAAGCGTCCGCCATCAACTATGCGTTTGAGACCACCATCGCCACCGCGCTGAGCTGCGCCTATCCGCTGCATCGTCATGCCAGCAGGGAAGTGCGCGATGCGTATCTCGAACCGATTCTGGATGGCCGCGCGATCGGCGCGATTTGCGTGACCGAGCCCGGCACGGGGAGCGATTCCGCCGACATGCAAACGCGTGTCGAATACGACGCCCGCACCGACGAATGGGTCATCAACGGCTTCAAGCGCTATATCTCGAACGCGTCGGTTGCGGACGTCTATATCGCCTACGGCATCACGCCGCGCGATGGCCTGGAGAGGCCGGGCATCACCGCCGTGGCCGTGCCCAAAGACGCGCGCGGGATCAGCTTTCCGCGCAACTATACGTTCATGGGCCGGCACGGCTGCATCGTCGGCGAAGTGAAGTTCGACGATTGCCGGGTCGGCGCGGATCACCTGTTGGGCGTGGCCGGCGAGGGCTTCGCAATCATGCGCGGCATGTTCAATTTCGAGCGCGCGATTTTGGGCGGCTCGGGCCTCGGCGTCGCGCGCAGTGCGTTCGACATCGCCCGATCGCATGCGCAAAGCCGCAGGACGTTCGGGCAGTTCCTCGGCTGCAAGCAACTGATCTGGGACAAGATCGCGCAGATGAGCTGGCGGATCGACGCCGCCGAACTCCTCACGTATCGCGCGACCAAGATGTACGACGCGGGCGCCGACGGCAAGGCGCTGATGAAGGAAGCGGCCATGGCCAAGCTCGTCGCGACAGAGACGGCGAATTTCTGTGTCAACGAAACCGTGCAGATATTGGGCGGCGACGGCCTGACCAAAGAATACGGCCGGGCCGAACAGCTCTATCGCGACGCGCGCGCGCTGACGATTGTCGGCGGAACATCGGAAATGGCGAAATACCTGATCGCCTCGCGCGATCTGCCCGATCTGAAGATCAACCTCTGAGCGCACTCCATTTCCATCATGCTGACCATTACCTCGCTGTTCGAAAACACGGTTGCGAAGTACCCCGACCGTCTCGCGCTGGTCTGCGCCGACGCGCGCTTGACCTACGCGCAATGGGACGTGCGCGTACGCGGACTCGCGCAGGCGCTGTTCGATCTTGGCGTGCGGCAAACGGATCGCGTGGCCATCTTCCAGAAGACATCGGATGCAACGGCCACCGCGTATCTCGCCTGTCAGTTACTCGGCGCGATTGCAGTTCCAATGAACTACCGGATGTCCGCGAACGACGCGGCGTTCATCATCCGCGATGCCGGCGCGCGGGCACTGATTTACGACGATTCGATGCACGCCGTCGTCGCGAAGGTCGAACAGGGCTTGCCCGATCTGCGCATCTATGTGCGTGTGACAGGGCACGGCGGCCACGGCGATGAACTTCCCGGCGACGGCGATGCGCCATCGCATCATCACGACTTCGATTCGCTGATAGACGGCACGCGTCATCGCGATGCGCCGCTGCCTCCCGTCACGCCCGAGGACATCTCGGCGCTGGTGTACACGTCCGGCACGACGGGGCGCCCGAAAGGCGCGATCCACACGCATGGCAACGACGTCGCGATCGCCACGAACTGCGTGATGGAGTACAGCCTGACGAGCACCGATTCGGCGCTTCATATCGCGCCGCTGTACCACGTCGGCGGCATGCAGGCGTATTTCATGCCGCACCTGATGGTCGGTGCGGCCAACATCGTTCTGCCGCGCTACGATCCCGAGCGCACGCTCGCCGCGATCGGCGAACATCGCATTACGACGCTCTTTGCCGTGCCGACGCAGATCCAGGACATGCTGTTCCATCCATCGTTCGCGCGGACCGATCACAGCAGCCTGCGGATGATCACCACGGGCGGCGCGGCCATTCCCGCCGCAGCGATGCAACGCGTCATCGACGAGTTCTGTCCGAATGTCTACAACGGCTACGGCATGACCGAAGCGAGCCTGACGCTGCTGCTGCATCCACGCGATGCACTGTCGCGCCTCGGGTCGTGCGGCAAGCCGACGCTGATCAGCACCTGCCGCGTCGTGACGAACGATGCGGAGCGCGCCGTGCCATCCACGGAAAGCGTGGCTCCTGGCGAAGTCGGTCAACTGATCGTACGCGGCCCGCAACTGGCGCGCGCGTACTGGAACAATCCCGTCGAAACGGCAAAGAAGTTTCGCGACGGCTGGCTCTATACGGGCGATCTCTTTAGCGTCGACGCAGGCGGCTATTTCCACTTTCACGGCCGCGCCGACGACATGATTGTCTCGGGCGGCGAAAACATCTATCCGCGGGAAGTCGAAGAGGTGCTGTATCACTGCCCCGGCGTGCAGGAGGCCGCGGTGATCGGCGTGCCCGATCCGAAGTGGGGCCAGGCGGTCACGGCGTTTGTCGTGCGCAGCGACGCACAGTTGACGGAGGACACCGTCATTGCGTTTTGCAAGGCGAGCGACGACCTCGCGCCATACAAGCGGCCCAAGAAAATACTGTTCGTGGAGCGCTTGCCGCTGAACCCGAGCGGCAAGGTGCTGCGCCGCGAACTGGCCGCATCGGTCGCCGAAGAACTTCTGCGCACGGGAACCTGAACATGAACGAACCGGTACTTTATGAACTGGACGGTGGCGTCGCCACGATCACGCTGAACCGTCCGGCAACGCGCAACGCACTCACCGAAATGGAAGTGGTCGACGCGCTGGTAGCGAGCCTCGCGCGCGCGCAAGCCGATCTGAGCGTCCGCGCAATCGTGCTGACGGGCGCGGGCCCCGCCTTCTCGTCGGGCGGCAACATCAAACACATGCGCGACGAACTCGGCACGTTCGCCGGCAACGCGGCACGAATACGCGAGAACTATCGGCGCGGCATTCAACGCATTCCGCGCGCGTTTCATGAACTGGACGTGCCTTGCATCGCCGCGGTGAACGGACCCGCGCATGGCGCGGGCTGCGATCTCGCGCTGATGTGCGATATCCGTATCGCCGCAGAAAGCGCGCTGTTCGCGGAGAGCTTCGCCAAGGTCGGCATCATTCCTGGCGACGGCGGCGCGTGGCTGCTGCCGCGTGCAATCGGTCTTTCGCGCGCCGCGGAAATGATTTTCACGGGCACGCCTATCGATGCCCAATGCGCGCTCGCGTGGGGGCTCGTCTCGCGGGTGGTGCCGGACGCGGAACTGCTGTCCGCGGCGAAGGAACTGGCGGCGCGAATCGCCGTCAATCCGCCCAACGTGCTGCGCATGAGCAAGCGCCTGATCCGCGAAGGACAGCGGATGGACCTGCCGAGCCTGCTGGAACTCTCGGCGGCTTTTCAAGGCATCGCGCATCGCACGGAGGATCATCGCGAGGCGCTCGCCGCGACTTTCGAAAAGCGTCCGCCGAATTACACCGGCGATTGAGGCGGGCCCGATAGCGCTTGCGCGCTCATGCGGCGATGGACCGGCGCGGCCCGATATGCGACAGTTTCCTCACCTTGGCCAATCCAGCATGGACATGCGCAGGAAAATGAACGATGAGGGTCCGCAACCGGCTTCCGCCCGCAGTCAAAAGTGGCCACGGGCGGAGGAGGGCGCACTGGCCGCCGCACTCGCCGCCGCGCCCACGGAAAGCACGGCGGATTCGAGCCGGGAGCGACGGCCCGACACGGAACGCATCGGCTTTTTCCTCGTACCCAACTTCTCGATGATGGCGCTCAGCTCCGCGAGCGAGCCGCTGCGCGCGGCTAACCGGGTGAGCGGCAAGCCGCTGTATAGCTGGCATCTCATCAGCGCCGACGGCGAGCCCGTGTCGTCGAGTTCCGGATTTTCGCTGCAGCCTGAATCCGCAATGACGTCGTCGATTGCCGTGGACCAGTTGTTCGTGGTGGCGAGCATCGGTGTGGAGAACTACCGCAACGAGCGGGTGTTCGACTTTTTGCGCCGCTATGCCGCGACAGGCAAACCGCTCGGCGGCGTGAGCCTCGGCACGATGATCCTCGCGCGCGCCGGGCTGCTCGACAAGCGGCGTTGCACGATTCATTGGGAAGCGTTGAAGGCGCTCGCCGACGAGTTTCCTTCGCTCGCGGTCACGCGCGACCTCTATTGCATCGACGGCGACCGGCTGACATGCGGCGGCGGCACCGCGGCGATCGATCTGATGCTGGACGTGATCGCGCGCGCGCATAACCATCGGCTCGCCGCCGATGTCGCCGATCAGTTCCTGCATACGCGGATTCGCGCGTCGCAGGAAAGCCAGAAAATGGCGATCCAGTGGCGCTACGGTATCGAGGACCGGCGCATCGTCAATGCGATCACGCTGATGGAGCAGAACATAGAGCGCCCCGTTCCTGTGCAGACACTCGCCTCGCTGGTCGGTATCTCGCCTCGCCAGTTCGAGCGCATGTGGCTCAAGCATTTCGACATGGGACCGTCGCAGTTCTATCTGGGCGTGCGCCTGAAGGCGGCGCAAAAGCTCCTGCATGAATCGACCGCTTCGATCTTCGACATTGCGATGCAGTGCGGGTTTGCCAGCGCTTCGCATCTGGGGCGGTGTTATCGGAAGGTCTTTGACGTCACGCCCGGACAGGAACGCAACGTCAAGGGGAAGTGAAGCTGCCGTTGCGAGTGTAGTATTCCACCGTATATTGGCGTCGGCCGTGACAAGGGCATCGATCATGTCAAGCGAGTGGAAGCGCCGCATCAGGCTGTTTATCCAGCGTTTCTGGCAGCCCACAAGCGCATGCATGACGTGCATGCCGGGTAGCTGGGGCAACATCATGAGCCTTGTCCACTGGACGATTGCATTCCGGACCGGTTTGCTCACCGGGCTCCTCGCCATACTTCTGACTTTCACACCTGCAGCGAAACTCTACGGGCATCGTTACGGCAATGCGCTTGTCGTCGGCGTGCTGACAACGATAGGCGACGCCTACTCGCACGCGAGTCACTACCGAATCCCCTACGTCGAGCACATCCTGACGGGGGCTATTTCAGGTCTTCTGGCGCTGGTTGCGTCATATCTTTTCGAAGACCGCGCGCGTCGTGTGCGGCAGGTGTGGGCGCGGCTTTTCGGATAGCAACGCCGACTCCACGCACCCACCCTATACACACATATAATTTTCCCGGCAGGCTTTTCTCCCTAAGATGGGAACACCTGAACGGCGGGCGAAGCAACAGCGTGCCGCCGTAACCGCATGTATGGCAGAGGATCAGTCGCTTGCATTCCCATCCGATAGCTTCGATTATCGACGACGACGAATCCGTCCGTATCGCCACATCGAGTCTGGTTCGTTCGCTGGGTTGGGACGTGCGGCTCTATGCGTCGGCCGAAGATTTTCTCGCCTCCGGCCAGATCGCGGATGTCGCGTGCGTCATCTCCGATGTCCAGATGCCGGGCATGACCGGGCTTCAGTTGCAACGCCGTCTGATCGACGACGGAATCACGCTGCCGGTCATCTTTATCTCCGCGTTCGCGTCGGACGCGGTGCGCCGCCAGGCGCTGGACGATGGCGCGCTGTGCGTGCTGAGCAAACCTGTCGATGGCGCGGCGATATTGCGTTGCCTCGAAACGCTGCAGGCGGAACGCGGCGAGCCTTGATTAAGGCTTCGTCGGGAAGGGACTTAACGGTTGGATACCGAAAAACTCAGATAAGATAACTGCCGGATTAAATGGGTCGGCGTCCCGCGTGTCTGACTTCCATGCGCCGTTATGGCGGCGCGAGACAGGGTCCCCGGTACTCGTCAACGAACGTTTACCTCGAATGCCTATGCCAGCATCGCCTCGTTTCGTCTCCCTCCTTCTCGCGCGGCGCGCTCAATCGCCGACATGATATTCCGCTCACGCGCCGACGAACCGATGCGGCATGACCCACGCGTGTTGTCCGTTCTCGCGGCGGCAGTCGCGCTCGTCGTATTCCTGATCGACGCATTCACGCCACTCGATATTGCGATCGCCGTGCTGTACGTGGTCGTGGTGTTGCTCGTCGCCTCGACGAGTTCGCGGCCCGCTGCGATTCTGACGTCATGGGGTTGCGTGGCGCTCACGGTGATCGCGTTTGCGATGTCCCACGACGAGCACTACTCGGGCGGCCCCGTTGCGCGCTGTCTCGTGAGCCTGCTCGCGATCGCGACGGCGTCGGTGCTCGCGCTGCGCAATCAGAAGAGCACGGCGACGCTGCAGGAGCAGTTGCAGTTACTCGATCTGACGCATGACGCGATTGTCGTGTACGACATGAACGATCTGATCACGTTCTGGAATCAGGGCGCGGAACAACTCTATGGATGGACCACGCAACAGGCGATCGGTCAGCCGGTGCATGAGCTGACGCAAACGCGCTCGTCGGTCTCGCTCGACGAAATTCGCCGCGAGTTGTTGCGTTCCGGGCGCTGGCAAGGCGAACTGCAGCATGTGCGCAATGACGGCACAACGGTCGTCATTTCGAGCCGCTGGGCGCTGTGGCGCGACGCGAAGGGCAAGCCGCGCGCGGTGCTCGCCACCAACAACGACATTACCGTCCGCAAGCAGATGGAAGGCGAGTTGCGGCGCCAGAAGGACGAATTGCGCGCGACCATCGACGCGATTCCAGGCATGGTCTGGAGTTCGTCGAGCGATGGACGGCTCGTCTTCATCAACCGTCGCTGGAACGAACTGGGCGTGACGTGCGTGGAGAACGACGGCGACATCTGGCGCTCGATCGTTCATCCCGACGACTACGGCGCGATGCAGCACGCCTGGCACGAAGCCATTGCAACGGGCGCACCGTTCGAAAGCGTGTCCCGCATCCGGCACAGCGATGGCATCTATCGATGGATGCATATCGGCGCGGAACCGCTGCGCGATAGCGCCGGCAAGATTTTGCGCTGGTATGGCGTGAACACCGATATCGAAGAACGCAAACAGGCCGAGCAGGCGCTCGCGCGCAGCGAGGCGTTTCTGTCCGACGCGCAGCGTTTGAGCCGCACCGGCAGCATCGCGACGAAACTGCCCGGCGGCGAGATGTGGTGGTCCGACGAAACGTATCGGATCTTCGACTATTCGAAAGACGTCGCGCCCAGCTTCCAATTGATCCTCGCGCGCGCGCATCCGGAAGACATCGCGCTGATGAGGCAGGCTTATCAGCAGAGTCTCGCGGGCGTGCCGTTGATTGATCTCGAACATCGCCTCGCGATGCCCGATGGAAGCGTCAAACATGTGCACTACGTCGCGCGTCTCGCCGCACCGCAATCGGCGAATCCCGAATACGTCGGCGCGCTGATGGACGTGACCGAACGGCGGGCGGCGCAGGAAGCGCTCGACCGCTCGACGGCCGAACTCGCGCACGTCACGCGTGTGACGATGCTCGGCGAACTGGCCGCGTCGATCGCGCACGAGGTCACGCAGCCGCTTGCGGCGATCGCCACGTGCGGCGACGCCGCGCTGCGCTGGCTGAACCGTCCGCAGCCCGATCTGAAGGAAGTGGGCCAGTCGATTAACCAGATGATTCACGACGCGCGGCGCGCGAGCGATGTGATCCGCCAGATACGGTCGATGGCGCAAAAGCGCGATCCGAGCCACGCGGTGCTCGATCTGAACGCTATAGTGAGAGAATCCATCGAACTCGTGCGGCGTGAGCTGGATGCGCACCGCGTCGAAGTGGATGCCGATTACGCGAGTCCCGCGCCGTCGGTCTGCGCCGACCGCGTGCAGTTGCAGCAGGTCGTGATCAACCTCGTGATGAACGGCGTGCAGGCGATGTCGGGCATCACGGCACGGCCGCGGGAATTGCGGATTCGCACGCGCTCTTTCGACGCGCGGCACGCATTGGTGGTCGTGGAAGACTCCGGCACGGGCATCAGCGAAGAGAACGCCGGGCGGCTTTTCAACGCATTTTTCACGACGAAGGCGGAAGGCATGGGAATGGGACTGTCGATCTGCCGCTCGATTGTCGAGGCGCACGGCGGCCGGATCTGGGCGGAATCTCAAGAGGGAAAGGGTGCCGTGATGCAGTTCGTTCTGCCGCTCGATGAGGCAAAGCGCAATGAGCACTGAACCGGTCAACGCGACTAGCGCGATGGTCTATGTCGTCGACGACGACGCGTCGATGCGCGAAGCCGTCAGCATGTTGCTGCGCTCGGTCGGGTTGCGCGTTGAACTGTTCGCGTCCGCGCAGGAATTCCTCGCGTTCCCGAGACCGGACGTGCCGAGCTGTCTGATTCTCGATGTACGGCTCAAAGGGCAAAGCGGCCTCGCCGTGCAGGAACAGATTGCCGCGGGCGAATTGCGCGTGCCGATTATCTTCATGACCGCGCACGGCGATATCGCGATGTCGGTCAAGGCAATGAAGGCCGGCGCGATGGACTTTCTCGCCAAGCCGTTTCGCGATCAGGACATGCTGGACGCCGTGGCGAGTGCGCTCGGCAAGGACGAGGAACGGCGCGAAGCGGACCGCTCGGTCGCGGACCTGCGCCGCCGCTACGCATCGCTCACGCCGCGCGAGCGCGAAGTGATGGCCTTCGTCGCGAGCGGCCTGATGAACAAGCAGATTGCCGCCGAAATGAACCTGAGTGAGATCACCGTCAAGATTCACCGCGGTCAGGCGATGAAGAAGATGGAGTCGCGCTCGCTGGCGGATTTCGTGCTGAAGGCCGAAGCGCTCGGCGTCAAACCGCCACAAGGCACGACTACGCCACCGCGCATTCAGCGCGGTTAAAGCGCGTCCAAGTGCGTTCAAGTGCGTTCAAGCGCCGGAGCCTGTCATGCGAATTCTGATTATCGAAGACGAACCGAAAACGGGCGCCTACCTGAAAAAGGGCCTTGAAGAGTCGGGTTATTCCGTCGACGTCGCGAATGACGGCGCCGATGGTCTGCTGCTCGCGCAGGAGCAGGACTACGACGTGATCGTGCTCGACGTGATGCTGCCGACCATGGACGGCTGGGCCGTGCTGAAAGTCCTGCGCGCCACGCGCACCACGCCCGTGCTGTTCCTCACCGCGCGCGACGACGTGAGCGACCGCGTGCGCGGTCTCGAACTCGGCGGCGACGACTATCTCGTCAAGCCGTTCGCGTTCGTCGAACTCCTCGCACGCGTGCGGACGCTGGCGCGGCGCGGCCCGCCGCGCGAAAGCGAACTGCTGAAAGTGGGCGATCTGGAAATCGACGTGAACCGTCGGCGCGTGCGCCGCGGCAACACGCGCATCGATCTGACGCCGCGTGAATTCTCGCTGCTGCAACTGCTCGCGCGCCGTCAGGGCGAAGTGCTGAGCCGCACGCAGATCGCATCGTATGTGTGGGACATGAACTTCGACAGCGACACGAACGTGGTCGAAGTGGCGATTCGCCGGCTGCGTGCGAAGATCGACGACGACTTCCCGGTCAAGCTCATTCAGACGGTGCGCGGCGTCGGCTACGTGATCGAATTGAAAGAGACCGATTGATGGCGGCGCGCTCGCTGACCACCACGCTTGCGCTTGCCTTCGCCGGAACGACGTTGATGGTGTTTGCGCTGGTCGGCAGCGTGTTGTATTTCGCGCTCGACCGCGAGGTCAAGCAGCAGGACGATCTCGACATCGTGCTGATCGCGCGCCATACGCGGCGTCTCGCGCAGGAAATCGCGACGCTTGCCGATTTGCGCGCCCATGAAGACCGGCTGACGAGCCAGGTGCTGGGCAATCTCGCGATGTCGATGGAAGTGCGCGGCCCCGACCGCAAGCTCGTGTTCGAGCACAACACGGCGGGCATCGCCGATCCGGCCGTGCCGTCGCCGACCCTGGCGAATCCGCTTGGCGCGTCGCAGCGTATCGCTGAGACCAGCATCGTGGAATGGCACAACGCGCGCGGCGTGCCTGTGCGCGGGCTCGCAGCGGATGCGGTGCTGGGCGACGGCACGCCCGTCACGCTGGTCATCGCGCGCAATATGACGGACCGCTGGCGTCTGCTCGATTACTATCGCGAGCGTCTTTATGGCGCGGGCCTGGCCGGCATGCTGCTCGCGTTCCTGATGAGCTGGATGCTGGTGCGCGAGTCGCTGAAGCCTTTGCGCGAGATGGCGGGCAAGGCCGCGACGATCACCGTCGACAAGCTCGACACGCGCATAAAAGTCGATAACGTACCGAGCGAACTCGCCACGCTGGTCGTCTCGCTGAACGCGATGCTCGACCGGCTGCATGGCGGCTTTCAACGCATGTCGCAATACACGGCCGATCTCGCTCACGATCTGCGCACGCCGCTCGGCAATCTGCGCGGCTCGACCGAAGTCGCGCTCGCACGTCCGCGCTCCGCCGACGAATATCAGTCGCTGCTCGCATCGAATCTCGAGGAATGCGAGCGGATCTCGCGCATGATCGAAAGCGTGCTGTTTCTCGCGCGCGCCGAGCATCCGCAGTTCGTCACGACGTTGAGCGAACTGGATGCCGCGAAGGAACTCGCGCGCATCGCCGAGTACTTCGAAGGCGTCGCCGACGATGCCGGCGTGCATCTGCAAGTGACGGGCGGCGGCCGCGTCCATGCCGACGCCGAGCTGTTCCGCCGCGCGGTCAGCAATCTGCTCGCCAACGCGATCCGCTATACGCCGCGTAACGGCACGATCACACTGGACGCGCAGGATACGCCGCACGGCTTGCGCGTGACCGTCGCGAATCAGGGTGCGCCGATCGACCCTTCGTTGCTCGAACGCATCTTCGACCGTTTCTATCGCGTCGATCCTTCGCGCAAGAGCGATCCCGAGTCGACGGGTTCGACGGGACTCGGGCTCGCCATCGTCCGCACCATCATGGAGTTGCACGGCGGTTCGGCCCACGCCGAAAGCGACGCACAGAGCACGCGCTTCATTCTGACCTTTGCGCATCGGTAAGCGTCGCGCGATCCCAGCCGCCGCCTAGCGCCTTCAGCAACTGCACGCTCGCATCGACGCGGCGCGCGTCGATCTGCTCGGCCGTGCGCTCGTTGGTGAGCGCGATGGTCTGCGCCGTGACGACATCCAGATAGCTGACGGCGCCCGCCTGATAACGGTTCGTCGTGAGCTTCAGCGCGAGTTCCGCCGCCGACGTCGCACGCTGCTCGCTATCGGCTTCACTGGCGAGCGTGGTGAGCGCGGAGAGGTTGTCCTCGACCTGTTGAAACGCAACCAGCACCGTTTGACGGTAATCGGCGACCGCGCCGTCGTACTGTGCGTTCGCGCCTTTGAGCGCGGCATCGCGGCGGCCGCCGTCGAATAGCGTGCCGGCGAGTTGCGAGCCGATCGACCAGAAGAGGCTCGGCGCGGTAAGCCACGGCGCGAAGAACGTGCTTTCGAGTCCCGCTGTGGCCGAAAGCGTCAGGTCCGGATAAAAGGCCGCATGCGCCTCGCCGATCTGCGCATTGGCCGCGGCGACGCGCCGCTCGGCGGCGGCGATGTCGGGTCTGCGTTCAAGCAATTGCGACGGCAGTCCCGCGGGGATCTGCGGCAGCGCAATGTCGCGCACCTGTTGCGGCAGCGCGAACGACGAAGCGGGCACGCCGATCAGCGTCGCAATCGCGTGTTGCAACTGCGCGCGTTGCACGTCGATATCGCTGTCCATCGTGCGCGTGCTTTCGAGTTGGGTCTGAGCTTGCGCGACGGCGGAGGCGTCGATGGCTCCGTCGTTCAACTGCTGCTGCACGATCTTCAATGCAGCGGTGTACGCCGTGACGGAATCGTCCAGCAGTTTCTTTTGCCGGTCGAGCGAGCGCAGATCGAAGTAGTCGAGCGCGAGATCGCTTGCGATGGAGAGGCGCACCGATTCCAGATCAGCCTCGCTTGCCTGCGCATTGTCGCGTGCGTTGACCGTTGCATCCTTCACGCGGCCGAACAGGTCCGGCTCCCAGCTCGCCGACACGCCCACCGAATAATCGGGCACCGTCTTGCCCGCGAGCGAATGGCCGAGGACGTTCTGCGACAAACGCGCGCGCGATTGCGCGGCGCCGGCGGTGATCGTCGGCGCGTAGCCTGCGCGTTGATAGTCGATCATCGCGCGCGCTGCCTGCAACTGCGCCACTGCCTTGGCCACGGTCTGATTGGACACATCGACGCGGGCTTCGAGACGGTTCAATTCGTCGTCGTTGAAGAGCGTCCACCAGGGGCCGCGCGGCTGTGCATCGGCCGGAGCCGCGACAGCCCAGCCGGGCGCGGCCGTGCCTGCATAGTGATCGGGCACATCGACAGAGGGATACGTATAAGAAGGCAGCGTCGAGCACGCAGTCAGCGCGCACGCAACGCCGATTGCAAGGTGCCTGCGAATGGATGCGACGGGTACGTTGAGCATGATGATGCGCCTCGCTTAGCCGTGGAGCGCAGCGGATGCCACGACGCGTACCGCTTCACCGTTGCTGACAGCGTCGCCGGGATTGTTGATCACGCGATCCGTTGCTTCGACGCCCGTAGCGATTTCCACATAGGTGCCGAAATCGCGGCCGATCGTTACCGTCTTTAGCTGCACCGTATTGTTCTTGCCGACCACCGCGACGGTCACGCCGTCGGGCCTGAACAGCAATGCGCTGACGGGCAGTTCGAGCGCGGGATGCGCGGTCTGCAACGCGAGATGCACCTGCGCGTACGCACCCGGCAATAACGCGCCGTCGCGATTGTCGACATCGATTTCGACACGCAGCGTGCGGCTCACGGGATCGATCGCATTGGCCGAGCGCGCGACGGTGGCTGCAAAGCGGCGTCCGGGATATTGCTGCGTCGTCAGATAAAGCTGCGTGCCCGTTGAGATGCTGCTCGCGTCGTCCTGCGGCACGTTGACGAAGATACGCAGGCGGTCGGTCTGTTCGATATGAAAGAGTTCGCCAGGCATCCCCGCGAGCCCCGGCGATCCACCCGACGTCACCAATGCGCCCACATCGACGTTGCGTACGGTGACCACGCCGTCGAACGGCGCGGTGACTTTTTCATACGACACCAGTTCGGTGAGCCGTGCGACGTTCGCCTGCGCGGATTGCAACGCAGCGAGTTTGGCTTCGCTGTCGCTCGTCTTCGCATCGGTGTCCTGCTGCGAAACGGACTGCGTTTTCAGCATCGTTTGCCAGCGCTGAGCGGTGCTGTTCGCGAACGCGTAATTTGCTTTTGCCGTGGCTTCGTCGGCGCGCGCCTGTTTTAGTTGCGCGTCGAGTTCCGGCGTCTGGATGTCTGCGAGCGTCTGCCCGGCTTTGACTTTCGTGCCAATGTCCGCGTACCAGTGCTGGACGTAGCCGCTCGTGCGTGCATAGATCGACGCGTCGGCGTACGGCGTCACGGAACCCGGCAACAACAGTTCCTGCGATGCCGGTGCGCGCGTCGGCGCGACTGTTTCGACGGGCACTTCGCGCTGCGCGTAGACCTGCTCGGTGAGCGCGGTGCTTGCATGCAAACGCGGCACGATGCCGAGTGCCAGCAATGCGGCGGCGACTGCGGCGAGCGCAACGGGCAATATCAAGCGACGGCGCTTCACGGCTTCGTTATTCGCAGCGGCGCGCGAAACGGGCAGGGCGTTGGTGTGCGTGGCCGCATCAGGCGTCGGCGGCAGATCGGACGTAGTCATGGCGGTTCCTTATTGAGCGTGTGGTGTCAGCGACGCATCGGCGGCACGGTGCGCGCGGCGCTTGGCGAGCCACGCATGCACCATCCCGAACACGACGGGGACGAACATGAGCGTGGACAGCGTGCCGATCGCGAGGCCGCCGATCACCGCACGTCCGAGCGGCGCGTTCTGTTCGCCGCCGTCGCCGAGACCGAGCGCCATCGGCAGCATGCCGATCAGCATCGCGAGCGCCGTCATCAACACAGGACGAAAGCGGTTGAAGCCCGCATCGAGCGCGGCCGCAAGCGGCTCCATGCCGTTTTGCAACGACTCGCGCGCGGTGTTGATCACCAGAATGCTGTTCGCCGTCGCGATGCCGATACAAAGAATGGTTCCTGTCAGCGCGGGGACGCTCAAGGTCGTGTGCGTCGCGAACAGCATCCATGCAATGCCGGCCAGGGACCCAGGCAGACCGCTGATGATGATCAACGGATCGAGCCACGACTGAAAGTTCACGACCATCAGCAGATAAACGAGCGCGATCGCGAACACGAGTCCTGCGCCAAGGCCCGCGAACGATTCGTTCATCGACTGCACCTGTCCGCGGATCACGATGGACGAGCCGGGCGGCAATTGCGCGCGCGCTTCATCGACGAGCTTCGTGACGTCGGCAGCGACGCCGCCGAGATCACGTCCTTGCGTCGACGCGAAAATGTCGAGCACCGGTTGCACGTTGTAGTGCGAGACGACGGCCTGTTGCGAGCCGCGCGACATCGTGCCGAGCGTGCCGAGCTGGTTTTGCGGATCGACGCCGACCTGATTCGTCGTCAACGGAATGTTCGACAGCGTTTGCAGCGAATGAATGTCGTATTGCGGCACTTCGGCCAGCAGCGGATAGCTGACGCCGTTCTTGGGGTCGAGCCAGAAGTTCGGCGTGGTCTGCGAACTGCCGGACAGCGCGATCAACAGGTTCTGCGCGACATCGCGCTGCGTGAGGCCCGCCTGCATCGCTTTCGTGCGATCCACGTCGACGTTGATGGCCGGCGCGTCGCCGGGCTGCTGGATACGCGCGTCGACGAGTCCGCGCACGCCGCGCAGTTGCGCCAACAGATGGTCGGCGACCACGCGATTCGCCGCGAGCTTGTTGCCGACAATCTGCACGTCGATCGGCGCGGGCAAACCGAAGTTCAGAATCTGGCTGACGATGTCGGCGGGCAGGAACGCGAATGTCACGCCGGGAAAGGCCGTGTTCAGTACGTCGCGCAGTTGCGCGACATATTGCGCGGTGGGTTTGTGATCCGGCTTCAGCGTGACCATGATGTCCGCGTCTTCGGAGCCGATCGGGTCCGACGAGTCGTACGTCAGGTTGATGCCGCTCACCGGCACGCCGATGTTGTCGAGCACGGCAGCCTGCTGCGACTGCGGAATCACGGTTCGAATCTTTGCTTCGACCTCATCGGTCAGGCGCGCGGTTTCCTCGATGCGCATGCCTGTCGGCGCGCGCAGATGCAGACGGATTTCTCCGGTATCGACAGCGGGGAAAAAGTCACGTCCCGCGAACGGAATCAGCGCGAGCGAAGCGAGACATAGCGCGAGATAAATCGGCAGAAAGCGGCGGCGGTTCGTGATCGCGCGTTGCAGCACGGAGCGATAGCGATTGCGCAGCGCTTCAAAGCGCTGCTCGAAGCGCACTTGAAAACGGGCAAACACGTTCTTGCGGCGCTGCGGGGAAACACTTGTTTCAGACGGCGCGCGCATCAGATACATGGCAAGCGTCGGGATCAGCGTGCGCGAGAAAAAGTACGACGCGCACATCGCGAACACGACGGCCTCGGCCATCGGCACGAACAGGTAACGGGCGACACCGGATAACAGAAACATCGGCACGAACACGATGCAGATTGACAGCGTCGACACGAACGTGGGCACCGCGATTTCGCCGGAGCCGTTCAGAATCGCGTCATGCAGCGGCGCGCCCTTTTCAAGGTGATGCGTGATGTTTTCGATCGCGACGGTCGCGTCGTCGACGAGAATGCCGACCGCGAGCGCGAGTCCGCCGAGCGTCATGATGTTGATGGTTTGCCCGAGCGCGGCCAGTGCGATCAGCGACGTCAATACCGCGAGCGGAATCGACACGGCGATGATGAGCGTCGCGCGCCAGCTGCCGAGAAACAGCAGGATCATCGCGGCTGTGAGACACGCGGCGATCAGACCTTCGCGCACAACGCCGGAAATCGCGGCCTTCACGAATACCGACTGATCGGACAGCGGCACGATGTTCAAGGCCTTCGGCAGACCCGCGGCGATCCTGGGCAGCATGGCCTTGACCTGCTCGATGATCGTCAGCGTCGACGCGCTCCCGGTTTTTTCGACTTGCAGCAAGGCGGCACGCTTGCCGTCGCTGCGCACCATGTTGGTTTGCGGCGCATAGCCGTCGATCACATGCGCGACGTCGCGCACATACACGACACCGCCTTTCACCGTCTTGATCGGCAGATCGTTGAGCTTCGCGACCGTGTCGGTGCTGCCGTTCATCTCGACGTTATATTCGCGCGAGCCGATCTTCGCAGTGCCGCCCGGCAGTATCAGGTTTTGCGCGTTGACTGCGTTGACCACGTCGATCGGTGCGAGTCCTTTTGCCTGTAGCGCTCGCGGATCGAGTTCGACCATGATCTGGCGAATCTTGCCGCCGAATGGCAGCGGCACCGCGGCGCCCTGAACCGTGGCGAGTTGTGTGCGGATGAAACTGTTGCCGAGGTCATAAAGAGACTGCTCTGGCAGCGTATCGCTGGAAAGCCCAAGCTGCAGCACCGGCACCGTCGATGCGTTGTACGTAATGATATTGGGCGGCAACGTGCCGGGCGGCAGCACGCGCAGAATCGACGCCGAGTTCGACGCTGCTTCCGCGATCGCGCGATTGATGTCGGCGCCAGGGTGAAAGAAGATCTTCACGACCGACACGCCGTTCAACGACTGCGATTCGATGTGCTCGATGTCGTCCACGTCGGAAGTCAGCGCGCGCTCGTAGTTCGACGTGATTCGACGCGCCATGTCTTCGGCGGAGAAGCCGTTATACGACCAGACAATGCTGACGACGGGAATGTCGATGTTCGGAAAGATGTCCGTGGGCGTGCGAATGATCGCAAGTGGCCCGAGTATAAATAGCAGCACGGCCAGAACAATGAAGGTGTACGGCCGCTGCAGCGCGAGTCTGACAATCCACATAACGTTTTCCTGGACGATGGCGGTCGGAATGCCCTGTGCGAAAGCGACGCAAACGGGGCTTCGTAATGGGAGGCAGTGTGCCGGGCAGGCACTTACTCGCGAGTGACGGACACATTACAAGTCCGTCATCTATGCAGATGAGAGCGCCGTAACGAATGGATCGGCGTTGGGATAACCGTATGAACCCGATAAAGGGCTAAAGATGACAAGCATGTAATGCGGGAGTCACCATTGAGTCAGCAGCGGTTGCGCAGAATGCAACCACTCCTTCACGACTAGCGGTGAAGGTTTCAAAGGCTCCGTTTATCGTGAACGCAGCCGCTACTCAACGATAGGTGAACCATCATGAAAGCACTTCTGAACGCTGTCCTCGTCTCCTGCGCATTGGCCGCACCCGCTCTTGCATTTGCGCAAACCACCAATGGTCCCGTCACACGCGCCGAAGTGCGGGCCGATCTCACGCGTGTCGAACAGGCAGGCTACCAGCCAGTCGCTTCCGATGCGTCGTATCCTGCCGACATTCAGGCTGCCGATGCGAAAGTGGCCGCAGCGGATTCGGCGCTCAGCATGACGTCGAAGGGCGGCGTTGCAATGGAGGGCTCGTCGCAGTCGGGCGCGACGACCGCGCGCGCTTCATCGGGCAATTCATCGGACCATTCGTCGGGCCATTCATCGGGCAACGGCAAGTCGATCTTCTTCGGCCATTGATGGCGGCGGGGCGCAGCGGGGCTGCGGTATCGCGTGTCATGCTGAAAAGGAAAGCTGCATCACGAAAGCCCTTCGCCGGCCGCGGCATGACGCCCGCGCAACCAGCCGATACTCGCGAGCAGCAGCACGGCGAACACGATCAGCATGGTCGCGACCGCGAGAATCGACGGGTCGATGGAATCGCGAATGCCGCTCCACATGCGCCGGGGCACCGTCGTTTGATCCGGGCCGCCGATGAACAGAATGACGATCACTTCATCGAACGAGGTCGCGAAAGCGAACACGCTGCCGGTCGCAACCGCCGGCGTGATGAGCGGCAAGGTCACGCGTCTGAACGCGACCCAGGGGCGCGCGCCGAGCCCGGAAGCCGCGCGCAACAGGCTGTGATCGAACGAAAGCAATGATGCAGTTACCGTGATTACGACGAATGGCGTGCCGAGCGCCGCATGCGCGAGCACCACGCCTGGATATGAATTCACCAGGCCGAGCGGCGCGAAGATCAGATAGAAGCCGGCGGCGACAACCACGATAGGCACGATCATCGGCGAGATGATGAGCGGCATGATCAGCGAGCGCAGTGGAAACTGCGCGCGCGAAAGACCGAGCGCCGCGAGCGTGCCGAGACAGGTGGCAATCAGCGTGGAAGCCGCGCCGATGCCGATGCTGTTAAGCAGCGCCCGCTGCCAGTCCGGGCTTGTCAGCGCCTGCTCGTACCAGCGCAGCGAGAAGCCCTGCATCGGATACGAGAAGTACGAACCGGAATTGAACGAGAGCGGAATGATCGCGAGAATCGGCGCGACGAGAAAGAGCAGCACGAGCGCGGTATGCACCCGTACCCAGCGCGCGGCGATGCGTTCGGTCAGCATCTTGTTGCGTTGATCTTGCATGTCGTTCCTTCGTCGTGTGCCTGTTTTTTCGATCGAGTCGTCGATTGTTCGACTCATCGACTCAACCGAAGCGCAGGCGGTCGATACCGACAATGCGGTTGAACAGGAAATAAAAGATCGCCGTGAAGATCACGAGATAAGCCGACAGCGCACCGGCAAGGCCCCAGTTCAACTGCGTGTTGGTCTGCATCGCGATGAGCTGACTGATCATTTCGTCGCCCGCGCCGCCGAGCAGCGCCGGCGTGATGTAGTAGCCGAGCGCAAGCACGAACACGAGGAAGCAGCCGGCGCCGACGCCCGGCAGCGTCTGCGGCACATAGATCCGCATGAACGCGGTGAACGGATGCGCGCCGAGCGATTGCGCCGCTCGCATATACACCGGCGACACGCCTTTCATCACCGAGTAAATCGCGAGGATCAGGTAAGGCAGCAGCACATGCGTCATGCCGATCAGCACGCCTGTGCGGTTGAAGATGAGCGGCAATGGATGCGTCGCGAGGCCGAGGCTCATCACCAGGCTATTGATCACGCCGCCCGGCTGAAGCAGCACATACCACGCGGTAGTGCGCACAAGCAGCGAAGTCCAGAACGGCACGATCACGAACAGCATCAGCCGGTTGCTGCTTTTCTCGGGCAGATTCGCGAGCAGCCACGCGACCGGATAACCGAGCACAAGACATAGCAGCGTGACCGTCGCGCTGATCGAAACCGTTCGCACGAACGCCGCCCGATAGACGGACGCATTGTCCGGCACGAACGCGACGGCGCCTTGCGGCGTCACCTGCGCATCGACGGCGGCGAGCAGATAGTCGGGCGTCGGCGACGCGGCGGCTCGCTTCAGCAAACGCCACGTCTCCGGCGAATTCCAGCGTTCGTCGAGTTCGACGAGCGCGGGCTTCCACGCGGGCGGGGCGTCCGTTGGCAGTTGCCGGGCGGTGCGCATCAACAGGCTGCGAAACTCGGGCATCGAGAAGTTCAGCCGCCGCGCGACGGTGCCGATCTGTCCGCTTTGCCGCGCCTCGGCGAGCCCCGCGGCGAGCAGCGCGAACATGTGTTCGTCCGGCACGCCGCCACCGTCCCACGCATTCAGCGCACGCGTGAGCGCGGGCATGCTGTCGGGCACTTCGCGATTCTGAACGCTGCGTGCCAGCAGCAGCGTGATCGGCGCGATGAACGTCGACAGCAGAAAGACGAGCAGCGGCAACGCAAGCAGCAGCGCCTGCATGGATGCGCGGCGGCGCGCCTTGTTAAACGACGCGCGGCCGTCGCCTTTCGTCGGAGAGCCGGGGGCCGTGGCTCGGGCGGCAGTGGGCATGCTGGTGGTCACGTTGGGCTCTCGTCGGACGATGCGATGGTGTTACTGCGTCAGCCACACCTGGAAGCGCTTGTTGATCTGGTCGGCGTTGTCGGCCCAGAAGTTCGCGTTGATCTGCAATGCGCGCTTGAAGTTATCGGGCGCGGTCGGCAGATCGGCAAGGCGCTGCTTGTCGACGAGCGCGATCGCGTCCTTGCGCGGCGGCGCATACGCGATGTACTTCGACAGGTCCGCATAGGCCTTCGGCTGCGAAGCCGACGCGATGAACTTCGCCGCCAGATCCGCATGCTTCGCGCCGGTCGGAACGCCCCACCAGTCGAAGTCATAAACCTGCGCGTCCCACACGGTCTTGAAGGGCTTGTTGTCCTTCTGCGCGGCATCGGAAATGCGGCCGTTGTAGGCCTGCGTCATCACGACCGCGCCGTCCGCGAGCAACTGCGGCGCCTGCGCGCCCGACTCCCACCACACAATGTTCTTCTTGATCGTGTCGAGCTTCTTGAACGCACGGTCGACGCCCGCGGGCGTGGCCAGCACCTTGTACACATCTTTCGGCGCGACGCCGTCCGCGATCAACGCCCATTCCATCGATACCTTCGGCGACTTGCGCAGGCCGCGCTTGCCCGGGAATTTCTGCAGATCGAAGAAGTCGTTGACCGTGCTCGGCGCGGTCTTCATCTTGCTCGCGTCGTACGCATAGACCGTGGACCACACCATGCTCGCGACCGCGCAATCGCTGATCGAGCCGGGGATGAAGTCGCTCGTCTTGCCGATCGTCTTCTTGTCGAACTTCTGCAGCAGGCCTTCGTCGCAGGCGGTGATCGCGTCGTTGGTTTCGAGGTCGATCAGGTCCCACGTGGTGTTCTTCGCCTGCTCCATCGCGGAGAGTTTCGCGAGACCGCCGTCATACGATTCGGTCGAGAAGCCGACGCCCGTCGCCTGCGTGAACGGCTCGAAATAGGCTTTCTTCGCCGCTGCTTCGTACGCGCCGCCGAAGGTCACGACAGAGAGCGTCTCCGCTGCCTGCGTGGTCACGGTGGCGAATGCGAGTACGGCGAGTGCGGCGCATTGTGCTTTGATGATAGTGCGCATGTCAGTTGGCTCCTGCTGGTGCGGTCGTGATGATGGAAGGGGAGGGCGGTGTGGATACGTGAATCGCCGGCGCGCTGCTGCGCGCGCTCATCGCGAGAATTTTGCAGTCGTCATGGCGCCAGGCGAC
>Ga0209795_10000294_pt1 | contig 43547 bp, 41 predicted proteins | sample AgamicOrMarz_FD_187166 | JGI IMG/M metagenome (GOLD analysis project Ga0209795, IMG submission 187166) | Agave microbial communities from Guanajuato, Mexico - Or.Ma.rz (SPAdes) (version 2) | ecosystem: Host-associated > Plants > Phyllosphere > Phylloplane/Leaf | place: Guanajuato, Mexico...
AGTTACAGCTGTATTTTTAAGTGTCACAATTGCCTCTGCACACGTATCCAATGAATATACAATATATGATGATACCCAGCATTCTGAAATTAAAGAGGACTTAACGAAATTACGTACGCTTGGAGTAATTCCTTATAAAGAAGGAGCGAGTGTATATGGTCCTCAAGACGCGCTTAACAAAGAAGAGTTAGGGTATTGGGCGGCACAGTTTTTAATTAAAAGCGATAAAACACTAAGCGAAGCAGAATACGTAAGACAAGCAGTTGATTTAAAATTAATTGATAAAAAAGAAGGGGCCGCTACCTACCAAGATGTCATACAGGCCTATTTTGATAAAAATGAATTAAAGGCTAGTGATGTGAAAGCAGCAATTAAAGGCAAAGAAAAAGAAGAAATCACAAAAGAAGAGCTAGCGCAATTATTGGGGAAATTAATCGACCGAAAATCAGGCGATGGATTGTTTATGAAATCTGGTTTACAAAAGGGTCCAACTGGAGTTATTGAAAAAGTATCATCTAAAAAGGTAACCGAAGGAAAAACCTCATTTGAAACCTACACGTTTACAATAGATGGTCAAAAATACCCTGTTGCAGCTCATGTAAAAGTATTACATGGTCCAACAGATTTGAGTTTATGGAAAGGGAAAGAAGTGTCCCTTACCTGGATAGGTACAGAAACAGCTCACGAACATAGTGGTACACCTTCCGAAAAGACGGACGAAACCACAGAAAATGAAGAAGTATCAGTAGCCATTGAATTTATTCAAGCAAAAGATGGAGCATTTAAGAAAAGTGAATATGCACCTGTACAATTTAAGAATGACACTGTAAAAGTAGAGAAAAAAGAATTTCCTTGGGTATTAATCGGAGGAATTGTTGTAGCCATTTTATTAATTGCTATCATCATTCGTTCACGCAAACGTTAAGAGTTCGAGATTTTCTCCGAACTCTTTTCTTTCATAAAATATGAAAGGGGAACTAATATGATATATCGTGCAAAAAAAGACCGCATGTTTGTGGTGTTAACTAGTAGTTTTGCGATGGTAATCAGTGGTCTAGTATTTGCTCCCATGATACTTGCACCTTCGTTTTACGGACCAAATAGTATAGCTGTATTAATGGGGGCTTGGCTGGTTCTTATAGCAGGCATTTTGTGGTGCGCAACAACTATTCAATACGAATTTAGAAAAACGATGCTTTATGCCAAGCGCGGCCCCTTCGTTAAGAAGATTCCATACCGTAGCATCAGCAATATTGAAATGTGTTCATTTTCTATTTCGGATGTCGCATTAGGAAGATGTACGTTTTCCTCAAAAGACGGAGTGGCAATTATTCATCGCAACGGAACAGCTATGTTGAAAGTGTCTCCTCAAGAGAAGCATCTATTTACTGCTGAACTGCAAAAACAAATACGAAAAGCAAAAGCCTAAAAATAGGGTCTCTATCTAGAGGCTCTTTTTTATGTGTATTTTTTTCTCTGTTTTTTTTACACTGTTTTCTTTTTTTTTGGCTTATTATGGAGGTAGAAATTACAGCTAACGAAAGAGGGTGAAGGGAGTGTTGGTCATGAGCCGATTAGATACGTGTATTACACGAATAACAGAGAAGTATCAAACCACACATAAAAAAGAAGACATCAAATTGTTATATCAAGAAATTATGAATTACTTACCTACATACAAAGAAAAAAAGGCATTTTCTGTTTATTATGCTGAACTAACGAAGAACAACTAGAACTTATCTGGTTGTTTTTTTGTGCGCATTTTTTTGACTTCTTAAATGAATTACCTATAATAAAGTAGTTAAATTGCTTTTTTTCTATATGAGTAGAGGGGATAAGATGAAAACCAAATATCTGGTCATTTCCGTATTAGCATTTTTCATCTTTATAGGCATCTATTCCACTCAAAAAAACATGCAAAGAAGTAATCCAAGTTCAATAACCGTTAGCGAATTTAAAGAGAAAATACAAAAAGCCCCAAAAGGCACGACTATTACTGAAACCTATGATGGAATCGTTACATATGTGAGTAAGGATAAAAAGACATTTTTCGTGACCCATGTTAATCCTAATAAGAGTCCAATAGGAGAATATATTGAAGATAGCCAGGTAACATATAAGTTCGTCAAAGAAGGCGGATTATTTGGAAACGGCTTTTTAATTTTACTCGGGGTGTTCCTTCTGTTTGTTTTGCTGTCAGCAGCAAATCGAAATCGTCAACCGCAACCAGGACAAGTGCAAAAGAAAGACAGTAAACTTGTATACGAGACACCTGAGGTTAGTTTAGCAGACGTAGGAGGATTGAACCAAGAAACCAAAACAGAATTAATGCAAATCATCGACCTATTCAAAAACCACGAAAAAGCAAAAAGTCTTGGCATAAAAAAGCCAAAAGGTGCTTTACTTTATGGGCCTCCTGGGACAGGGAAAACTCTTATTGCAAAGGCAATTGCAAAAGAATTAAATGCAGTATTTTTTGCTAAATCAGCATCTTCTTTTATGGAGATGTATGTGGGTGTTGGTTCTGGTCGAGTTCGCGAAATTTTTCAAATAGCACGTAGTGTAGCAACAGATGAAAAACCGTCACTTATTTTTATTGATGAAATCGATGCAATTGCTAAGAAACGTGGAGGGCGCAACAGCCATGAGGAAAGAGAAAACACACTGAACGAATTATTAAAAGAATTAGACGGTGTAGAATCCAATGAAAATGTATTCTTTATTGCGGCAACAAATTTATATGATTCGTTAGATGACGCGTTTAAACGTTCTGGTCGGATTAGTAATGAGTTATATATAGGGCTTCCAGAAGAACAAGGAAGACTAGAAATTTTACAAATTCACAAAAAAGACTACAAACTATCCGAGAGCACGGACAAAGAACTTCCTACTGTAGCGAAAAGCATTAGGGGCTACTCTGGTGCAGACATTGAAGAGATGTACTCCAAAGCAGCAAAACATGCATTCAACGAAGGAAAAGAAGAGATTGAATTAGTAGATATCCAACATGCAATTGACCGAATGGTGTTGGGGACCCAGAATCAAAAATTACTGGACAACGATGTTCAAAAGAGAGTGGCTTATCATGAAGCGGGGCATGCTCTTATTCAAGCGTTGACCTTTCCAAATTCCATTCGTAAGGCTACTATTATTCCGCGAGGAGGAGCTCTTGGTTTTGTAGCTCCAATTCCAAAAGAAATTGACTTGGCCACTCACGAAGAACTTATGGACCGATTAGCTATGATAGTAGCAGGTGGTGTGGCGGAACGTGAAATATTCGGCATGCACTCCGTTGGAGTAGGAGGAGATGTTCGCCAAGCACGTCAGCTTATAGATGCCATCGTAGAAATCGGGGTCTTTGAAAAAGATTTCGAACTTATCTACGAAACGAAAGAAATTGAGAAAGCTAAACAACATCTTTTTAAATCGGCTGTGCTACGCTCAACCGATTATATAAAAACACATATTAATATCTTACATAAAATTGCTAAAGCGCTGATTGAAAAAGAAACACTAGATGGGGAAGAAATTCAGCAAATGGTTAAAATAACATAAAAAGAGAGTCTAGCTACTATATGTAGCGCGGACTCTCTTTTTATTAATCGCTGTACGTGGCCTCATACTTTTCTGCCTTTGTACGAATTCGTTGGCGTGTGTTATCAACCGCTTTTTTATCTTTTGAAATAAAACCGCCTATTTCCTCATAACTGTAACCTTCTGTGTAATAGACGAGTACTTCCTTTTCAAGTTCAGTTAAAATATCCCATATCCCTCGTAATGTATCTTTTTTTATAGCTAGTTCATCAGGTGTCGTATGGTCAGATTCAAAACTCTCTTCAAAAGTCATTTCAGCATCGCTACGAATGGGAGCGTGAAACGAGTAAGCATCGTTTAAGCTTGCATTCTTCGTATTCTTGGATTGATTAATAATGGTATCTAGGTACTTAATGATGACAAAGCGTGTAAAAACTGTGAACTTCATCTTTCGTTCAATTTTATAGTCTTTTATCGCCTTTAAGTACCCTACCATACTTTCTTGAAACACGTCGTCTTCATCCATTCCACGAAAAAAACGTCCTTGCAGTCTAAGTTGTCTGATAACATTTTTTATAAAAGACTTATGTCTTCGTGTCAGGATATTTCGCGCTTGTAGATTTCCTTCTTTGTAAAAAAGAATAAGTAATTCGTCAGGCGCTTTTTCAATTTTTTGCTCGTACCTACGCATCCATTCTTTTAGAGCAAGATGAGATTGCATTTGCACTAAGCATAGTAAAATAGCCTCTGTAGCTAACTCGATTTGAGTGGTATATCGCTTTCGTAGTACATAAGAAGGAGCCACCCACTTCGTATGTTGATGTAAGGTGACTAATTCTTGGTCTGATAGTTCTTCTAAATCTACCAAACAAGTATCATGAATAAACTTTGAAAAGGGTTGTATAGACCTGGTAGAGTGCTGAAAATGACGATAGAACGCGTGGATTGCTTCATCGGATAGTTTTTTGCAGTGTTTGGAGAGGTCATTGAAAAACTCGGTTTTCAATAGAGTGACGTCCACTAGGATTCCTCCCTTATGTTTTATCCGTGGCAAGCTGCGCCTCACGATAGCGCTCTCCTTTAGTACGAATGCGCTGGCGTGTATTATCGACGGCTTTACGGTCTTTCCCAAGTGCTTGTGCAATTTCTTCGTAGGTATAACCTTGCCCATATAAAATAAGGACACTACGCTCTAGCTTGGTTAAAATGCCCCATATTGCATAAAATTCTTCCTTTTTCATAAACATGTCTTCAGGGTAATATAATTCGCTTAAGAGGGTGTCTTCGAATGTAGCTTCTGTATCTTCCTTTAGAGGAGTGTGGTAGGAGAACGAATTGTTTAAAGCGCGGTTTTTATGGTTATTTGAGGTGTTGCGTAATGTCCCGATGTGTTTATCGATAACAAATTTGGAGAAGTCTTTGAAGCGTGTTTTAAACTGGATTTTATAATCGTTAACTGCTTTATAAAGACCAATTATTCCTTCATGAGCGATGTCTTTTGGGTCCATATCTTTCGGACGATATTTTTTAAATAACCAATAAGACATTTGTTTGACGCTGGTATAATGCCGCTTAATTAAAACATCTAGTGCAAGGTCATCTTCTTGCTGCGCCATCAAAACTAATACTTCATCCTTTGCATTTTCGTATTTTCCTTCATAGCGTTCAAAAAGAATTTTTTTTGCTTGAGGAGAACGAACTTGCAAAAGAAACATTAATTCATCTTCGGTCAACGTGTCCCAGGCTTGAAATAATTTTTTTCGAAGAAAATAGCTAGGGTATTGCCAATCTGAATACTGATGAAGAAGCAGAAGGGAGGGTTTATCGAAGGAGGATAAGTCAACCATAAATTTATCTTGAGCTGGTTTAGAAGTAGAAGGCAAATCGTCAATTTTGGCGAGGTGGTATAACTCATTTACTACGCATTGACTGTTCTTTTTATCTAGTAATGCAAGTTCTTGGACGAGTTCTTGCACGTGAGTATCAGAGAATGTATTCATCATGTTTCCCCCATTTTATGTTCTATCATGTTCTTATTATAAAAAAGGGTTTTCTATGAAAACAATGAACGAGGCAAATTATTTTTAAAAAAAGAATTGGAAAAATAGGTGAATTCAAGGAATCATTAAGCCTATTACTTATGTCCTGTGGGCAGAGAGGAGGGGGTAAAAAGAGGGAAAAGGTAGCGCCCTAATTAATGAAATTTTAAGCTTATTTTCACTGTATTTTCATTTTTCTTTTGTATAGTAAATTACATAAGCAACCAATGGGAATGTAAAACGTAAAAAAAGGACAACGAATTGTCCTTTCCCGAACACTACATAACGAAAATATGAACTTACTCGCAATGAAGTTATTTTAAAATATTCTTTAAATTATGTATGAATTCTCTGCGGCTTTTGTTAAAGTCCACAAATGACTCGGAACGGTTATATAGTTCACTCGGTCTTTCGTTTAAAAATTCAAAAATGCGTTCAAGTGTAACGTATTGTAAGAATTCTTCTGGTTGCATAATGTTCCAGCCGTCCACTATCCAAGCATTGCGACGATGACGACGATATTTTTCTTCATCATACACTTCATACTTGATTTTTCCATCTTTTGAATAATAAACGAGAGGACTAATTAGCGTTTTTTCTTGTTCTTTAAAATCGAATAATAGGATAGAATCCAGCGCATGAATTTCCTTTATTTCGCCTACTTCAAAGAGAGGTTCTGCTATTTGTTTAAGCAGTTCGACTTCTTCTGCAATCAGCTCTTTTTCGATTTTAGTTTGAGTAGCAAACACTTCGTCGTACTGATTTTTTGCCTCTTTTAAATCACGAAACAATTTTTGAATATCTTCCATAAGCCACCTCCTGCATGACGAGATACTATCACAAAGTGACAGCAATGCAAGAAAACTAGCTGGTTCTTTTGAAAACCCAAACATAGTCTTCCCCTATATATGGGTTCTTCAAATCAAATTCGTCAAATCCTTCTTTATCCAATTCATCATTTAGATAATAACTCTCAAAGTGAGCCTTCATTTCGTAAAAACACTCATCATTTGACTTAGCTTGTAAAAAGGACTGCTTGGGCACAGGAAAAGCATTTTTTTCTGATTTACCGTTTGATGTTAAATAGTAATAAAGATGGAATGTTTCTTCTAATTGCAGCTCAGCCACTTCTTCTTTAAAAAATAAATGACCTTGTTTTTTAAATTGTAGTAAGTGGTACTTTGCCAGCGGCATATTTGTTAGTTTTTGTTTTTGCATATATTCGCTAAGTGTTATTTCCAAGTTGATACGCCCCTTTTATGAAATGATTAGAAATACGATTTTCATTATAGCAAGAAATATGTCAAAAATAAAAGGTTTTTTACAGACATGTTTCGACATTCTGAAAATTGTAACAATAACTTAACATATAAAAAAAGAGATGGGAATATATTCAACAATCTCCATGTTTTAATTATTATATAACACGATTTTACAAATTGGAAACAAAAAAAGGCCAGATGGCCTTTTTATTTTATCAATTTTCCGCCTTTATCACTGCACTCACAGCAGTATTTCATAGGTGGAATCTCACGCATAAACTTCTTTCCGCACTTACCGCAATCAGTAGGCGTCGGTTTAAAATAATCATTTGGAGACTTTGTTTTCTTTTCTTCTTTTTGCTCTGTTTTATAGATGCGAGCAGGGTGTTTCGTTTTAAATTTTTCTCCCGATTGAGGGTCAATTCGTTCACGTGGAGACCAGTTAATTTGTCTCTTTTCAGAAACAAAATCTTTGCCATCATCGATGCTATCAATAAATTTATAAAACGCATCGGATGAATTAAAGAAGTGGTCTGGATTTTTAGGCGTGAATGTTTCTTCCGTCGTAGGACATTTTCTTTGTAATGTCATCCTGTGTTCCTCCTTCGAAACGGCGTGCAAAAATATCAAAAAACATACGTTTATTTGTATAATCTTATATAGGACAAGTATATCACATATTCATTAAGCGTTGAATACGTTTTTGTGCAGGAGGGTGTGTCGAAAAGGTTTTGCTATAAGCGCGTTTAAAAGGGTCGCAAAAATACATGGAAGCAGATGCTTTTGAAATTTCTTCAATCGGGTCGTTATCTGTTGTAATTTTGCGCAATGCAGAGGCAAGTGCTTGTGGGTTTCGACATAATTCGGCACCAGCTGCATCTGCTAAATATTCTCGGTTTCTTGACAATCCCATTTGTATAGCAACAGCAATAACAGGAGCACAAATCAACAAAATAAGAGCAATTATCAAAAATACAGGATTCGAATTTTTAGAGTCTTTTACAAAAAAGATTCGTAACCCTATATCAGATAAAAAGGCAACAATTGAAACTAGAGCTAAACTTATAGTGGTGAGACGCACATCATAGTTTTGAATATGGGCTATTTCATGGGCAACAACCGCTTCAATCTCTTCACGTTCCAATTTTTGAAGGAGCCCCGCCGTTACAGCAATAGCTGCTTTTTCTGGCTTGGAGCCAGTAGCAAAAGCATTAGGAGAGGGGTCATTGATAATATAAACGCGAGGCATAGGTAATCGTGCAGCCATGGCTAAGTTTTCGACCGTATACCAAAGAAAAGGTTGAACCTGTGTGTCTTTTATTTCTTGCGCATGATTTAATTTCATGACAATATTTGTACTGTTCAAAAGTGTAATAGGGATATAAAAAGCCATGATAATAGCTGTTAAGATGGCACCGTACATCCAATTTGAATAACCTGCTACAGCTCCACTAATGACTGAACCGAGCACTAAAACGAAAAGAATGAAACCTAGAATATAGAGAGTTGTTTTTCGTTTATTTGCTGCTATTTGTTCAAAAAGCATATCACTCACCCCTTTAATTAAAAGAGTGACTTTATATTAGTCTAAATCCCTCTAAGGTCAAGAAAAAAACCGAAATCGACATAAAGGGCAGACTACATATAAAGAAGACACGTTAAACTAAACACTTGAAATGCACAGTAAATTTTGGTATAATCCGAAAAACGAACAGTTGTTCTTGTTTTGGTAACAATCTGTTCAGCTATATAAAAATTTAGGTGTAAATTTGATGAAATTATCAAATCGTTTTACAAAAGTATATTGATAAAGATAGTTGGTAATATATACATAAATACGCGTAGTTTTCAAAAAAGATATGTATTATTAAGATTTTAAAAGTCTAGAGTTATTCAAAAATAAAATAATAATCGTCGTTTACAAATAGAAGTATAACATATCAAAAATGGCAATTACACAAACTTTGTACTCAATTTTTATATGGTAGAACAGGTGACAAAAGTCACGTTAAGACGCGTGAAAGATGCATGTTATCCGCATTTCAGGATATGAATATCGCATAATAGTCAAACAGGTAGTTTTTTATTCCTTTAGAAATAAAAAACCGCCCAACAAGGGCGGAATTAGAAAGAAACTTTAACATTCTCACGTTCAGTTTCTGCAGTTTGTAACATTTCCACCTTCGCAAACTTGTGGATGGATGCTACGATGTTCGTAGGGATGCTTTGAATTTTCGTATTATATTTCATAACAGTTGTATTATATAGTTGTCGAGCGTACGAAATTTTGTTTTCAGTTCCTGAGAGCTCTTCTTGAAGCATTAAGTAATTTTGATTCGATTTCAAGTCAGGATAAGACTCTGATAAAGCAAAAATTGATTTTAAAGCTCCGCTCATTTCGTCGCTTGCAGCCATTTGTTCCTCGCGAGTCCCGCCACTTGCAATGCTATTACGAGCTTGAATTACTTTTTCAAGAGTTTCTTGTTCGTGCTTTGCAAACCCTTTAACAGTCTCAACTAAATTAGGTATTAAGTCAAAGCGACGTTTTAATTGCACGTCAATTTGTGCCCAACTTTCTTCTATCCAATTCTTATATTTAACCAACGAGTTGTAGCCTGTAATCCATAAAAGCACGATTACAATGCCTACAATTGAAAGTACTGGTACCAATGCAACCCCTCCTAAACGAACTATAATTAGAAAAATATTACAATAAAAAAGGGAATAGTCAAGAAAATAAAAAAGAAGACTTGTTTCTACTAAAAGAATTCTTTTTACGTATACTAAGAATGGTTCCAGTTTACAAGGAGGGGATAGCATGAGCGTACTTCACGCAACAGAAGAAACATTTTCAGCGGAAGTGGAAACAGGTGTGGTATTAGTGGATTTTTGGGCCGAATGGTGTGGCCCGTGCAAAATGATTGCCCCTATATTAGATGAGATAGCAACGGAGTATAAAGGCAAGGTAAAGGTTGTAAAAGTGGACATTGAACGAGCGAGAGAATTGATAAATGCATTAGGTATTATGAGTATTCCAACACTATACCTTTATGTAGATGGTGAGAAGAAAGAGGAAACAGTAGGATTTCAAACAAAAGATTCACTGGCGGCACTTATTCAAAAACACACTGGGTGACCCTTATACATATTCGTTTAAAAAAACGGACATACAGATGTCCGTTTTTCTATAAAAAAGAAGGTATCTAAAAGATAATGGGAATGAAACACAGAATTAATATAAAAAACGCTCTGTATTTTTTCATACAGAGCGTTTTTGCCGTTCTTATAACTTATGAATATGAGGCGCATTAATACCTTGTTTAGCAAATCCATTCTTTGTATCTAAAACAATAGAAGCATGGTCTGCAATTTCACCGTAATTGAATGTTTGGTGTGAAGTAGCCAACACCACAATGTCGCTTTCTTCAATGATAGTACGGTCGTATTCAACAGGGCTATATTGTTCACCGTTCACACGGAATTGTTGTACGTATGGGTCGATAACATTTACGTTCGAACAGTGTGCTGTTAGTTTCTCTAAGAAAGGAATAACAGGACTTTCACGAACATCATCGATATCTTCTTTGTAAGCTACACCGAGAACAGTTACACGGCTATCTTTTAAAGATTTCCCTTGTTCATTTAAAAGCTCCATAATGCGATAAAAAACAAAATCTCTCATGCTGTCATTAATTTTACCTGATAGCTCAATCATTTCCGTTTTTTCACCGTATTCTTTCGCTTTATATGTTAGGTAATAGGGGTCAACTGGAATACAGTGACCACCTACACCAACACCAGGGTAGAAAGGCATGAAACCGTATGGCTTTGATTTAGAAGCTTCAACAACTTCCCAAATATCGATGCCCATTTTGTGACAAATTTTAGCTGTTTCATTTACAAGTGCCATGTTGATGTAGCGGAATGTATTTTCGTATACTTTACTCATTTCTGCTACTTTTACGTCAGATACAAGCTGAGCTGTTTCTCCAACGTAAGCACCTGCTAGCTCAGTACAATGAGTTGTAATCCCACCAACAACTTTAGGTGTATTGGATAAACCAAATTTTTCGTTACCAGGGTCAACGCGTTCTGGAGAATAAGCTACGAATACTTCTTCGCCGATGACGTGACCTTCACGTTCTAAGACAGGAACGATAATTTCCTCAGTTGTTCCTGGGTATGTAGTACTTTCAAATACCACGAGTGTTCCTTTTTTTACGTGAGGTGCAATCATTTCCGTTGCACTTTGCACAAATGATAAATCTGGGTTTTTGTATTCATCAATTGGTGTTGGTACACACATAACGATAACATCCATATCTTTAATAAATGTAAAATCGTTTGTCGCACGTAACTCCCCATTTTTAACCATTTGGTATAAATCATCATCATTTACATCTTTGATGTAGTTTTTACCTTGGTTAATTGATTCTACTTTTGATTCAGATACATCGAAACCAGTTACACTGTATCCTTTGCGTACGTTGTGTGCAGCTGTTGGTAATCCAACATAGCCGAGACCGATAACACCGATAGTTGCTGTGCGATTTTCAATTTTGTCTAGTAGTGTGTTGTAGTGTGTTGTTAGTGTTGCCGTTCCCATTATCGTGTCCCCCAGCCATTTGATTTAATTGTTAGCAACGCATAAAAGCGAAGCGGGAATAATAATACTAAGTGAATTAATCCGTATAATGGAGCCATTAAAAAGACCCATGGACGTTTTAAAATATAGAATACGTTACGAGCATAAGCTGAGAAGCCTAAGTATGCTAAGTAATACGCCAATAGAATGAAACCGATTGTCTTAATTTTGAAAATTAAGCTGAATAAAATAATAAATCCAAATAAGAACCAAAGAGATAATTCTAAAATAACCCAGATAAGTGTTTTAGGTTTCTTAAAACCAATTTTAAACGCAATTAAACTTTCACGGAAAAAGCTTTTATTCCAGCGAACTTGCTGTTTAAGAAATTGACGTAGACTAGCTGGAACATCGGTATCGCAACGAGCTGTCGATTGATAAAGTGTTTTCCCTTTTAAAATAGCATAGTTAGTTAAACAGCGGTCATCACCGTATTGTACTTTTTCGCCTAAGAAAGTTTGGTTCGCATAATCTTCAAGATTATCCATAATAACTTCGCGGCGGTAACAACTGATTGGACCTGAACATACTAATACGTTACCTGTAACACTTTGTGCTGCTCGTTCAACACGGAATGCATTGTCATAGCGCATATCTAGCAATTTAGTAAACCAGTTTTCGTCTTTGTTTCGGGCGTTAATATGACCTGTAACCGCCATAACCTTAGGGTCATGGAATGGAATCATAAGGTTTCGAACAGCATCGGGATGTGTATAGCCGTCTGAATCTACTGTAAAAATAACATCGCCTTCTGCTTGTTTGAAAGCCCAAATTTGTGCATGACGTTTTCCTGCGTTTTTCTTTAAACGATGAACAATCAACTTAGTGGGCGCATAAGCGGCAGCGGCAGCTCCTGATAAAGAAGCGGCTGTCTCAGCAAGCGTTTCATCGTAATTCTTTTTAAAAGCAAGAGCTGCTTCATATCCCGAACTATCTTTACTGCCATCATCGATAAAAAAGATTTCGTGAACGGGAAAATCTTGTTTCATGATACTATCAATGGTCGCAACCACAGCATCAGGGTTTTCATTATATGAAGGAATAACAACAGAAACCTTCATGTTTGGTGGTTCACCTTCTTCAACGCGATACAAGAAGGATAGTAACATTTTTCCAATTAAATAGGACACCATAATAGACCCATAGATTCCTAAGTAGTAGTGGAAGCCGCCTTTAATAACGGTGTTAATCCAGAAAAGGGCTACTACAAAGGCACAAAACAATAGTATAATGAGCCATTTTTGTGCGGTAGTTTCTTTCTTCACTTGTTTGTTTCACTCCTGTATATAGAAAATGTCAGACAATTAAACATTATACCACATTAAAGTAAAGAAGGGCATATCCATTTGGAAAAAATCACGATATTTTGTCACATTTATAAAAGATTAGGAAGTTTGGTTAAATGTAAGCGTTTTACCAAATTCAAGTTGCTTACAAAACTTTTCCTTTTTAAAAATAAAGTTGGATAAATTGTGAAAATAAGGAATGAAATCAGGTATACTAGACGTAAATATTATGAACGTAGGACGACAAATTTACTAGAGGTGATTAAAAATGAGCAATGTGATTCATGAACTCAAAAAACGCCCGTTGTTTTGGTTGGGGGCTATACTGTGTGTCATTGTGATGTTTCCCCTTGGATTTGCAATAGCATGTTTTATGTTGTTTTATGATTTAAAATACGGACAAGGACTTAAAGACTTTAAAAAAGATGGGTTATATATTCCTGTAAAAATTGGGTACCATACGTTTAGGTTTTTCGTATCTGCTACTAAAAGCCTAAAGAAAACTAAAAGAGAATTTAAACAAGGAAGCTAACATTTGCCTAGCTTCTTTTTTGTGCGCAACTTTTTATGGACAATTGCGAATCAATTAGCCTTAGAAACGCAAATACAAAAGCACAGGCATATAATCTAATATATGCCTGTGCTTTTTCAACTTACATCTTGGTAATTTTGGAAGGATTGTTTAGTTTATACCCTACAGTTACGTCAGAGATAAGCGACTCATCTTCTACATCTTTTCCTTTTGGTAGTTTTCGATATGCAATTTTCCCATCAAACTCAAGATGTTGACCAATTGATAGTTCATGCTTTTTCAATGTTTTACTGTGTGAAGCCCAGGCATAATCAACATTAATAGGTGGTTCTTGGTGAATTGTTACATTTTCGAATATCACGACTTCGTCATTCTCTTCATTGAAATGATTGTACGTAAGTGCAAATTGTTTTACGTGTGCTGTAAAATGAACTTTTTCTTCAGGTAAGTCAATTTTAGCTGGTTTTTCTTTTTTAGGGGCTGCCTTTTTAATCGCTGCTTCTGATGAACTTTTTTCTTTTTTAGTTTTCGGCGTAGAACTCTTTGGAGCAGCAGAGGTTTCGACCTCGCTATTTGTGTCGTTTGCTCTTACAAAGGAAGCTTGTTGCATCTCTTTTAAGCGAGCAGGGAAGATACAAGAAAGGTTTCCGTCTTGAAACTCAATAACCAATGTATGGAACTCAGCTGTTAGACCAAAGGACTCATATCCAGCGATTGTGACCTCACGCTGATAACTTTTCCCTTTATACCAAAATGTTTTTTTGGTTTCTTTTGTGGTAGATAAAGCCCATTCCCTTACCATTTTCTCGTAATGCGTGTCATCCTCAAATCTTATGTAGTCGCCTGCGGGTGGGTAGTATACCGTTAGCGATGAATTTTCAATGTGTGGTAACGTGTTGCTCATATAGCACTTCCTTTCAATAGTTCACGCTTAGTGTACCCCATTTCACAAGAAAAACCAAATAAAGCAGAAGGGTGAAATCTTCTATCATTTTTTTTAGAGGACTCCCACTTCAAGCTTTGCTAAGTGGCGGGAGTATTCATTGACGCTAAAGAAGAAAGGGGTACCTAAAGGCAAAAAAACCTGTTAATGGAATTGCATCGACAGGTTTTTAAGAGTAAGAAGTGTTTGGGTCTAAGTAGTTTTAATCTTCATCATCATCTAATTCAGGTTCATGATAAATAGTAATAACTCGTTTCTTTGCATTTACTTCGTATTCAATAGGCCAAGAAGATTGGAAGACTTTAAAAATGTCTTCCTCAACTTCAAATGTAAGCATGACGTCCTTATCCCAATCCAAGATAATAAATTGATTGGTTTCACTTTGATGTTCGGAATAAACTATACAACTTTCATGCAAAATAAGAGACCATCCATATAGCAATTGGACAACTTTTTGATTTTCTTTCAAGCGTATTCTCCTCCATTCTTTGGGTAACAAAAAAGGTTTTCGTTCCTCTAGTGTAAGCTCTTTAAGAATTTTTTTGTGTTCTTTGCAATAATTTAACAGGGCTGCAACATTATAGCGAGGAGCGTTCGGTGGGGGCGGAATAGCAATTATGCCACTGGGTGGCTCGAAATCGGAAGGAAATGCTTTTTTCAAGGTCTCACCTCATTATGTAATTATGTATAATAAAAAAGCTAGCGTCCCTTAGCGGAACGTAGCTTTTTTACTTATTCAAATTCGGAATCGTCAAGGGACTCATTTTCATCTGTAGAAAGCGCCTTGTCTCCATCTAATTCTAGCTTCATACGAAGTTCTTTGTTGATAGCCTCGCGAATTTCTGGATTTTCTTTTAGATAGATTTTGGCATTTTCACGGCCTTGACCTAAACGTTCTGAGTTATAAGAGTACCAAGCTCCACTTTTTTCAACAATATCATGCTCTGCGCCCATATCTAGAATTTCGCCTTCTTTTGAAATTCCTTCACCGTACATAATATCAACTTCTGCCAAACGGAACGGGGGAGCAACTTTGTTTTTAACTACTTTAATTCGTGTTTTATTTCCCATTACATCGTTGCCTTGTTTTAATTGTTCGCCTCGGCGTACTTCTAAACGAACAGATGAATAGAACTTCAGAGCCCGACCACCAGGTGTTGTTTCGGGATTTCCAAACATAACCCCAACTTTTTCCCTAATTTGGTTAATAAAAATGGCGATTGTTTTTGATTTATTAATAGCACCGCTTAACTTACGAAGAGCTTGTGACATAAGACGTGCTTGTAAGCCGACGTGACTATCTCCCATTTCACCTTCAATTTCGGCTTTAGGCACTAAGGCAGCCACAGAGTCAATAACGATAATATCTACCGCACCGCTTCGCACTAAAGCTTCAGCAATTTCTAATGCTTGTTCTCCCGTGTCAGGCTGAGATAGTAGTAGGTCATCAATGTTAACACCTAACTTTTGAGCATAAACAGGGTCTAATGCATGTTCTGCATCGATAAATGCAGCCTGCCCACCTCGTTGTTGGACTTCAGCGATAGCATGAAGTGAAACGGTTGTTTTACCGCCAGATTCTGGACCATACACTTCTACAACTCGTCCACGAGGATATCCGCCTATACCTAGAGCATAATCTAACGCTAAAGAGCCAGAAGGACTTGCCTCAACGCGGTTATGTGTTTGTTCACCTAATTTCATAATGGAGCCAGCACCAAATTGTTTTTCAATTTGTTTAAGTGCCATATCTAAAGCACCTTGACGGTCCTTAGCTGCACTATAATCATGATTACTTTTATTGTTTTTAGCCATCTATAATAAACCTCCAATTGGTTAGAAAAACATTCTTTTCTACACTATTAATTCTACCATTGCGAACACATGTTTGTAAAACGAAAAATAAGGAAGATACTAAAAATGGGGATAATAATGAGGGTTTAAAAAAACAACCACGACAATTATCTGGTTGCTTATCTATCGATGTTTATATATGTATGTTTTAAAAAAAGCAAAAACCCTTGAAGTGACAAGTTCCAAGGGTTCCTAGGGGAAATTTCCAGTAATCTTGGTAAACTAAAGAAAGTTTAAGACAAACTAAGTATAAAACAATTCTATAAAAATATCAATAATACATATAAAAAATGATATTTTTTTAAAATATAGGTTTAATTGTAATGAAAATGGGTATGTATCCACAGCAAAAAAAGGTATGAATTTTAATGTTTCCCACTATAAACACTACAAATTTACGATAAATGAAAAAAATAGCTATTGACCTGACATTTTTAAAAGAGTAGAATAAGCGCAGATGAACTATTCTAGTTATTGTGCTATGTCCTTCATCCTAGGTAAGAGGCGTATTCGAGCATTAACAGAAGAGCAAAACCAAACGTACAGAAATTCTGTATTTACATAGAAGAACATACGAAGGAAGAACGAGTAATTCCACAAATAACGGATAAAGTGTTAGGTAAAGTATGGTGACGCATCTTCATAGCATTCCTCGATTTCGTATGAAATATGTACAGTTCTCACAGAGTGCTTCAACCAACTGTATTCATGTGAGAAAAAGCCTTATGCATAGACGTATGCATAAGGCTTTTTGTGCATGTATCAATTTTTATCAGGCTTGTCTTTTTTATCGAGTTTCCCTGTAAACGGATTAATTTCATAAGTCAAATCTCGACCTGCCTTTTTTTCGGCTTCAGAAATGCTTTTCCCTAGCGTCGCATAGTACCAAATCCAAGCTAAAGCAGCAAGCAATCCTCCTCCGATAATGACCCAACCTTTTACATCCATTTTATCATTCCTTTCTTTATAAAAAACTAGTAGTTAAACTGTCCGTGTATTCCTGCAAAAAACCTTCTCTAAAGAGCAGAAGGTTTTTTATCTATATAGTGAGAACGGAACTTAAAATACAGATGTAAACAGAGAACTTAATAAGGTCTCTTCAAGCTCTGCTAGTTCATCTTCTTTGCGTCTAAGAGTTGATGAGTAAAAGGAGTTGAAAGAAGGAGAGGAAAATTGAGTAGCCATTTCATTTAGTATATCCACCTCTTGCTTCAAGAGTTCTTTTTCATAGGAAGAAAAGTAGCGAAGTAATGAGGCAGTTTCACCAGCGGAAGAAAGTTGAAGAATGTTTTCTTTTTTTTCTTGAAATTTTGGTAATAACAAAGAAGATAGGTATTCATAAACAAATTGGTACAAAGCAAAGGAGTAAGTGCTTACACAGTTAAAACGAGGGGTTTTCTTACTGAGTAAATGATTAAAGCAGATGGTAAAGGACTGCTTTTCGTCATCATAAAAGCTGTCATCAACAGAATCGTATCGGTAATTTAAAGTCGTACCCATGGGGAAGAAGACCGACCAGGTTTCAAATGCTTTCATAATATACGAAACCAAAAGCAAGGATGTGTATTCATGTTGAAACGATTTTCTGTAGGTATCCAGACAATAATCTTGGAATAAGAGGAAGTCACTTTGAGGAATAGGGGAAAGTAAGTAAGAAGGTGCTTTTTCCCATGCAATGTGTTCGCATGTCATCTTTAGACGAGCATATTTTTTGTATTCATTTCTAGAATGAGTATCTTCGTGAAAGAAGTTTGTCTTAGCATATAGATGGTGTTTGTGGCTAGCACCCATCCTTATGGGGAGAAAAGGGTCTGCAGCGTGTCCAATTTCATGAGAAGCGACGATTTGACCCATTTGAAAAACGGTAAGTGAGCGGTTGAACTTCTGGTTAAATTCGGCTGTTACCTTTCTAATTTGATAAGGACGAAAAACGAAGCGTTCTTTAAGGTAATCATAGCTACCTGGACTTCCCGTTTTATCTTCAATAATATCATAAGGGAGATACACGCCATTTTTACTCATCATTTCATTTAAAATGTCCATTTGCCACCTCTAATATTTTTTTGATAGTATACCACCTAAATAGGCATAATAGAGGAGAAAAAGAACAAAATAAAAAAGACCAAGGGATTCCTTGGTCATAAGAGAGATGCATAATCACTGGGGGTGCATTATGCGGGTCTTTCTTGTTGTTCAACAGCTTCGCTCATCGCTTGTTCTTCAACGCTCATCGTTTCATGTGGTTGTGGAGTGTAAGCGTCATTAGCATGTGCCATAGATTGATTATCATGTACCTGGGCTAAGTGTTTTGCACTTTCGTGTGCATTACCTTCAGCAGCCGCTTGTGTGTCAGATGAAACATTTGTAGCTGGAAGTTTATAGCCTAGCTTCGTCACATCAAACCCAATCTTAACTAAATCTTTTAATTGGTAGTCTTTTGATTTAAAGAAAAGGCTATTTTCGTATGTTTGCACATTAAATTCCTTGTTGCTTTCGTCAAAAGCTTTTTGCTGAGCAGGAGTAAGTGGCTCACTTAAATAGGCTGAAATGGAATAATCAGAACCTGAGCTAGAACCAGTTTTTGTGAATTCGAATGCGTATTGGTTAATGATATTTCCTTGTTTCTTAATAAGAGCTGTAATTTTTTTACCATGTTTAGAAGCTAAGTCGATTACTACTTCTTTCCCTCCATCATTTAAGTCAAAGAAACCAAATAAGCCTCGCGTAGATGCTTCAAGCTTTCTCCCTAATAAATAATCTGGGTCGGGAGGTGTAACACCTTTCACGAAAGTATCACGATTAAATCGTTTACCTGCTTCCGCTAGTAAATATGCTGCAGCTTCGTCAAAGACATCTGTACTTCCATCGTTTTTTTCTGAATCACAAGCAAATGGATTAACACTTTTATTATTATCCACTTCATTATAAAAGCTATGTGCTTTATAAGGCATGGCGTATGTCCCATTCTGGGGAATGCACACTAATAATGTTTCTCCATCTTTTAAAAATTTCTTAGCACTTGGTCCTTTTTCTTCTTCATTTACTGCTGCTTCAAATGCGTCGGCTCCTAGTTTTCTAGTCATTTTATCAATTGCTCCTTCCTGATTTTAGGTATTACACTATTAACGTATGAGGAGCATAGTGGTTTATGACAGGCGGACAAGTTGAAAGTTCTAAGAAGAAAATACAGAAAAAATACCTATTTTCCAGAAATAACTTATAGTTAAAAAGACGATAAAAGAGAGGATGATATATATGGTCAGATTCAAGGAGAAAACTAAATACACGTTACAAGAGTTAAGCAAATATGTCACATTTCAAAAAGAACTAATCAAAAAAACTGAAGGGAAAAATTGGAACTTCGCAGCCGAAAAAGAGATATGCGGTGAAGAACGAGAAATACTGTTAGCTGTGTTTTCAAAGGACGGGTCAATTTGTATCTGGGTAACAACATACGACCCAGAAATCGTGGAAGAAGAGCGGAATGCTGGAAGAGAAGTGCTACAGGCAGAACTGTGGTATGGGAAAAAGAAAACAAAAACAGGTGTAGATTATGGCATGGAAATAGAAAAGTGTTTGCCTCTTAAGGCCGATATCGTCAGTACAGAAGTTGAAAAGTGTTTATCTGTTTACTAAATTTATTTATAAAAAACAGCTGCTTATCAGCTGTTTTCTTTTTGTGTGGGCACTGGAAGGTTATTTAGTATAGCTCGTTAATGATGTATGTATAACTAAATGAGGTGGGCGAATGAAATACGTTATTTCTATAATTATACTGTTTGTATTAACATTATTTTTACCTACACTTCAAAGTAAAGCTCCTACAACATCTATACCTAGCGATTTAAAAAGCAATGGTAAGACATCAAATACTACTTGCCAAGATAGACCAAACGCTTTCAATGGTCACGATGTTTTGCTATATACATATCAAAATGAATACAATTTGCTGGTGTTTCAAATAAAGAGTACAAAAGATGAAAAAAATGCTGTTCTTGCTGTGTATCAATCCGCTCAAAGTAACTTCGGTACAACGGCGATTGAAAAAGAAAAGTGCTGGAAAGTACAAATGGAAAATGAAAAAGAAAAGGTTTCGTTTATAAGTGCATCAGCACATAAAATAAAAGGGACATACCAGATAAAAGATAACTATTTGATTGTTTATTTGTATCAAGGTGCTTATTTAATAGATACGTTAAAATTTAAGAAAACAACAGTGAACGAAGTGAATGTCGCTATTAAAGAACAAAAAGAAAATGCTGATGTATATCGGTTTTTAAATGAGTGGGAAGAAATGAAACGAAAGTCTTATAACGAAGAACTAGCAAAGAATCGGGCTAACTATAAAAAATGGGTTAAAGCACAGACTTTTTCAATTACCTGGTTAACGTCTCAGGAACAAACGCTTCATAATCAAAGGAAACAAGTAGCAAATGAAGAGAAAACGGTAAAGTGGTTGTTCGAAAGAGCTTTTACAAATAAAGGCGTTGCACTGGATATGATGAAATCGACAAACGCTTATGACCAAATTGTAACGAATGATAAATATATACAGTATGAACAAGATGTTACCGCATTTACTATCCACTACAAGGAGTACGGGAGATTAATGAATGTATTAAAGTATCAACGAGTTACTATTGAAAATGTGATAAAAAAAGGGGCAGCTTCTGAAAGCGAAAAGAAAAAATTAGTTCCTTTGATAAAACAATACGATGAATCTATTAATCAATTGACCATTTCTAAGAATCTATTTTATAAGATGCTGGGAGTTCTTACGAGAGAGGTATCCGAAGAATTACAGAATAAAACATAAAAAACACGTCTTTAATTGATATTAGACGTGTTTTCGTTCAGCTATTTTATCTATAGGCATCTCTACAAAATTATGTTTTACCTTAGGAATGGTCAGTTCCGCATGATGAATGTGTTGAATAGCCTTTTCTTCTGAGGAATAAATACCGACTAGGGAATGACTTGTTTCTTCTTCTTGATAAACAAGAAAAACAGACAAAGGAAGCGGTTGTTTAATGACTTCTGCTAAATAATTAAAATGGAGACCCTCTTTTTCGGCGTTGCGAATGAAGTTGGCATACTTTTCTTGAAGTTGTTGTACGTGTTGCTCTAATTGATTGACCTTTTCTTTTAAATTTTTAACTAAAGGTGAATACCCTTTGAATCCACAGTGGATACACTCAATTAAATCATTGTATTCACTAGCTTTTCCTTCGTAAAAGTGCCCCGTTTTAGCCTCGCAAGCAGCCATCATCTGTGCTTCGTGTAAACATTGCTGAACGGCATCTTGTAAAGAATTTCGAGAGTCTCCGCGTAAATAGCCATTGTAATGCGGACTATAAAACTCTGCGTAACATTGTAAATGTTGATTCTTGGCCATATCAATTTCATCTTCGTGATTCCATATATAGTGGTCCCACCCAAGCACATTTAAGTAGGAAATAAGGCTGGCGATATAAAATTCTTTTTCCCATTCTTTTTGGTTCTTGTTATCAATCTGATGGTCTACTTGATAACGGAAATCTTTTGAATGCATTGTGCACCTCCATTTAAAATTCTCTTCTTTTCAAACAGAAAGAATCGTATAAACCCATGCTAAAATAAAGAAACAAACGCAATAGGAGGGTTATTCCATGAAAAAGCTACCCATAAAAATAAATGGTAAAGGGTTCCTGCAGAATGGACATACAGTAATAGTATGTAGTCAAGGTCGAGTCTGGCTTAATGGAGAAGAAGTATTGGCTTACGAAGCGAATGATAATCAAAAAACAAAAATCACAGGGGAAAGTAAAATCGAACTAAGCGGGAATTAGGGGGTAACAAAGTGAAGAAAGCAAGTATAAGATTAAAAGAAAAAGAAGAAGGAGTTTTAGATGTAATTGAATTTCACGCTATGCTGTCGGGCTATGCTAAAAATGGAGTAAGGGTGAACAATTTACAAGTGGAGATTGATTTAATCAGCGGTCTGGTTTATGAAGGGCCGCTGCGTCTAGCGAGTCATTTTATCAACGAAGAAGAAATGTATGTAACGTACACACTTGAAAACCGCTTGATGAAAGTGTCTATCACGTGGAACGAGCAAGGAGCGAGTGGGAAGTTGACATACAAAAGCAAAAAATAACACGATTTGTGTTATTTTGGCTCATAAACTTTTTTATGACACGTTAATCGATGCACATCAATATGGTCCACAATTTGATGGGTCATGCGCGTTACGATTAGCGAATAGGTAGTACCATCAATTTCAACGAATAAACGGTTGTTTACGTCATATCGCCAAAAGGATTCAAATGAATAAAACATACCTTCTTCGCCCACAATATAAATTTCATAATGAAACTGCACAGTCACACCGCCTTTATATAGAACGTTTAAGAGGTTTTCCAATAAAACCTCCAGTTAACCCGCCTAAATAACCAAATAATGACCAGATTGCAAAAACAATAGCACTTACTTCTAAATGTAAATCAACATAAGTGGAGAGCATAATAGTAATGATGGAAAATGAGATAACGCCAACCATCCATCCATTTATTTCAGGGCTCCCGCCGACTTTCCTTGAACTAATTCCTGTTAAAATGCATACAACGTATAAATTCAAAGCCAACAAAAGAGTAAAATCCCGTGATGTTAGCTCAAATTCATAATGCATAAGGAGACCGAAAATACCCAAATTAATAAGCAGATGTAAGATAGAATCACGTAAAAGGATGTTGAGGTTCATTGGGGGAATTCCTCCTTTTCATTTTAATATCACTTTGATTATATTCGTATGAATCCTTGTTTTCCTTCGAAAGAAAGAAGGAGAAACCATAACAAAAAGCACCTTCCCATAAAATGAGAAGGTGCTTTTTTATATTTCCAAAGAACTCTAATGTTACTACTTTAGTGAACTTTGAAACTCGGCTAACCTATGATATGTAAGGCGTGAAAGTTTTATTTTACTGCATCTTTCAATGCTTTACCTGGTTTAAATGCAGGTACATTTGATGCTGGAATTGTCATTTCTTTACCAGTTTGTGGGTTACGACCCTTACGAGCAGCACGACTACGTACTTCAAAGTTACCGAAACCGATAAGTTGAACTTTTCCACCAGTACTTAAAGTGTCTTCAATTGAAGCAAGAAATGCATCTACAGCTTTCGTAGCGTCTTTCTTAGATAGTTCTGATTTAGCAGCCACCGCATTAATTAGTTCTGTTTTGTTCATCACAAAAACCTCCTGATAATCAATAAAATATGTGTAGACACTCTTGTTAGTATACAACATGGTTGGAAACCATTACAAGAAGCAAGTGTCCATACCTTAATTTGCTTGAAACACTCATATTCCCTCTATACAAAAATAATTATAGAAACATGAATGTTTACAGTAGTAATGATAGAGCAAGAAAAAGAAATATCCTTTTTGGGAGTGTGATTTTTTTGAAAAAAGTAGAGCGGTTTACAATAAGGGTGGAGAGTGTTCATGAGGACCAAGGAATCCTCATTGGGTCCACTAAAGATGGAAAGAAACGAATCGTAAAAGGAAGTTATCAAGACATCTTTCCGACAGACACGATTACGATAAGCGGAACAGCAGAAAAAAATAAGCGTTTAGGAACTCACTATCGCTTATCACACTATGTAGAAGAGAAAAATCAAAACTGGATGGTGAAACGTCTAAAGTATGAATTAAATAAAGGAGATAAAGAGATATTGAGAATACTTCTCCATCCAGCACAAGAAAAACAAAGGAATAACTATAGTAAAGAGACGGAAGAGATTAAACGATTATTTCAACAATTATTAGATAAAGGCGTTGACGAAGAAAGTTTAGCTACCATTGAACAGGACTTTTTATGGAATTATCGCGAATTGTTACAGGACGTTTATCAATTGCTTCGCTATCCTACCGTTCGAGTTGAATGGTTAGATGAATGGATAACAGCAGGAAAGAGTATTGGAAAAAACGAAACAAAAGCATTTTTTTACGCACAACAACTATTGCAAGAAGCAAATACGCAAGGTCATTTTTATTTACCTCTAGCCATAGTAGAAAAGAGTATGCAAAAAAAAGGTATGAGTATAAAAAGTATTGATAAGAATGATGTGTTTTATCAAGAAGATGATAAATTCTATCTTCGAGAACACTATGAAATGGAAACCGCTATCGCAAAGAATATACAAAAACGGATAATAGAAAAACCTAAAAAAACATTCCCTCACACGGCTGTAGAAGAGTGGGAAAGGGAAAATGGCTTTACCTTAGCTGAAAACCAAAAAGAAGCAGTACGCATGGCACTAAGGGAATCCTTTTCTATTGTGACTGGTGGTCCAGGGGTAGGTAAAACAACCGTATGTAAATGTATAACGGATATTTTAGGAAGTAAATACACGATAAAAATGGTAGCACCTACTGGTCGAGCAGCAAAAAGAGCTCAAGAGTCAACTGGGTTAGATGCAAGCACTGCTCATAGTTTACTTGAATACAATGGTATTCAATTTAGACGCAATGAAACAAATCCAATAGAAACGAGGGTTCTCGTTATAGATGAAAGCTCAATGGTGGATGCACCACTTTCGTTAGCACTTTTAAAAGCTGTACCAAGAGATACAATCATAATCTTTGTTGGAGATGTAGACCAGTTACCTTCTGTAGGACCTGGTCAAATTTTACGTGATTTAATTGAATCTAATGTTGTCCCTGTTACACGCTTAACTGAAATCTTCCGACAAGCAGCGGATTCACCCATTATTCAATGTGCTTATACAGTAAACAATGGAAAGGTACCTGTTATAACGCCACACCCGCTCTTGGAGTACCATGTTCATCAAAAAGAAGGTTTGGTTAGCCAGCATGTCCTACAAGTAGCCAAAAATTTGTATCAAGACCATTCGCCGTTTGATGTACAAGTGCTTATTCCTATGTATGAAGGAGAAGTAGGAATAGATAACATAAACAAACATCTGCAAGAATACATGCACCCAAATGCCCCAAGCGTACAGGTGGGAAATGGTGAATTGAGACTTGGAGATAAGGTTATCCAAACGAAAAATGATAGAAATAAGAAAATCTACAATGGAGACGTTGGTATTATCACCTTTATTAGTTCTCATCAGATTAAAGTAAGATATCAAGGTCATGACCATAATACCAACTATTCGCGTCAAGAATTTTGGCAACTACAACTTGCCTATGCAGTAACGGTGCACCGTGCGCAGGGGTCTGAATATGCATATGTCGTCATTCCAATGGTGATTAGTTATAAAAACATGCTCCAAAAAAACCTTTTTTATACAGCTATTACACGTACAAAAAAGAAATTATGGATTATGTATCAACAAGAGGCGATAGAACAGGCGGTAAGACCAGAAAGTGTACCTAAACGCTACACAGGATTGGCTGGTAAATTAAAAGAACAATTGACGTAAAAAAGAGCCTTAGAGGCTCTTTTTTACGTTAATCAGTGGGAATGCTGAAGTTCTAAGTCGCGTGTCATCATCATAACAACCATATCTTGATGAGCTGGAATAGCTTTTCCTTCTTGAACTTCCCATTTTACAAGAGTAACGCCTTCTGGAACTTCTTTGAGAGATGTTTCCTTAGGGGCAATAACTGTTCCTTTTACACGACGACCAAATGTGTCAAAGTAGTTTTTGTTTGTTTGAACAGCGGTGTTTGCAGGGTAGTGCAAAATCATAGAATATTCTCCTTTAAACTATAAAACTGTTGTTTTTTGTAAGATACTTAAACTATATCGCAATTAATACTATATTTCTAGACAAGTATTAGCTGAAAAAAAGTAAAACTAAATAAATATGAGTAAAAGGTGCTTTAAGAGGTACCTTTTACTCATATTTATCTGTTAAAGGAAAGTCTGGATGAATAAGTTCTTTGTTAAATTCGTAGAGGAAGCGTGATGGTTCATTTTTTTCTTCTTTACCCCATTGTTGTCGGCTAAAAGAATGAGTTAAATAAAGAATATCTTCCGCTCGTGTAATCCCTACGTAGGCAAGACGGCGCTCTTCTTCAATATCGCCTTCACGAAGCGAACGTTGATGAGGAAAAATACCTTCTTCCATTCCACATATAAAAACCACAGGGAACTCCAACCCCTTTGCAGAGTGGAGGGTTAATAACTTAACGGCATTTTCATCTGTTGCATCATCAATATCGCTGTGAAGAGAAACATGTTCAAGGAATTCTTGGAGCGTTACACTCCCTTCATTTTGCATTTCCATGGCTATGCTTACTAGTTCAGCTATATTTTCCATGCGCTCTTCAGCACGAGGGTCATTACTTGCTTTTAACATCGACAAATAGCCTGAGTCTATAAGTAATTCACTTAGCAAATCTCCAATTGGTGCATCAGAGGCTTTCGTTTGAAATGACTCAATGAGTGATAAGAAGCGGTTTACAGATTCTTTAGCCTTTCCTTTAAAAGAGAGTGTTTGAAGGGATTCTATAACGGTAAGACCACTTTGAAGCGAGTGTTCCATAATACGTTCAATGGTTGTTTTTCCTAACCCTCTCTTAGGTGAAGCGATAATGCGCTCGAAACTTATTGTGTCTGACGGGTTTTGGATAAATTGCAAATAGGCAATTATATCTTTAATCTCGGCACGTTGGAAGAATTTTAGACCGCCAATCATTTGATAAGGAATGCTTGCACGCATAAATGCTTCTTCAAAGGGACGAGATTGACTATTTGTACGGAATAAAATAGCAAAATCTTTATAGGAGTACTTAGTAACGACTTGTTCTAACTTTTGAATTTCGTTTGCTATATATCGGGCTTCATCATTTTGAGTGGCAGCAAAATAGTAACGAATTTTTTCACCATCTGTTTTGGAAGTAAATAACCTCTTTTTTCGTTGATGTTTGTTTTTTGAAATGACTTCGTTTGCTGCTTGTAAGATATGAGGACCACAGCGGTAATTTTCTTCAAGCATTACCAATGTAGCGTCGGGATAATTTTTTTCGAAGTCTAGAATGTTTCGCACATCCGCTCCACGCCAGCCGTAAACAGACTGGCCATCATCTCCCACAACACATAGATTACGATGATGAGAAGCCAACATTTTAATAAGAATGTATTGAGTATGGTTGGTGTCTTGAAATTCGTCTACAGAAATATAGCGAAGTTTTTGCTGATAAGATTGCAGAACATGGGGGTGTGATGAGAATAAATGTACAGTGGTCGAAATTAAATCATCAAAGTCCATTCCGTTGTTTTCCCATAGCCGTTTTTGATAAAAACGATAGGCATCCAATATTAAATCTTTTTGTTTGTATGGTAACCCTTTAGCTAAGATGTCTTTTACTTTTTCCCAATCGACGTAAGGGTGAGTAGGGGTACCTGTTTCAACTGTATGAATGTCTATCATCTCATTTTTCATCATTGAAATATGGGGCAATAACTCGCGAGGAGACACTTTTTTTATATCCATCTTTAAGTCATTAACAATCACTTTTTTCATAAGACTGGTTGCATCATTAGCATCATAAATCGTAAAATTTTGATTGAGTTTAGGGTGGTAATTTAGTAAATGACCATGTCGACGAAGTATTCTCACACACATTGAATGAAACGTACTTATCCAGATGGATTTTGAGGTGGAAGCACCCAAACGAGCGGCAATACGTTCTTCCATTTCTTTTTTTGCCTTATTTGTAAAAGTCACTGCTAATATTTCGTAGGGGGCAGCTCCATTTTCAAGTATTTTTACAGTTCGTTCTGTTAAAACCCTAGTCTTTCCGCTTCCAGCTCCTGCGACAATAACAAGGGGGCCTTCAGTGGTTTCTACAGCTTGAACTTGTTGTTTGTTTAACTTCACATTTTCACCTCATTTTCTAAAAGAGCTAAAATTTCTTTCATATCATTTCTATACATATGAATACTGTATCAGTAGATGAGCGGCAACAGGTAAAAAAAATTATTTGAATAAAAAAAACGACCTTTAGTATAAAAGGTCGCTTTTTCATCAATCTACTATTACTTCGTGATGTTTACGGCACCTTGCTTCATAAGACATATGAGGGTCGATATAAAAAAGCTTATCGCTACGCTTAACAGGGTTTCCGTGTAAAAGTCGTTGACTTCTTGTTGCACGTTCCCCGCAAACCGAGCAAACTGCTGTCTTTTTTATGACCAAATCAGCGTAGGCGAGTAGTTCTGCCATAATTCCATATGGTTCTCCTTTAAAGTCTGTGTCGACCCCAGAGACAATCACATGGATACCTTGATTCACCAATTCGTTTAAGAGACGGGGCGTATCCCAGTCTTCTAGGAAATGCACATCATCAACAGCAAGAACTTCTGTCTCATCATCAATGTGGTCATAAATTTCTTGTATATTCTCGATTCCAACGCTTTTCATTTGAATCCCAGAATGGGTTAAGAAATGGTTTTGAGTATGAAGGGAAGTATGAGAAGGTTTAAGAGTAACAACGCTTTTATTATCTCGCTGCAACTCTTTAATGAGGGCAATAAGTTCGGTGGTTTTATCTGAATAAATGCATCCTACGATAGCTTCTAACATACAGACACCTGTTAAATATCGCCGATATCTGCACCTAATTCACGAAGTTTTTCAATAAAGCACTCGTAACCACGATATAGGTGTTCTAGTCCAGATACGCGTGTAACGCCTTTTCCGCATAATCCAGCGATAATCATAGCAGCAGTTGCGCGTAAATCGTAACCTTCAACAGGGCATCCTGATAATTCGCTTGGGTTAATGTATGCAACCTTACCTTCTAGTTGAATATTTGCATTTAAACGTAGTAATTCATCAACATAACGATAACGATGGTCAAAGATATTTTCCACTAACATGGATGACTTGTTAGCTTGTGTCATCAATACTACCATTTGCGGCTGCATGTCAGTAGGGAAGCCAGGGTATACAGATGTTTTAATATTTACTGCATTGATTTCTCCCTGATAAGCAACGCGAATCCAATCCTTACCGTTCTCCACTAAAAAGCCCATTTCATTTAACTTTTCTGTGAAAGCCGTTAGGTGTGTAGGTTCCACACTTGTGACTGTTACATCACCTTTTGTAACAGCGCCGCACACAAGCAATGTACCTGCTTCAATACGGTCTGGTTGGATTTGGTATTCGACTGTTTCAAGACTTTCCACACCTTCAATCTCTATCATAGATGCGTCAGAAGAGAACGTGATTTTCGCTCCGCCAGCACGAAGGAAGTCAATCATGTCAATGGTTTCAGGTTCTTTCGCAATATTTTTAAGTGTAACTTTTCCTTTTCCGTACACAGAAGCCATAACCAAGTTTTGTGTAGCTCCTACACTTGGAAAATCTAATACGTATTCACCTGATAAACCTTCTGTGGAAACAGCTTGAATCATTCCGTTTTCAATAGATACAGTTGCACCTAATTTTTCAAAACCATTAAAGTGAAAATTTAATGGACGAGGGCCGATAGCACAGCCACCAGGCATTCCAATTTCACATTTTCCGTAACGAGATAAAGAAGGACCGAGCAATAAACTTGAGGCACGAAGGCGGCTGCTTAAACTATCAGGAATACGTTGGTTTGAAATGTCACGGCAATCCATACGTAACGTACCTTGTTCAAATGTGTAATCGATACCAAGGTATTGCAAAATATCTAAAAACGCACGAACATCATGGATGTCAGGAACGTTATGTAACACAACTTTTTCTTTAAATAGAAAACTAGCAGCTAAAATAGGGAGTGTAGCATTCTTGGAGCCTTGGACAGAAACTTTCCCGCGAAGGGGGATGTTGCCACCGTTAATAATAATGGATTCAGGTTTTTTCATCTCGCGTTCACCTCTTGTTTTAAATGTAAAAAATCAGTTCTACGATACATCTTCCAAAAATATAAAAAAAACCCTTATCTAAAATGGTAAAAATGAAAAAGTTTTCTGAGGTGAAGTTGTTGGCGTTCTAAGAAAAAGAGCATGTGCGTCTATGACGCACATGCTTAAGCGATTACGTATGGTTCAATCAGTTCTTGAATATCAGAGTCATCCCACTCTTTCAACCAAGAAGCTTGTGATTGACGTTTATTATTTGTTGAAATGACGAGCGTGTGGTCAAACATTTCTTTTACAAGTTCTTGGTGAGCAACCATTAACACTTGCGGGAATAGGTCGCGTAGGTTTCGGAGTTGTTCAACGGTGCTTGCTTGACGTTTGTCATCAAATGTACCTAGTACTTCATCCATACCAACCATATCGAGAGAAGCAAGGCCAGTTTGTTCGGATAGAAGACGTGATACACCTAAAAGTTGTAGAAGTGCAGCTAACTTTTGTTCTCCGCCTGAATAAAAAGACAAAGGCTTCTTCACTCCCAAACGATACAGATAGATATTAAAGTCAGAGTCTAACTCGACTTGTGTGTAATAACCATTTGTAATGCGTTCCATGTCATCACTCATAATGTTTGAGAGCTCGGGCGCTAAGCTAGAAATAATGTCAACCTTATACTGTTTAAACCATTCAACTAAGAATAGGTTGTCCTCTAGTTCACGCTTTTCAATTGCAATTGATTCTTGCGCCACTTTAATGGCTTTTAGCTCGGCATTTGCCCGCTGAATAGTATCTTCGAAAGACTTAATTTCGTAGTTGTAGTGAGTTATCTTTTCTTTTTCTTGGTGGAGATGAGTTTGAAGCTCTTCAATTTGCGAAGTCAGTTTTTTATAGGTAACTTCATCGAAATCTAGTTTTTGTAGTTGCGTAGCATTCAGTTTTAAATGGTCAAGTATTGCAGCGACTTCTTGTTTGGATTTTTCAATTTTTTCTTGCAGTAAGGGCATTTCTTCTAAGGAGCTCCGCAGAGAAATAGCTTCATCATGAAGCGGTTTGGTTTTCTTGATAAGGGAAACTAATTTGTCGTAATCTTCTTTAATGAAATTGACCTGTTTTACTTCCTGATAACGAGGTAAAAGGGTAGAATATTTTTCATTTAAGTGATTGACTTGCTGCTGGATATAAGACATGCGTTCTTTTTTCTTTTCAATTTCTTGTAGGTGTGAGAAAACGTTGTTTGCTTCTAAAACTAGTTGTTCATAATTCAGTTTCTCTTTCTCAATTTCTTGAAGAAGTATGTCGCGCTCAGCTTGAATTTGTTTTCCTTTTTCTACAAGAGGGGTTTGTTCTTGGCGAATATGATTCATCGTGTCATCAAAATGTTCTCCTAAAGGGCGTTCGCAGGTAGGACAGGGGCTTTCTTTGCCGAGCTTTTCAAATTTCTCTTTTGTATCTTTTAATGCTGTTAGTTGATTTTTTAACGCACGTATATCAAAGTTCATTTCTTGAACACGTGTGTTTTTCTGTTGTATTGTTTCAAACAATTCATCTTTTTTAACTGTGATAGTTTGAAAATGTAATCCGATTTCTTTTTCCTGTTGCGTTTGAGTAGCTAATTCTTTGTATTCAGCTTTGCATGACTCTACTTCTTTTTGAACCCCTTGTAATTGGTTAGATAAAGAAGTTTTTTCTTGGTGATGATTACGAGCTAAGGTAGCTTCTTCTCTTTCTTCGAGGTACTGATTGTACTCGTCTATAGAGGAGGAAATAGAGGTATAGCGCTCTTGTGCAAGCTTTAATTGTTCAAAGCGAGCGGTATCCGCTTTGATAACACGTTCTTGCAGTAAGTGGAGGTTTTGTCGCTTTTCATTTGCATCTGTTTGCAGACGTAAAAACTGCTCGTAATCCTTTTCGCCTTCCGCTCGCTTTACAAGAAGTTCCTTATAAGAAATACTAAGGTCATTTGTTCGCTTAGTAGCTTCATCAATTAATTTTTTATGTTCGTTAATTCGTTTAGAGGCTTGGGAAATTTGTTCGAAATGTGAAATTTCTTTTTCTGTGCTTGTTCCTAGTAAATCAATTCGTTCGTTTTGTGCTTTTATTTCTTCTTTTACCGTATCCATAGCCTTGTCAATTGTGTTAATACGAAGTAAACGTGTAAGAGTTTCTCGACGTTTTGCAGGGGATAACTTTGAAAGTGCATCAAAATCTTCTTGTTGCGCATAATAACAGGCACAAAACGTATCATAATCCATTTTAAAAAACGTATCTGAAATGTAAGTAGTAAGGTTCTTAGCACCTTTATTAACCAACGGTTTGCCATCAATAGTCTTAAGGAAACATTCATCGGTTTTGGTATGATGACGTTTTGCAACATAGTCTACACCTAGATGTTCAAAAAATAGCATAACAAAACACTCTTCACGACTTCCTGCCTCTTCGTATTTGATATGTTCTTTTAACACGTCCTTTATACGACCATACAACACATATCCTATGGCATTTAAGATAGTTGATTTTCCGTGTCCGTTTTCACCTACGATACCAATAAATCCAGAGTCAGGGAAGGTGATGACGGCATACGGATATTGTCTGAAATTCTTTAAAATCAGTGCTTTAAGCTTCATCTTCTAACACCTTCCTCAAAATAGCATAGCCTTTGTTAATGATTTTTTCTTTATCAAATGAGCCGTCTGAAGGGATTTTTTTTGCAAAAGGTTCCCAACCCTCAAGTACGCTCACTCGCTTTGAAACGCGACCATCAGATTGCACACCTTTTAAGCGGTCAACACGTTCAATGTCTAAATCAAGTGCCAAGGCATCTATGGTTAAATCGCGAATTAATTGTTGGTCAAGTAGCTGTTTTTTTTCACGTGGAATGGCGAGGATTTTTAAAATGATAATTTTGTCTGTTACATCAATACTTTCTAATGCTCGTTGTATTTCATAGTTAATCGTTTCGATTTCCTTGCCTTCTGCATGAATAACTAATTTCTCCATAGGACGGGCATCTAGAAAAATAGGTTCTTTGCATAACACTTTTCCTGTCTTTTTTTCAAAAGCAATCATCATTACCTGAGGAACGTTGTCAACTTCATCAGCACCAAGACGTTCAATGGCACCTGAATAATGAATATTGTGACCTAAATCTTTTGCTGTGTGATAGTCACCTAGCCCAAAATAATCCATGTTACATGCAATGACACGGTCTAAATCAATAACTAACGATTTATGAGCATTTTCGGCATAAAACTTAAGGGAGGTTACGCCCCAGTGGCCCAGTCCAATGTTTACTTTACCATCGACTCGTTCAACTTTAGCGAGTTCTCCGTCAAGTACTTTTTGATTGTGAGTTGAAGGAACACAATGAATGACTGTGTTTAAATGTTCAAAATATAGCGGTTCATAGAGTCCTTTATAAACCATGTGCATCCCTTCGTGGTGAGAGACACGTTCTAAGTGGCATCCTTCTCCTTTTTCAGAAGGGAAGTTGTGGTTACCGACTATTTCTACAACAGGAATGCCGATTTTAGATAATCGAAGGTACTGTGTAGTATAAAAATTTTCAATAAAGTTTTTCTTAAATCCAGGTTTATCGAAGCCATCGCCTGCATTTAAATAAATATCGACTCCTGGTTTTTCTAAAAATTCACTGCCGAAATCTAAGGCAATATCGATAGTTTGTTTAAAAGCTTCATTCACGTCCCATGTTCGGGCGTTTTGTCCGTTAATTAGTTTATCAACTCGAAGTGCTTTAAACTCGTTATATCGGCTAGGTCGACCATCAAATCCGAGGTGAGGGTCGGCAACATGTTCAGCGATAACAACATCTTCTCTTGCGTAATTCTGAAAAACTTCTTTTATTGTAGCAAACACGTTATCATACTCCTTTTTGGTATATTTTTTATGTAGTGGTAGAAGCGTTTTAAGTTATTTGAGTGTTTATTTATTTGTGCTAATAAAAATAAATGAAAGGAAAAATAAAGTGTTCTGACTGTGCATTCTTTGCATAAAATAGTAGAGAAATCGACAGCTTAGACTGACAATAAGGGAGAGAGCAATTTGGAAAAAATAATTAAAGAAGAAGACATGAGAATAAAGAAAACATGGGAAATCGTATTTGAGGATAAAACAGAAAACAATAAAAAAGTGGTAAAAAAGTAGAAGAGAATTCTCTTCTACTTTTTTTTACATAAAATCGGCGAATTCATCGACAGTAGGTGCATGACTTTTCCGCTTGCTAAATTTTTGACGCAGCTCCCGAATGTAGTCTGGGTAGTAATTCACTTGGAATGGAACAGCAAAAGGGGATAGGGGGTTAGTCATAATTGCTTGTCCAGGCATTAATGCGCGGATTTCATAGCGTAAGTTATCAATTGGTTTTTTCGTTTTACCAGCTAATACATCAAACGCACCTTTGTTTGCAATACCAAGGATGATATAAGTATTAATTTGGCTTAAAATATTTTCATGAAGAACGTTGGGTTCTTGTGTGATAGCTACAAAACCCACTTTAAATTTTCGTCCTTGCGAGCAGACAGAAGCGAAAATGTTACCTGGGGAAATGTTTTGAAGAACCCGTTGTGCCTCTTCCATAATGACACTTATTACGGGCATTTTAAGGAACTCTTCGTATCGGTTGGCATAATGCCAGTTCCACGTATCGTACACTTTTTTAGTGAAGAGCGAGCTGATGAGTAACTCATGCATACCTTCTAACCCAGCAATGTCCATTAAAACTACTTTACCTTTTTTCAATTCAATAAGAATTTCACGTGTGTTAGAGGCTTCGTTATCTTCTACTATGTAATCACTTGTTGCGACTTGACGTAGTTTACGTCGAATACTTCGGATAGTTTCAACCTTGAAATCACGGTATTGGTCTTGAAGGGTTTGAGTGGAGATAGAAGGTGGTGTGCCTGTTTCAGCTAGGCGAGCCATATCCGCTAAGAAGGATTGGTCATTATCTTGTCGGTCTTCTAATTCAGCTCGGTCAAGTGGACGATTTAAAATTTCATAAAACCAGTTTGGATTATCAAAGGATACCTCTCGTAAGAACTCTTCTTGAGCTTGCGTCCATCCAAATTGGTCTTTTAAGTTAATCAAAATAGATGCAGTTATATCTTTGTAACTAACTCGGATTTTCTTTACACCTGGAGAGGTATTATAGAGGGAATACATGCTTAAATGGTCATTTGCTAGAGGATGTTGAGTCAATTCCTTAATGTATTCTCCATGAGGGTCAAATGCAAGCATTCCAACTCGTCCTTCAGATTCCAGCCCTTTTCCAATAATATTTAAAATGGTATTGGATTTACCGCCACCAGTTTGAGCAAAGATACCGATATGATAAGGAACGAGTTCTTCAAATAACCCTACTCCAATGTCTAACAAGTCGCTGCCTGAGCGAAGTTTTCCAAATGGCATATCACCAAAACGTGAAGAGAGTACCTGGACATCATCAAAAGTTACTTTGCGAACAGGGGAAAAGTAGCTTGGAAGTTTTTTGGGAGAAAAGAACTTGTTATGCTGGTCGATGTATCCTAACATTTCGCATTCAGCTTCTAAAAATAATTGGTCCTGCTGGTCGGCTACAAACGCATTGTCAGGCTCTGTATGCTCACCTTCTAAATCTGTTTTTCGTTGCAAGTTCATGTTCCGTGCAACCTCTTTTTGCCACGTTTCATTTTGACCGTAACCTATATTTGTTACCCGAGCTAAAAATTTACCTGTACCCGAGCGGTCGGGGATAGTAAGAATTTGGCCCACTTCTATTGGGGTTGGTTGCCCATCGGGTCCTTCAGCATCAAAGACAAAGACGATGCCATTTAAGTCTCCACCGCTTAAGTGTCCGCCAATGTCGCGAATAGGTGGTTGAAGTTGACCCTTTAAAAATTCTGACATATAAATCATCTCCCAAGGGATATTTTATCTAATTGGTTGTGATAAATAGAAAAGATTTGTTGGAGAGTATGTTTTGGTAAGTGGAGTTTTTGACATTCCTTTTTAAACACATCATAGCAATAATTTCGCTCTAATTCGCTGATTCGCACAGAATCGTGGATTTTTTGCATAGGATAAGGATAGCCAGGGGTAGCGGGGTCATAGCAGTATGCACCGATTCGACTCAAGACAGTCTCTAATGTTAAATCAGGGGGGAGAACTGCATCTACACGAAAAATTAAATCGCGTTGTTTTGAAAAACGTACGAAATGAGTATCCTGGTAGGTGGTAAACCAATTTTGATTGGGGCGCTGTTTTGCAGCCGCTTTTTGCAAAACAAGTGGAATAGGGGCAGTCTCAATAGAAAGGCTGGTATCTTTCGATAATCCAACAAGGGTTATGCCTTTACTCTGAGCCATTTCAGAAAGTTGACGTACAAACTCATGGCTTGTGGAAATTTCACCAGAGATGAGAGAACCATCGAAAATAATAATATCGTCACGATTTAGGGTTTGAATCAGATATTTAACTTTGTCCCATTCTAGGAGAGTTCGTATACGTTCTGTAACCTTATCAAATTCGAGATTACCTGATGAACTTTCGCCTGTAACTTGATAAAAATATCGTTCATGTTTCGCTCGGAAACCCATATGCTTAACATCATTATTTAAAATGAATTCTATTTTTATAGGGTCAATTGCATTCTTTATACATTTTCCATTTTGATAGAGTAAATAGCCAGCACGCAACGTCGAAAAAAGAAAACTCATGCCCTTAATATTGTGGTGACTGCCATCAATAGCAGCTATCGTATGGGAGTGGTTAGCATTTTGAAAAGATTGAAAAGAAAAATGTGCTTCACTTTGGGTGTCACTATCTGTAACGAGTTGTTTAATATCAGTTAATGCCTGCTGAATGGAGTCTATATCAATGTTGTACATAAAAATCCTCCTCTACAACAATTCACCTTAGTCTATCACATGAAAACGCACAAAAAAATGCAAGAAAGAAACAAAATGTTCCTCTGCTTGCATCTTATTGAGCGCTGTTTGCTTTTTTCGTTTTATCTTTTAAAAGAGAAAAATCTTCTTTTTTATAGAAACCGTGATTAGTAATTTTAGTGCGCGATAGACGGAAATCAGAAATTCCAAAACTTTGGTAACTCTGACCTGGTTTTAACTGAATTTTTTTACCCTTGAAATAGAAATATAAGTTGCCTTTTTCATCCACATGGTTAATTTCGACTAAAGGACTGTTTTGAAAACGGTATTGGTAAGGGAAAGCAGAAACAGAAACCACATCTACGTACTTTTCAAATGATGTGAATCCTCTATCGTAAACGAATACGACTTTACTACCCTCATTTTCTTGAGGTAAGTATGCTTCAAATTTCAGTTTTACTTTTTTGTGTTTTTCATCGTGTTCCCACGTGTGTAAACTTGTTAACAAGGAATCAAATCCTCGGCTACTAGAACCATAGGGGTGTTCTTCAATCGTCAAAAAGACTACGCTATCTTCAGGGACGTTCTTTTTTGACGAGGCGAAGTTTTTATTTTGGTCCCAAGAACTATGAAATTGGTAAAGTAGAATAAAGAGGAAGAGAAAAAAGACGTAACGCCAGAGGTTGCTAGGTTTTTTCACGGGGATGCCTCCTTTTGCAATATGTATGTTTCAATTGCAAAAAATGTGGAAAAAACCTACAACCTAAATAAGAATACTTCGAGGAGACTAGCTTTTATGTGTGATAAACGAATGGAGGTAGTTATTTTTGAGTATCTGATGTTTCCTCTTCTTCATCTATATCTGTTACACGTGCAATGGAAGAAAGGGAGTCGCCTTCATACAGATTAATAATTTTTGTTCCTTGGGTGCTACGCTGGAACTGAGAAATTTCTTTTACGGCTAATTTCATTAACTTACCTTCGTTTTTCGTAATTAGCATTAGGATATCATCTTCTAAAACGATACTACTTCCAATTACTTTTGTCCCGCTTTTGTCAGTTAGTAAAATAGCTCGAACACCTTTTCCACCCCGAGCCTGAACACGGAATTCAGATAAAGGAGTACGTTTACCAAAACCATTATCTGTTACTACAAGTAAGTCGGAAGTTCCGTTATGAATATCGACGGAAATGACTTTATCATTTTTCGCAAGTGTAATTCCTTTTACTCCACGACCTGTCCGACCAATTGTCGCGACTTCTGTTTCACTAAACGTAATAGAATGTCCATTTTGAGTAACAAGTGTGATGTTACTATCGCCACTTGTGAGTGATACACCAATTAGGCGGTCAGTAATAACGCCTTTTGCATTTTCGTCTAAACGAATAGCTTTAATACCGTTTGAACGAATGTTTGCGTACGCAGATAAACGGCTTTTCTTTACAATACCGTTACTTGTAGCAAATAAAAGGTATTGTTCGTCGCTAAATTCACGAATATTTAGTACCGTTTGGATTTGTTCGTCTTCTTCAAAGTTAAACATTGTCTTAATGGAGAAACCTCGAGAAGTAGCGGATGCTTCCATAATGCGGTGCATTTTTGTTTCATAAACTTTACCATAATTCGTGAAGAATAGGATAACATCGTGGTTGTGACCGTAACAGAGATGTTGGATGAAGTCATCTTCATACATACTCATTGCATTTACACCGCGACCTTTTCTTCGTTGAATGCGGTAAGTAGAATCAAGGGTACGTTTAATGAAACCATTGTGCGTAATAGTTACCACAACTTCGTGATTTGGGATAAGTGACTCATCATCAATCGCTTCAATTTCACCACCAATTTTGGTAAGCCTCTCTGTACCATGCTTGTCCGCAATAACACGTAAATCTTCTTTAATAATATCTTTTTGTTTGCCTTCATCTTCTAAAACGGATTTAAAATAAGTAATTTGGTCAAGAAAGTCTTGATAGCGATTTCGCAATTCTTCTTGTTCAAAAGTCGCTAGCGTTTGAAGACGGCGGCCTAAAATATCTTCAGCCTGAGTTTCATCCACATTTAATAAGTCCATTAATTTGCTAATGGCATCAGCACGCGAAGAAGACGCTTTGATGGTTTCAATCGTTTCGTCCAATTTATCAAGTGCTTTGATAAGACCCGCTAATTTATGCGATTTAGCTACCGCATCCTGTAAGTCATATTCAAACTTGCGACGAATAACTTCTAATTGGTGTTGAAGATAGTAAACCAAAACTTCTTTTAAGTTAAGTGTTTTAGGGACAGTACCGCCTTTATCTGTTGGAACAAGGGCCAGCAAGTTAACGGATACACTTTTCTCTAGTTCAGTATTCTTAAATAATGCGTTCATAACTTGAATCGGATTCTTTCCTGGCTTTAATTCAATCATGATGGAAACTTTGTCTTTTGCAATTTCACTCTTTCCTGTTTCATCATCAATGCCATCACGAGCAGCAAAATCATAACCTTTTATTTCAATAACTTTTTTTGGATTACGTTTGCGTTCGTTTTCCGTTTGGTTATGCAGGGCTTGAAGTAATTCTAGCTTTTCCATTAACTTGTTTTTATTTACTTGATAAGGGATTTCTGTAATGTGCAAAAATGTTTTGCCTTTTTTCTCGATAACATCAATTTTTGCACGCACTTTAATAGAACCGCCCGAACCAGTACGACCAGTTTCGTACGCACGCTTAATATTTTCTTGTCCCATAATGATACCGCCAGTAGGGAAGTCAGGGCCTTTTATGTACGTCATAAGAGTCTCAATATCAATATCTGGATTATCTATTAAAGCAATGAGTGCATTGCAAACTTCGGTTAAGTTGTGAGAAGGAATACTGGTAGCCATACCTACAGCAATACCAGACGTACCATTTACAAGGATTTGAGGAAAGCGGGAGGGGAGAACAGAGGGTTCTGTGTCTGACCCATCATAGTTATCCACAAAGTCTACTGTGTTTTTATTTATGTCACGAAGCATTTCCATGGCCATACGGGATAGGCGAGCCTCTGTATAACGCATAGCAGCAGCTGCATCGCCATCCATTGACCCGTTATTACCATGCATATCCACTAAAATTTTCCCCATATTCCATGATTGACTCATTCGTACCATCGCATCATAAACAGAGCTGTCACCGTGAGGATGATAATTACCAATTACGTTCCCAACTGTTTTAGCTGATTTACGATATTGTTTATCTGCTGTATTTCCATCTGCATGCATGGCATAGAGAATGCGTCTATGAACAGGCTTAAGTCCGTCACGTACATCTGGAAGGGCCCGCCCCATAATAACGCTCATTCCATAATCACGGAAATTGTCCCGTAGTTGAACGGAGAGCGGCTGTGCTATTACAATTCCTTGAGAATCAGACATTCACAAATTCCTCCTTATACATCGATATCAGCTTCGTGTCCGTATTTTTCCAGAAAATCTCGACGAGGTGTAGCGTCTTTGCCCATAAAATCGATGAACAATTGTTCAACCAAGTCGGCATCGTCAATTGTCATTTGACTAAGACGTCTTGTTGAAGGGTCCATGGTCGTTTCCCAAAGTTGCTCAGGATTCATCTCTCCAAGACCTTTGTATCTTTGAATAATGGGTTGAGCCCCTGTGTGGGATTCTAAACGCTTTGCTAAATCGTCTTCTCTGTAGAGGTATTCAATTTTCTTTCCAACTTGAAATTTGTAAAGAGGGGGATTTGCTAAATAAACATGACCTTTTTCAATGAGGGGTTTCATATAGCGATAAAAGAATGTGAGCATTAGAATAGCAATGTGCCGTCCATCTACATCGGCATCCGTCATAATAACAAGTTTGTTGTACTGCAAATTATCATAATTAAATTCGTCTAACATGCCTGTTCCTACGATAGATACAATGCTCTTAATCTCTTCGTTTTGAATGAAGTCTTCTAAATTTCCTTTTTCTGTATTTCGTATCTTACCACGTAAGGGCATAATTGCTTGGAATTCACGGTCACGGCCACCTTTTGCAGAACCACCTGCAGAGTCCCCTTCGACAAAAAAGACTTCGCGGCGGGGGTCGTTAATATCTTTAATTTTGCAATCTTTGAATTTAACAGGCTTAAACCCGTGGCTCATGATTTCGTTCTTACTTTTTTCAAGTTCACGTGCTCGTTTGGCCGCCATACGAATGCGGTAGGATTGTAGAACTTTGGAAGCTAAAACTTGACCAATTTGAGGGTTTTCTTCAAGAAAACGAGTTAATTGTGCTGATACAATTTTATCCACAGCTGGTCTTGCTTCCTTTGTACCAAGTTTACTTTTTGTTTGACCTTCAAATTGAAGTTTAGCTTCTTCGACTTTAACGGAAACGATAGCAGTTAACCCAACTAACGTATCTTTACCTTCAATATTCTCATTGTTTTTCACTAGTTTTTGGGTGGTCATGTACTCTTTAAAAGTGGAAGTAACAGCAGCTTTAAATCCCGCAACATGGGTTCCATCTTCAGGCGTCTTAATATTGTTTACAAACGAATAGATTCCATCATAATCTCCACCATTGTGATATTGAAGAGCAACATCAATTTCAATACCATCGTCTGAGCCAGTAAAATACAAAACATTATCATGTAGAACTTCTTTTTTCTCGTTTAAAAACTCGACATATTGAGCTAAACCGCGTTCGTAAAAAAGTGTTTTAGTAAGAGGTTCATTTGTTTCAGAGTCTTTTTCTCTTTCATCTGTTAATGTAATGGTTAATTTCTCATTTAAAAAGGCGCTCTGTTGAAGACGCTCATAGACACGCTTAAAGTTGTACTCGGTGGACAGGCGGAAGATGAGAGAGTCGGGCTTAAACCATATTTTTGTACCTGTGTCATTAGGGTCACAGGTGCCAATCACTTCAATTTCTTTCACTACGCTACCTTGTGAAAACTCAATTTGGTGGATTTTCCCGTCTCGTTTAACTGTCGCAACCATGCGTTCTGATAAAGCGTTTACTACAGAGGAACCTACACCATGTAATCCACCCGACACTTTATAACCACTTTCTTTCCCACCAAACTTTCCGCCTGCGTGAAGCACAGTTAGAACGACTTCTAATGTAGGTCGCCCTGTTTTATGCATCTTAACGGGAATACCACTCCCGTTATCAATGACTGTAATAGAATTATCTTCGTGTATGGTAACTGAGATTTTATCACAACGTTTAGCTAAATGTTCGTCAATTGAGTTATCAACGATTTCCCAAATAAGATGATGTAGACCATTTTCATATGTATCACCAATGTACATACCAGGGCGCTTACGAACAGCTTCTAAACCTTCCAGTACCTGTATTTGGTCTTCGTTATACTGATTTGTCATTTAAAAACCTCCTTTTCCCCTGCATCTGTTCTTCTAACAAGGGGATGAGTTGAAACTTCCCGCTTTGTTTTCATTTAAGAAAATAAGAAGAAACCCTACCTATATAAAGGGCTGAAGGAGAAAAAAGAGAAACGGGCATTTCATAAAGGTCATTGTAAGAAATTCCCTAAAGAAAGGATAAGGATAAAAACAAACCAAAGTGTTATAAGTTGGTTATTTAGAGTATTTAGGAGGAAACAACATGACAGAAATCAAACGTGATGACCGAGGAAGGGAACAGGTTAAAGCTTGGTACGGGTTAGCTGTTACAACTGGGCGCGAAAAGGTTATTCAGGAAAGATTAAAAAATCTAGCAAAAAATGAGGTTTGGGAAGACCAAATCTTTCGTGTATATATCCCATCCATAAAGGAAATGGGGAAAAACGGCAAGGAGAAAGAAGTGCTCGTATATACACAAGTAGTCTATATAGAAATGATTTTAAATGATGATACATATAATGCTGTAAAAATTGATGGAGTTCGTCATATTATGGGGGACCCTTCACCAATCCCCGAAGAGGAAATTCGCCGTCAATTTGAAATGTCAGGAATACCATATGATGATACCTCTAACATATTAAGTAAGGACACCATTGTGATTATTCAGGATGAAACAAAAGGAGCCTTTAATGGACAAGAAGGAACCATAAAAGGGTTTGACGGAGCAGCAGGAGAGTATGAGATAGAAGTAGTAGTGGCAGGTAACGCAGTTTCAGTAATGGTAAACAAAGATAAAGTTAAACCAAAATAAAGTGCAAGGATACACAGTATCCTTGCACTTTATTAACGATTTTCTGGTGGATGTTGGGAAAGGAGAACGTTGTTGACCTGGTCGCGTACAGCTGTATCCATGACATAATTGAAAGACATAATTTCATCAAGCGAGGCGTTGAAAACAAATACAGAGCGCTTACCTTCAGGTGTTCGACCTGAAATAATGAAACTTTCAAGTTCTCTTATTTTGGAGCCTGTAATAATTTTTGCTACTTCAACTTCCTCTTCTGCGGCATCTTTTCCTTTACCACCATTTAACATAATAACGTTGTTTTGATTATTTGGTTTCTTTGTCACAGTAGCACCCCCATTACTTAATATAGTAGGGGAGAAAAGATTTATACGTGATAGCCCAAAAGTATACAAGCAGTACATGCTATAATAAGAAAAATAGAAAGCTGAGCGAGGAGATTTACAATGCAAGGAAAGTATATAACATTAATTTCACCCGATGGCGGTGGGAAAGATACAGTATTTGCGGAATTGATAAAAGTCTATTCTGATGCCATACAAATGTATGAACCAGGAGGAACAAAAGAAGCGGATATTATAAGGGAAGTACTTTTATCCCCAAGTCAAACAGCAGCGGAGCGAATTA